>Ga0164290_1001491_pt1 | contig 32590 bp, 25 predicted proteins | sample Micstemetagenome_FD_108782 | JGI IMG/M metagenome (GOLD analysis project Ga0164290, IMG submission 108782) | Contaminated culture microbial community from soil near Moab, Utah, USA - Microcoleus steenstrupii SON62 (Illumina Assembly) | ecosystem: Environmental > Terrestrial > Soil > Soil crust...
AGTGGCACGCTCCGTCCAGGTCGCAACGTCATCATGGTGCGCGTCTTCAATCCCCGAGCGAAGGGCGGGTTCCTCGGCAACCCGGACCAACTGTATCTGGAGCTTGGCGATGGAAAGCGCCTGCCCCTGAGTGGCGAATGGCGACGCAGCCAAAGCTTCGACCTGAAGCACGCCACCACCAAGCCGCGGGACACCGAACCGAACCCAACTGTGCCGACGGTGCTGGCCAACGGCTTTATCGCTCCGCTCACACCCCTCGCGATTCGCGGCTCCATCTGGTACCAAGGCGAAACCAACAGCGGACGCGGCTACCAGTATCGACGCCTGCTTCCCGCGCTCATTGCCGATTGGCGAAGGATGTTCGCCCAAGGCGACTTCCCCTTCTACATCGTCAGCCTTGCGAATTGGCAGCAGCGCCGGACCGAGCCTGGCGACGACAACTGGGCAGAGCTGCGCGAAGCCCAGGCGCTGACGGTGAAGACGGTTCGAAACACCGGGTTAGCCATCACCATCGACGTGGGCGAAGCGGACGACATTCACCCGCGAGACAAGAAGACGGTGGGAGAGCGACTTGCCCTCAACGCCCTCGCCTTGGAGTACCGCCAAAAGGTGCCTTACTCGGGTCCCGTCTATCGGTCGATGCGACGCGAAGGCTCGGCGATCCGTCTCCGGTTCGACCATGCGGACCGGGGACTCGTGGCGAAGGACGGCAAGCTTCCCGGCTTTGCCATCGCCGGGGCCGACCGCCAGTGGCGCTGGGGGGACGCGCGGATCGATGGCACCACCATCGTCGTGAGCTCCCCGTCGGTGAAGAATCCCGTCGCGGTTCGCTATGCCTGGGAGATCAATCCGCCCGCAAGCCTCTACAACGGCGCCGGCCTGCCCGCCGTCCCATTCCGGACCGATGACTGGCCCGCAATCTCCCGTGACAACAAGTAAGCCCGCCCCCATCGCCGTTCCGCTCGCACTCTCCCACCAGGAGGCGTATTTCCGGATGCTCGCCGACTACTCAGCCAACGATCCAGAGAACGGAGAGTGGTACGAAACCGGCCGGGCCGACTTCGCGGCGTACGTCCGGCATCTCGAGGACCAAGAGGCGGGACGGCCCCTACCGGAAGGCTTGGTGCCGTGCTCCCATCGCTGGTTAATCCAAGACGGTGAGATCGTGGCCATCGTCCGGATCCGCCACCACATCGACACGCCTTTTCTTCGGGAGGAGGGAGGACACATCGGCTACGACGTCCCGCCTCGTTACCGCGGCCGCCGGTTTGCGGTCGCGGCCCTGCAGTCGGGGTTGGAAGTTGCCCGCAAACTTGGCCTCTCCTCGGTGCGGATGTTCGCGAACACGGACAACCCTGCTTCTTGGAGGACGATCGAGCGTTGCGGCGGAGTCTTGGAGGCCGAGCGATATAGCGACCATTACGCCTGCCTGGTGCGCCGGTATCGAGTCGACGTCTGAGTAAGCCTTCCCCGCTCCTAGGGGTCGAGCTGGAGACCTCGCGTCACGGCATTGTTGACCGTGACGCGAGGTCTCCGGGAGGAGGCGAGGAGCGCCGGCTACGCGCCCCGTCGGGCGTCGCCCTCGCGTTGCTCGTGACTTGACCAGCCATTGCCTGCGCCTCCGGTCAGATCCCTCGGCACCGCTCCGGCTGAAAGCGTCCGCTGACCGAACACCTTTCCTTACTCACCCATTCCTAGCGAGGGGATGCCGCCTGGGCCGAAGGCTTGTTGCTCGGCGTACGTGAGCAGCTTGGCGCGGGTGTCCTGGATATCCAGGTTTCGCATGGAGAGCTGACCGATCCGGTCGAGCGGGCCGAACTCGGACTCGCCGGACTCCATGCTGAGCTTCTCGGGGTGGTAGGCAAGGTGCGGGCCCGTGGTGTCCAGAATCGTGTAGTCGTCGCCGCGTCGCAGCTCCAGGGTTACCTCTCCGGTGACCAAGTGGCCGACCCAGCGCTGCAGCGAGTCGCGCAGCATCAGCGACTGCGGATCGAACCAGCGGCCCTCGTAAAGGAGGCGGCCAAGCCGGCGACCGTTGGAGCGATAGTTCTCGATGGTGCCTTCGTTGTGGATGGCATTCACCAAGCGCTCGTAGGCGGCGAAGAGGAGCGCCATTCCAGGAGCTTCGTAAATCCCGCGGCTCTTGGCCTCAATGATCCGGTTCTCGATCTGGTCGCTGCAACCGAGCCCGTGACGGCCGCCGATGTCGTTCGCCTTCATGACGAGCGCGACCTGGTCGGAGAACTCCTCGCCGTTGATGGCGACCGGCCATCCCTCGTGGAAGCGGACCGAGACGGTCTCGGTCTTGATCTCCACACTCGGGTCCCAGTGCTTGACGCACATGATCGGCTGGACGATGTTCAGGCCGTTCTTGAGGAACTCGAGGTCCTTCGCCTCGTGGGTCGCGCCCCAAATGTTCGCGTCGGTCGAGTAAGCCTTTTCGGTGCTTGCGCGGTACGGCAGGTCGCGCGCCTGCAGCCACTCGCTCATCTCCTTTCGTCCGCCGAGCTCCGTCACGAACGCCTGGTCGAGCCAGGGCTTGTAGATGCGAAGATCGGGGTTGGCGAGAAGGCCGTAGCGGTAGAACCGCTCGATGTCGTTACCCTTGTAGGTCGACCCGTCGCCCCAGACGTTTACGCCATCCTCGGCCATGGCCCGAACGAGCATGGTGCCGGTCACGGCGCGGCCGATCGGGGTGGTGTTGAAGTACGTCTTGCCCGCGCTGGTGATGTGGAACGCGCCGCACTGAAGGGCGACGAGCCCCTCTCGTACCATCTCGGTGCGGCAGTCGACGAGGCGGCCTTCCTCGGCGCCGTACTCTTTCGCCCGGTCCGGAATCCCCTCGATGTCGTCCTCGTCGTACTGTCCGAGCTGCCCGGTGTAGCAGTAGGGGATCGCGCCCTTCTCGCGCATCCAGGCCACGGCGACAGAGGTGTCGAGACCTCCGGAGAAGGCGATTCCGACGCGTTCGCCGACGGGAAGATCGGTAAGGATTCTTGACATTGGGGAGTAGAGAGATTACCTGCCGGGGAGGCGCGAGGCGTGATGAGAGACCCTGTCGTCCCAAGCGAAGCCGAGGGATCCGATAGTTGCCACCGAATCCTCAGTGCCAAGCCATCGCTTACTCGACAGGGCCCGCCGGCGGCGGAGAGTTCAAGAGTTCGGTTGCCCGTGTCGAATCGTCAGGCACCCGCTAAGGTGCCTGACGCTGCAGAACGCGCGAGAGGAACTCCCGAGTTCGCTCTTCGCGCGGGTTGACCAGCACCTGCTCCGGCGGCCCGTCTTCCAGGATGCGGCCGCCGTCGAGAAAGACCACTCTCGCCGCCACGTCGCGCGCGAAGGCGATCTCGTGCGTCGCCACGATCATCGTCATGCCGGACTTCGCGAGGTCTCGCATGACGGCTAGGACCTCGCCCACGAGTTCAGGGTCGAGGGCGGAAGTCGGCTCGTCGAACAGCATGATCGCCGGCTTCAGCGCGAGAGCGCGGGCGATCGCGACCCGCTGCTGCTGGCCTCCGGAGAGCTCTCCCGGAAACGCGTCGGTCCGGTGTTCGAGTTGAACCTGACGGAGAAGCGCGAGACCCTCCTCGCGAGAGCTCGCTTCGCTCTGCCGGAGCACTCGCTGAGGCGCGAGGGTGACGTTGTCTAGCGCGGAGAGATGCGGGAACAGGTTGAACCGCTGGAACACCATGCCGATGTGCCGACGCATCGCGTTCACGTTCGTCCCGGTGATCTCGTCGCCGCGGAAACGAACGGTGCCGCTGGTCGGCACCTCCAGCCAGTTCACGCACCGCAGCAGCGTCGACTTTCCGCTGCCCGAAGCACCGATCAGCGCCACCACCTCTCCTTCGGCGACTTCGAGATCGATTCCCTTGAGCACCTCCACCGAGCCAAAGCTCTTGTGGAGGTCGCGCACGCTCAGTGCGGAGCTCATACGGCCTCCGCGCGCTTGCGGGCGCGAGGTCGCGAGATCGGCTGCCACTTGGCCTCCAGCCGCCTCACGAGCCAGGTGAGCGGCAGCGTCATCGCAAGGTAGAAAAGCGCGACCGTGAGATAAACCGTCGTGGCCGAGCCCGAGTTGGTGGCGATCTCCTTGCCCACCCGCATGAGCTCGCTCAGCGCCACGACCGAAACGAGCGACGAGTCCTTGAGGAGCGAGACCGCCTCATTCGTCAGCGGTGGGAGAACCCGGCGTACCGTCTGCGGAAGGATGACCCAGCGCATCGCCGAGCCGTAGTCCATGCCGAGTGATCGGGCGGCTTCCATCTGTCCGGTGTCGATGCTCTGGATGCCCGCCCGAAAGATCTCGGAAACGTAAGCCGAAGCGTTGAGGCTGAGCGCGAGAACACCCGCTTGCAGCGCTCCCATCTCGATTCCGATCGCCGGCAGCACGAAGTAGATCACGTAGATCTGCATCAAGAGCGGGGTACCGCGAACGACCTCGACATAGGCTGTGGCGAACGGTCGAAAAACGGGAACCGGCGCGACGCGCGCGAGCGCGAGGATCAAGCCGCCGACGATGCCGAATGCGAGGCTCAGCGCGGTGAGCATGAGAGTGAGCCGGGCCCCCTTCAGCAGCACCGGGATCGCCTCGGGCAAAAGATCCCATCGGAAGGTGAAGGCGCTGCCGGTAACCGGGGCGGACGGCGTCGTCGGCGCGGGCGCGTCCTCTTTGATCTTGGGCACGGGCGATCCCTGATCCTTCACCTGATCCAGTTCACCGACGATCGCGGTGGTATAAGGCTCCTGGATCCAGCGCTGGTAGATGCGAGCGTAGCGCCCATCCACCATCATCTTGTCCAGCGCCCGATTCACCACCGCCATCAACTCAGGATGGGTTCGCCAAACGACGATTCCGAGGTTCTCCTTCACGAAGACCGGCGGCACCAGCTCGAGCTCCGGGTACCCCTTCCGCAGGATCGCCTGCAGCGTGGGGAGGTCTCCCACGGTCGCGTCGGACTTGCCGTTTCGCACGTCGAGCAGGCCGTCCATCACCTGGTCGAAGCGGAACATCTTCTCCTTCGGGATCCCAAGGCGCTCGACGGCGAACTGGCCCGTCGTCTCGGCTTGGACCGAGACTCGCTTCTTCTTCAGATCTTCAGGACGTTGGATGCTGCTGTCGCCCTTGCGCCGCACCATGATCTGCCCAGAGAGGAAGTAAGGCCGTGAGAACAGGTACCCCTTCTTCTTCCGCTCCTCGGTGATCGTGACGCCGGCCATCACCAAGTCCGCCTTGCCGCTCTCCAGAGCGCCGAGCACGCCGGCCCACTCAAGGTCGACCCACCGCACCTTCACCCCCATCTCGCGGGCGATCTCGTTCCCGACCTCCACGTCGAAGCCGACGATCTGCTCGTTCTCCTTCGTCTCGAACGGCGGGTACGTCGCGTCGGTGGCAATCACGAGCTCACCACGCTGCCGGATCGCGTCAACGAGTCCCTGCGCCGGCGCCAGGCAAGCCGCCATCACCGAGGTAGCAACGAAGAGCACACGGGCCAAGATGCGGCGGTTCATTCGGGTGCGTCCACTATATCCGAGGGCTTTGGGTGTTCGGCGTTCGGATGAGGGAGTGTGCTGTCATCCCGAGCACAGCCGAGGGAGCTGACCGTAGGCACCCGTACTCAGGGTAACGGCTTGCGCGAGGCAAGAACTTTCTCGACTTCGTTCTCGAGCGTGCTGAAGTTCTTAATCGATGTCATGCATCGCACGGTGCCTTGGTCCGTGTAGATCCTTGCGCCACCACCATGTCCCGAGATGACGTCCATCGTTCGGATTTCGTACAGCGCCGCCCGCACCCGCGTTCGACCGAGCAGATCTGTCCAGACGACTCCGTCGGGGCCGAGCTGAATCCGCTCCACCCAACCGACGAGTTGCGCCCAAACGAAGATCGGCATGGGGATCAAGAGTGCGGGCCATGCCTCGCCTTCCGAAAACACCATCAACATGCTGCCGAAAGCTAAGAACAAGAAGGACGAGACGTGCCAGCTGGAACCACGGTAGTGAAAGGTTTGTGGCGCCGGCGCGTACGTCGGGTGGTCGAACCGAGTCCGAGCCTTGCCGGTTACCAGATCGCGAAGGATGCCGTAGTCGTTCAGCCTAGCGGAGAACTTGAACGACGTCCCCCGCGATTGAATGACCATGCGAGGAGCATCCACGATTCCGCCCGTTTCCTCCTTGGCCCTGATCGACCTGAGATCGTCCGCTAGGCGCTCACGACCGAGCCAATCGAAGCATCGGATGGATTCGCCGTCGATGGCGATGCGCTCGTTGAGGAAGCCGAAAAGCAGCCTGAGTCCAATCGAGAGGCCGACGACGCCGACCATGCTCGAGAAGATCAGAAAATCGCGTGCCTCGGAAGGGCTGGCGACGCGGCCGTTAATCTTGAAATTCGGATTGGAGAACTGATTCGCCGTCGCGAACAGCCATATGGAAGACCAGACCAGGAGAAAGCCTACGGTGTATCCCGCGGGGGTCGCCCGGTAGTTGAAGACCCTTTGATCGGTCATCCTCGCAGATGAACGTCCTGCTGAGCGTCCTGCAGGAACTCCAACTCCTTCAGTGCTGCGAGCCGCTCGGAATCGAGCGGCGAGGGGTTCCCCATCCGGTCCTTCTGGCGCTCGATCGCTTCCACAACGTCACCGATGAGCGAACGATTGCTTAGAATCGCGTTCCAGTCCTTCTTGGACTGCTGATCTTCCCGGATCACCATGCCCGCCGCGACGAAGCAGGCGTGGAGCGCCTTCTGGGCGGCCTCCGCCTGCTCGACCGCGTAGACCGGATCGTGCCCGTGTGAGCGAGCGATGGTGGCGTTGTGCGTCGCGACCGCCGACTCGAGGGCCAGCAGTACCTCGGGTGGGAATCGGCGCTCGAAGCCGGCGGATTGATCGAGGAGCCGCTTCATTTTTGAGATCGCCGAGTAAGAGGCCTCGTCGGCTCTTTCCTGGTCCGTCCGTGCCTTGAAGCGGTCCCGCAGCACGTAGAACGCCGCGTACCCCGTGGCGACGGCGGCACCGATCCCGATCATGCCGAGGTCGAAGGCGGCGCCGAGGAGCACGGCCGATCCCAGGCCCACGCCCCAGCTCGCGGGAAAGACCCACGCCGGCACGTGCGGTGGGTGCCCCGGCACCTTGCGCAGGTACGCCTTCAGCAGTGGCGCCTGGACCTTCTTCGTCCCCTTTTTCTCAGCCATGACGATTCCGTACACTTCATCCTAATACGGGCAACCGCGGATTGGTTGCGAGCCGTTGCTCATTCGCGACAAACGGAGTAGGGTAACTCAAGGTCGTTGCAATCGTCCGAACGGATGCGCCATGTTCTTGCCCCTGCTTCTCGCCGCTGTCGACGATTCGGTCACGTTCTCCCACCGCACGGCTCCCGCGGGCCGCGTACTGCCTGAGCTCGCACGATCGCTTGGCGTTAGGCTCGAGGCCGACGCACGAGCTCGCTCCCAAGTCTTACTCATCCACGTGACCGACGTGCCCCAGACGCGGCTCCTGGCGGACATCGCGAGTGCGACCGGAGCTCGCTGGAGCCGCACCGCAAGCGGCTACCGGCTCGCCTACGAGCCCTCCGACCTTCGTGCTCTCTGGAAGCGTGAAACCGCCGAGTACGCGAAGTGGATTCCAGCCGTACTCGACGAGCTTGGCGAACGGATCGAGCGTGATGGCACGATGCCGGCGATCCTCGCCCGGGGAAAGGCGGCCCAGGCAGTGATTACGGGAAGCACGAACCCCGGCACCCTCCTCGGCCCTCAGCCGCGCGGGGCGATCCGGGCCGCCATCGGGCTCGGGGCGACTCGACTCGCAGACGTAAGGCCGGGCCATCGCGTGGTGTTCAGCTCGCGTCCGAATCCGCGACAGCGGGCGTTACCCGCCGGGTTCGATCGGGTCGGCCTGCAGTTTCTTCAGGAGCTGGAGCAGTTCCAGACGCACCTGAGCGCACAGTATCCGTCGGGCGGCGTCCGGCCGAGGGTTCCCTCCACCGTCGGCCGGACGCTCGTGACGGTGTCGCGCCCCCTGCAAACCAACGACTTGGTCGTTCGTCTGCTGGTCGAGAGCCCCGACGGAGCCGCCCGGTCCATGGGCAGCGTCGTTCTCAAGCGGCCTGAGATCGTCTCGCCGGCCGAGACGGCGGGCGGCGAACTCGTGCCGCCGTCGGATGAGACCAAGCGTTACGGCGACCGAGTCTCGGAAGCGGAGCAAAGCAAGCCGGACGATAGACTAGCGGCCATCGCAGCCGCCGCCGACCGGACCGACCCCTTGGAGCTCGCGTTCGGGCGGCCGCTCCTCGCCCTCGCGAGGGCGAAGCGGAAAGGGCTGGTGGCCTGCCTCCCGGATGACGGGTTCGCGCCAGCGATGGCGCGGTTCCGGCGCCCAACTCCGGTCGGCTTCGTGGAAGCCCATGCGGAGCCGCTCGGACTGCGGTTCGAGTCCGGGGACGAGATCGTCGTCTCTCCACGGTTCGCCAGTACGGCCCTCGTCGACCGAACGGACAGGACCGCTCTCGCGCGCCTCGCGCGCAGCCTCGTCGAGCACGGACAGTTCACCTTCGAGGCTGTCGCCGACTTCGCGGATCGAACCGAGCTCGCCGCGCTTCGCCCCCTTCCCCGAGCGTGGATCAAGGGATATCGCCCCGATCTCGAGTACGAACTCACGGAGACGGACCCCTTTCTGAGCGCGCCGGTGATTGCCGCCCTCCGCGCCTTACCGCGCACCGCCGGGAATCAAGAAGCGGAGCCTGTTCCACTCTCCGCCGTCCCGCCGCCATTACGGGAACGACTTGTGCGCTGGGTGCTCGAACCGGTGGTGGTGAGCGAGTGGAGCGACTACGCCCTGCCGCTAGAATCTCCGGAATTCGCGGAGCGAAGCGACCTCACCCTCTCCACCACCGAGCCAGGCATCCTGAGCGCCAACATGCGGGTGTCCGACGAGATCTGGTTTCGTCGCGTTTCGGATGGCTGGACGTCGCACGCTCGAGCTGAAGCCTTGGCACCGGCGATCGTCGGCCGAGGAGCATCGCTCGCCGATGCGCTCAAGGCTTACACCTATCGCCTCGGCACTCAGCGTCAGCTGCGAGGTACGGTCCTGCTGAACCTCGTGCGTCCAAATGGGCGGACGACGCAGCTCTCGATGACGGGCGCGTTCAGCGACAATCTGCCGAGAGCGGGAAGCACGTTCGGCGAGTACGGTGCACTGCCCGAGCCGATCCGACGGCAGGTTGAGGGCGGCAGCCGGGGACGATGAGGCCTTCGACCAGCGTGCGTCGACCGCATCGCCTAGACTGAAGTCGTCATGGCGCAACAGTCGTGGTCGGGGCTCAAAGCACTCTGGACCGCGGTCAAGCGCGTCCTAACGGTCCTCGCCATGGGGATCGTCGGCGCGGTCGTCCTCGGCACGGCGATGGCAATCCTCACTCTGTTCGCGTACGCCTTCGGCTATCTGTTCGGCATCCCTTTGGGCTTCGTGTATGGTGCGGCTCTCGTCGGGCCTCGCATCGCGCCGAGAGATGCCGCGATCGTGTTCGTAGGGTCGGCGGGCGTTTGGTTCACGATGAATCAGCTACTCCAAGCCATGGGGCATCGCCCGGACGTGGGATTAATCCTCGGCCTCCTCGCCTGCGCCGTGACGGCACCGATTCTCTTGGCCATCGTGCCAAGGAAGGTCAGCCCGGAGATCCGATACTCGGCGGCGGTCGTCCTGACCATCGGATTCGTGCTCTCCACCCTGATCGGCTTCGCGATGCGTGTCTACGGCGTCGGATAGGACCGGATTGCCGAGAAGATTCGGGACGATTCCACTCAGCGCTCACTCGGGTGACGGCGGCACGAAACGGGGTTCAATGGCCCGAACGATCCTCAGTAGGCGGCAACTCCGCTGGTTCATTGCCGAAGCAAGGGGCCAACCCGCACGCGGCTCGCCACGGACGCGCCGGTGCTGAGCCGGTCGTACAGATCGAACATCGCCTCAACAATCCGAGCCGGGTCGTTCTCCACCACCGCCATTTCGTCGTCACGACCGAACAGAATCGGTGACCCGACGTTTCCTTGGGTGGCGACTTGCACGTCGTGACCGACGCGCACGCCGAGGCGCTCGAAGGCCACCAGCGCTCCGAACGTCATCATGTCGTCCGCGATCATCACGCCATCGGGGCGCGCGCCGCCGCCGAAGACCTCGAGGGCCGTTCGCATCCCCTGCTCCTGATGCGACTCGGTCGTGACCACCTCCGTCGAGATGCCGTGCTCCAGGCTCACGCCCTCCGGACGGTTGAGCCGCACGAGTTCAGGCACGAATGGGATACTGACCGCCTCCAGCGCCATGCGGAACCAGTGCACGCTCTTGCGGGTGTAGTCCACCCGGCGGTACGGAGGGATCGGCTCCCAGAATCCGATCCGCTTGCACCCTCTCGCGGCCAGCGCCGCCACGCCCATGCAGGTGGCCGCGCGTGGGTCCGTCATCACTCGGTGCGGACCTTCACCGCCAAACGAGATGAACGGCAACCCTGTTCGCTCCAAGGCGTCTGCCATGGGGCCTTCAATGCCGAACGCCAGCAGCGCGTGAATCCGGCCGGCTCGCAGGTCGGCGTCGAAGGCGTCGGGAAGCGGCGTCTCGGGGAAGGACCGGGACGAAACCATGTGGAAGACGTACGCCTCGTTGCGCGTTTCGGACCGCTGCTGAGCGATCGCGGCGCAGCGACCCCACAGCATTCCCCAGAACGGCGAAGCCTCCGGCCGCTCGAAGAAGGCTGAGTCGAGGAGCACACCGATCGTCTTGCGGTGCAGCTTGGGAGACACGTACAGTCCGCTGCCCTGCCGACGAACCAGCACGTTCGCCGCCTCGAGCTCGGCCAACGCAGCGTGAAGGGTCGCCCGCGACGTGCGTAGCTCCACGCAGAGCTCTCTGGTTGAGGGAAGTCGCGCCGACGGGCCGCGTGCGTGGGCGAGAGAGCGTATCTGCTCGCACAGATCCGCCTGGCTCGATCGGTGTCGCGTCTCTCCCACCCGAACATCCTACACGATCCCTCCGTCTCGATTACGCAAGTGGTCTAGACCACTTGCTTCGTCACCGCCGCCGGTCGCGGCTCACGCCCTGTCTCGCCTTCGCCACGCGCATTCATTCAATGAGGAGGATGCGAAATGGTTGATTCTTTCCGATCGCTCGGGTGGTGTTTTCGCCTAGCGACACTGACCCTGCTCTTGCTCTTGTCCCTTACCGTAAGGGCTCAAACGACGAACCGCCCTTCGATGGGCATTAACGCCACCGCGAACGTCGACTGGGACGCGGGCAACCAATTCGCCGACGCGATGAAGACGTCGCGCGGTTGGGGCCCGTATGGCGCTCCCAGCGGCAACCCGGTCGTCCCAACGGTGGCACACGACACCAATGGGTGGCCGACCACCGACGCCAGCGTCTTCGTTTGGGCAGACAAGGTGGGCGGACCTTACTTGAACGGCACCTATCAGCTCTCGTTCACCGGCCGTGCGAACGTCACCGCCGAGAGTTGGCCGGCCACGGTCTCGCTTGGGTCCCCCGTCTACGAATCAGCGTCGAATCGGACGCGAATTGAGCTCACCTTGAGCAACGTGGGCACGGCGAAGACGCAGCTGCGCCTCCACTTCGCCAACACCCGACGGCTGGCCTCGGACACCAGCGCCACCGGTGTTAAGGACGTCAAGCTCATCCGGCCGGGCTATACCGAAAGCGACCTCTTCACTCGCGAGTTCGTGCAGCTGATGCAGAAGGGCACGATCATCCGGTTCATGGACTGGACCGCGACGAACGGCAACCACACCGTCGATTGGGAGGAGCGCAACACCCCGTCCACCTACAGTCAGTACAACGGCGGCGACGACAAACCCCGATACGGCTGGCAGGGTCGCGGTACCGCGTGGGAGTACGCGGTGCTACTAGCGAACCAGACGAACTGCGACCTGTGGATCAACGTTCCGGTGCAGGCGAGCGACACGTACGTGCGGAAGCTCGCGCAGCTCATCCGGTACGGGAGCAACGGCGTCCAGCCGTACACCTCGGCGCAGACGAATCCCGTCTATCCCCCCCTCCATCCGGATCTGAAGATCTACGTGGAGTTCACGAACGAGTCGTGGAACTTCGACACCGCCTTCACGCAGTACCACACGCTCAATTCCCAGGCCCAGGCGCACATCGCCGCGGGCGACGCGCACAAGTACAAGTACGACGGAGTCGACGATGTCAAGTATCTCCACACCGTCCAGCGCCGCCGCTTCGCCGACCGCACGCGGGAGATCTCGCTGCTGTTCCGGGAGCAGTTCGGCGACGCGGCGATGATGACCCGGGTGCGCCCGGTACTCCTCTCTCAGAAGGACAATCCTTTCGAACTCGCGGAGTGCCTCACCTACCTGGACAACGTCTGGAACAACCGACGTGGGAACTTCACGCCGACGCCGCGACCCGTGAGCTACTACCTGTGGGGTGGCGGCGGATCGGGATACGACGAGGAGATCCCGACGGCGCTGAAGACGAGCGACACGCTCACCGTCGATCAACTGTTCAATGACGCCTTTCCCCAGTCGTGGGCGAAGTTCGAGTACAACATCGCCGCCGAAGTCGACTGGCTGACTGGATACGGGCTCAAGCGCATCGCCTACGAGGGCGGCCCGGGCCTCGATCCGAACGGCCACAGCGACGACGTTAAGATTCGGCAGGCGTACCACGACCCACGAATCAAGGAAGTGACCCGCAGCCAGATCACCCGATTCTTCGCCAGCGGCGGCGACATCTGGATTCACTTCAACAGCGCGGGCAGCGACGTCCATTCGCTGTTGATGGACGGCATGGAGCCGACGAGCCACAAGCTGCAGGGCTTCGAGGCCGCGGCCGCGGAGAGCCGCACCACGGCCACTTACGGAACCGTGGTTCCCGCGACCCTGAACGCGGGGCTCTGGAGCTTCTCGCACAACAGCGGAGTCCGGAAGCCGGAGGTGGGTGGCGAGCAAGTCATCCGCGGTCAGGACTTCTACAACTACACGTTCCGTGTGTTGAGCGCGGGCACTTACACCATCACGCTGGACGGCTACGGCGGCAGCGTCGACGTCTCTGTGGGAGCGGGACCGGTTCTCGGCTCTCTCTCGCTGCCGTCAACCAACGGCATCGCGGTGACGCTACAACCCGGTCTGCACTCGCTCAGGCTCGCCTTCAAGAGCGACTACCCCAACGTTCGAACAATCAGCATCACGAACGGCGGGCAGCCCGCCGCGGCGACCCCGACGTTCACTCCCGGACCGGGCACGTACACCTCGGCGCAGAGCGTGACGCTCGCGTCGGCGACGTCGGGAGCGGTGATTCGCTACACCACCGACGGCTCCACGCCGACCTCAAGCTCGACGCTCTACTCGAGCCCGATCACGGTGAGCGCTACGATGACGATCAAGGCGATCGCCACGGCCTCCGGTTACACTGCCAGCCAGGTCGCCACCGGGGCGTACACCATCGACAGCGGCACGGGCGGCAATCCCGATCCGCCGACCGGCACCAACCTGATCCAGAATCCGGGCTACGAGTCGGGGCTGTATCCATGGGTTGGCGGCGGCAGCTACACCCTCAGCACGGACGCTCGCAGCGGCGCCAAGTCGGTGAGCGTGAACGGCTGGTGGGCGAGCTGCTTCCAGAACGTCTCCGGCCTGCAAGCGAACAAGACGTACACCGTCAAGGTTTGGGTGAAAGCCTCGAACGGTAGCGGCAACGTCGCGGTGTTCGTGAACAACTACGGCGGTCCGATGATCCGCCAAGTCGTGACCGCGACGAGCTGGACGCAGGTGAGCATCCCGTTCACGACGGGCGGGAGCAACACGGGTGTGCAGGTTGGGATCGAAGAGCTGAATGGCACCGCCTCCGTGATCGTTGCCGACGATTGGGAGCTGCTGGATGGCGGCACGGCCACCAACCCGAATCCGAATCCCGATCCACCGACCGGGGCCAACCTTGTGCTCAATCCTGGCTACGAGGAGAACCTCGTCAACTGGTACGGCGGCGGCAGCTACAACACGGTCACTCCGGGGCGGACCGGCAACCGCGCGTGCGTCGTGAACGGCTGGTGGGCGAGCAACTACCAGACCATTCGCAACCTCTCGCCGAACACCACCTACACCCTCACGGTGTGGGCCAAGGCGTCGGACGCCACCGGCGCGGTGCGCATCTACGCCCGCGGCTACAACGGGACCGACGTCCACAAGGTGGTCACCGCCACCGGCTGGACGCAGATCACGCTGACGTTCACCACGGGTAACGCCACGACGGCTGAGATCGGCGCGACCTCAACCGTCGGCTCGGGAACGACGATCACCGTCGACGACTGGCACCTGGCGCGTTAAGGTTCGCGCCATCCCCGGGGATTGGGGCTGACCAGCCCCAATCCCCCCTTTTCCGTGCCCGACATCACGGAGGAGAATAGCTTCGTGCCTGCCGTCGCGCTCTCACTGTGGCTGCTCCTAGGAACGCACCCCCAGCGGGATCTTTCGTACGCGGACCCGACTTCCTCTCAGTCCCTCGCTGGCGAATTCCGCCTGGACGTGAGGCCAAACCGTCGGACGGGGGACCGTGACGCGGATTGTCGGTTAACCCGGGCGGGCACGCTCGTCTGGTCTCACAACCTCCCTTTCTCAATCGCTGGCGCCGTCGTCGCTCCCAATGGCACGGTCGGAGCCTACGCCTACTCGCGAACTGGCGACCAAGCGTTCTTCGAGGTGGTGATCCTCCGGTCAGACGGGACGATCGCGCGTCGCGACCGCTACCCTCGACAGTTCTCCCGTTTCATTCATCAACCGATGTTTCCCCGCGGGACGGGCATCTTTCGTGACGCCTCGAAGAACCGGATGGTGGTGCGCGTCACCGACGACGAGAGGAATGCCGGATGAGCTACACCGCCCCCGCGCCATCACCTTCGATTTCAATGGCCGGCTTCTTGTGCCCGATCCCGAGGTGGAGGCCGTTCTTGCCTACGATCGCCGAGGTTTTTACAAGGACCGGATCCAGCTTGCTCCCGCGGGCGGAGCGACGGCAGTGACCGACATCGCGGCCTCGCGACTCGGGACGCTGCACCTAAAGGACGGGGGTGCCTCCGGAGTCCTCCTGCGGCTCCAACCACGATCCCTGCAAACGCGGAAGCTGCAACCCCGCTTCTCAAATGGCGAACCGTTTGTGTTCGAGAACGGACCGCGCGTGGATGCGCAAGGCCGCGTTTGGATCGAGAGCCGATCGCCCGACTCGACGATGACGGGCAGGTTCTTTCTTCAATTCCGACGGGGTCCGTGCCCGGTCAGCTTCTTGGGATTGGCGAGGTTCACGTGTACCCGGACGGACGCATTCTGGTCGTGGATGACGGCCGTCAGACAGTTTACGGCTTGAGTCCAGACGGCCGGCGCCGATGGCAAACCTCGATCAAGGAGAAAGGGCGGCGGAGAGCGATCCTTTCCGAATTGAGCCTTCGGGTGTTCTCGACGGGAGGTTTCGAGCTGTCTAGCTTCTCTAGCGGAGAACGTTGGCGATTCGCGGAGGATGGACGGGCGCTCGGGAAGACGTCTTCGGAGCATCGTGCCCAGTGGAGGCACAAGCTCGATCGCTGTCCGAACGGCGACTGGATGACCGGCCACCGCGAACGAAAGCTCGTCGCGCCCGACGGACGCTTTGTTATGGTCGAGGAGCGCCCTCGCCCCGCGGACGCCTCGAGCCTTCGGATCGCTTGGTACGACTCCAAGGGTAAGCCGGAGGGGATGGGCTCGCTCCCCGCGAAGCCGCGCTACGAGTTCGCTGCCTTCGACGGGAATCTCCTCTACGGCCTCAGATCGGGCGAGATCGTCGCCTTCGACCGCTCTGGCTGGCCGACAGGAAGACTGCCGATAACCGGCGTCAGCAGTTGGACTTCGGTCTTCCCGTCGCGTGGCGGCCTCGCGGTATTCGATCACAGGAAATTGATCGTCTGGTACGCCTCGCCGCCGCGCAGATAGGTGCGGCCCGATGAACGTCGAAGCCCGCGATGCCAATGAGGCGTCGCGGGCTTCGATTTAGCCAAGGGCTCTCCAGCCGGGATTCTCCCCTGCGGAAAGCGCAGGGGAGGCTCCCGTCCTTAGTAGACCGAGTCGGGGAAGTAGTGCTGCTTCGCGTTCTCGGGGGTCACCAGCTCCACGTCGATCTTCATGTGGCGCGGCAGGAAGGTCTTGATCTCCTCAACCTTGCCGTCACGAAGGGCGGAGACCGCCGTGTGGATGCCGGTGGCGATCATCGACGGCGGATAGGTGATGTCGGCCGGGTACATCTTGTCCCCGTCCATCACTCGCTTGATGACGTCCTTCATGCCCGCGCCGCCGAGAATCCACATCTCGTTTTGGCGTCCGGCTTCCTTGATCGCCTGCTCGGCGCCGAGCGCCATGTCGTCGTCCGACGCCCAGACGGCGTCGATCTTCTTGTGCTTGAGGAGCATGGTCTGCATGACCTCGAGCGCCTTCTTGCGGTCCCATCGGCCCGGCTGGCTGTCCAGGATCTGGATGCCCGGGTACGCCTTCATCGCTTCCTTGAAAGCGTTGACGCGGTCCGAGTTAACCGTCGAGGGGATGCCTTCGAGCACGACGATCTGGCCCGACTTGCCGAGCTTCTCGGCCATGTACTCGGCCGACTTGCGACCGAAGGCAGCGTTGTCGCCCTCGATGAAGACGTCGGCAACCGGCTCCAAGAAGCCGCGGTCGACGTTCACGAGGAACACGCCTCGCTCCTTCACCGTTTTGGCGATCGGGGTGAGCGGCGCGCTCTCGGTCGCGAGGACCACGAGGGCGTCCGGCTTCTGCAACAGCATCGTCTCGATGTCCGAGATCTGCTTCTGTGGGGTGTCGGCCGTCTGGATGTTCCACTTGACGTCCGGATACATCTTCGAGGCTCGGTCGGCCCACCACTTCACGCCGGCCGTCCAGCCGTGGTCGGCGGCCGGAATGGAGACGGCGATCGACAACTGCTTGCCGTTGACGGTCGTTGAGGCGGACGTGCCGCCTCCGCTCTGCGCGGCCGCCTGCTGTTGGCATCCGCTGGCCATGACTGCCGCGAGCGCGATTGGTGCGACATAGCGCAAGAACTTCAGCTTCATTGCTCCTCCTGGAATGATCCTCATCATCGGTCCGCGCTTCCACGCTGGATGAGGACTGCGAGAAGGATGATGACACCCTTCACGACACCTTGAGTGTAGACGGACACGCCCGAGATCACGAGCATATTCGTGATGATTCCGAGAATCAGGACGCCGATGACGGTGTTCCACACCTTGCCGCGGCCTCCAGACATGCTCGCGCCGCCGATCACGACCGCCGCGATGGCGTCCAATTCGTAGTACAGACCGAGCTGTCCGGTGGCAACGGAGTTCATCCGGGCCGCCTGCGTGAACGCCGCGATGCCGGCGCAGAGGCCGAGCAGCGTGTAGGTGATCAGCTTGATCTTGCCCGTGCTGATGGCGCTGTAGATCGCCGCCCGCTCGTTGGCACCGGTCGCAATGAGATGCCGCCCGTACCGAGTCCGGTTCAGAAGGAAGCTGCCGATGGCCGCAACGAGGAAGAACAGCACGATCGTCCAGGTGATGGTGAGCGGCCTGTTCGGACTGAGCATGATGAACGGCAGCGGAATGCCGCCGCTGCCGAGCTCGGGGAGCAGCGTGGCGCTGGAAGAGCGGATTTCGCCTCCGTCGGCTAGAGCCATCGCCATCGAGCGGTAGGCCACGAGGCCGGCCAGGGTCGCGATGAACGGCGCCATGCGGCCGAGCACGATCAACAGACCGTTGAAAAGGCCGAGGAACGCCGCCGAGGCGAGCGTCACCACCACGCCGACGGCGACGGGGCCGGACTCAGCGGCACCGGGCTGGAGGTTCTTGTTGACCGCCAGCAGCCCGAGGGCCGCCGCGAGCGCCATGATGCTTCCGATCGACAGGTCGATACCGCCCCCGACGATGACGAGCGTCATGCCGACGGCGAGAATCCCGACCGGAGCGTTCTGGTTCAGCAGGTTTCGGATGTTCTCCGGCTGCAGGAACACGTCCCGCTGCCAGATCGCGTTGAAGAGAACGAGGATGAGGAGCGCGACCAGCGCGCCGTAGTTCTGCAGGACCTTGCGCAGCCTCAAACTTCCTTCTCCTCAACCTTCGGGGCATCCACTCCGGCCGCCAACATCATCACGTTCTCTTCGGTCATTCCCTCTCCCGTCAGTTCTCCCATCTGCTTCCCTTCGCGTAGCACGATCATCCGGTGGCAGAGCCCAATGAGCTCGGGCATCTCGCTCGAGATCACGAGGCACGCCAGCCCTTGCTGCGACAGCTCGTGGATCAGGCTGTAAATCTCTCGCTTCGCGCCGATGTCGACGCCGCGCGTCGGTTCGTCGAGGATCAGCACCTCCGGCTTGGTGTCGAGCCACTTCGCGATCGCCACCTTCTGCTGGTTGCCGCCGCTCAGAGTGCCGACTTCCACGCTCGGGTGGCTCACCTTCACGCCCAGCCGCTTGATCCACTCCTCGGCCGAAGTCCGCTCCTTGCCTCGGTTGATCAGCCCGCCGTACTCCCGAAGGTTCGCCAGCGTCATGTTGTCCTGCACGCTCATCGGCAGCACGAGACCGCGCCCTTTTCGGTCCTCGCTCACGTAGGCGATCTTCGCGCGCAGTCCGTCCTGCGGACGCTTCATCGCGACGGCCTGCCCGCCTCGCTCGATGACGCCGGAGCGACGCGCGCGCAGTCCGGCGATCGCCTCCGCCGCCTCAGTGCGTCCCGCTCCCACGAGACCGGCGAGTCCGAGAATCTCTCCTGGGTGTAGCTCGAGGTCGAGCCGCTCGACGTAGCCCGGCACCGCCAATCCGCTCACCTTCAGAACCGGTGCCTCGAACGGCAAGGGGCTCTTGGGCGGGTACAGATCCTGCAGTTCGCGGCCGACCATCAGCTTCGCGAGAAGCTCCTGGCTGACTTCCTTCGCGTCCAGCGTGGTGACCTTCTGGCCGTCTCGCATCACCGTGATCCGGTCACACAGCTCCACGACCTCTGGGAGTCGATGCGAGATGTAGACGATGGTCACGCCGCGCCCCTTGAGCTCGCGGATCAGCCGGAAGAGCGACTGCGCCTCGCGGTCCGAGAGGACGGCGGTCGGTTCGTCCATGATGAGCACGCGTGCATCGGTCGACACTGCCTTCGCGATCTCAACGAGCTGCTTGCCCGCGATCGAGAGCTCGCCGACCGGGGTCTCCGCTGTGAACGGTGCCCCAACCTGCTCCAGGTACTTCTTCGTCTCCTCGCGCATTGCGCCGCGGTTGAGCGTCAGTCCCTTCCGCCGCTCGCGGCCGAGGAACAGGTTGTCCGCCACGTCGAGCTCGTCCACCAGGTTCAGCTCCTGGTGGATCATGCCGATGCCGCGCGCGATCGAGTCGGCGGGTCCGTTCAGGCGGACCTCCTTCCCCTCGATCAGCACGCTTCCTTCCGTCGGCTGGTAGATCCCCGAAAGGATCTTCATCAGCGTGCTTTTCCCCGCTCCGTTCTCGCCGATGATCCCATGGACCTCGCCCGGCGTGAGCGCGAGGTCTACACCCTGCAGCGCCCGCACCCCCGGGAAGGTCTTGGTTAGCCCCCTCACCTCGATCATGTGCCGCTCAGTTTGAACTGCGCGCGAATTATTCGCAAGGTCGGAGCCCCGAAGGTTCGCGAATGAGAGCCAGGGAGTTGCGCCTACACTATCCCGTCGTATACTCGGCGGCGATGAAGCGGCTCTGGATTCTCGCCTTAGGTTTGCTCGCCATCTCTGGCTGTGGCGGCGGAACCGACACGAGTGGCCCCGGCGATCTCGTCTACGGAATCGACTCGTTCGGGCAACTCGTCTCCTTCCGGTCAGGAGCGCCCGAGAACCTGTTCCAGCAGACCGCGATCCTGGGAATGGAGTCCGGCGAGACCATCCAGTCGCTCGACTTTCGTCCCGAGACGAGTCAGCTGCTGGGGCTGAGCAACGCGAACAGCCTCTACGCGATCGACGCGGCGACGGGAGTGGCGGAGCTCGTCCGCACCCCGGTGGTGCCCGTGGCCGAGAACGTCTTCGCCGCTATCGAGTGCGACCCGGCCACCGACACGGTGCGCCTGATCACCAGCGCCGGAGCGAACTACCGGATCGATCCGGACACTGGATCCATAATCGGCCGCGAGGACGACCTGACGCTTGCCGGAGACGCCCAAGCCAAGCCGCTGCTCGCCGATCTCGCTTACCTGGGTCTGGCTGGGATACCCGGCCCGACGTTGTTGGGAGTGGACCGCACCGGCCGTCGCCTTGTGCTCGTCGGTGGCGAGAACGGCAACCCCTCTCCCGATGGCGGGGTGGTAACGAACATCCAGACCGCCAACGCCCTTCCGGCGGTCGCCGACGGCGGACGTCACCTCTTCGACGTCGAGCCGTCGGGAGGCACGGCGTACCTTATCGCGGGGACTTCAGGCCGAGACGTGTACCAGGTGAACCTCGTCAACGGAGCACTCACGCCGCTGGGTACCGTGGCTGGACAAGGCACTCTACGGGCGATGAGCGTGTTGCCGAACTAGCGCACGAGGTTGCCGAAGGCGACTAGGCGCCACGAGACCGTTCGGGCCCCTTTTCCGGCGGGATGATTCACCACAGAGGGCACAGAGTTTCACAGAGTGGGTGCCGCTGTCATCCCGAGCGCATCCGAGGGATCTGACGGGAGGCACCAAGTACTCCCTTTCACGCCATCTCCCCCTTTGCGGCTTTGCGTGAGGCCTCCTTCCGGGCAGCGCGAGGAGCGCCAGCTACACGCCCCGCGGGCGTAGCCCTCGCCTGGACAGCAGCTTGACATCCAGGAGTCAAGGCTGGCGGTCAGATCCCTCGGCTCCGCTCGGGATGACAGGGGCATCCAACTTTGCCTCCGGGGCTAACCTCCCCTCGCAGGTCATTCGCCGTCTACAGACGCGGATCGACCGGCTCGCTCTCGAGCGCCAGCACGCCGAACACGCACTCGTGAACCTTGCGCAACGGCTCTCGGCGGACGAATCGCTCGAGAGCCTCGACGCCGAGGGCGAACTCGCGCAGGGCAAGGCCCCTCTTGATGCTGAGACCGCGCTTTCTCAGCCGCGCGAGGTTCTCCGGGTGGGTGTACTCTGGCCCGTAGATGATCCGCAGGTACTCGCGACCGCGGCACTTCACGGCAGGCTGGACCAAGCCCTTGGGGCCGTGAGCGATAAAGTCGAGTGGCTTGACGACCATTCCCTCGCCGCCCTTTCCAGTCATCTCTTCCCACCAGGCGATACCGGCGGCGACGCTCTCGGGCTCGTCCACGTTCACTTGAAGACTTGGCGTCGCGTAAAGCAGTCCCTGATCGCAGAAGCGGGCCAGCGTCTCCATGTGCCACGTGTGCGGCTTGTCCACGTGGGCCGCACCTTCGGTGGCAAGGATGTGGAACGGCGCGAGCCGAAAGTCATCCAGGCTGCTCACGGACCAGCAGTAGCGACGGTAGCTCTCGGTGTACAGAACCGCCGCATCGGCCCTTCGGGCGATCTTCTCTCGAAGGGCGACTAGGTCCGGGTGCTCGACGGTGGCCAGCGCGCCGAGGGCGGCTTGCGTCGAGTGCTTGGCCGAAGTGCCGACCGGGGCGTACTGGCGCTTGATGAGCTCCTGCGCCTTCGCCGACCAAGGCATCAGCTCCGCGTCGAGGACGGCCCACTCGGTGTTCAGCTCGCGCCAAAGACCGGCGCTCTCCATTCCCTCGACGACGCGTGCCAAGAGCGCCTGCTCCAGCTCCGAGTCCTCGAAGAAGCGCCGTCCCGTGCGGGTCAGGATCGTGCCGATCCCTTCGCCGATGACGCCAAAGCGCTGACGGGCAACCTCTTCGGTTCGGCAGACCACCACGACCGCACGAGAGCCCATGTGCTTCTCTTGGCAGATCACGGTGGGGATGCCCTCCCTCGCGAAGTAGGCGAACGCCTCCCGCGGGTGCTCGAGGTACCCCTCTTCGTTCGAAGTCTCGCTGGGCGACATCGTCGGCGGTAGGTAGACCACCCACTTCGGATTCGCCGCGAAGCGGCTCATCGTCTCGAGAGCGGCGGTGGCGTTCTCCTCGCGGATCGTCACCTTGTTTCGGAGGCGGGTGTCGATCAGCCGCTTCCCGGAGACGTCCTCGAGATCGAGCACGTCGTCCACCACGTGCTGCGCCGAGAGCGGGGTGGGCGCGGGAATCAGCGGCTTCTTCGACACCGCGTACTCTCGGCGCGCGGCCACGCTCACGAAGTCCCGCTCGGGGTACCGCAGCGCCGTGAGGCGCCCGCCGAACACGCAGCCGGTGTCGATGTCCACCGTGTTGTTCACCCACTCGGGCTCCGGAACCGGCGTGTGACCGTACACCACCATCGCCCGCCCCCGGTACTCGTTCGCCCAGGGGTAGCGCACCGGAAGGCCGTACTCGTCGATCTCGCCCGTGGTCTCGCCGTACAGGCAGAAGTCGCGAACCCGCGCCGACGCGCGCCCCTGCATCTCTTCCTTCAGACCCGCGTGCGCCACCACGAGCTTGCCGCCGTCGAGCACGAAGTGGCTCACGAGCTTGTCCAGGAATCGCCGTGCCTGCTCCACGAATTCCGGTGGCTCCTTCTCGAGCTGCTCCAAAGTCTCGGCGAGGCCGTGGGCGATCTGAACGTCGCGGCCTCCGAGCTTGCGGACGAGCTTCACGTCGTGGTTGCCGGGGACGCAGATGCCGGTGCCGTCCGCCACCATCCGCATCACGAGCCGGATTACGTCGGGGGAGTTCGGTCCGCGATCCACCAAGTCGCCGAGGAAGATCGCGGTGCGTCCGTCCGGCGGCACGATCTGCTTCCCCTCGAAGCGGTAGCCGAGCTTCTGCATCAGCTCCACCAACTCGTCGTAGCAGCCGTGGACGTCACCGATGATGTCGAACGGACCGGTGAGGTCGCGCCGGTCGGTCCACAGGCGCCGTCGCACGATCTCCGCCGCTTCGACCTCCTCGACCGACCGAAGGACGTGCATCTCGCCCACGCCCTCCTTTCGGAGGTGCCCCAGGGAGCGCCTCAGGTCGCGGAGTTGATTGCGGACGACGTGATTGCCGAACTGCCGATCTGGCCGGCTCGCGTTCCGCTCGTGGCACACGTCCTCGGGCAGCATGAAGGCGATCGCCGCCACCTGCGTGTGGAACTCGCGCGCAAGGGAGATGAGCTTCTTGCGCGCCATCTCCTGCACGTTCGTCGCGTCCACCACCGTCAGGCGGTTCGCCTGCAAGCGCTTTCGTACGATGAAGTGCAAAAGCTCGAACGCGTCGTCCGTCGACGACTGATCGTTCTCGTCGTCGCTGACCACCCCCCGGCACAGGTCGCTGGACACGATCTCCGTCGCGAGAAAGTGCCGGCGCGCGAACGTCGACTTCCCACAGCCCGAGGGGCCCATGAGAAGCACGAGGGACGGGGAGGGGATTTCTAGGGTCATGGCGTTAGGTCACGAGGCCGCTGGGTCACTGGGTTTCGCTTACCAAGTGCCCAGTGACCTAACGCCCCAACACGGTCTCCTACTCGTCGATGCGCGAGAAGTAGATCACCGTCACGCGGTGCTCCGGCGTAATCAGGTCTCCGTAAATGCGGCTGAGCATCCCGATCACGTCGTCCTGGGTGCGGAACTCCGGGTTCTCGCGCTCGATGTCGCGGGGCGAGAGCTCGGCGATCGTCTTCACTTCCACGCGGTCGAGGATCGCGGAGTACAGCTTTTGGCGCCGGCCGAAGCGCGGGCCGATCGTCACCCACGTCACCATGCCCGTGCGGTACTTGTCGGACTTGTCGCCGAGGCGGATCGTGACGGTCTTTCGGTTGTTGCGAAGGACGTCGCCGTAGAGGTCGGTGTAGAAGTTAAGGGCGTACATGCTCGTCGTGGGAGGCGGTCAGCGGATGACGGTCCCTATTGTTTGCGACTAGACGGGCAAAACGCAAACCTGAGACGGTACCAAGGCATGATGGTGTGGTTTCTCGTCGCGCTGATCGCCTACCTTCTGATCCTTTTGGCGGTCGTGTGGTTCAGCCTCCACCCCGTTCGCATCCCGATTTTTCTCTCGCCGGGCTCCTTGGGCGCACCTCAAGAAGAGGTCGAGTTCGACTGCGAGAGCCTGAAGCTCCGCGGCTGGTGGGTCGAGGCGGAGAACGCGAAGGCCGTGATGATCTTTCCTCACGGCTACCTGATGAACCGCGCGGAGCTCACTCCGGCGGCATTCCTGTTGTGGCAGCGTGGGGTCTCCTGCCTTCTCTTCGACTTTCGGGCGCATGGCCGAAGCCAGGGAAAGAAGTCGTTCCTCGGCTATCGCGAGGCGGCGGACGTTCGCGCCGCCGTCGCCTACGCTCGCCAGCGCGCTCCCGGGGCCAAGATCGGTCTGATGGGAAGCTCCATGGGATCGGCCGCCTCCGCGATCGCCTGCGGCGACGACCCGAATTTGGCGGACGTTCTGGTCCTCGACTCGTGTTACGGCCGGATGAGCGGCGCCGTCCTCGGCTGGTGGCGGTTTCTCGGGGGCAAGTACCTCATGTACTTCATGGCGCCGAGTTCCGTGTTGGCGATCCCGATGGCGGGGTTCAATCCGTTCCAGATCGACGTCTCGCGCGCGCTCGCCGCGGCGGGTCCGCTGCCGGTGCTTCACCTACACGGGGAGCGAGACGATCTCGCCCTTCCCGAAGAGGCGCGGCGCAACCACGCGGCATGCGAGGGTCCAAGTGAGCTCGTCTTCTTCCCTGGATGCGGCCACAGCGAGGGGCGGTGGGTTCACCCGGAGATGTTCCAACGATCGCTTTTCGGATTCCTCGAGCGACATGACTTTTTGGAACCTTTGAACGACTCGACTCCTTTAACCCGTTGATTCCTTAACGCGGAAGCGCAAAGAGGCGCGCCCTACCCGGCTCATCCCGCGTCTATGCTTGAGAAACCGCTGGTGCGACCGACGACGTTCGCCCCTCGCTCACCGAGGAAACGTCTATGTGGAACGTAATGGAGCCCTGGCAGCTTCGCCAGCTCGAGCGCCTCGCGCAGTTCGACCCTGAGCGCGTGGAGACCGTGCTCAATACCGTCTGGCATTCCTACCCCGGCCTTCTCAACGAGTTGGCCATCCTCGCCGTCGACCAAGAGGCGCTCAGCGTGGAGCGTTGCGCCGAACTGTGCGGCGTCGACGCGAGCGAGGTCGAGGCCCGCTTGATCGCCTTCCGACGCCGCGACTCCCGCGCCGACGTCGTAGTCGAGGGAAACATCGCCCGGTTGCGAGACGGTCAGGTCGCCGTCTGGGAGATCGTGCGGGAGTTTCGTAAGCTTGGCTCGGTCGAGCGCCTAGCCGAGACGTTTCCCACTCTGACCCACGGGCAACTCGCCGCGGCGATCAAGTACGCGGAATCGCACCCGGAGGAAGTCGAGGACCAGATCCAGCGTTACGAGCGCGTGCTCGAGAAGCGGCGAGCCGAGTATCCGTTCGCCCGATAGGGTGATTGGGCGCTGCGGCCGCAGCGCCCTTCCGCGCGAACCGTCCGCCTCGCTTCGGCGTTGTAAGGACCGGGGCGGTAGACTGCCCATGGGCGCGCATGCTAGTCGAGCTGTTTAGAATCGGTAACTTCCCGGTGCGGAGCTTCGGGATCATGATCCTGCTGGGGTTCCTCGCGTGCCTTTGGCTTCTTCGGCGGCGATCCGATAAGTTCGGCTTCGACAAGGCGCAGGTCACCGATCTCGCCTTTTACACGCTGATCGCCGGCATCCTCGGCGCGCGCGTCCTGTTTCTCCTCCAAGAGTGGGGCTACTACAGCAAGCACCTGAACGAGGTGTTCACCCTCCAGTTTGAGGGGCTTACCAGCTTCGGCGGCATCCTCTTCGGGGCCGCGTTCGTGCTGTACTGGGCGTGGCGCAAGAAGTGGTCCGTTGGGCGGCTCACCGACCTGGTGGCTCCCGGCTTCGTCGTCGGCCACATCTTCGGTCGCATCGGCTGCCTCCTGAACGGCTGCTGCTACGGCGTTGCGTGCGACCCTAAGATTGCTTGGGGAGTCAACTTCCCCGGCACCGTGGGCACCCACCACCCGGCGCAGGCTTACGACGCTCTCATGAACGTCGCCGTCCTCGGCGGCCTGCTCCTCTTCGAGCGGCGGAACTTCCGCCCGGGCCAAGGTGCCGGGTTGTTCCTCATCCTCCACGGCCTGACCCGGTTCATCTACGAGTTCTGGCGCGCGGGCAGCCTACAGCAGGTGAAGGCGGGCGAGGCGACCTCCACGTACTGGGGCGGCCTCCCGATCACCGAGGCGCAGGCCGTCGCCCTGCTGATGATGTTCATCGGCGTGGTCGTCTTTGCCATCGCGGCTCGAAAGGCGCGTGGCGCGCAGGCTCCGGAGATCCAGCCGGCGTGAGCCTCGGGGACCTTCTCTCCCGCTTCCAGGGTCGCCGTGCGCTCGTAGTGGGCGATCTCATGCTCGACGAGTACATCTTCGGCCGGGCGACGCGAATCAGCCAAGAGGCCCCGGTGATGGTCGTTCGGCAGAGCTCTACTCGAGCGGTTCCCGGGGGCGCGGCGAACGTGGCGGCGAACATGATCGCCATGGGCGCCCAGGTCGGCATGGTCGGCGTCGTGGGCGACGACGCCGCCGGTGAGACGCTCGCCCGCTCGCTGGGCGAGCGCGGTCTAGGCGACGCGCACCTCGTCTGCGACCCCTCGCGGCCCACCACGCGGAAGACCCGAGTTCTCGCCAACCACGCGCATCAGGTGCTACGAATCGATCACGAGGAGTCGGACCCCGTGGCCGAGGAGATCGAGGCGGAAGTCGTCCGAGCGGTGCTCGCCCGGCTGCCGGAGAGCGACGTCGTCCTCATCTCGGATTATCAGAAGGGAGCCGTCACTCCGATCGGCATCCAGCAGATCGTGGAGGCGTGCCGCTCGAAAGGCGTCCCCGTTGTGGCGAACGCCAAGCCGCGCAGTCTTCCCCACTACCGCGGCGCGACGCTCGTGAGCCTCAATCGGATCGAAGCGACCCAAGCCTTGGCGCTAACGGAGCCGATCCATCCCGAGGATGCGCCGGAAGCCGCCGCCGAGCTTCGGCAGCGATCCGGAATTGAGTGCATGCTCGTGACCCTCGGCGGCGACGGAATGGCGGCGGCCGGAGCGCAGTCGTTCGCGGTGCCGGCGGTGCGGGTCGAGGTGTACGACGAAGCTGGTGCGGGCGACACCGTAATCGCCACCGTGGCCCTTGGGATGGCGGCCGATGCATTCGGCCCGGATCTGCTGCGCCTCGCCGCTCAGACGGCGGCAGCCGTCGTGCGGAAGGTCGGCGTGGCCGTCCCCACGCCGGAGGACCTCACCGAAATCGGCGAGCTCTAGGAGCTTTCCAAGTTGGGACGGATCTGTTTCCAAGTTGGGACGGATCTGATGGATCCGTCCCAACTCCTGACTCTCCCCTCTAAGCCGAGGCCATCGCGACCGGCGGCTCGCTGATCGAGGGCGGGACCTCGGCGGGTCGATAGATCCAACGGAAGATCGGCGAGGCCATGAGGGTCGTCACGATCGCCATGATGACCATGATCGTGAAGAGCGTGGGCGTGATCACCTTCTGCTGAAGGCCGATGTTCAGAATGATCAGCTCCATCAGCCCACGAGCGTTCATCAGGGTGCCGATCGTCCAGGCGTCTCGCCACGACTCGCCGGTCGCCCGGGCCGCGAGAGCGCAGGCTACTCCCTTGCCAACGATTGCGGCGGCAAGGATCACCAGCGCGATCAGCCAGAGGCTCGGCGTGTTCACGAGGCCGATCTGCGTATTCAGGCCGCTGTACACGAAGAAGAAGGGGAGAAGCAGGCCAACGGTAAGGTACTCCGTCTTCTCTCGAATGACCTCTGCGAACCGACCCCGGGGCATCGCCGCGCCGATCAGGAAGGCGCCGAATACCGCGTAGATGCCAATGGCGTCCGTGATGTACGCGCCGAGCATCAGGAACAGCATCGTCCACGTGAACGCCGAGTTCGAGATCTTTCCGTCTCGCTCGACTCCCTCTGCCAGCGGCTTGAAGAGGCGGGGGCCGAACTTGAGCACGAGGTACGCGAAGAGGGCGCCGCCGCCGATGGCGAAGAGGGCGTAGTTCACGCTTCCTTTGCTCATCGCGAGCACGACGGCGAGGAGCGACCAGGCCGCCGCGTCGTCGGTCGCCCCAGCGCCGAGGGCGAGCGTTCCCATCCGGGTGCCGGCGATGCCCCGCTCGAAGATGATGCGCGCGAGCATCGGGAATGCGGTGATGCACATCGCGGCACCGGTGTAGAGCGCCATGCTGCCGAGCGAGATGCCGGGCATGAAGAAGTCGCCGCTCTGGAGCATCGTTATCGCGATGATCGCGCCGAGGATGAACGGCGCGCCGATGCCAGCCAGCGAGACGGCGATGGCGCTTCCGGCCTTCTTCGCGATCAGGTCGACGTTGAACTCGAGCCCGACCAGGAACATGTACAGCACCAGGCCGAGCTGAGCGACGACGTACAGGATCATCATCGACGGGTGCTTCACCGTCGTGGTGACGCCGTCGACGACCATCTGCGCGTCCTTGGGGAAAAGCCACTGCTGCGCCTGCGGTGACAGAAGACCGAACAGCGATGGGCCGAGCAACACACCGGTCACCATCTCCATCACTACCTGGGTTTGGCCGAGATATTTCTGGCCCAGCCAGCCAATCGCCTTACACGCCCCGAGCACTACGAGGACCTGCAGCATGAACCGCAACATGAGGTCGAGATCGGTCACGCCGCTATTGTAAGGGATCATGCGTCAACGCGTTAACGTTGACGAGCGATGTTCATCCGGAGGCTAGATTGTGTCTCTCCTTCGTCACGTCGAAAGCGCCGGAAAGGCCACGTGCCGGGACCGGAGCGGGACGACGTACCCCGCGGCGCAACCCGAGCCGCCGATCCCCGTAACAAGCGGGGCCGAACCTCGGTACGCTGAACAACGATGCCCGCCGCCACCGCTGCCCCCAACGAGATCGAGACCCTGATCCGCGCCAAGTACCCGATCCTGTACGTGGTCTCCTGGGAGGAGAGGCGCGTCGAGGAGGCGGTGAGCCGCGTCTGCTCCGGATTGAAGCGCACCCTTCACACGTGGTCCATCACCCAGGGGATGAAGCCGGCGGTCCAGCGAACGAGCGGACCGGCCAGACCGAGTTCACTGCCCGGCGAGCTCGAGGCGCTCGCGCTGGCGCACGAGGCCCCGGAGTACACCGTCTTCCTCCTCAAGGACTTCCACCCCTACATGAAGGACTATCGGGTGGTCCGCCTTCTGCGGGACCTCGCCCGACAACTGCGCGAGCGCGCTCAGACGATCATCCTGATGGGCCCGGTGCTGAATCTGCCAACCGAGCTAGAGAAGGACGTGACGGTGGTCGACTTCCCTCTCCCCGGTGAAGACGAGATCGGATCGACGCTGGACAAGGTCATCGCCGCGGTCAAGGACAACCCGAACCTGGACGTGAACCTGGAGCCGCTACAGCGGGAGCTCCTCGTAAAGAGCGCTCAGGGCCTAACCCTGGATGAGATCGAGTCGACCTTCGCGCGTTCGCTCGTCGAGAAGAAGCGCTTCGATCTCGAGGTGGTCCTCGAGGAGAAGAAGCAGATCATCCGCAAGTCGGGCCTGCTGGAGTACTACGCTCCGGAGGCTCACCTCAAGGACGTCGGCGGCATGGAACTCCTTAAGGAGTGGCTCGAAAAGCGGGCGAAGAGCTTCACCGACGACGCGCGAGAGTTCGGCATCCCGGCGCCCAAGGGAATCCTCTTGCTCGGCGTTCAGGGCTGCGGCAAGTCGCTAACGGCCAAGGCGGTGGCGGCGCAGTGGAACCTTCCCTTGCTGAAGCTGGATGTGGGCCGAATCTTCGGCTCTCTGGTTGGCCAAAGCGAGGAGAACATCCGCCGGGCGATCAAGACCAGCGAGTCCGTCGCCCCGTGCGTCCTCTGGGCCGACGAGCTCGAAAAGGGATTCGCCGGCGTCTCCGGAGGCGTGAGCGACAGTGGCACCACCGCCCGCGTCTTCGCCACGTTCCTTACCTGGATGTCTGAGAAGACCTCCCCGGTCTTCATGATCGCGACGGCCAACGACGTCTCGGCCCTTCCGCCGGAGATGCTTCGCAAGGGCCGATTCGACGAGATCTTCTTCGTCGATCTTCCGGACGCCAAGGAGCGAGAGCAGATCTTCTCGATCCACCTCAAGAAGCGAAAGCGGGACGTCGCCAAGTTCAAGCTGAAGGAGCTCAGCAAGGCGACCGAGGGGTACAGCGGCGCGGAGATCGAGCAGATCGTCGTCGGCGGCCTGTACATCGCCTTCGACGCTGGCCGCGAGCTCACCCAAAAGGATCTGATCACTGAGGCGAAGAACGTGGTCCCGCTCAGCGTTATGATGCGCGAGGAAATCGCCGAGCTCCGGAACTGGGCCGAGTTGCGAACGCGACCTTCGAGCAAGCGTGACGACGCCGAATGAATTGATTGCTGGACTGTGCTCGACTGCTCGGGTGGGGAACGCTGTCATCCCGAGCGGAGCCGAGGGATCTAACGGGAGGCACTGACTACCCACGGTCAAGGCGACTCAACAGTAGGCACGCGTGGCTGCGGCATTCCTGCCGCGGATCGAGCGAAGCTCGATAGACGCCCTCCTGCAAGCCACCAGAACCGTCACCTGCTCTTCCGCGCTCCGGAGTCCCCGTCGAGCAAGCGAAAGGCGCTCGCTGCCCCTATATAAAGGTTGCGGCGCGCCAGGAGAGCGCGCCGCAGGATTGGCTTAGCTGACGCCGTGTCGGCGTGCCCAGTCGTCGGCGCGGGTGTCGGCGTGCTCCTTCGACCAGCCGTACTTCTCTTGGAGCTTTCCCACGAGCTGGTCCTTGTTGCCCGCGATCTCCTCGTACTCGTTGTCGGTAAGGTCGCCCCACTCTTCGCGTGCCTTGCCCTTGAGCTGCGCCCAGTTACCCTTGATAATGTCCCAGTTCATGGTTCTCTCCTTTGCCACAATGCCGTGGCTTATCTCCTTCGACAGGAGGCTCGGGATCGCGGTTCTAGGGACCTAGGCCGAGGGCGCCCAAACGCAGAACGCGGCGGGCTCCTTTGGAGGAGCCCGCCGCGTCGATCACAGACCCGAAGCTGGTTTAGAGCAGCTTCGCGTTCTTGTGCTCTTGAGCCGTCGTCTGAGTGACGCCCAGCTCCTCTTCCGAGGTGTGGGGCTCCTCCGGCTTGTCGCCCTGACCCTTGGCCGCGGCCGCCGCGAGAAGGGCGGCGCGCTCGGCCTCCTTCTTCGGGTCGCCCGAGCCGGCCTTGATCGACCGCTCGTGGGAGGCAGCCTTGCGGCCGTCCTCCGTCGACTCGTACTTGATGCCGATCGTGGTCTCCGCCTCGCCGAGGACGAGACGGTTCACGACTTCGACACCCTGCATGAGGGAGTGGTCGGTGTTGGCGACCTCGTACTTCCACATGCCGAACCGGCCGCGGGAGTAGATGTCTCGCTCCTCGAGCCACGGGATCGCCTCGGCGAGCAGCTCGTCGCGGTCGACGCTGGGCGTCGGGTACGAGTAGTCGGCGAAGTAGAGCCACGTGGACACGATGTCCTTGCGATCCTCTTCCGTCAGCATGCCCGCGTTGATGAGGCCCTGGATGGTCTCCTCGATCACCGTCTCGCGGTCCACCGGCTTGTACTCGCTGCTACTCGTTTCACAAAGGAGCGAGTAGTAGTTGTCCTTGTCCGGCGTCATGTGCGGCGAGTAGTTGCTCAGGTAGGTGACTCGGTAGAACGGGCAGTTCTCCTCGGGGAAGTACATCCAGCTCTTGGTGCTCGGGCACGGCTGCTTGATGCCGATGCCGACCATGTAGCCGCTGGAGTGCTTCAGCCGCGAGGTGACGTCCTTGATGCGCTGCGGGACCGCCCCGTTGAGCGTGGAGTTGCAGAGAACGTCGAGCGGGAGCGTCGTGATCAGCACGTCGTAGTTCACGATGCTTCCATCGGAGAAGTAGACCTGCTTGCGCTCGGAGTCGATGTACTCGACCTCCTTGTTGAGCGACACGTGGTCGCCCAGGTGCTCGCCCATGCGCTTGTAGAACTCGCCGGTGCCGCCCTTCAGCGGGTACTTGAACATGTTGTTCGGGCCCCAGCCGAAGTCGTCGTTGCCGATCATCACGTTTCGGAGCGCCCGGTTGATGTCGAGGACGGCGACGCGCTCGCCGATCCACTCCTTGTTCATCATCTCCGGCGTGTGCGCCCAGACCTTGAAGTTGTACGGACGCATGAAGTACTTGGCGATGCCCTCGCCAAAGACCGCGTCGATGAACTCACCGAAGTTCTTCGCCTGCTTGTGGTCGCGCTTGGTCTGAGCCTCGATGAGGCCGGCCATGCACTCGTACGCCACTTCCGGCGGAAGGTGTCGGATGTTGTTCTGGAAGGGATACGGCACCCATCGGTCGAACATGCGGACCCAGCACTCGCGCATGTTGTTCTGGTACTCGTCGCCCATCATCGCTTCGAAGCACTTGTCGTAGTACTCGTAGTGCGAGAACATGACGTGGCCACCGATGTCCCAGGTGAAGCCCGCCTCGTCCGTGAACGAGGTCGAGAG
>Ga0164290_1001492_pt1 | contig 32589 bp, 27 predicted proteins | sample Micstemetagenome_FD_108782 | JGI IMG/M metagenome (GOLD analysis project Ga0164290, IMG submission 108782) | Contaminated culture microbial community from soil near Moab, Utah, USA - Microcoleus steenstrupii SON62 (Illumina Assembly) | ecosystem: Environmental > Terrestrial > Soil > Soil crust...
TCGTTCCGGCTGAATGAGTCGACCGTCGGCGCCGCATCCCGCTGCGGGGTCGCACCTTGCGCCTCGCGGCGCAAGGCACTGCTCCGCCCTTCGCGGTCGCCCGACAAGGCCATGTATCAGGCCGGGCTGCAGGGAAAGAACCGGGTCGTTTCCGCCGAATAGGTCCCGGCAAGCCTTTGCCGGACCCGGCAAGGGCTTCCATCGGCAACGGGGCGAACTCGCCGCTGCGCCCGGTGTCGCAGAGGCAGGGGTCGGATGTAAGCTTTTGATCTGATGGATTTGTCGGACGTGTCGAGCGCGTTGGCGAGGCATGGCACGCCATCTGCAAAAGAGGCGGCCGTCAGAATCCCAATCGGCACCCAGCCATGCTCGACCGCATCGACAGCTACCTCGCACCGAACCTGAAGGCGCTCAACCTGCGCGCATTCCGGAGCGGGGTCATCGCGAGCAACATCGCCAACGCCGATACGCCGCACTACAAGGCGCGCGACATCGATTTCCGCGCGGCCATGGCCGGAGCCGTCCAGAACGCGGACCTGCGCATTGCCCGCACCGACGCCGCGCACCTGGATCCGAAGGCGCTCGTGGCCGGTACACCCAGGCTGCAATACCGCACCCCGGCCCAGTCCTCCATCGACGGCAACACCGTGGAGATGGATGCGGAAGTGGGGCGCTTTTCCGACAACGCCATGCGCTATCAGGCGGCGCTCACGTTCACCAACTCGCGCATCCGGACGCTGCTGACGGCGATCCAGGGCCAGTGAGGCACTGAACCATGAACCTCTTCTCCGTCTTCGACATCGCCTCGTCCGCGCTTTCCGCGCAGTCGCAGCGCCTCAACGTGGTCGCCTCCAACATGGCCAATGCCGACAGCGCGGTCAGCGCCAACGGCACGCCCTACAGGGCGAAACAGATCGTCTTCCAGGCGGTTCCGCTCAACAAGGGCGGCGTCTCGCAAGCGGTCAAGGTGAACGGTGTCGTGGACGATCCGACCCCGCCCCGCATGGTGTACGACCCCAAGCATCCGCTCGCGGACGCCAAGGGCTACGTCACGTATCCGAACGTGAACGTGGTGGAGGAGATGACCAACATGCTCTCCGCCTCGCGTTCGTATCAGCTCAACACGGACGTGATGAACACCGCGAAGAGCCTGCTGCTGCGCACCCTTTCCCTCGGTTCCTGAAAGCTTTCGCCATGGCCACCACCGATCCCATCAGCAACACGCCCAGCGGTACCGGGATCTCGTCCACGACCGGGACGACCAAGAAGGTGGAGGACCCACAGGACCGGTTCCTCAAGCTGCTGGTCACGCAGATGAAGAACCAGGATCCCCTCAACCCGCTCGATAACGCCCAGGTGACGAGCCAGATCGCCCAGATCAGCACGGTCTCGGGCATCGACAAGCTCAACGCGTCAATCAGTGGCATGAGCCAGAGCATGCTCGCCGCGCAATCGCTGCAGGCGAGCGCGATGATCGGTCACGGCGTGCTCGCCAAGGGCGACCACATGGAGCTCACGCAAGCCGGCGCCATCGCAGGTTTCGAACTTTCCGGCCCGGCTGACAAGGTCGTGGCCACGATCTACGGTCCGGCCGGCGACATCGTCGAATCCCTGGATCTGGGCAGCCGCGACGCGGGGCTGTCCACGTTCGCGTGGGACGGCGCGCCCAACGGCGGCACCCAGCTTCCCGAGGGGTCCTACAAGTTCAAGGTCGAGGCGATCAACCTCGACAAGTCGAAGGTGACGGCGACCTCCCTCGGTTACGGCCGCGTCCACAGCGTCTCGATCGACGGTGGACTCACCCTGAACACCACGAGCCTCGGCGCGGTTGCCGTGGCGGACGTGCGGCAAATCATCTGACATCAGGCACAACAGGAGCGCATCATGGGTTTCCAATCGGGACTGAGCGGCCTCAACACCGCATCCAAGAATCTCGACGTCGTCGGCAACAACGTCGCCAACGCGTCGGTGGTCGGCTTCAAGGGGTCGGTCGCCCAGTTCGCGGACGTCTTCGCGTCCTCCCTGAGTGGCGGCAGCGCAAGCCAGATCGGTATCGGTTCGAAGGTGATGAACGTCGCCCAGACGTTCAACCAGGGCAACATCACACCGACCAACAACCCGCTCGACATCGCGATCACCGGCCGCGGCTTCTTCCGCCTCGAAGACAACGGTACTGTGTCCTATTCACGCAACGGTCAGTTCCGGCTCGACAGCAAGGGGTTCGTAGTCAACTCCGACGGCCTCCACCTGACCGGCTACGGCGTCGATGCGCTCGGCAACATCGTGAACGCGGCACCGTCACCGATCCAGTTCAACACCTCGGACATCGCGCCGGCGCACACCACCAACTTCGTGGCGGGTGTGAACCTCGATTCGCGCCTCAGCCCGCCGACCATCACGCCGTTCAATCCGACCAACACCCAGTCTTACAACTTCACGACGTCGGGTACGACCTACGACACGCTCGGCAACCCGCACGTGCTCACGCTGTACTTCGTGCGCACCGCCACGGCCGGACAGTGGGACGTCCATGCCACGGTCGACGGCACCGCAACGACCAACGTGAACCTCGGTGCCGGCGCCGGCAATCCCGCGGTCATCAACTTCAACAACGTCGGTTCGCTCACGACCGCGATGCCCTTCAACGCGTCGCTCACCATCGCGACGGGGGCCGTGACACCGCTCAACTTCACGCTCGATTTCACTGGCAGCACGCAGTACGGTTCGGTGTCCAGCGTCAATACGCTCACCCAGGACGGCTACACCTCCGGCCGCCTCACGGGCTTCAACATCGCGCAGGACGGCGTCATCGTCGGCCACTATTCGAACGGCCAGTCGCGGACCCTCGGCCAGGTCGTCCTCGCCGATTTCGTGAATCCGCAGGGTCTCGCGCCGCTTGGCAACAACCTGTGGCAGGAGACCGGGGATTCCGGCCTCGCGCTGGTCGGCACGCCTAACAGCGGCACGCTCGGCAACCTGCAGTCGTCTGCCGTGGAGGATTCGAACGTGGACCTCACAGCGGAACTGGTCAACATGATCACCGCGCAGCGCAACTATCAGGCGAACGCGCAGACCATCAAGACCATGGATGCCGTGTTGCAGACGCTCGTCAATCTCCGCTAACCGCTAGTCCTCACCCGAAAGAGGAGTTCCGTTGGACCGCCTCATCTACCTCGCCATGAACGGTGCGAAAAGCATGTTCGACCGTCAGGCGCAGGTCGCGCACAACCTCGCGAACGCAGTGACTACGGGTTTTCGCGCCGAGACCACCGCGTTTCGCGCGCTGCCGGTCGTGGGGCCGAGCGCCGCCACGCGTACCTACGTCGTCGAGTCGACGACGGGCACCGACTTCTCCACCGGGCCGATGCTCAACACCGGGCGTGTGCTGGACGTGGCCATCGACGGCAAGGGATTCATCGCCGTGCGCGGTCCGGATGGCCGCGAGGCCTATACCCGCGACGGCAGCCTGCAGCAGGGGCCGGGCGGGGTGCTGCAGACGCGCAACGGCCTCAGCGTCCTCACCGACACCGGGGCCACGATCGCGATCCCGCCCGATTCCACCATCCTGATCGGGCGCGACGGCACGGTTTCCGCCATCCCGCTGGTGGGCGTGCCGAACACGTCGACCATCGTCGGCCGCCTCAAGCTCGTCAACCCCGACGAGAAGACACTGGCGCGCGGCGCCGACGGCCTGTTCCGCGTGAATACCCCTCAGCCGGTCCGGTCCGATGCATCGGTGCGGCTTGCCAGCGGCATGCTGGAGGGCAGCAACGTGAATTCGGTCGAGGCGATCACCAGCATCATCTCGCTGTCGCGCCAGTTCGACACCCAGGTGCGGCTGATGCAGACCGCCGACCAGAACGCGAGGCAGCTCTCGCAGCTGCTCAACATGAACGCCTGATCCCCGACCCGGACCCCCGAACATGATCCGATCCCTCTGGACCGCCAAGACCGGTCTCGAAGCCCAGCAGTTCAACGTCGACGTCATCTCCAACAACCTGGCGAACGTCGCGACCAACGGCTTCAAGCGCCAGCGCCCAGTCTTCGAAGATCTGCTGTACCAGATCATCCGTCAGCCGGGTGCGCAGACCTCCCAGCTCAACCAGGTGCCGAGCGGCCTGCAGCTCGGCGCCGGTGTTCGTCCGGTCGCCACTGCGCGCAATTTCTCCAACGGCAACCTGCAGCAGACCGGCAATCAGCTCGACCTCGCCGTGAACGGGCAGGGTTTCTTCCAGGTACTGCTGCCCGACGGCACGACCGCCTATACGCGCGACGGTTCATTCCAGCTCGACAACCAGGGCAACATGGTGACGTCGAGCGGCTATGCGATCCAACCGGGCATCACGATTCCGCCCAACACCATCACGATCACCATCGGCAACGACGGTACCGTCACCGCGCTGGTGGCGGGCAGCGCGACACCCACCCAGGTGGGTACGATCCAGCTCGCGAACTTCGTGAACGTCGGCGGCCTGCAGGCCCGCGGCGAGAACCTGTTTCTGGAAACCGCATCCTCCGGCGCCCCGCAGGTCAACCAGCCGGGCACCAACGGCCTCGGCACGATCAACCAGGGTTTCGTGGAAACGTCCAACGTCAGCGTGACGGAAGAGCTGGTGAACCTGATCACCGCCCAGCGCGCCTTCGAGATCAATTCGCGCTCGGTCCAGGCGAGCGACGAGATGCTGCAGAAGCTGACGCAGCTGTAAGGGTGAGTTGCACTACGTGAGGTGCGAAGGGCCGTCTGCGACGGCCCTTCGCATTTCAAGTCGATGGAAAAGCTTGCCGGCGCCACCGGCCGGGGCTTGCCGGCGATTCGGCATGGCGCCCTGTGATGGTCTGCAACACATTGATCCGGAAGGATGTTGCGGTCGTCCGCAGCCTGGCATGCGCACTGCAATAGCAGGGGCGATCAGACCACGAGGATTGCCATGCGACCGCCGTTTCTCCCGATACTTGCCGTTGCGCTCACCGCCGGGTGCGCCATGACCACGCCCGGTACATCCGTGCATCAGCCCATGAGCACGCGGCCGGCGCCCCTGGCCGTGAACACCCAAGCGAACGGCTCCATCTATCAGGCGAGCACCGCCCGGCTTGCCCTGTTCGAGGATCGCCGCGCGCGTTTCGTCGGCGATGTCCTGACCGTCGTCCTCGAAGAGAAGACCACGGCGTCGAAGGGATCGACCAGCAATGCCGATCGCAAGGGCTCGGTCAAGATCGGCATCCCGACCGCGACCAAGCTTCCGGGCGCCGGCCTCGAAGGCGCGAATCTGAGCGCGTCGAGCGACTCCAGCTTCGAGGGCGGCGGCAAGAGCGCCTCGAACAACGCCTTCACCGGCAACATCTCGGTCACCGTGATCGAGGTGTACCCGAACGGCAATCTGCTGGTGAGCGGCGAGAAGCAGGTCACCATCAATCAGGGCACGGAGTACATCCGGTTCTCCGGGGTCGTGAATCCGCTGAACGTGGGCGCTGCCAACACCGTGTCGTCGACGCGCGTGGCCGACGCGCGCATCGAATACAAGGGTCGCGGCTATCTCGACGAATCGCAGACCATGGGCTGGCTGCAGCGCTTCTTCATGAGCGCGTCCCCTTTCTGAAGGCCCTCGAGGACATCATGATCGACATCCGCGTTTCTCCCCGCACCCTGCTGGTCGCCGCCTGGGCGCTCATCGCCATCCTGTTCGCGGCCGCTCCGTCCCATGCGCAGCAGCGTATCAAGGACGTCGCAGCCATCGCTGGTGTGCGTTCGAACCAGCTCGTCGGTTACGGCGTGGTGGTGGGCCTGGACGGCACCGGCGACCAGACCACGCAGACGCCGTTCACGGTGCAGAGCCTTACTTCCATGCTGATCCAGCTGGGCGTCACGCTGCCGCCGGGACTCAACCTCCAGCTGCGCAACGTGGCCGCCGTGATGATCACGGCGCAGTTGCCCCCGTTTGCTAAGCCGGGCCAGACCATCGACGTCACCGTCTCCTCCATGGGCAACGCGCGCAGCCTGCGCGGCGGCACGCTGGTCCTGAGCTCGCTCAAGGGCGCCGACGGTCTCGTCTATGCGATGGCGCAGGGCAACGTGCTCGTGGCCGGTGCCGGTGCCCAGTCGGGCGGCACCAGTGTTGCCGTGAACCACCTCAACGCAGGGCGCATTCCTGGCGGGGCCACTGTCGAGCGGATCGTGCCGTCCCAGGTGGGGCAGGGCGAACTGGTGGTCTTCGAAACTTTCGAGAGCGACTTCACCACCACGAGCCGCGTGACCGACGTGATCAACAACGCCATCGGCGCCGGCAGCGCGGTGGCGATGGATTCGCGGCAGATCCGCGTGCGGGCACCGGTGGATCCGTCGCAGCGCGTGGCCTTCATCTCGCGCGTCGAGAACCTGCTGGTCAATGCGGCCGAGGCCTCGCCCAAGGTGATCGTCAACAGCCGTACCGGTTCGGTCGTGATGAACCAGCGCGTCCTGGTCACCAACTGTGCGGTCGCCCACGGCAACCTTTCGGTCACGATCCAGACCGAACCCGTGATCAGTCAGCCCGGGGCGTTCTCGCCCGGACAGACGGTCGCCACCGAGCGCGCCAACATCGAGGTGAAGGAAGACAAGTCTGGACTGGTCGTGCTGCCCAACACCACGTCGCTCTCCGACGTGGTGCGCGCCCTGAACGCGGTCGGTGCCACGCCCACCGACCTGCTCGCGATCCTGCAGGCGATGAAAGCCGCCGGCGCGCTCAAGGCGGAGCTGGAGGTCATCTGATGGACATCGCACCGGCGCTCGCGGTCGACCCGCAACGGCTGGGCAGCCTGCGCATGCCCGCCAAGGCCGACGACGAGAAGGCGCTGCGCAAGGTGGCGCAGGAATTCGAGTCGCTGCTGATCGCGCAGCTCATGAAGTCCATGCGCGACGCCAGCTTCGGCGACGACCTGTTCGAGAGCCGTGCCACCAAAGCCTTCACCGGCATGCTCGACCAGCAGTACGCACTCGAGTTGTCGCGGCGCCCGGGTATCGGGATCGCCGATCTCATCGTGAAGCAGGTGCAGCAGGCGCAGGGCGGGGTCAAGAAAACCCCGGTTTGAGCCGTAAAAGCCCATAGAGGAATCGTCAAATGGCGGGAAGCATCTTCAGCATCGGAGTGAGTGGACTGAACGCCGCACAGGCGGGTCTGGTCACGACCAGCCACAACATCTCCAATGCGTCGACCGAAGGTTTCACGCGGCAGACGGTGGTCCAGACCAACCGGAACCCGCAGGCCACCGGCTCCGGCTTCTTCGGGCAGGGCGTCGAAGTCAACACCGTGCGCCGGCTCTACAGCCAGTTCCTCAACTCGCAGGTGCTGACGTCGGAGACCCAGGCCGCCAGCCTCGACTCGTTCCTCGCCCAGGCGAAGCAGATCGACAACGTGCTCGCCGATGCGTCGAGCGGTCTGTCGCCGGCGCTGCAGAGCTTCTTCTCCGGTGTGCAGGACGTGGCGGCGAACCCGTCGTCGGTGCCGTCGCGCCAGTCGATGATCAGCCTGGGCGCGGCGCTCGTATCGCGCTTCCAGGCGATCGACTCTCGGTTCTCCGAGATCCGTACCGGCGTCAACCGCCAGGTGGGCGACGTGGTGGGCCGCATCAACACGGTCGCCTCGGAGATCGCCACGCTGAACCGGCAGATCGCGTCGTCCCAGAACAGCGAGGCCAAGCCGGCCAACGATCTGCTCGACCAGCGCGACCAGCTTGTGTCCGATCTGAACAAGATGGTCCGCGTGAACGTGATCAGCCAGTCCGACGGCAGCTACAACGTGTTCATCGGCACCGGGCAGAGCCTCGTGATCGGCAGCTCGGCGCTCACGATGACATCGCGTACGTCGGTCGAGGATCCGACCGCGGTCGAGATCGGCTACCAGGTCGGCAGCTCGACCGTGGTGCTGGCCCCTGACACCCTGCAGGGCGGTGAACTCGGCGGATTGCTCACGTTCCTCGACAAGACGCTGACGCCGGCCCAGAACGAATTCGGCCGGGTGGCGACGGTCCTCACCCAGACCTTCAACGACCAGCATCGGCTCGGTCAGGATCTGAACGGTGCGCTGGGCGGAGACTTCTTCAAACCGCCGCAGGCCACGGTCGTCGGGAGCACCAGCAACACGGGCAACGGCGTGGTGAGGGCCACGCTCGCGAACGTGGGACAGCTGACCGGCTCCGACTACCGCGTCACCTACACCGGGGCCAACTACGTCGTCACACGCCTGTCGGACGATACGCAGCAGACCTTCGCGACGCTGCCGCAGACGATCGACGGCGTCACCATCGCGCTCGCCTCGGGGACGCCGGCGACCGGCGACGGTTTCCTGGTACAGCCGACGCGCTTCGCCGCGCGCGACATCGGCCTCGCGATCTCCGACACGGCCCAGATCGCCGCGGCGGCACCGATCCGCACGCTGGCAACGGTCGCTAACGTGGGCAACGCGAAGATCAGTGCCGGCGTGGTATCGAGCGTCGCCAATCTGCCGCTGCCCGGCAACGTGACGCTCACCTACGATCAGGCGGGCAACCAGTTCACGGTTGCCGGTGCCGTTCCGGCCGCCGGGCCCTTCGCCTATACCGCCGGCGCCGCGATCACGTTCAACGGGATGACGGTGTCGATCACCGGTACCCCCGCCAACGGCGACACATTCACCATCGCGAACAACACCTCGGGCGTCGCCGACAACCGCAACGCGCTGCTGCTGGCCCAGCTGCAGTCCGCACAGACCGTCGCCAACGGCACCGCCAGCTACCAGAGCGCCTACAGCCAGGTGGTGAGCCGCGTGGGCAACGACACCCGCGAAGCGCAGACGCAGTCCACCGCGCAGGACGCGCTGGTCAAGCAGACGCGCGAGGCGCAGCAGTCCTTCTCCGGCGTCAACCTGGACGAAGAGGCGGCGAACCTGATCCGCTATCAGCAGGCCTACCAGGCTTCGGGCAAGGTCCTGCAGGTGGCCACCACGTTGTTCGACACGTTGCTGAAGCTGGGCAACTGACTCCGGAGCACCTTCATGCGCGTCAGCACCACCACCGTCTTCGAGCAGGGCATCTTCAACATCCAGCGGGCCCAGGCCCAGCTCGTCAAGCAGCAGGAGCAGGTGTCCACCGGACGTCGCGTGCTTTCACCCGCGGACGATCCGGTCGCCGCCGCGCGTGCGCTCGAGGTGACCCAGTCGCGGGACATCACCGAGCAGTATCAGCGCAACGGAGATTCGGCCAACGCGGCCATCGGTCTCGAGGAAAATGCACTGACACGCTACACCGCCTTGCTGCAGGACATCCGCACGCTGGCGGTGAACGCGGGCGACGGAGCGCTGACGCCGACCGATCTCAAGAGCATCGCGACGGAACTGCGCGGCCGCTACGCCGAACTGCTTGGCGTGGCCAACTCCACCGACGGCAACGGCCTCTATCTCTTCTCCGGCTACCAGGGCTCCACCCAGCCGTTCACCGAGAACGCGCCCGGTACCGTCACTTACAACGGCGACCAGGGACAGCGACTGATCCAGATCGGTGCCACGCGCCAGGTCGCGGTGAGCGATGCGGGCTCCGACGTGTTCCAGCGGATCCGGACCGGCAACACCGTCTTCGAGACCTCGGCAGGCAACGCCAACACCGGTACTGGCATCGTCTCGAAGGGGATCGTGCGCGATCGCGCCGCCTGGGATGCCGCCGCCAATCCGAAGAACTTCCAGGTGCGATTCTTCGTCGACAGCACCACGGTGCCGCCGAAGACCACCTACGACATCGTCGACACGGTCAACAACGTGTCGCTCACCACCGGCGCCGCACCGGCCGCGGGTCCCTACCTGCGCACCTACCAGAGCGGCGGCACCATCTCGTTCGCCCGGCAGGCACCGCCCGACACGAACGCCACGGCCTTCGACTACGGCATCGAGATGACCGTGACAGGTCAGCCGGCGAACGGCGACACGTACACCGTCGCGCCCAGCGCCAACAAGGACATCTTCGCCACGGTCAACGACCTCATCAAAGCGGTCGAGACCAGCGGCGGCGGCGCGACCGCGAACACCGCGCTCGCCAATTCGCTCAACACGGCGCTCAACAACATCGACAACGCGATCGACGGTTCGCTCACGATCACCGCGTCGGTGGGCGCGCGTTCGAAGGAAATCGAGACCGCCCAATCCAATGCCGACGATCTCAAGCTCCAATACAACACCACGCTCTCCGGGCTGACCAACCTGGACTACGCGAAGGCCATCAGCGAACTCACCTTCAACCAGGTCTCGCTCCAGGCGGCGCAGCAGTCGTTCGTGCGGATCCAGAACCTGTCGCTGTTCAACTTCCTGTAGCCGCAGCCCCGGGCCCGGGGCGGTGACCCCGGCGGCGGCGCCCGCGGCCGGACTGGGCGCAGCCCGGGTCGCCCGGTACTCTCCGCGGCCAACGGGGGCGGGGAGGCGGTATGCATCGAGGCAGGATTCTGATCGCTGCGGCACTGTTACTGTGCGCCCGCAACCAGATTGCTCAGCGTCAGCGCGAGTCGAAGTCGGTCGAACCGGCCGCAGGCCGGGGTGACTTGCTGCCGGGATCGCAGATCCGCGGCTCGGGATTCCTGGGCAGCTATGCGCAGCTGAAAGCGGTTGCCGGCACGCCCGGCGAGCGGGAGTTCGTCAAGCCCGGCGTCAGCTGGAAGCCCTACGACACCATCACGATCCGGCCGATGGAAGTCTGGCTCAATCCCGCGGCCGAATATGCCGCCATCCAGGCGCAAATCTATGCGCAGATCGAGGGGGCGGTGCGCGAGATCGTGCACCTGGAGTTTCGCGGGCAAGCTGACCGGTCCCATCTTCACCGGCGGCAACATCAAGGGTCAGGTGGCGCAGGCGACGGCGGCCCAGAAGGCACAGCTGCTCAACTATGAAGCGGTCATCCAGAACGCCTTTGCCGACGTCGACGACGCGCTGGTGAACCGTCAAAAACTGCTCGAGCAGCAGGCGGCCCAGGAACGTCTGGTGAAGGCGCTGAGCGAGTACGAACGGCTTTCGACGCTCCAGTACAAGGGCGGCTACACGCCGCACTCGACCGTGCTGCAGGCGCAGCAGTCGCTGTTTCCCCAGGAGCTCAGCCTGCCTCAGGCGCGTGCCGCCGTTCACAACGCACTGGTCGATCTCTACAAGGCGACCGGTGGCGGCTGGGTGCAGATCGCTGAAGGTACCGCCGACGCCAACCCGCAGCAACGCGTCGGTACGTCCTAGCATCGGCCTTCGCGCGAGATCCCGAGGCAGGCTCGCGCCAGGGACAAAAAATAGAGTGTTGCTGGCGGGTGACAGTTCCGCCTGCCTGTCGTTGGGCGGCGCGTCCGCCTCTTCCGTAGCGGCCTGATTTTCCGCAAAAACGCACGGCGGGACCGGCCTGCCCGAACTCCTGCGGGCGCCCGTGGCCGAGTTGCCACCGGCGGGAAGCTGTGCGATAAAACTTGCCACTGTCCCCCTTGGGCCCCAGGGAACGTTCGGACATTGCCGTGAAGCCACCCGAGGTTTCAGCGGTCCGGCCGGGAGCGATGCAATGCTCCGGCGTTGCGCGACGCTCCTGCGCCGCGTGGAGGCATGCACGCGTGCACTCATCCGGCACAACGCACCTGTCCGTCATGCGACGGGAATACAACGACGGCCGCTTCGGCACGCGGGCGCTGCTTTGTCTGCGCCGTGGGTACGGATCACGGCCATGGAGCGGGAGGTAGGCAGCACGGTTCGTCGAACAGCCACGGAGGACAAGAAGATGATGAAGCGCGTCGTGGTGGTTGCGGCCACGCTGGCCTGCGCGGCAGGCGTGATGGCAGCGCTGGACTCGGAGCGGAAAGTCGCCGGTGCCCCTTCATCGAAGCCGGCGGAGGCATCTGCGCCGGTACCGGCAGCGCCCGCAGCGGGTCAGGCGTACTTCGATGACGCCGGTTTCCACCGGGTCGCGGAAAGCGAGAAGCTGAGCGCCGAAGAACGTGCCGGCCGCGAGATCTGGTACAAGGCGACCGCCGGCAACGACCGCTTCCACACCTACGTGTTCCAGCAACGCTTGGGCGTGCTGATCGACTGGTTCCGCGTGCTGCGCTCGGACCAGCGCGATGCGCGATTCAAGACCTGGGGCGTGATGAACGATCCCGATTGCTGTACGCCCGGCTCGCCCAATTGTCCTGCGAAGAGCCTCGAGGAGACCTATGGCCTCGACTACTGCGCCGGCGACGACGAACTGCTGAAGTACGTGGGGCGCAGCGGCTATCGCGACCCGGCGTGCGACTTCAAGGATGCGCCGGTGGCCACGAACGATCCGCACGGACCGAAGGATCAGCGGCAGTCCACCTGCGATCTCAAGTTCGGCACATCCACCGGTGCGCTGGGCTTTCGCAAGTTTCCCAACCCGCGCTTCGATCCGGACCGCTGGAAGGCGCTGAACGGCGGCAAGCTCGGTACGTGGGAGGGCTACGACCGCAAGCTGTCGGACGACAGGGCGCGCTCCGACCGCGACGCGAGCCACCTGATGGACGGCTCCATCGAGCCGCCGTTCCTGATCGGCACATCTTGCGGCTCGTGCCACATCGCGTTCGATCCGCTCAACCCGCCGCAGGATCCGACCCATCCGAAGTGGGAGAACCTGAAAGGCGCCATCGGCAACCAGTACCTGCGCATCTCGCAGCTCCTCGTGTCCGGCATGCCGGTGAACAGTCTCGAGTGGCAGGTGTTCACCCACGCACGGCCCGGTACCTCCGACACCTCGGCCATTCCCACCGACCAGGTGAACAACCCCGGCAGCATGAACGCCATCATCAACATCCACCAGCGACCGACCTTCGCCGACGAGGAGGTGCTCAAGTGGCGCAAGACCAACAGCTGCGCCAAGGATGCGACGCCGGACAAGTGCTGGTGCGAACCGGGGCGGGAGAACAAGTGCTGGGTGCGCTCGCTTGCCAAGGAGCGGGTGCATCACATCCTGAAGGGCGGCGAGGACAGCATCGGTGCGCTCGAGGCGATCCAGCGCGTGTACTTCAATATCGGGTCGTGCTCGGAGCAGTGCTGGCTGAACCACCTCACCGATCTGCGCCAGGTGGACCCGGCCATGCGCAACTTCGGCCAGACTCCGTTCGATATCGGCCAGTGCCGGCGCGACTGCTCCAACTTCCGTGCGATCGAGGATCGGCTGCCGGAGATCCTAGCGTTCCTCACCTCCGGCGAAACCCACGCCACAGATCTGCACGTGGCTCGCGCCGGCGAGCGCAAGGCGAAGGGCGCAGCGGCGAAGTACGAATACGACGACCTGGTCGCCGATCTCGATCGCGAGTTCGGGCGCGGCGCGGTGGCGCGCGGTCGCGAAGTGTTCGCGGAGAACTGCGCGCGCTGCCACTCGAGCCTGCCGGAATCCGAGGCGGGACCTTTCGCGAGCCGCGACTTCCGCACCGTCGACGCCAAGACCGGACTGCGTGCCGACTGGATGGGCAGCGATGCGTCCACGCCGGTGAGCGAGGTGGGCACGTTCCGCTGCCGTGCGTTGCACAGCAACCACATGGCCGGGCACGTGTGGCAGGAGTACGGTTCCGAGACGATGCGCGCACGCAAGCCGGATCCAAACGTGAAGGAGCCGGGCGATGGCGGGCGCGGCCACTACCGCAACATCTCGCTGCTGTCGGTGTGGGCACATGCGCCGTTCATGCACAACAACGCCATGGGACCGGAGATCTGCGGCGGTACCGGCCCGGGCGTGACGGACTTCTACCGGCCGTCGTACGTCGATGCGTCCGGGAACCTGCTGCCGGCCGCGCAGCAGCCGGCGTGCTGGCCCTACGATCCCAGCGTCGAGGGCCGCTTCAAGCTCTACAAGGAATCGATGCGCCAGCTGCTCCATCCCGACAAGCGCATCCCCAAGATCACCAAGCTCGACGAGGACATCGTCCTGCCGGTGGGACCGCGGCTCTGGGACGGCAAGGAGGAGAAGGAACTCTTCGGCTTCACGCTGGTGGTGCCGAAGGGCGCGACCGCCGGCACGCTGGGGAATCTGCAGCACAAGCAGTTCGTGAACGGTCTCGTCCTCGCGAAGCTGCATCCGGACGAGCTCGAGAAGAAACGCGGCAAGGCTCACGCCGACGAGATGAAGCAGGTCCTGGCGGAAATCATCGCCGATCCGGCGAAGATCGTGGAGACGGTGGGCAAGCGCAAGGATCTGATCGCGGCCTACAGCTCGTGCACCGCGGTGGTCGAGAACGACGGCCACACCTTCGGCGAAGGGTTGACCGAAGCCGACAAGAACGCACTGATCGCGTTCCTCGCGACGCTGTGACGGAGACTGCCATGACCGCGCACCGCCTGCTTCGCATCTCCGCCGTCGTACTCGCGACGTTCGCATTCACCGCCTGCGACCGCGCCCCGAACGTGCCGTTCGCGCCCTACGGCGAGGGCTACGCCGCGCGACCCGACTTCGCGAAGGTGGAGCACGACTTTCCGCTCACGCCTGCCGACCTCGAGAAGATCACGCCGAAGAACATCGCCAAGCTCACCCAGGAGCAGGTGGACCAGATCTACGCGCGGCTGCCGGCCGGGCCGATTCCCGACGGCGCCTTCGACGGTACGCTGTTCTTCCCGAAGGGGGTCTCGGGCGATCGCCGCCTGTCGGAGATTGTCGGCGGCCTGGGTGGCCTGATCGTCGAACTGAAGGGCGCCAAACTCGAACTGATCGGCAAGACGCTCTGGAAAGGCAAGGTGTTCTATCGCGACGAGCGCGTGCTGCGCAACCGCATCGAGGATCTTTCGATCCTGAAGCCCATCATCGACGATCCGGACTCGCTCAGGAAGATCAGCGTCGACGGCCGCGATGCCTGGCTGCTGTTCCCGGCCAAGCTGTATTGCGGCCAGAGCCTGCTCGACAGCCGGCGGGAATCGATCATTATCGACTACGCGTTCACCGACGAGATCGAGGGCTACAAGGAGCGCCCCGACTTCCTCGCAGGCCGGCGCGGGCTGCGCATCCGCGACGAGATCCGCATGGTGCGACCCGGCTTCTATCTCGGGCGTGCCTACGCCGATCGCGCGTTCCTGCTCAACTTCACGCTGTACAACCCGGCCATGGCGGAGCGCGACGGCCCGGCCTTCCTGAAGACCGGCCAGACGTCCGAGGATTGCTGGAGCAGCACGTCGCGAGTGGTCGCTGCGGCGAAATGAACTTCCCGCACGCGCGTCGGCTGGCGGCCGTGCGCTGGCTCGGGCTCCTCGCGGCGGCGGTACCGTTGTGCGCGCTGGCACAGGTCTCGGGCGGCGACGATCGCGCCACGTGGATCGTCGACCCCAAGGACCCCGGTCCCGACCTGCCGCCGGTCGGCCGCTCGCTGTTCGACCACGTGTTCGTCGTCCAGGGGGAGGGCGGTCCGAGGCATCGCCTGCCGTTCCCGTTCGGCGAGCTGCTGAAGGCGATAGAGCAGCGCCTCGAGCCCGGCGCTGCGTCCATCCGCACCGTGCTGATCCCGCTAGGGCGTTCCCTGCAGCGCAGTGCCGCGGCGCCGGATTTCTTCCGGTTTCCGCGAGTGGTCGCGGCCGTCACCGGAAATCCCCATGACGGCTCGCAGACCGATGCCGGTATTCTGCTCAAGGATCGGTTGTACGTCGGCTATCAGGAGAAGGCTGCGGTCCTGGAGGTCATCAGCTACAACGAAGCGGCAGCGCGCTTCGAGTTCCAGGTGGTGAAGGACTATCGCGCCGGCGCGGTGCCGCGCGTGACGTACGCGCGGCGCACCGTGTGCATCGCGTGCCATCAGAACGGTTCACCGCTGTTCGCGCGGCCGTTGTGGGACGAAACCAATGCCAATGCGGCGGTGGCCGGGCGGCTTGCGGCCCACGTGCCCTCCATCCGTCGGAGCGCCGTTCGCATCGGTGTCGAGACACCCTATGCCATCGACGCCGCCACCGATCGGGCCAATCTCTTCGCGGCCACACAGCTCCTTTGGCAGCGCGCCTGCGGTGGCGACGCCGCCGCGGCGGTGCAATGCCGGGCCGCGGCGCTGCAGCTCGCGCTGCATTTCCGCCTCGGCGGGTCCCAAGGGATCGATCTCGCCGGCGATGCGTACGCGAAGGCCCTCGCGCCGACGCTGGCGTTCGAGAGCCGGCGCCTCTGGCCTGCGGGACTCAAGATCCCCAATCCGGACATCCCCAATCGCGTTCCGCTCGCGGCGATCGGCGATGGCGACAACCTGGACGCCGTGGCCGCGCCCTTCGAGCCGTTGGTACCCAGGCCGGCGCTGGAAGTGTGGCCGGCAGGTCCCGATCTCGGCGTGCGACTGGTGACTGGGCTCGCCGAGTTCATTGCACCTGCCGACGTGCGCCGCCTCGACGCGCAGTTGCGCCGTGCCGACGCGCCACGCGACGCCGCTCGCGTCGATTGTTCGGTGAGCGACCGTCGCGATGCACGGCCGCCACGCATCGGATTCCGCTGTGGTTCCGGCGCATTGCGGCTGACCGGTCGTTTCTATCTCGCGGGCAATCGCGTGTCGCACGGCGATCTCGACCGGCTCGGCGTGGACGGCGGGCGCGACACCATCGGGTTGACCGTCGCCGGCGGCGAACTGCGGCGTGAAGGCCGAGGCTGGCGCGCGAGCTTCCGCGTCAAGCGCGGCGCGCTCGAAGGACGTACCGCACGTGGTGAACGCATCGAGTCCATCGATCTGCGCTGGGGGATGACCGATGTCGCACAGGGTGTGGCGGAAGTGGCGTTGCGCGACGATGCGGCGCTGCTCGATCGCGCCGTGCAGCGGCTTGCGACCGATCCGCGCGGTCGAACTGCGTTTGCGTCGCTGCCCTTTCAGCGGGCGCGCGTGCTGCCCGCGGTGTTCGAAACCCTGGGCATGGCGAAGCTCACCTGGTGCTGCCTCGACGCGAACGCAATGCCGGTCGCCACCGTCGAGGATGCCGGCGCGTCTCCGACCCAGCCGGTCGCCGGTGTCGGCGCCGGAGTACAGGACCTGCTGCGCTACTGCGGGGCATGCCACCGCAGCGCCGATGCGTTTCCCCCCAACTGGTTGTACGGCGATGCGCGCGAGATCGAAGCGCGCGTGAGGCAATGCGCGCCGCGCATCGCCTTCCGGCTCGACATGTGGCGGACGGATCCCGCGCAGCGCGCGAAGACGCCGATGCCGCCGGTGCATGCGTTGCCGATGCTGGGTCGCACCGAAGCGCAGTGGCGCGACGGCGAAGATCTCGCGCGGCTGAGGGCTACGGTCAAGGCGTTCGGAGGCGATGCGGTTGCGCCAGGCGGCAACTACGAAAAGCTGCGGCCGTGCCTTGCCGGCCGCGGTGCATGACGGATCGGGTTCGGGCATCCGCCGCCGCCTGCGAAGGAATCCAGGTGCCGCGAAGGCGCCGGCAGTGACGAGGTGAGGCCGACCGGGAGGGCGGCACGCATGGACGATACGAAGCGCGGGTTCTGGCAGAAGCTGACGACCTGGTGCAAGCGCATCGGGATAGCGATCGTGCTCGTGGTCATCGCGGCGGGCGTGTATCTCGCGAACCGGTTCCTCGCCGACCGGCCGGTGGTGTATGCCGATATCGTGGAACACTACAAGTACGGCTCCACCGGCGGCGAGCGCGAGTCGGGCTTTCCGTATCTCATCTGGAAGGCGTTGCCGGATCTCTGCGCCGACCTGCTGCCGGGCAAGGGCTACCAGTCGCTCGGCATGCTGTTCGAGGGCGATCGCGATTTGCCGGTCGGCATGTCCAAGCGGCGCTACACCGGCATCGACCGCGTGTTCCTGAATTGCGCCGTGTGTCACACCAGCACCGTGCGCGACCGGCGTGAATCCCCGCCTCGGCTGATCGTGGGCATGCCGGCGAACAACTTCAACGTGCTCGCGTTCCAGAACTTCCTCTTCCAGTGCGTCAAGAGCGATCGCTTCACGCCCGAGTACGTGATCGCCGCGATCGAGGGACAGGGCAATAAGCTCGATCTCGTCGACCGCTACCTGGTGTATCCGGTGGCGGTGTTCCTGATGCAGGACCGCATCCGCATGCTGTCGGCGCGCTTCTCGTTCACCAACCGCCAGAAGCCCTGGGGACCGGGCCGCGTCGACACGTTCAACTTCGCCAAGGCCATTTTCAACTTCCCGGGCGACAAGCTCGCTCCGGAGGAACTGGCGGGTGTCTCCGATTTCCCGTCCATCTGGCTGCAGCGGCCGCGCAAGGTGGCGGACATGCAGCTCCACTGGGACGGCAACAACACCAAGGTGGAGGAGCGCAACCTGAGTGCGGCCTTCGGAACCGGAGCGACGCCGCCCACGGTCGACCACAAGGCCATCGGGCGCATCGAGGATTGGTTGCTCGACCTGGAGCCGCCGGCGTATCCGTACCCGATCGACCAGGTACGGGCCGCGCGAGGCAAGGTGCTCTACGGCGAGTACTGCGCGACCTGTCACGGCCGCACCGGTCGTGACTTCGCGGGGGAGAAGGTCGGCAAGGTGACGCCGATCGATCGGATCGGCACGGATCGCGGACGCCTCGATTCGTACACGTACGAACTCGCGGTGAACCAGGGCCAGCTCTACGCCGGCTACGACAAGTACTGGTTCCGGCATTTCCGCAAGACCTACGGCTACGCGAACATGCCGCTCGACGGCATCTGGCTGCGCGCGCCCTATCTGCACAACGGCTCGGTGCCGACGCTGCGGGCACTGCTGGAGCCCGCGGCGCAGCGGCCCGCACGTTTCTATAGGGGGTATGACGTCTACGACCCCGAGGGCGTGGGCTTCGTGTGGGATGTGGGATCGGAAGAGGGCAAGCCGTTCCACCTGATCGACACGCGCGAGCGCGGCAATTCGAATCGGGGCCACGAGGGACCGGCGTACGGGACTGCCTTGTCCGCGACGGACAAGGACGCGCTGGTCGAATACCTGAAGACGTTCTGAGGAGAGCCGCCATGACGGACCTCGCACCCGTGAAGATGAAGCGCATGAGCAAGCTGCAGAAGATCATCCTCGCGATCCTGATCCTGGCGGCGGCCGGCGGCATCTTCGGCTGGTACAAGTTCTTCCGCGAAGTGCCGCAGCCGCCGTTCGCGAACGGCGAGGAGCGCTTCAAGTACGGCTCGCTCGGCGGCGAGAACGAAGCCGGCGTGCCCTACTGGATCCTGATCGTGCTGCCGCGCATGTTTCCCGAGTACCTGCCGGGACCAGGGGGTTACGCATCCCTCGGGATTGCTTGGGAGGAAGGGCACGATCTGCCCATCGGCTTTCCGAAGAAGACCATCGGGTTCGAGCGCGTCGGCAACAACTGCGCGGTGTGCCATACCGCGAGCTATCGTGCCTCCGCGGACGAGAACCCCACCTACGTCATCGCCGCGCCCGGCCATACGACCAACGTGCAGGCCTACTTCCGCTTCCTGATCGCCTGCGCGAAGGACCCGCGCTTCACGCCCGACAACCTGATGCGCGAGATCGAGCTGGTCTACGGGCTGTCGTTCATCGATCGGCTGCTGTATCGCTTCGCCATCATCCCCATCGTGAAGCAGCGGCTGCTCGAACGCGAGGGCCAGTTCGCCTGGATGAACCGGCACGGCATGCCCGACTGGGGGCGCGGTCGCGACGATCCGATGAACCTCACCAAGTACTTCATGCTGGAGCGGCCCGAGGACGGCACCTACGGACCGGCCGACATGCCTTCCATCTGGAACCTCGACAAGTACAAGGAAGGCCAGACCCTCAACTGGGACGGTGCCACGTGGGACCCGCGCTCGGTGCTGGTCGACTCGGCGCTGGGCATCGTGCTGAAGCCGCAGAGCGACTTCGAGGATCACATGAAGTGGCTCGAGGACTTCCTGCGCAAGCGGCCGCCGCCCAAGTATCCCTATGCGGTCGACGCGGAGCTGGCGGCCCGTGGCAGCAAGGTATTCGACGAGAACTGCGCGCAATGCCACCGGAGCGAACGCACCGGCCACCCCGTGCCGGTGACCGAGGTGGGCACCGACCGCAGCCGACTGGAGAGCTGGAACAAGCAGGCGGCGATCGACGGCAACATCCTGGTTGCGAAGATGGGCGTCAAGCGGCGTGGCCTGGTGGAACAGGACTTGGTCGGCTACATCGCCGCGCACCTGGACGGCATCTGGTTGCGGGCGCCTTACCTGCACAACGGCGCAGTGATGAATCTGCGCGAACTGCTGGAACCGGCGTCACGGCGGACCAAGGTGTTCTATCGCGGGTACGACGTGTACGACCAGGCGAACATGGGCTTCGTCGCGGACGGGCCGGCAGCGCAGCGGGTCGGGACCCGGTTCGACGTGACGGAGCGGGGCAACGGGAATCAGGGGCACGAATACGGTACGGGTCTGCCTGCCGATCGGAAGCGTGCGTTGATCGAATACCTCAAGACGCTGTAACTCCGCTGCCCCCACCCTAACCCTCCCCCGGCAAAGCCGGGGGAGGGGACGTACACCCCTTCCCCCACTTTGGGTGGGGGAAGGTTGGGATGGGGGCCAATCAGCGCCAAGGCCTGTGCGATTCGAGCTGTGGGTTGGCGAAGAAACCGTGCTCTGGACGAGACTGTCTGTCGAACAGCGCGCCCTATTCGCCGGGCGCGCGTTTCGCGAGCTTGCGTTGCAGCGTACGGCGATGCATGCCCAGGCTGCGCGCGGTGGCGGAGATGTTGCCGTCATGCTCGCCCAGAATCTTCTGGATGTGCTCCCACTCGAGCCGGTCGACGGACAGCGGCTTCTGCGACACCGCGGCGTCGGCGTTGCCGGCGGTTTCGCCGAAGGCTGCGACGATCTGGTCCGCGTCCACCGGTTTCGCGAGGTAGTGGGTCGCGCCGAGCTTGATGGCTTCCACCGCGGTGGCGATGCTGGCGTAGCCGGTGAGCACCACGATGCGCATCGTTTCGTCGAGCGCGCGCAACGCAGGCACGACCGTGAGGCCCGATGCGCCGGGCAGACGGAGGTCGACGATCGCGTGCGTAGGTGTTTGTGCGTGTGCGATGACGAGCGCCTGTTCGGCGTCCCCGGCGACGCGAACTGCGAATCCGCGGCGCTCCATGGCGCGTGCGAGCACGCCGCGCAATGCGGCGTCGTCTTCGACGATGAGGAGTTGGGGGGAGGGGGTCGTCATCGGGATGCGCCCTGGACCCCATCCCAACCTTCCCCCACCGAAGGTGGGGGAAGGGGCGTACGTCTCTCCCTCCGGGGATGTACATTCCCTCCCCCAGCTTGCTGGGGGAGGGTTAGGGTGGGGGCAAACGCCGGCAACTTCACGCCGCGATCCGCTCCAGCGGCAACTCGAGCCGCGTGCAAGCGCCGCCGCCGGCGCGATTCGCCAGTGTCACCGTGCCACCGAAACGCTCGATCGCCGCCGTGGCGATCAGCAATCCGACCCCATGGCCGTCGGGCTTCGTGGAGATGGCGGTGCGACCGGCGTTGCGCGCGACTTCCGACGACACGCCCGTGCCGCGATCGCGGATCTCCAGGCTCAGGGACCATGGCGTCCAGGAACCCACCATCTCGATCCCCTCCGGACTCGCATCCGCGGCATTGTCGAGCAGCGAGATCAGCGACTGGCCGAGCGTGAGTTCGTTGACGATGCGCGGTGCGGGCCGTGGACCGTTCCATGCGCAACGGACGGTCACCCCGGGCCGCAGCGCCTGCCAGCTTTCGATGGCGCGTGCGAGATACTCGTCGAGCGGCTGGCACGTACCACCCTCGGCGCGCTGTTCTCCGGCGGAAGCGGCGATGTCGGAGATGATCCGTTTGCAGTGATCCACCTGCAGTCGCAACTGATGCAGGTCCTCGCTCAATGCGGGATCGGCACCGTGGCTGCGCTGCAGTTCGCGCACCACCACCGCCATGGTGGCGAGCGGTGTGCCGAGCTGATGCGCCGCACCCGCCGCGAGCGTGCCCATGGCGAGCACCTGACTGTCGCGCAGGGCATTCTCGCGAGCCGTGGCGAGTTCGCGATCGCGTGTGCGCAGCGATTCGGCCATGCGCACGACGAAATACGCGATCACCCCGGCCGACAGCGCGAAGCTTACCCACATACCGATCACGTGCAGCCCGAATTCGCTGTCGCCGTGGTGGATGTGCGGCAGAGGCATGAAGAAGAAGCCGAGCAGCGTGTAGCAGCCGAAAGTGACTGCAGCCATGCTCCACGCGTAGCGTGCCGGCAGCAGGGTGGCGGCGATCATGAGCGGCAGCAGGAACAGCGTGACGAACGAGTTCGACCAGCCGCCGGAGAAGTAGAGCACGCCGGTCAGCACGGCGACGTCGGCCAGCAGTTGCAGGAACAGCTCCGGATCGCCTACCGGCCGCTTCGAACGCAATCGCCAGCCGGTCCACGCATTGAGGACGGCACCGCAGCCGATGACGATGCCGAGGGACAGGACGGGCAGATCGATTCCTGCCACGCGGTGCGCGAGCGTGACCGCCCCCGCGGTCGCGGCTAGCGCGATCCAGCGCAGGATGAACAGGCGCCGCAGGTTGCGCGCGCCGGTGTCGGGGGAGGGCAGGGTGGACATCGATGGCTGCTCGTGACGGCAGGCGAATTGTAGCGAGCACGGCTCCCGAGCGACCCCGGTGCGGCGATTTGCCGCGGCCCGGCTTTCACCCCATGAGCAACGAGGCAGAATGCGGTGCAACAGAGGAAACCTCCCGGAGGGTGTCATGGCAGTCAACGAAGCCAAACCCGGCCGCCGCCAGTTCGTGGCGAGCTGCATGGGAATGGCAGGCTCTGCGGGTGTGCTGGGCCTGCTGCTCGGCACCTGCAGCGAGCATTCGAAGGCCCGGCCGGCATGGGCGATCCGCCCGCCAGGCGCTCTGGCGGAGGACGACTTCGCGGCGGCCTGTGTACGGTGCGGCCTGGGCGTGCGCGCCTGCCCGTTCGACACGCTGAAGCTTGCCGAACTGGGTGACGGCGTGACCGCCGGTACGCCGTACTTCGTGGCGCGCCAGGTGCCGTGCGAGATGTGCAAGGACATTCCGTGTGTCGAGGCCTGTCCGACCGGAGCGCTTAGCAAGAACCTCACGGACATCCGCAAGGCGGAAATGGGCGTGGCGGTGCTGATCAGCCGCGACACCTGTATGCGGTGGCGCGCGGTGCCAACTGCCGCGCCTGCTATCTCGCCTGTCCGATCAGGGACGAGGCGATCAGCATGGAGCGGCGACAGACCGATGGACGCGGCTACTTCGAGCCGACCGTGCATCGGGACAAAGGCACCGGCTGCGGCAAATGCGAGGAAGCGTGCGTGACCGCGGAGGCGTCGATCAAGGTGCTGCCGCGGGATCTGGTGCGGCACGACCGGCCGGGAGGGCGGGCGAAGAAGAGCGAGGTGGCGGGGAATCGCTGATCGGTTTGGATTGCGAGTGGTCAGATTGCTTGCCCCCATCCCGCCCTTCCCCCCCAGCTCGCTGGGGGAGGGTTAGGGTGGGGGCAGCGGACGCGCGAAGTCATGACCACCACCACCGAGCCGCGCAGCTTCCTCGCCCGCAACCAATGGCTGCTGGCCCGCCGCACCTCGCAGATCGCGATCCTCGCGCTGTTCCTGATCGGTCCCTGGTTCGGCGTGTGGCGGCTCAAGGGCAACCTCGCCTCCAGCATCTTCCTCGACGTGCTGCCGCTCACCGATCCGCTCGTGCTGTTGCAGTCCTACGTCGGCGGGCACACGATCGAGGCGACGGCGTTGGTCGGGGCGATCACCGTGTTCGCGGTCTACGCCCTGATCGGCGGCCGCGTGTACTGCTCCTGGGTCTGTCCGATCAACATCGTGACCGATGCCGCCCACTGGTTGCGCACGAAGCTGCACATCGGCGTGAGCTGGCAGCCGCGCAAGGCGACGCGGCTGTGGATCCTCGCGGCCTCGTTGGCCGTATCGGCCGCGACCGGCGCCATCGCCCGGGACCTGGTGAATCCGGTGACCATGCTGCAGCGAGGGCTCGTGTTCGGCCTAGGGCTCGCGTGGATCATCGTGCTGGCGGTGTTCCTGTTCGACCTGATGGTGAGCCGCCGCGGCTGGTGCAGCTATCTGTGCCCGGTGGGGGCGTGCTACGGCATCGCGGGCAAGGTGTCGCTGATCCGCGTGAGTGCAGTGCGGCGCAGCGCCTATATCGACTGCGGCGACTGCTTCCGCGTGTGCCCTGAGCCGCATGTGATCTCGCCGGCACTGAAGCCGCGCGACCCGAACACTTCGCCCGTGATACCGAGCGGGGACTGCACGAACTGCGGACGGTGCCTGGACGTCTGCGCGGACGATGTGTTCGAGATGGGGGGCGGTTCGGGAAGCGTCAGGGGTGAGGTAAAGAAGGGCGTTTTACCGCGAAGGACGCGAAGGAAAGCGAAGGGAAACCAAGGCGAAGCGGACACCCCAGGGTGCATCTGTCTTTCCTTCGCGCCGTTCGCGGTAAGGGATCTTGACCTCAGCACGGTGCGACATATTGTCGCGCGGCAACGGGTCACATTCCGCCGCTCGCCCCGGGCACCTAGACTCGCCCCGGTCTCCCGATGAACCGGCGCGCGAGGCGCCCTGCAGGTCATGCGTCTTCCCGTTCTTTCGACGGCCGCTCTGGCGGCCTTCTGTGTTACCCATCCGGCCGCCGCGCAGAGCGAATCTCCCGTGCCCGATCAGCGCACGCCCGAAGTCACCGTCACCGGTACGCGTGAGAAGGCGTTGTTGTCCGAGACGCCGGCCTCGGTCGGCATCGTCAAGCCAGAGGTGATCCACCAGACCGGGCCGATGCATCCGCAGCAGATCCTCGGTCAGGTACCGGGCGTCGCAGTTGCGGTGACCAACGGCGAAGGCCACACCACCGCGATCCGGCAGCCGTTCACCACGAGCCCGCTCTATCTGTTCCTGGAGGACGGCATCCCGATCCGCGCCACCGGGATGTTCAACCACAACGCGCTGTACGAGATCAACATCCCCATGTCGGGCGGGATCGAGGTGACGCGAGGACCCGGTACCGCGCTGTACGGATCGGACGCCATCGGCGGCATCATCAACGCGCTCACGCGCGGACCTGCGGCCGAACCGGACGCGCGCGTATCCCTGGAAGGCGGGAGCTATGGCTGGGCGCGCCTCATGGGTACCGCCAGCACCGGCATGACCGGCTTCGGCGGTCTGCGGACAGATCTCAATGTCACGCATACCGACGGCTGGCGCGACAAGACTGCGTACGACCGCCAGAGCGCCGGACTGCGTTGGGACTACGAACTGGACGGACGCACCACCTTCAAGACGGTGCTCGCGTTCGCCAACATCGACCAGGAGACCGGCGCCAATTCGCCGCTCACGCTGGGCGACTACGAGAACAATCCGACGAAGAACAACTTTTCCATCGCGTTCCGCAAGGTGCAGGCGCTGCGCCTGTCCACCGCCTTCGAGAAGGAGTTCGACGGGAGCCTGCTGTCGCTGACGCCTTACCTGCGCGACAACAGCATGGACCTCAACGGCTCCTTCAACCTGAGCTCCGACCCGCGCATCGAGACGACGCAGAACATGTCCTACGGATTGCTCGCCAAGTGGCGGCAGGACTTCGCAGGCGCATGGCGGCCGCGCGTCATCGTCGGCATCGATCTCGACCGGAGCCCGGGATCGAGGGTCGAGGACAACATCATCACGTCGCGCACCGGCACCGGTGCCAATACGTCCTACAACAGCTACGTGCTCGGCACCCGCATCTACGACTACGACGTGACCTTCACCAGCGTCTCGCCGTACATCCACACGGAGGTGTCTCCATTCGAGCGCTTGCGGATCACCGTAGGCGCTCGGTACGACGATCTGTCGTACGACATGCGCAACAACCTGGCACCGGGTGCCGTCCAGGCGAACGTGAACGGAGCAACGCGCTTCTACGGGCAGATTCCCGACGCGTCCCTCAACTTCACGCAGGTGAGCCCGAAGTTCGGGGCCACCTTCCAGATCGATCCGGAGACCACGATCTACACGTCGTACAACCATGGTTTCCGCGTGCCGTCCGAAGGCCAGCTCTTCCGGGCCGGCAACGACACGACGCCACAACGTGCCCTTGCTCGGGCCAATGCGCTGATGACGCTGAAGCCGATCCAGGCCAATCAGTTCGAAGTGGGCCTGCGCGGCGAGGTTCGGAATGTCGCCTACAACGTCGCCCTCTACGATCTCATCAAGTACGACGACCTGGTGAGCCAGCGCGACCTCGCGACCAACGTCACCACCAACGTGAACGCCGGCAAGACCGAGAGCCGTGGGATCGAGGTGGGCCTCGCGATTCCCTTCACGCCGCAGTGGCGCCTCGACGTGGCCGGGTCCTACGCGATCCACAAGTACGTGAACTTCGTCACGGCCACGGCCGATTTCAGCGGCAAGGAGATGGAAGCGGCGCCGCGGGTCATCGGCAACACGCGGCTGACCTGGACGCCCACCGAGAAGACGCTGCTGCAGCTCGAATGGGTACGCATCGGCTCCTACTGGCTCGAGGCCTCGAACTCGGCGGCGTTCGGGAAGTATTCGGGCTACGATCTCATCAACCTGCGCTTCAACCAGACGATCAACAAGTCCGTGTCGTTCTTCGCCCGCATCATGAACCTGCTCGACGAGCGCTATGCCGACAGCGCGTCGGTGTCGTCGAACACGCGGGTCTACTCGCCCGGGCTGCCGAGGACCTACTATGCCGGCGTCGAACTGAAGTGGTAGGGATGCGCTCGGGCCTGGTCGCTGCGTTGCTCTGCGCGAGCATCGCGACGGCACAGGATCATGCGGCCCACGGCGCCGCGAAGACACCGCGTTTCGCGGTCGGGTCGTCTGCAGCGGTGGATGGTTCGGGGACGATCTGGGCCGTGCACTTGGATGGCGGCAGGGTGGTGGTCCGCCAGACCGCGGGGGTGGGGCAGCCCTGGTCGGCTCCCGTGCCGCTATCCCCGCCAGAAGAGCGGATAGAGGCCGACGGCGATGCCAGGCCCAAGATTGCGGTCGGAGGGGCGAACGAACTTTACGTGACGTGGACCCATCCGCTAGCGAAGCCCTACACCGGCGAGATCCGCTTCGTCCGATCGGTCGATGGTGGCCGGACCTTCAGTGCGCCGGTGACCGTGCATCGCGATCGCCAGGAGATCACCCATCGCTTCGACTCGGTCGCCGTCTCGCAACGGGGGCAGGTGTTCGTCGCCTGGATCGACCGGCGCGATGCCGTGCTGGCGAAGGAGCGCGGGGCCGACTACCGCGGCGCCGCGGTCTACTACGCCGTCTCCGACGATCGGGGGGCGAGTTTTCGGGGCGACTTCAAGGTGGGCGACCACAGCTGCGAATGCTGCCGCATCGCGATGCGGCCGCGCAGCGACGGCGGTATGGACGCGCTCTGGCGGCATGTGTTCGAACCCAATGTGCGCGATCACGCGCTTGCCGTGCTCGAACCGGACGGCGCGGTGACCGATCTGCATCGTGCCACCTTCGACGACTGGCGCATCGATGCCTGCCCGCATCACGGTCCGTCGCTGGTGGCGGATGGGGCGGGGACGCTGCACTCCGTATGGTTTGCACAGTCGTCCGATGATGCCGGTGCCTTCTACGGTCGACTGATCGACGGCAAGGTGGAAGGTCAGCGCAAGCTCGGGGGTGGCGCTGCGGAGCACCCGGACATCGCGGCGGCAGGCAACAGCGTCGTCGTGGTGTGGAAGGAGTTCGATGGGAACGTCACGCGATTGCGCGCGATGGCCTCGGACGATCGGGGCACCCACTGGAGCGAGCGGGAACTCGGCAGCACCACCGACGCGTCCGGTCAACCGCAGTTGCTGCAGATCGGAGAGCGCTTCGTCGTGTTCTGGAACACTCGGGCCGACGGCTTGACCCTGACGGCGATTCCCCGATGAGCCTGCTACGCCGCTTGCTGTGCGTGTCGATGCTGCTCCTCTCGGCGCTCGTGCAGGCCGAGCCGCGCCTGACGCCGTTCGACGCCGGCAGTCCGGCGGCGTTGCGACAGGCGAATGCCGGCCACGCCTTCGTGCTCGTGTTCTGGTCGGTGCACTGTGCCCCGTGCTTCGCCGAGATGGCGCAGTGGCGCGCCTATCGCAAGCAGTTTCCGGGCATCCCGATCATCCAGGTGGCGACTGAGTCGCTCGACGAATCCGCTGCGATCGTCAATGTGCTGGACCGCTACGATGCCGGAACGACCGGTCACAGAGCCTTCGCCGACGACTACGTGGAGAAGATCCGCTACGCGGTCGATCTTTCCTGGCGAGGCGAAACACCGAAGGTCTATTTCTACGATCGGGACCACAAGCGCATCGCCCGCAGCGGCGCGCTCGATCCGGATTGGGCACGACGCTGGTTCGAGCAGCAATCGCGTTGACCGCATACCGTTTTCAGAATCGGTAGCGCGCCTCGAGATAGAAGCTGCGTCCCGGCATGGGGTAGTAGGTGGCGCTGTAGCCGACGGTCGAGTAGACCTCGTTGAACAGATTGGCCGCGACTGCCGACCACAGCCAGCGTCCTTGCGGGATGCGCAATGCGAGGTCACAGACCACGTACGAGGGCAGCTTCGGGTAGAGGTTGTTGTTGGGATCGTTGCCGTCATAGCGGCTGCCGACATAGCGGGCGGTGAAGCTGGTCCGCAGCCATTCGCGCGGTGTCCACAGGAGTTCGGTGCTGGCGGTTACCGCGGGCACCAGCGGGATGTGCGTGTCGGTGCTCTCGAAGCGGGCATTGGTCAGGCCCAGACTCCCGCGCACCGCGAAGGTGGAATGCGCACGCCACCGCAATTCCAGTTCGGTGCCGGTGCGGCGAGTCGGCGAGTCCGCATTGCGGTTGACCGCGAGGCCGGTGGTCGGATCGCGACCGAAGAAGATCTCGTTCTCGATGCGCATGTGGAACAGAGTGACGGAGGCCTCGAGGGTATCGGCGAGGCTTGCCCGCAGTCCGGTCTCCACCGTGGTGCCGGTCTGCGCGCGCAGGTCTGCAGATGCGAGCAGGAGTTCGTCGACGTTGGGATTGCGGAAGTTCCGGGTCGCCCCTCCGAAGAGCGTCAGGCCGGGCGCTGCCTGCCAGGTCGCTCCCAGTTCGGCGCCGCGGTTGCGTGCCGTGTCGTTGCGGGTGCTGACAGTACGATAGGCATCCGTGCAGCCGACCTGCTGCAGCACGGGTGTCGGTACCAGGACCACGCCCGGTCCGGGGTCGACGTCCACCAGTACGATCGTGGTGATGGTCTGGCAATCGCCGCTGGTGTAGTTCTGGGACTCTTCGCGCATGTCCCACCAGTCGCCGCGCAGGCCGGCGTTGATGGCCAGCGATTGGGTGGCCGACAGAGTGGTGCCGGCCCATGTGCCGTAGTTGTTCAGCCGGCCGGTTCGCCGTGTGGAACTGCCGACCACGTTCTCGCCGTTCTCGCTGCGGCCATAGTCCGAGCGCTGGGCGTCCATGCCGATCTCGAAGGTCTGCGGGAGTCCGAAGACGGTCGCGCCGACTGAATAGCGCGCGTTGACATCGACCCGCTTCGATTCGATGAGGGAGCGCTGCTGGTCCGGCGGGATCGCCGGGTTGTAGCCGATGAAGTAGGGGTTCTCGCGGTCACGGAAAGTAGTCTGCAGGACGAAGCGGCCGGCGTTGCCCGGGTCGATCGTGCCGCCGGCGGTGACGCGCTGATCGGTGGTGCTGCTGTTGTCATTGGGAAAACTCGATGCGCGGCGTTGCGACTCCGAACCCGCGAACGCGCTCGCGCTCACCGGTCCCGGCAGTCCGGAATCATCGTGGTGGTAAGCGGCCCGTAAATAGGCGTCGATCAGCCCTGTGTCGCGGTCGGGCAGCCAGCGCAGTTCCGCCGCCACGTCGCGGGCGGTGACGAAACTGTTCTGGCGGTAGCCGTTCGTGTCGAACGCGCTGGCCGTCACGTTGCCGGCCCACGACCCGATGGACTTCCCGGCGTTCAGGCGCACGTCACCGGTCTGGTAGGAGCCGCCGCGAGCGAGGACGTCGAGCGCGCCAGGCCCGGTGCGCGCCCGTTTGGTGATGATGTTGATGACGCCGCCCACGGCGCCGTTACCGTACTGCACGGCACCGCCGCCGCGGACGATCTCGATGCGCTCGATGCGCGAGAGCGGGATGACCGACAGATCGGCGCCCGACAGATCGACTTCGTTCAGGCGCTCGCCGTCGACCAGGACCAGCGCATTGCTCGAAGCGGTGGCCCCCATGCCGCGGATGTCGACGGTGGCGCGCTTGTCCGAACCGAAGTAGCTCTGCAGGTTGAGGTTCGCTTCGCGTCCGAGCAGGTCACCGACGGAGGTCGCCGTGCTGCGCTCGATGTCGGCCGCGGTGATGACCGAAACGCCGTGCGGCGTCGTGCGTACGGTCCCATCCACGCTCGGGGCCGTGACGACGACTTCCTTCGCTTCGAGGAAGTCGTCGTCCTGGGGTGCGGCTGTCGCGGGAGCCGGGTCGAGCGCGAGCGCGGCAGCGATCAGCGCCGGCGCACGGAGGCGCATCGGCGGCGTGCGATTGCGAGCATCACCAGTCCGGCAGCGATCAGCGCCAGTTCGGACGGCTCCGGCACTGCGGTGACCGTGAGGTCATCCAGGGCGAAGTAGGCCGGCGTGTTCATGCCGAATCCGCCGTTGTCCGAGGAGGCGAGACCGAATGTCAGTTTCGATACGGCGCCGAGGGATGCCAGGTTCACGAACGTCCAGTCGCGCACGATGTAGTCGGACGAGTTGTTCGCGAAGCGGTAGTCGGCGAGGTAGAACTCCACGGAGCCGGTCTCCTGGTTGGCCGCACTCCAGCCGGTAACGGTGAGCTTGAAGAAATCGGCGTCGTTGCCGGTCGCGCCACCGAATTTCTTGGCGAAGCTGTCGCCGGTCAGCATCGACAGCGCGGCGTAAGTGGTGTTGGTGAAATAGCCGCCAGCGACGATCGACGGCATGTCGAACGTGATGGTGGGAGCACCAAGGAACGCGACGCCGTAATTCGCAGATCCGGCGTTTCCACCACCGGCGTAGGCGCTGTACTGGTTCGTGAAGCCTGGTGTGGTCGTGTCGGTGGTGTTCGAGTACGACCAGCCGGTCCAGCAGCAACCGCCGCCGAAGTCGGTGAAGTCGTGATTGAACTTTGCCGTGCCGGACTGGAAAGTCGCGGCGATGCCGGGCAAGTAGAAGCTGTTCGGCGCGAGGGTCAGATCGTCGAAGGTCGTGATGGCGGCAGAGGCCGGCAGCGCGGCAGCGCCGGCCAGCACGAGGGCCACCCGGCGCATTCTCCGGCGGCCGAATAGAGCGAACACGGCGAGGCCACCCAGCATCAGCACGACCGTCGACGGCTCCGGCACCGGGGCCGCATGAATCACGCCCACCGCATCGAGATCGAAGCCCCCGCTGCCCACGGTGGGGTGGGGGTCGTAGATGGGGCGGCCAGCGCTGTCGAGGGCCGTGCCGTTGCCGACGATGTCGACGATCCGTACGTAACGTACGGCGTTGACGTCGATTCCGGGGACCGCCTTGAAGATGTCGAGATCGAACGGTGTGCCATAGCCGCCGCGGTACTTGCCGGCGAGTCCGTCGAGGTTCGTCGGGTCGAGACTGCCGAAGGCGCCGATCGCGCCAGGGGTCAGGGAGAAGTTGGGAAAGCGGTAGAAGTTCGTCCCGTCGGACGAGACGTCCACCCAGGCGAGTTCGAGGAAGGTGTCGCTGAAGCTGTTCTCGAACACCGCGAAGTCGGCGCCCGGGCCGTTGGTGATGAAGCCGTTGAAGGTGAGCGTGATGCGGCCGGAATCGCCGAGCACGACCACGTCGGTGGGGTCGCCGGTCGCGGCGCCGAGCGCCTTCGCCGGCGTCTGGAAGCCCGCGTCGACATTGGGCCCCGGCAGGTAGTCGAGATAGCCCGTGGCCCAGCCGACGAAACTGGGGCTCGACTGGATGATGGCGGTGGAGCCGGCCAAGCCCGCGGCTGGCGCATAGGGGCCGGCGTGGGCGGTGGCAGCCAGCGCAAGCGCGGCAGCGAGGAAACAACGGGTGAAGAACATGGTGCCTCCGGTCTGATCGGGCACGACCCCGCGCCCTTTGGAACGACACAACCGGTAGCAACGATGGAAAGAGGCGTCGGCGAGGGCGGTGCACGCGACATCGATGCGAGAAACCGCCCTGTTCTCGACCTCGACGCCGCCCACCGCGACTGCCGGTCAACCTGCGTCAGGCCGGTCTCCGGGCTCGCGGGTGACGGGATCTCTCGATCCCGTCGGCGCTCCGCCTTCCCATGCAGCACCTGCACAGTGGCCGGAAGGAACGCCGTTACACGCTTACCGTTGCGGGGGCAGCGCCGAAATTGCGCCACGCTCGGATGAGGAGTGCAGCACGCATCGGACTTCCCGTTTCACCCTGTCGATCTTGCGATCTCGAAGGCACCTGACACAGGGCGGAGAGTAATCAGGTGGCATGGTGGGTGTCAAACCATGCGCGGGTGAGGATGTTGCCTCCCACCGTAACCCCCGGCGTGCCGGCGCTTCGCTTGCCCCCACCCTCCGCCCTCCCCCGGCGTAGCCGGGGGAGGGGACATACACCCCTTCCCCCAACTTCGTTGGGGGAAGATCGGGATGGGGCAGCGGTGCTACTTCACCGCTTCTTTTCTCTTGCGATTCTCGTCCCGCAACCAGGTGATGATGGTCCAGATCTGCTCGTCGGTCAGATCA
>Ga0164290_1001493_pt1 | contig 32542 bp, 25 predicted proteins | sample Micstemetagenome_FD_108782 | JGI IMG/M metagenome (GOLD analysis project Ga0164290, IMG submission 108782) | Contaminated culture microbial community from soil near Moab, Utah, USA - Microcoleus steenstrupii SON62 (Illumina Assembly) | ecosystem: Environmental > Terrestrial > Soil > Soil crust...
GACGGCTACCGCCTCTACTACCTGCCTGACCAGGATTTCGGCCACCGCGACTCGGTCTTCGTGCCGTTCTTCGGCGTGCCGGCGGCCACCATCGGTGGGCTGTCACGCATGGCGGCCGTCACCAAGGCGGCGGTATTGCCCTGCTACCCGCGTCGCGAAGCCGACGGCTACACCCTCGTCATCGAGCCTGCGCTGGCGGATTTCCCCAGCACCGACATCGTGGCGGACGCCACCCGCATGAACGCCGTCATCGAAGCGCAGGCGCGCCGACAATTGCACCAGTACTTCTGGCTGCACAAGCGCTTCAAGTCGCGTCCGCCCGGCGAGGCCGATTTCTACGCACGATGAACGACATTCCCTACATCAAGCTCAGCATCGTGGCGATCTTCATCGTCAGCACGATGTACGTCCATTTCCGCGGCCGAGTCCGGCTGCGCTTCTGGCGCCAGTTGACGGACCACTCGACCTTCATGGCGCCGATCAACTGCCTGATGTACATGTTCTCCAGGCTGCCAGCCAAGCCCTATCTGCCGCTGGCGGGCTTTCCGGAGCTCAAGCTGCTGGAGGAGCACTGGCAGGACATCCGCGACGAGGCCTACCGGCTGGCCGAGGCCGGCGAGATCAAGAAGAGCGACAAGTACAACGACGCCGGCTTCAACAGCTTCTTCAAGACCGGCTGGACGCGCTTTCACCTGAAGTGGTACGACGAGGCCCATGCCTCGGCCCGTGAGCTCTGCCCGGTGACCACGGCGCTGCTGCAGCGCATCCCGACGGTGAAGGCGGCCATGTTCGCCGCCCTGCCCCCGGGCGGCCGCCTGGTCACCCATCGCGACCCGTTCGCCGGCTCGCTGCGCTACCACCTCGGCCTGGTCACGCCCAATGCCGACAGCTGCTATATCTCGGTGGACGGCGAGCGCTATTCCTGGCGCGACGGCCAGGGCGTGGTCTTCGACGAGACCTATCTGCACTATGCCGAGAACCAGTCGGACCAGATGCGCATCATCCTGTTCTGCGACGTCGAGCGGCCGCTGAACAACCCCATCGCGCGGGCGTTCAACCGCTTCATCAGCCACACGCTGATCCGCGCCGCGTCGGCCCCCAACGCCGACACCGACCGCACCGGCGGCATCAACCGGCTGTTCGCCTATGTCCAGCAGGTGCGCCTGCTCGGCAAGCGCATCAAGGCCAGGAGTCGTTTCGCCTACTACGGCCTGCAATGGCTCATCTTTGGCGGCCTGTTCGCCTGGTGGCTGCTCGCGTAAACCCGATGTGACGAACGGAATGCCAGCCCTGCTGCTGGCTATCCTGCGCGGTTTTGGCCTCTCCAGAATCGCCCATGCTTCGTCCGATCGCCGCCCCTGCCCTGCTGCTGGCCGCCGCCCTGGCCGCCCACGCGCAAGAAGCCCCCAAGCCTGCGCCGTGGAACGTCAATGCGCCCCCCGGTGTGGCCAAGACGGCCACCATCGACACCCGCACCGGCACGTGGATGAGCGTGGATGTCAGCCCCGACGGCAAGACCATCGTCTTCGACCTGCTCGGCGACCTCTACACCCTGCCGATCGCCGGTGGCGAGGCGCGGCCCCTGACCCATTCCATGGCCTGGGAGCACCAGGCACGCTTCTCGCCGGACGGCAAGCGGATCGCCTTCCTGAGTGATGCCGGGGGCGGGGACAACCTCTGGGTCATGAACGTGGACGGCAGCGGCGCTCGTGCGGTCACCAAGGAAGACTTCCGCCTGCTGAACAACCCGGCCTGGCATCCCAGCGGCAACTACCTGCTGGCCCGCAAGCACTACACCGGCACGCGCAGCGCCGGCTCGGGGGAGATCTGGCTGTATCACGTCGGCGGCGACGCGGCCAAGAACAAGGGCGTGCAGCTCAACGAGAAGCCCAACTGGCAGAAGGACCTCGGCGAGCCGGCCATCTCTCCCGATGGCAAATACCTGTACTACTCACAGGACACGACCCCCGGCCGCGTGTTCGAGTACAACAAGAACAGCAATGGCGAGATCTACAGGATCTTCCGCCAGGACCTGAGCGACGGCTCCGTCGAGCCCTTCGTCACCGGCCCCGGTGGCGCGGTGCGCCCGACGCCCTCCCCTGACGGCAAATATCTCGCCTTCGTGCGCCGCGTGCGCAACCAGAGCACCCTCTTCCTGAAGGACCTGCAGACGGGCGTCGAGCGTCCGGCCTGGAGCGGCCTGTCGCGCGACCTGCAGGAGATCTGGGCCATGTGGGGCGTGTACCCGAGCTTCGCGTGGCTGCCCGGCTCCAAGGAGATCGTCGTCTGGGCGGAGGGCAGGATCTGGCGCGTCGATCCCTTCAAGGGCACGGCCGCCGACATCCCCTTCCATGTGAAGCACACGCGCGAGATGCGCGAGCCGATGCGCTATGCCCAGGTCGTCGCGCCCGACAAGTTCGCTGTGCGCCAGCTGCGCGGCGCCCAGGTGTCGCCGGATGGCAAGCGTGTCGTCTACTCGGCGCTGGGTTCGCTCTACATCAAAGACCTGGCCGATGGCGCAGCGCGCCGCCTGACGAAACAGGCCGAGCACTTCGAGTTCGCCCCGCACTGGTCGCGTGACGGCAAGTCCATCGTCTACGCCACCTGGCGCGACGACACCCAAGGCACGATCCGCCGCCTCGACGTCGCCTCCGGCAAGGAGACGGTGCTCATCAAGGAGCCCGGCAAATACCTGGAGCCGCGCCTGTCGCCGGACGGCAGGCAGTTGGTCTATCGCAAGATCAAGGGCGGCGGCCTGACCAGCCCCTGGCACAGCCTGGACACCGGCCTGTATCTGGCCGCCGCCGACGGCTCCGGCAAGACCGAGCGCATCAGCAAGGAAGGCAGCGGCGCCCATTTCGGCGCCACGAGCGACGAGCTCTTCTTCACCAAGACCAGCAGCGTCAGCGAGGTCGAGCAGCGCTTCGCGCTGACGCGCCTGAACCTGCGCGACCGCAGCGAGACCGAGGTGGCGCGCAGCGACGCCGCGGCCGAGTACAGCGTGTCGCCGGACGGCCAGTGGCTGGGCTTCGTCGAGCGCTTCCATGCCTACGTGACGCCCCTGCCCAATGTGCAGGGCCAGTCGGGCAAGGTGCTGACCGTCGGCGCCAAGATGGACGCCCTGCCGGTGCGCCAGCTCGACGTCAATGCCGGCTCGGGCCTGCACTGGAGCAGCGACAGCAAAAAGCTGCACTTCACCCTCGGCGAGGAGCTGTTCACGGCGAACGCCCAAGGCAAGGACAAGGCGACGGCGCAGAAGATCGGCTTCGAGCAGGCCAGCGACAAGCCTACGGCCAAGATCGCGCTGACCGGCGCCCGCATCGTCACGATGAAGGGCGAGGAGGTCATCGAGGGCGGCACGGTGCTGGTCGACGGCAACCGCATCGCCGCCGTCGGCAAGGACGTGGCCATCCCGGCGGATGCCAAGCGCGTCGACGCCAGCGGCAAGACCATCGTTCCGGGCTTCATCGACGCCCACTGGCATGGCGCCATGGCCGACGGCGGCCTGATCCCGCAGCAGAGCTGGGTCAACCTCGCATCCCTCGCCTTCGGCGTGACGACGCTTCATGACCCGAGCAACCAGAACGCGGCCATCTTCACCCAGGCCGAGATGCAGCGCGCCGGCGTCGTGCTGGGCCCGCGCATCTACTCGACCGGCAGCATCCTCTACGGCGCGCGCACGCCCTTCTATTCCAACGTCAACAGCCTGGACGAGGCCCTGACCCATCTGAACCGCCAGAAGGCGGAAGGCGCCATCAGCGTCAAGAGCTACCAGCAGCCGCGCCGCGACCAGCGCCAGCAGGTGCTGGAGGCCGCGCGCCAGACCGGCATGATGGTCGTGCCCGAGGGCGGCTCGCTGTTCCAGCTCAACATGAGCATGGTCATCGACGGCCACACGACGGTGGAACACTCCCTGCCCGTCGCCGATGTGTGGGACGACGTCAAGCAGCTGTGGAGCCAGAACGCCGTGGGCTACACGCCGACGCTGAACGTCGGCTATGGCGGCCTGGATGGCGAGCACTACTGGTATGCCCGCACCGAGGTCTGGAAGCATCCGCTGCTGAGCCGTTATGTACCGCGCACCGTGCTGGAGCCGCGCGCCGTGCGCCGCGAGACCGCACCCGAGGAGGACTTCAACATCCTCAAGGTGGCCCGGACCGCGACGGCCCTGTCCCGCGCCGGCGTCAACACCATGATCGGCGCCCATGGCCAGCGCGAAGGCCTGGGCGCGCACTGGGAGATGTGGATGTTCGTCATGGGCGGCATGACGCCCCATGAGGCCCTGCGCACGGCCACCATCAACCCGGCGCGCAACTTCGGCCTTGACAAGGACCTGGGCTCGCTGGAGCCGGGCAAGCTGGCCGACCTCGTCGTCATCGACGGCAACCCGCTGGCCGACATCCGCCAGAGCGACCGCATCGCCCAGGTCATGCAGAACGGCCGCCTCTTCGATGCGGCAACGATGAACCAGCTGGCACCGCAGGCCAAGGCCCGCAAGCCGATGTTCTTCGAGGGTGCCGACGGCAAGACCATGCCCATCGACAGCGAGGCGCTGGAGACGGGGCACGGCCACGACCACGGCGACTGAGTCAGGACCGAAGGCAAGCCCTGCGTGCCAGAGCCAGGGGCATGCGTCCAAGGGTGGCTAGAATGCTGCCCGTCAGGAGAGCGCCCCGGTGCAGTTGGGGGCCGCCGAAGGCGCAGGGTCAGATGACTCGAACGCTCAGGCAAAAGGACTGACACACGTCTTGAGTGAGCGCCCCCGGTGGCAGACACTCAAGGCGTTCCTCACTGGAGAGAGGCGGGCCGCCGAGCCCGTCCACCGAAGGGGCAAGCGAGCGCGGGACCGCCCACCGCGTGAGTCAATCTCTCAGGTACCCCGGACAGCGAGGACATCCAAACCCGAAATCCGTCGGAGCTCTTGATGTCCTCTTTGCTGCAAACGCCTCTTCACGCCCTCCACGTCGAACTCGGCGCCAAGATGGTGCCCTTCGCCGGCTACGACATGCCGGTGCAATACCCGACCGGCGTGATGGCCGAGCACAAGCACACGCGCGCCGCCGCCGGCCTGTTCGACGTGTCGCACATGGGCCAGGTGCGCCTGGTGGGCGCTGACGCCGCCGCGGCGCTGGAAACCCTGGTGCCGGTCGACATCGTCGACCTCGGTGTCTTCAAGCAGCGCTACGCCCTGTTCACGAACGAGCAAGGCGGCCTGCTGGACGACCTGATGGTCTGCAAGCGCCCGGACGACCTGTTTGTCGTCGTCAACGCCGGTTGCAAGGCGCAGGACATCGCCCATATGCAGAAGCACATCGGCTCGCGCTGCCAGGTCATCCCGGTGCCCGAGCGCGCCCTGCTGGCCCTGCAGGGCCCCCAGGCCGTGGACGTGCTGAGCCGCCTGAACCCCGAAGTCGCCAAGCTGACCTTCATGACCGGCGGCTTCTTCGAGCTCGACGGCATAGCCACCTTCCTGACCCGCTCCGGCTACACCGGCGAGGACGGCTACGAGATCTCCGTCCATGAGGACGACGCCGTGGCCCTGGCCCGCAAGCTGCTGAGCCATGCCGAGGTCAAGCCCATCGGCCTGGGCGCGCGCGACTCGCTGCGCCTGGAAGCCGGCCTGTGCCTCTACGGCCACGACATCGACCAGACGACCACGCCGGTCGAGGCGTCCATCACCTGGGCCATCCAGAAGGTGCGCCGCGCCGGCGGCGCCCGCCACGGCGGCTATCCGGGCGCGGCCGTCATCGACGAGCAACTCGCCAACGGTGCTGCGCGCAAGCGCGTCGGCCTGGTCGGCAAGGAGCGCATGCCCGTTCGTGAAGGCGCCAAGATCGTCGATGCCAATGGCACCGAGATCGGCGTCGTCACCAGCGGCACCCTGGGCCCGACGGTCAACCAGCCGGTCGCCCTCGCCTATCTGACCAAGGAACACACCGCCGTCGGCACCGAAGTCTTCGCCCTCGTGCGCGACAAGCGCACGCCCATGGTCGTTTCCGCCACCCCCTTCACCCCCAACCGCTACTACCGAGGCTGAGCATGTCCATCAAATACACCCCCGACCACGAATGGCTGGAAGTCCACGGTGACGGCACCGCCACCGTCGGCATCACCGTGCATGCGCAGGACGCGCTGGGCGATGTGGTCTTCGTGGACCTGCCCGAAGTCGGCAAGACCTATGCCGAGAAGGAAGTCGCCGGTGTCGTCGAGTCCGTCAAGGCCGCGGCCGACGTCTACATGCCCGTGGACGGCGAAGTCGTCGAAGTGAACGAAGCCCTGCGCGACGACCCCGCGCTCGCCAACACCGACCCGCTCAAGGCCGGCTGGTTCTTCAAGGTCAAGCTGAACAACCCCGCCCAGCTCGACGCCCTGATGGACTCGACCGCCTACGACGCCCTGCTGAAGACCCTCTGATTTTTTGCAAGACCCGCCATGCCGACGCCGCTCTCCCAACTCGAAGACGCCTCCGAATTCCACGCCCGCCACATCGGGCCGGATGCCGTCGATGAATCCCTGATGTGCGCCGCCGTCGGCGTGGCCAGCCGGTCCGCGCTGATCGACGCAGTCGTGCCCAAGTCCATCCGCCGCTCACAGGGCATGAAGCTGCCCGCGCCCATCACCGAGGCCGGCGCGCTGGCCGAGCTGAAGGTGATCGCCGGCAAGAACAAGGTCTACAAGAGCTTCATCGGCCAGGGCTACTACGGCACCCACACGCCGGGCGTCATCCTGCGCAACATCCTCGAGAACCCCGCCTGGTACACGGCCTATACGCCCTACCAGGCCGAGATCTCGCAGGGCCGCATGGAAGCCATCCTGAACTTCCAGACCCTGGTGACCGACCTCACCGGCATGGACATCGCCAACGGCTCCATGCTGGACGAGGCCACCTCGGCCGCCGAAGCCGTCACGCTGGCCAAGCGCGGCGTCAAGAGCAAGAGCAACACGCTGATCGTCGCCGGCGACGTCCACCCCCAGACCATCGAGGTCATCCAGACGCGCTGCGCGCCGCTGGGTATCGAGGTGCTGGTCGGCATGGCCCCCGCGCTGATGGCCGAGAACGACTACTTCGCCGTCGTCTGCCAGTACCCCAGCACCACCGGCCTCATCCACGACCTGAAGGCCTTCACCGACCAGGCCCACGCCAAGCAGGCCGCCTTCATCGTCTGCACCGACCTGCTGGCCCTGACGCTGCTGGTCTCGCCCGGCGAGTTCGGCGCCGACATCGTCGTCGGCAACAGCCAGCGCTTCGGCATGCCCATGGGCGCCGGCGGCCCGCACGCCGCCTTCCTGGCCTGCAAGGACGAGTTCAAGCGCTCCATGCCCGGCCGCCTGGTCGGCGTCAGCAAGGACGCGCAGGGCCACCCCGCACTGCGCCTGGCCCTGCAGACCCGCGAGCAGCACATCCGCCGCGAGAAGGCCACCTCCAACATCTGCACGGCCCAGGTGCTGCCCGCCGTCGTGGCCAGCATGTACGCCGTCTATCACGGCCCGCAAGGGCTGAAGCGCATCGCCGAGCGCGTGGCCAGCTACACGGCCATCCTGCATGCCGGCCTGACGCGCATGGGTCTCAAGGTCGTGACGCCGCAGGTGTTCGACACGCTGCTGGTCGAATGCGACGTCGAGGCCGTCATGGCACGCGCCGTGGCCGATGGCGCCAACCTGCGCCGGCATGGCGAGCAGCATGTCAGCGTGGCCCTGGACGAAACCACCTCGCGCGCCGACATCGAGGCGCTGTGGCGCTGGTTCGCGCCGGCCAATGCGGCCCTGCCGTCGCTGGACGAGCTGGTCGCCGCGCAAGGTGGCGCCGTCGATTCGCTGATTCCGGCCCACCTGCGCCGCACCAGCGCCTACCTGAGCCATCCGGTCTTCAACACCCACCACAGCGAAACCGAGATGCTGCGCTACATCCGCAGCCTGTCGGACAAGGACCTGGCCCTGGACCGCAGCATGATCCCGCTGGGCTCCTGCACGATGAAGCTCAACGCCACGGCCGAGATGATCCCGATCACCTGGCCCGAGTTCGCCGGTGTCCACCCCTTCGCGCCGCAGGACCAGCTGGCCGGCTACACCGAGCTGGACCAGCTGCTGCGGGCCTGGCTGACCGAGTGCACCGGCTATGCCGGCATCAGCCTGCAGCCCAACGCCGGCTCGCAGGGCGAGTACGCCGGCCTGCTGGCCATCAAGGCCTGGCATGAATCGCGCGGCGACCACCAGCGCACCGTCTGCCTGATTCCCGAATCGGCCCACGGCACCAACCCCGCCTCGGCCCAGATGTGCGGCATGCAGGTCGTCGTCACCAAGTGCGACAAGGAAGGCAACATCGACCTGGCCGACCTCCAGGCCAAGTGCGAGCAGCATGCCGACAAGCTCGCCGCCATCATGATCACCTACCCCTCCACGTACGGCGTCTTCGACACCCACGTGAAGGAGATCTGCCAGATGGTGAAGAGCCACGGCGGCCGCGTCTACGTGGACGGCGCCAACATGAACGCCCTGGTCGGCATCGCCGCGCCCGGCGAGTTCGGCGGCGACGTGAGCCACCTGAACCTGCACAAGACCTTCTGCATTCCCCACGGCGGTGGCGGCCCGGGCGTCGGCCCCGTCTGCGTCGTCGACGACCTCGTGCCCTTCCTGCCGGCTCACCGCACGGCCGGCCTGGGGCAAGAGACCAACATCGGCGCCGTGTCCGCCGCCCCGCTGGGCAATGCGGCCGTGCTGCCCATCTCGTGGATGTACATCCGCATGATGGGCGCCGAGGGGCTGAAGAAGGCGACCGAGGTCGCCATCCTGTCCGCCAACTACGTGGCGGCCCGCCTCAGCGACCACTACGACATCCATTTCTCCGGCGAGATCGACGGCATCAAGGGCGGCGGCGTGGCCCACGAGTGCATCCTGGACCTGCGCCCGCTGAAGGAAACGTCCGGCGTCAGCGCCGAGGACGTCGCCAAGCGCCTCATCGACTACGGCTTCCACGCGCCGACGCTGAGCTTCCCCGTGGCAGGCACGCTGATGGTCGAGCCCACCGAGAGCGAGTCGCGCGCCGAGCTGGACCGCTTCATCGACGCGATGATCCAGATCCGCCACGAGATCGCCGACGTCGAGGCCGGCAAGCTGAGCCGCGAGGACAACCCGCTCGTCAACGCGCCGCACACCTCGATGGTGGTCAGCGCCAGCGAGTGGACGCACGGCTACAGCCGCGAGGTGGCCGCCTTCCCCCTGCCCAGCCTGCGCCGTCAGAAGTACTGGTCGCCGGTCGGCCGCGTGGACAACGTCTATGGCGACCGCAACCTGTTCTGCAGCTGCGTGCCACTGAGCGAATACGAGGAGGCCTGAGCCATGGCCGTGTCGGTCTTCGACCTCTTCAAGATCGGCATCGGCCCGAGCAGCTCGCACACGGTGGGGCCGATGCGCGCCGCGCGGCTGTTCGGGCTGCGCCTGCAGCATGACGGCCTGCTGGACAAGGTCGTCCGCGTGCAGGTCATCCTGTACGGCAGCCTCGGCGCCACCGGCAAGGGCCATGGCAGCGACAAGGCCGTGCTGCTGGGCCTGGCCGGGCATGAGCCGGACACGGTGGACGTCGAGGCCATCCCGGCGCTGCTGGAAGGCATCCGCGCCGGCGACCTCAACATCATCGGCCAGCACGCCATCAAGTTCGACGAGTCGAAAGACCTCGTCTTCAAGCGCCGCGAGACCTTGCCCTTCCACGCCAACGGCATGCGCTGCATCGCCTTCGATGCCGAGGGCGGCGAAATCGCCAACCGGGTCTATTACTCGGTCGGTGGCGGCTTCATCGTCAGCGACGAGGTGGCGGCCGACGGCAGCAAGCAGAAGGTCATCGCCCCCGATGTGACCGTGCTGCCCTACCCCTTCAAGACCGGCGACGAGCTGCTGGCGTTGACCAAAAAATACGGCCTGTCCATCGCCGAGGTCATGCGCCGCAACGAGGGCCACTGGCGGCCCGACGCAGAGACGCGCGAAGGCCTGCTGAAGATCTGGCGCGTCATGCAGAGCTGCGTGCAGCGCGGCTGCAAGACCGAGGGCATCCTGCCCGGCGGCTTCAAGGTCAAGCGCCGCGCGCCCAGCCTGTACGCCAGTCTGACGTCCAACCCCGAGCAGGCCCTTCGCGACCCGCTGCAGGTGATGGACTGGGTCAACCTCTATGCCCTGGCCGTCAACGAGGAGAACGCCGCCGGCGGGCGCGTCGTCACGGCGCCCACGAATGGCGCGGCCGGCATCATCCCGGCCGTCCTGCACTACTACCACCGCTTCGTGCATGGATCGAACGACGACGGCGTCATCGACTTCCTGCTGACCGCCGCCGCCATCGGCATCCTCTACAAGGAGAACGCCTCCATCTCCGGCGCCGAGGTCGGCTGCCAGGGCGAGGTCGGCGTGGCCTGCTCGATGGCCGCGGGGGCGCTCTGCGCCGTCATGGGCGGCACGCCCGAGCAGGTCGAGAACGCGGCGGAGATCGGCATGGAGCACCACCTGGGCCTGACCTGCGACCCCGTCGGCGGCCTGGTGCAGATCCCCTGCATCGAGCGCAACGCGATCGCCTCGGTCAAGGCCATCAACGCCGCCCGCATGGCCCTGCGCGGCGACGGCACCCACTTCGTCAGCCTGGACAAGGTCATCAAGACCATGCGCGATACCGGCGCCGACATGATGACCAAGTACAAGGAAACCGCCCGCGGCGGCCTGGCGGTAAATATCGTCGAATGCTGACCATGGGTCTGGCCGTTCGCGTCCTCGTTCTCGCCACAGCCTTCTTCGCCGGCCACGCCGGCGCCTGCTCCTGCGCGGCCCCGCCCTTCGACGAGACAGAGGCGCAGGCCCTCGAGCGGGCCTGGCGGTCCACGCCCGTCATCGTCGAGGCGGATTTCGTTTCCGCAACCATCACTCTGGCGAAGGGCGGCGTTCCCATCGAAGACGGCGTTGTTCGCGTCCGCAGCAGCTTCAAGGGTCCGTTCAAGGTCGGCGACCTGATCCGGACCCGCAGCATCATCTCCGGCGCCGCCTGCGGATGGTCCTTGCGTGGCACGCCGCCAGCAGCGCTCGAGGTGGGGAACAAGGAAACCCGGCGCCTGGAGCCCTATTGGCAGTGGGGCGCCTATGACCGCTGGGTTCTGTTTCTGAGCGGCCCCGCGCCTTACGAAGTCAGCACCTGTTCCCGCTCACTGCCGGCCGGCCTTTCGCAGGACCTGCCTTCGCTGATCCAGCTGAAAACACGGTTGCAACGGCCCTGACCTCGCCGCCTTTGCGGTCAGCGCAGGGCGCAGCACAGGCGCAAGCTCAGAGCGGCGGCTTGTCCTGCGGCAGCCAGCGCTTGTAGATCGCCTGAAAGCTGCCCTCCCGCTTCATCGCATCGATCTCGCGCTGCCACGCCGCCACGACGCGCCGTGGCGTGCCCGGTGAGAAGGCGATATAGCCATCGCTGCTGGCATAGGTGTAGACCTCGGCCAGGGCATTCGGCTCGATGCCCGCCGACTGCAGGGTGCTGGGCATGCTGATGCGCTCGGTGGCGAACAGCGACGAGCGCCCGGCCAGCAGCATGCGCAGGCCCTGGACCGGGTCGCTGACATGGCGCAGGTTCTTGAATCCCTGGGAGGCGAGCTGCTGGGCCGTGTACCAGTCGCGCACGACCAGCACGTCCTCGGCCTGGCGGGCGTCGTCGAAGCGCTTGAGCCTCTCGGTCCCGGCGCGCGCATAGAAGCTGCTGTAGAAGGTGACGATGGGACCGGCCCACTGGAACAGCTTTTCCCGCTCCGGGATGCGCGCCGCCGCGAACAGCGCCGTCGGCTGGCGGCCCTGGGCGTCGCGGTAGGCACGTGCCCACGGCAGGAACTCGATGGGCACCACCTGGCCCAGGCGCAGCATCACATGCTGCACGACCTCCACCGCCAGGCCGCTGGGCTGGCCGGCGTCGGTGAAGTTGATGGGCGGGAACTCCTCGCTCAGCAGCCGCAGGCGCACCCCGGCGGCCGATGAGGCGGCCGGCGCCGGCCTGCTCGTCGCCGCCAGGCCGTCCAAGGTCCAGGCAAGCCCCAACAGCCCCAACTGGCGTCGCTGCACTGTGTTCTCCAGTGTCGATGCCGCGATGATAGGCGGCCACCTGCGCGCCCTCCTCCCGACAGACCCTGACTGGCCCGCCCATGTGCCTCGCCGCCTTCGCCCTCGACGCCCATCCGCGCTTCCCCCTCGTCATCGCCGCCAACCGCGACGAGTTCTTCGCGCGCGAGGCAGCGCCCATGGCCTGGTGGCGCGCGGCCGGCACCGAGCTGCTGGCCGGCCGGGACCTGTCCGCCGGCGGCACCTGGTTCGGCCTGACGCGCGCCGGGCGGCTGGCCCTGCTGACCAATGTGCGCGAGCCGGCCCGCCACGATCCGAATGCCGCCACGCGGGGCCGCCTTGTCGTCGACTGGCTTGCCGGTGCCGACGACGCGGCTGGCTTTGCGAGCCGCCTGGCCGCCGGCTACAACGGCTTCAACCTGGTCACGGCCGATCTCGGGCGCGGCCACTGGCACTGGATCAGCAATCGCGGCCGGACGCCATGCGCCCTGGGCCGCGGCATCCACGCCCTGTCCAACGCCACGCTGGACACGCCCTGGCCCAAGACCCTCGCCCTGCAGGCCGCCATGGAAACGGCCCTGGCCGAGGCGCATGGCAGCGCGGCCCTGGCCGAGCAGCTCTTCGCAGCCCTGGCCGACGCCAACCCCGCGCCCGATGCGGACCTGCCCGACACCGGCATCGGCCTGGACCGCGAACGCCAGCTGTCGCCGTGCTTCGTGCGCCTGCCCGACCCGGCGCGGCCTGACCGCGCCGTCTATGGCACCCGCTGCGCGACCGTGCTCGTGCGCGAGGCGGATGGCCGCACCTGCATCATCGAGCGCAGCATCACGGCCGAAGGGCAATGGCAGGCCCCGGTCCACCACGAATTGAAGCGCTGGCCGGCCGCCTGAACTGCTATACAGGCGTCCGTGCAGACCCCTTCGCGCCCACGATGACGCCCTGGCTCCGCCTGTCCACCGCCCGCTGGACCGCGCTGCTTTGCATGCTGCTCGGCCTCTTCATCGTGCTGCGCTGGCGGCTGGGCCTGCAGGTGGGTGCAGCTTTGCCCGGCGTCGTCGACGCCAGCGTTGCCGCCTCCATGCTGCTGCTGGTGGGCGCCGCCGCGTCCTGGGTCGCGGCCGGCTGGCCGCAGGGCCGTGCGCCCGGGCCCAAGGCACGCGGCCTGCTGGTCGGCCTCGCGCTGCTGCTGGCGGTGCTGCCGCTGCTGATGCTGTTCGAGGCCTTCAGCGGCATCTCGCTCGGCATCGACATCGCCTCGCCGGCCGTCCCGCCTTCGACGGGCAGGCCGCACCCGGGCCGCATCTCGCCCAATGCCTGCGCCGCCCTGCTGATGCTGTTCGCCGTCCTCGGCCTGCTGGCCGGCGCGCCCACGCGCCTCGCCCGGCGAATGACGGCCGGTCTGCTGGCGGGCGCTGCCCTCATCGCCTGCAGCGGCCTGCTCGGCCATCTGCTCAACCTGGAGCAGCTCTATCGCTGGGGCAGCTTCAACCGCCTGACGCTGCCGACCGCCCTGGGCCTGGCCTTGCTGTCGGCCTCGCTGTGGGACCAGCGCCAGCGCTGGAGCGGTGGGCTGGCGCGCATCGACCTGCATGAGCAGCGCATCACGCAACGCTCCCTTGGCGTGCTCGCCGTCGTCGCCGTCGCGGCCGGTGCGGGCGGCTTTGCGACGCTGGAGTCCGAGTTCGAGCGCACGCGCAAGGAGGATGTGCGCTCCAACGCCGTCGTCACCGGCGAGGCCCTGACCAGCGCCCTGGACAGCGGCGTCTGGCTGGCCGAGACCGTCGTCACCCGGCCGGCCGTCGTCGAGCAGATGATGCAGCTCACCGCCAACCCGGCGGACGGCGAGCGTCGGGAACGCCTGCGCGGCATCGCCCGCAGCCTGCTGACGACCGGCGTCACGGCAGCGCGCTTCGTCGACACGGCCGGCTCCACGCTCGCCGAGGCGGGCAATTTCGCCGGCCTGCCCGACACGCCCTCGCTGGCCCTGGCGCGCGACTACGCGGTGACGAGCCGGCTGTTGTGGTCGGGCGGCTTCATCCTGGCGTCGGACCGCCTCGTCCTGCACCGCGGCGAAGTCGTCGGCCGCTTCATCAGCGAGCAGCGCCTGGCCCTGATGGACCGCCTGGTGCTGCGCATCCGCGACAGCGACCCCTCGGCCGACGTGCTGATCTGCAACCGCAACGGCAATGAGGCCGCCTGCCTGCCGTCCAAGCTGCTGCCCAAGCCCTTCACCGTGCCGCTGTTCGATGCCGACGGCCGCGCCAGCCTTCCGCTGCAACGCGCCCTGCTGGGCGAGTCCGGCGTCATGCTGGCGCCCGACCTGCGCGGCGTGCCGGTCGTCGCCGCCCATGTGCCGCTGGCCCGCACGGGCCTGGGCATGGTGGTCAAGGCCGACATCGAGGCCGTCTTCGCCGTCATCCGCCAGCGCCTGACCTGGCTGGTGCTGCTGCTGACCCTGCTGACCCTGGCCGGCACCTGGGCGCTGCGCCAGCATGTGCGCCCCCTCGTCACCCAGCTGTCGCGCGAGCAGGCGCGCTACCGCGCCATCCTCGACAACTCCAGCGACGCCTTCATCGGCATGAGCGACGACGGCCTCGTCACCGACTGGAACCTGCAGGCCGAGCGCCTGTTCGGCTACAAGGCGGCCGAGGCCATGGGTCGGCCGCTGTCCGAGCTCATCATCCCGCCCGAGGCGCGCGCCGCCCACGAGGCCGGCATGGAGCGCTTCCGCCGCACCGGCCAGGGCCGCGTCGTCAACCAGCGCGTCGAGGTCGTCGCCCAGCACCGCGACGGGCACCGTCTGGACGTCGAGCTGTCGGTCGCCGCCCTCAGCGACGGCGGACGCCATGCCGCCCACGCCTTCGTGCGCGACATCGGCCAGCGCAAGGCCGCGGCCCGGCAGCTCGCCGCCAGCGAGCAGCGCATGCGCGACATCACCAACGCCATCCCGGCCATGGTCGGCGTCTTCGATGCCGAGGAACGCTGTCTCTATGCCAACGACCTCGCCCTCAAGGTGCACGGCCTCTCGCGCGAGCAGGCCACCGGCCTGCCGATGCGCGAAGGCCTGGGCGCGCACAGCTATGCCCTGCACCAGCCCCATGTGCAGGCGGTGCTGCGGGGCCACCGGCAATCCTTCGAAGACACCCTGCCCTGGCATGGCGGCATCGGCCATTTCCAGGTCCACCTCGTGCCCATGCACGACGGCCAGAGCGGCGCGGTCAGCGGCTTCTACCTGGTGACCTTCGACATCACCGAGCTGCGCAGCGCCCAGTTGAAGCAGGAGCGCGACGAGCGACGGCTGCGCTCCATCACCGACAACCTGCCCGCGCTCATCTCCCACCTCGACGCCGACGGCCGCTATCTGTTCGCCAACCGCCAGTTCGAGACCCTGCTCGGCATCCCGCCCGAGCGCCTGCTCGGCCAGCGCATCCAGGACGTGCGCGAGCCTGGCTACATCGAGCAGATCGCGCCCTGGCTGCGCCGCGCGATGGCGGGCGAAAGCGTCGTCTTCGAATCCCAGACCGGCCCGCGCGACGGTGGGCTGCGCGACTACCAGCAGACCTATGTGCCCGAGCTGGATGCCGATGGCCGCGTCATCGGCGTCTTCGCCGTCACCTTCGACATCACCGAGCGCAAGCTCGCCGAACAGCGCGTGCACGACGCCCAGGCCCACCTCAAGGCCATCGCGGACAACCTGCCGGTGCTGATCTCCTACATCGACCGCCACCATCGCCTGACCTTCGTCAACAAGACCTACAAGGAGTGGATGGGCCTCGACCCGGAACGCGCCATCGGCGCCCATCTGCAGGCCCTCCTCGGCCCCGAGCTCTATGCCCAGCGCCGCCAGGCGCTGGAAGAGGCCCTGGGCGGGCGGCGCGTCGAGTTCGAGGTCAGCTCCGAGGCACTCGGCGTCACGCGCGAGCTGAAGACCGTCTACATCCCCGACCGCCATGCCGACGGCAGCATCGCCGGCATCTACGCCCTGTCCAGCGACGTGACCGCCACCCGGGAGGCTGAGCGCCGCCTGCAGGACCTGGCCCGCCACGACGCGCTGACCGGCCTGCCCAACCGCCGCGAGTTCGAGCACCGCCTCGTGCTGGCCCTGGCGCGCGCGCGTCGCAGCCAGCGGGCGATGGCGTTGATCTTCATGGACGTTGACCACTTCAAGGCCATCAACGATGGCCATGGCCATGCCACCGGCGACGTCGTGCTGAAGGAGTTCGCCAACCGCATCCGCCGCGCCGTGCGCAGCACCGACACCGCGGCCCGCCTGGCGGGCGACGAATTCGTCGTCATCCTCGAAGGCCTGAACAGCGACGCCGAGGCCTCGCAGGTCGCCGCCAAGCTGGTCGCCGCCATCCGCGAGCCGATGCAGCTGCCCGACGGCGAGGAGATTCGCGTCACCACCAGCCTGGGCATGGCCTGCTGGGGCGGCAGCGGCGAGGGGGCCGAGGACATCCTCGACCGCGCCGACCGCGCCCTCTATCGCGCCAAGGCGGCCGGCCGTGACACCTTCGCGCAAACGGTGTTCTGAGGTCACAAACCCGGCACCGCGCCGCGCCACAATCCATCGGCCGTGACTGCCGCCGTCGTCGCCCCCCGCCGCCCGCCTCCCGATCCCAGACTGCTGCAACGCTGCCTGCTGCTGGCGGTGCTGCTGCACATCTGGCTGGTGCTGGTCTTCGGCAATGCCACGGGCACGGCCGCCCCCGGCCAGGGCGTCTGGGGCAGCCTGACCGTCAAGCTGCTGGGACCCAGCGGCAGCCAGGCCGGCGCGCCGCCCGGGGAAGCCGCCCCGGCTCGCGACAACGGCCCGCCCGGCAGCGGTGCCCAGCCCCGCCAGGGCGGCCAGATGCGCCCCGAGGCGCCGCCTGCCGCCGAGCCCGGCGCCGCCGAACTCGGCCGCTGGAATCCGCGCGAGGTGCCACCCGAGGCCGCCCGCACCGAGGCGATGTCGGACGCGCCGCCCAGCACGGCGACGCTGTCCCTGCCGGAAGGCTTCAAGCCCGTCGAGCGCGAGGAGCTGGCCGCGCCGGTACCGCGCAGCACGCCGGCCCCCGCCGCCGTCGACCTGCCCGCGCCGGTCGGCCGGCTGGAGGCGCGGCCCGATGCCGGCATCGCCCCGCTGCCGTCGGCCGCCCTGCGTGCGCCCAGCCGCGCGGCCGAGCTGCCCGGCCTGCCCGCCGAACTGCCGGCCGCCGTCAACCGTCTGGACGCCACGCCCGCGCCGGCGGCAGCAGCGACGCTACCGCGCCCGGCCGACTTGCGCACCAACCCGACCGCTGCCGCCGTGCCGACGCCCGGCGCCGAACTGCCCGCCCCCGTGCGCCGGCTGGAGGCGGCCGAGACCGGCATCGCCAGCCCGGCCCTGCCGCGCGCAGCCGAGCTGCGCACGGCACCGAGCGCCCTTGCGGCACCCGCGGCGGCGGCCCTGCCCTCGGGCGTGCAGAGGCTGGAGGCCGCCGACGCGGCCCCTGCCGTCACGCCACTGAGCCGCCCCGGCGAGCTGCGCACCCCCGCGGCCACGACCGGCGCGGCCCTGACCGGCGCCGCCGACCTGCCGGCTCCGGTGCGCCGGCTGGAGGCCGCCGACAGCGCCGCCGGCGTCGCGCCGCTGCAGCCTTCGACGTCCACCCGTCCGGCCTTGAGCACGCCCGGCGTGTCCGCACAGGCCGAGTTGTCCAACGCCCTGCCCGGCCAGGTCAACGCCCCGGCCGGCCCGGCCCAGGGCGACCCCAGTGCCAGCCCCTACGCGGCTCCCAAGGCTTCGGCGGGCTCGCCCGAGGCCGGCTCGCGCCTGGGACCCGACCTCGCCGTGCCGCCGTCAGCCGCGGCCAGCGCGCCGCGCCCGCCGCTGAACCTGTCGCTGCCGCGCGGTGACATCGCCGCCCGCCGTGGTCCCGGCCTCATCGACATGCTGCCCCAGCCGCCGGAGCGCAAGTCCAAGCTGGAGCAGTCCATCGAGGACGCCGCGAACAAGGACTGCCGCAAGGCCTATGCGAATGCCGGCATCCTGGCTGCCGTGCCCCTGGCCATCGACGCGGCGCGGGGCAAGGGCTGCAAGTGGTGAGGGTTCAGCCCAGCGCGCGCAGTTGCAGGGCGTCGCCGAGGGCGGCACCGGAGGCGGTGTTGTCGAAGATGCACCAGGCCTCGCCCGTCCCTTGCGAAAGCTCGGCGGCGCGTGCGGCCAGCCAATCGGCCTCGTAGGGCGAGCGGTAGAGGCTGGGCGAGCCGTGCCAGCGGCAGTAGCGGATGCCCGGCCAGCCGGCCGGCAGCTCGGCACCCGGGAAGCGCGCCGGGTCGGCCGCGACGCGCGCGACCTCCCAGCCGGCCAGCAGCCCCTCGGCCTCGGGCGTGAACCAGCTGGCATGCCGAGGCTCGCAGACGATGGCGCCGCCGAACAGCGCATGCGCCTGCTCGAAGAAGCGCGCCGCGCTGCCGGCGTGCAAGGCCAGCGAGGGCGGCAGCTGCACCAGCAGCACCGCCCATTTGTCGCCCAGGGCGCCGGCCTCCTCGACAAAGCGCTTCAGCAGCGGATAGGCGTCCTGCAGCCGCCGCTCATGCGTGATCTGCCTGGGGCATTTGACGGCGAATCGGAAGCCCGCCGGCGTACCCGCCGCCCAGCGCGCATAGGTCTGCGGCCGGTGCGGACGGTGGAAGGAGGAGTTGATCTCCACGCAGTCCAGCACGGCCGCATAACGCTCCAGCTGCGAGCCTTCGGCCGGCAGAGCCGGCGCGCTGGCGGCCGGGATGGACCAGCCCGCCGTGCCGATGCGCAGACGGGCCATGGGCGGCATCAGCCGACGGACACCTGGATGCGGCGCGGCTGGGCATGCGCCTGCTTGGGAATGCGCAGCCTCAGCACGCCGTCCTTCATCTGCGCCTCGATGCGCGAGGTGTCGAGCTCGCGACTCAACGTGAAGGAGCGGCGGTAGCGCGGCTGGCGCACCTCGGCATAGACGGCCTCCAGGGCGTCGGGCGTCGCGGTGTCGACCTCGCCCTCGATGAGGAGGGTGTCGGCCTCGACGCGCAGCTCCAGCTGCTCGCGGGCCACGCCGGGCAGGTCGGCCAGCAGGGTGATGCCGGTGTCGTCCTCGCTGACGTCGACGCGGGGAATCAGGGCGCGCTGGCTGTCGGCTTCGTTGCGGGCCGGCGCGCGCTCACGGCCGGCCTGGGTTTGAACGGCGGTGCTCATGTTGATCTCTCCTGGGCTGGATTACTGGACGGCGATGCGGCGCGGCTGCGGGCCGGACTGGCGGGCGATGCTGATGCGCAGCACGCCGTCGCGGTAGCTGGCCTGAACCTGCGAGGCGTCGGCGTCCTCAGGCAGGGCGATGGCGCGGCGGAAGCTGCCGTTGAAGCGCTCGCGGCTGTAGCGCCTGGCCTTGTCATCCTGCGGTTCGGGCGCGCGCTCGCCGGCGATGCTCAGCACGCCGCGGTCGACGGTGACCTCCAGCCGCGAAGCATCCACGCCGGGTGCAAAGGCATAGATCTCCACGCTGTTGGGCGTGTTGCCCACATTGACGGCAGGGAAGGAGCCGGGCGCGACCGAGCGGATGCTGGACGGCGCCGCGGCGGCGCCGAATTGCTCATCGAGCTCGCGGTGCAGGCGGTCGAAGTCGGCGAAGAAGCGGGTCGGAAAGGTCCAAAGTGACGAGTACATGATTGCCTCCTTTCAAGCGCGACGCCCGCATGCGCGGCGGCCGGGCGTCGCGATCCAGGAACTATGGATGGCGAACGTGGTTTCAAGCCCCCAGAAATGACAAGGCCTCGCACAGCCCGGGCGGGCCATGCGAGGCTTGGAAGGCGGCAGCCGGCGGACGTCAGGCGCGGCGGCGCAGCAGGCCGAGGCCGACCAGGGTCAGGCCGACGAGGGCCAGGCTGGCCGGTTCGGGCAGGCGGTTGGGGTCGCGGACGGTGAAGGACACGGGGCCGCTGCCAAAGCCGCAGCCGTAGTCCTGGAGGTTGGACCTCAGGCAGCTCCCCTCAGTGAAGAGCACGTCGCTACCAACTTGCACGGCTTCAAAATCGATGATGAACAGCGACGGGTCCAGCGTCCAGTCGATGCCCTGCTTGATGGTGCCGAAGTCGACGTTGTTGGCCTGCAGGAAGGGCGAGCCGTCGGCGAACTGCCCGCCGCCGGAGTTGACGTCGACCTCCCCCGGGGTGTCACCGCGCACGATGACCTCGACCTGGAACTGCTGGCCGAGCAGCAGGTTGTTCAGGTCGACACCGCCGACCGCGCGCAGGATCAACACGGGAGCGGCCTGGGCGGCCAGCGTGGCGGCTGCGAGAGCGAGGCCGGCAACGACGTTTCGGAATTTCATCTTGTTCTCCTGGGGGGATCCGAGTCAAAGCAAGCTCCGGGCCACCCGCGATTCCCCTGGGAAGCGCGCCATCCCTGTTACAAGGCTGTAAAGCCGGTCGACACCGTGGGGCACGGCCAGTCGCGCTCGACGGCCAGCGGCATGCCGGCCCCGCTGCGCCAGGCTGCAAGCCATTCATGCGGCGGCGTGGCACTGTCCGGCGCGAGGCCGCGCACGACGCAGCCGGCAGTGGCGCCGCAGGCGGCGACCTGCACCAGTTGTTCGGGCGTGAGCACGCCGCCGATGCCGACGACGGGCGCCGGGGCCATGGCCGCCCACCAGGCGAGGTTGCCCAGACCTTGCGGCCGCCAGGGCATCGCCTTGGTCGATGTCGGCCAGACCGGCCCGCAGGCGATGTAGTCGGGCGCCCAGGCGGCGGCGCGGGCCAGCTCCCACAGGCTGTGGGAACTGATGCCCAGCCGCAGCCCGCGCGCCCGTGCCTGCGCGAGTTCGGCGCGGGCGGTGGCGTCCAGCGCCAGCAGGTCCTCCTGGCCGAGGTGCACGAAATCGCGGCCGGCCGCGAGCGCTTCGCGCCAGTGGTCGTTGAGAACGAGGGTGGCGCCCGCCCGGCGGGCGGCGGCGATCTCTGCCTGCAGCCGGGACTGCCACGCGGCCTCGGCTTCGCCGGCAACGCGCTTGACGCGCAACTGGACGGTTTGCAGGCCGGCCCCGAACAGCCGGGCGGCATGGGCGCCGCTGTCGGTGATCGCGTAGACGCCCTCGACCACGGGCGGCTCGCGGCCCGCTGCGGGCCAGGCGGTGGGCGGCGCCTCGTCGTCGAACAGGGCCGGCAAAAGGCCGGCATCGCGGATGAAGTCGAGGCGCGGCCGCAGCGGCCCGGCTCCGGCACCGGGCGGGGCGAGTTCGCGCTGCAGGCCGGAGGTCGTCAGCATCTTGGCGATGACGGCCGCATCGGCCGCGACGAAGCCGCGCGCCAGGGCCGCGGCCAGGCCGGTCGCGAAGCTGCAGCCGGTGCCATGGTTGTTGGGCGCCGGGCGGCGCGGCAGGGCCAGCCAGCCACGCGCATGGGCCGTCTCCAGCCAGTCGAGCGCCAGATGACCCGTTTCGTCGCCGCCGGTGATGCAGGCCGCATCCACGCCCAGACGCCTCAGGGCGCGGGCCTGCTCGGGTGGGCTGGTGTCGCCCACCAGGCGGGACGCCTCGCTGCGGTTGGGCGTGACGACGGTCGCGCGAGGCAGCAGTTCCTCGCGGTAGGCGCGCAGCAAGGCCTCGCCGGCCAGGCTGGCGCCCGTGGATGCGCGCAGCACCGGGTCGACGACCAAGGCGACAGGGCCGCGCTCGCGCAGGCGATCGACCCAGCGCACGACGACGCGCAACTGCTCGATACCGCCGAGCAGGCCGGTCTTGACGGCCGCCGGCGGCAGGTCGTCCCCCAGCGCGGCCAGCTGGGCGTCGAGGCGTTCGGCCGACACAGGGAAGACGCCCTCGACGGCCACGCTGTTCTGGGCCGTCAGCGCGGCCGCAACGGGACAGAGGTGGACACCCGCGGCATCGGCCGCGCGCTGGTCGGCCGACAGGCCGGCACCGCCGCCGCTGTCCAGGCCGGCGATGCTCCAAACGATCGGTGGCTTGTTCATGAAATCAGGAAGGGCCTTCCACCCACGGGCGTGCTGGCCACCGCCATGTCCTGCCTGGCCATCACGCCGGCCTCGTAGCCCAGGCGACCGGCCGCGACGGCCTGGCCAAACGCTGCGGCCATGCGAATGGGATCGCCGGCCTGGGCGACGGCGGAGTTCAGCAGCACGCCGTCAAAGCCCAGCTCCATGGCCTGGGTGGCATGCGAGGGTGCGCCGATGCCGGCGTCGACGATCAGCGGCACGCCAGGCAGCCGCTCGCGCAGGGTGCGCAGCGCGAAGGGGTTGAGCAGGCCCTGGCCCGAGCCGATGGGCGCGCCCCAGGGCATCAGCACCTCACAACCGGCGTCGAGCAGGCGGCGGCAGGTGACGAGGTCGTCGCTGCAGTAGGGGAAGACCTGGAAGCCGTCCTTGACCAGCTGCACGGCGGCCGTGACCAGTTCGAAGGGGTCGGGCTGCAGGGTGTACTCGTCGCCGACGACCTCGAGCTTGATCCAGGAGGTGTCGTAGAGCTCGCGGGCCATCTGGGCCAGGATGACGGCCTCCATGGCGGTGCGACAGCCGGCGGTGTTGGGCAGCAGATGGCCGCCGCTTTCCCGCAGCGTCTTGCGAATGGCCTCGACGAAGCCGTTGTCGCCGGCCGCGGCCAGGGTGCGCTTGAGGCCGACGGTCAGCACCTGGGCGCCGCTGGCGTGGATGGCCTGGCGCAGCACCTCGGGCGAGGGATAGCCGGCGGTGCCGAGCAGGAAGCGGCTCGACAGCGAGCGGCCGTAGAGAGTCCAGGACATGTTCAACCTCCGGTGATGGGTTGGATCAAAGTCAGCTCGTCGCCGGGCTGGATCAGCGTCTCCTCGCGACGCGCCCGCGGCACGAAACGGCCGTCCAGCGCGGTGGCGACCTCATGCGGCGCCCTGCCCTGTTCGTCGAGCACCGCCGCCACGCTGAGCCCTTCGCGCCAGGGCCGGGTCTGCCCGTTGATGCGGAACTCAGACATGGGCGAGCGCCCTCTCCGCCAGTGCCGGCGCCAGCAGCCAGCCATGGCGAAACAGGCCGTTGAGGCGCAGCAGGCCCGGTTGATGGGCCAGCCGCGGCAGGTGGTCCGGCAGGGCCGGGCGCAAATTGGTCTCCATGTGCACGATGCGCGCCTCGGCCAGGGCCGGCAGCACGCTGTGGGCGGCGGCCATGAGCTCGACGGCGCTGCGCAGGCTGACGGGCGAGCGGTCCTCGCTCTCGATCTCGGAGGCGCCGACGACGATGACATCCCCCGGCCGCGGCACGAGGTAGACGCGGTGGCGCGGATGCATCAGCCGCACGGGGCGGTTGAGCACGACGCCGGGCGCGTGCAGCCACAGCGTCTCGCCGCGCACGCCCCGCAGGCCTGGCATGTCGGCCTTGGCGCCGAGGCCGCGGGTGTCGATGACGAGGTCGGCATCGAGCCGACGACCATCGTCCAGCTCGAGGCGGTGCGGTGCGACGCCCACCGCGCGACACCCCCACAGCCAGTCGACTTCCGGCGCCTGTTCCGCCAGGGCCAACAAGAGCTCGCGTGGCAGGAGCTGCCCCTCGCCGGGCAGCCACCAAGCCTTCAGGTCGGGCGCCAGGGCCGGCTCCAGCATCTGCAGGGCCGCGCCATTCAGCGGCTCGGGCTCGCCCTGCAGGCGCGCCAGCACGCGCTGGGCCGCGCCGTGGTCGCAGCCATGAGCCAGCAGCAGGCCGCCCTCGGTCCTGACGAGTTCGGGGCGGCCCAGGGCCGTGGCGATGCGCGGCCACAGCTGCAGCGAACGCCAGCCCAGCTCGGCGACCTCGGGTGCGGCATGCTCGCGCTCGGCCACGGGGCTGAGCATGCCCGCCGCCGTGAAGCCGGCCGCACCGGCCTCGTCCCGACCGGCGGCGGGGTCGACGACGCTGACGCGATGCCCGGCGCCGGCCAGCTGCCAGGCCAGCAGCCGGCCCATGACGCCGGCGCCTGCAATGGCGATGCGGGCCATCAGGCTTTGCCGATGGGGATGTAGAACGCGCCGCCCGCAGCCCTGAACTCGGCGGACTTGCGCGCCATGCCGTCGGCGACGACGTCGGCCGCCTCCAGGCCGTTCCTCGCGGCGTAGTCGCGCACGTCCTGGGTGATCTTCATCGAGCAGAACTTCGGACCGCACATGGAGCAGAAGTGGGCCTCCTTGGACGAGTCCTTGGGCAGGGTCTCGTCGTGGTAGTCGCGCGCCGTGTCGGGATCGAGGCCCAGGGCGAACTGGTCGTTCCAGCGGAACTCGAAGCGGGCCTTGCTCATCGCGTCGTCGCGCGCGCGGGCGCCGGGGTGGCCCTTGGCGATGTCGGCCGCGTGGGCCGCGATCTTGTAGGCGATCAGCCCCTGTTTGACGTCGTCGCGGTCGGGCAGGCCGAGGTGCTCCTTGGGCGTGACGTAGCAGAGCATGGCCGTGCCCATCCAGCCGATCATGGCCGCGCCGATGGCCGAGGCGATGTGGTCGTAGCCCGGCGCGATGTCGATGGTCAGGGGACCCAGCGTGTAGAACGGTGCCTCGTGGCAGTGCTTCAGCTGCTCGGCCATGTTGGCCTGGATGAGGTGCAGGGGCACGTGACCGGGGCCCTCGATCATGGTCTGCACGTCGTGCTTCCAGGCGGTCTGCGTCAGCTCACCCAGGGCGCGAAGTTCGGCGAACTGGGCTTCGTCGTTGGCGTCCGCCGCACTGCCGGGGCGCAGGCCGTCGCCGAGCGAGAAGGTCACGTCGTAGGCCCTGGCGATCTCGCAGATCTCCTCGAAGTGCGTGTACAGGAAGTTCTCGCGGTGGTGGGTGATGCACCATTTGGCGAGGATGGAGCCGCCGCGCGAGACGATGCCGGTGCGGCGCTTGGCGGTGAGGTGGATGAAGGGCAGCCGCAGGCCGGCATGGAGGGTGAAGTAGTCGACGCCCTGTTCGGCCTGCTCGATCAACGTGTCGCGGAAGACGGCCCACGTCAGGTCCTCGGCCACGCCGCCGACCTTCTCCAGCGCCTGGTAGATGGGCACGGTGCCGATGGGCACGGGCGAGTTGCGCACGATCCAGTCGCGCGTCGTGTGGATGTTGCGACCGGTGGAGAGGTCCATCACCGTGTCCGCGCCCCAGCGGATGGACCAGACCAGCTTCTCGACTTCTTCCTCGATGCTGGAGGTGACGGCCGAGTTGCCGATGTTGGCGTTGACCTTGACGAGGAAGTTGCGGCCGATGATGGTCGGCTCCAGCTCCAGGTGGTTGATGTTGGCCGGGATGACGGCGCGGCCGCGGACCACCTCCTGGCGCACGAACTCGGGCGTGATGACGTCGGGAATGGCGGCACCCAGCGCATCGCCGCGCAGGCGTTGCTCGCGCTCGGCATCGCCCAGGTAGTCGCGCATCCACTCGCGCCTGCCGTTCTCGCGCAGCGCGACGAATTCCATCTCCGGCGTGACGATGCCGCGCCGGGCGTAGTGCAGCTGGGTCACGTTGGCGCCGGCCTGGGCGCGACGCGGCTGGCGCTGCAGGGCGGCGGCCTCGGCGCGCAGCCGCGCGATGCGCTCGCTGTCCTCCGTGCCGCCATCGTCCAGCGCGACGCGGCTGCGGCCGGCATAGGCCTCGGTGTCGGCGCGGTCGCCGACCCAGCTCGAGCGCATGGCCGGCAGGCCCAGGCGCACGTCGATCTGCGCGGCGGGGTCGGTGTAGGGGCCGGAGGTGTCGTGCAGCACGACGTGTTCGCCGTTGCTCAGCGCGATCTCGCGCATGGGCACGGCGACGTCCGGACGGCTGCCGGTGACGTGGATCTTGCGCGAGGCGGGAAAGGGCTGACGCGTCAGCGCGAGGCGTTCGGCGAGCGAGGATTCGGGGGCGGTCACGGCGGCGGTCTCCTGGAGCAGTGGGTCGTTTGCTCCGTGGCCGCCTGCGGGTGCACGGCAAGGGTGGCCCCTCGCCAGCACGCCCCCAAGGCATGCGCTCTCCTTACGCCGGTACTAGCCGGTTCAAGTTCACGGGTTTGGCCTTGCGGCCATCTCAGCGTCTGGCTTGCCTGTCAGCAAGCCGAGCACCCCGGAGCGGGGGCGAATGTAGCGGCCCGCCTGACGCCCTGTCAACGCGGATAGGCGACGACGTGGTCCAACTCCAGCCGGACGCCAATGCGCTCGCCGATGGCGTGGTTGTGGTGGGACGGCACCAGGGACAGCACCGTCGCGCCGCTGGGCAGCCGCAGCGTGTAGAGAAATTCGGCGCCGCGAAAGGCCTTGCTGACGACCTCGGCCTGCAGCTCGGCGGCGTCGTCATGCACGACGTCGTCGGGGCGCAGCAGCACGTCGACCTCGCGGCCGGCCAGGTGCCCGCGGCTGTGCACCCGGCCCAGTTCCAGCTGCAGCTGGCCACCGTCCTCGACCCGGGCCGGCACGAAGACGCCCTCGCCGACGAAGTCTGCGACGAAGCGGTTGGCCGGCCGGTGGTAGAGCTGGTAGGCGCTGTCCCATTGCTGGATGCGGCCTTCGGACATGACGCCGATCTCGTCGGCGATGGCGAAGGCCTCGTGCTGGTCGTGGGTCACGAGCAGGGCCGTCGTGTTGGACGGCGCCAGCAGGCCGCGCAGCTCGGCGCCCAGGCGCTCACGCAACTCGACGTCGAGGTTGGCGAAGGGCTCATCCAGCAGCAGCAGCCGGGGCGCCGGCGCCAGGGCCCTGGCCAGGGCGACGCGCTGCTGCTGGCCACCGGACAGCTCGTGCGGATAGCGGCCCGCCGCATGGCCCAGGCCCACGGTGTCGAGCATCTGCTGCACACGGGCCCGGGCGCCGCTGCTGCCGCGCAGGCCGAAGCCGACGTTGTCGGCCACGGTCAGGTGGGGAAACAGGGCGTGGTCCTGAAACACCATGCCGATGCGCCGCCGCTCCGGCGCCAGCTCCCAGCCGGGCAGGCTGACCCGCTCGCCGTCCAGGCGGATCTCGCCCGAGCGCAGCGGCTCGAAGCCGGCGATGGCGCGCAGCACAGTGGTCTTGCCGCAACCGGAGGGACCCAGCAGGCAGCCGATGCGGCCACGGCCGAGGGTCAGTGACAGCTGCTCGACGACGGTGCGCCCACCGTAGGCGATGGAGATGCGGTCCAGCGTCAGCCAGGGCGGGATCGGGTCGGGAGCGGGTGTCATGTCGGAGGCTACGAATGATAATTGCTCGCAATGCAATCGGTTCTCCGCCTTCCGGCGCGCGCGCGCCGCCTGCCTTCGTTGCGCGCCTTCGCGCTGCTGGCTGCCCTCCTCGTCGCCGCGCCGCTGTTGTCGGTGGCCGTCAACATCTTGCGGCCCGGAACGGCCGACACCTGGCAGCACCTGCTGTCCACCGTACTGCCCGACTACGTGGCCGCGACGCTGTGGCTGTGTGCCGGCGTCGGCCTGGGCGTGGCGGCCGTGGGCGTGGGCGCGGCCTGGCTGGTGACGCGCTATGACTTCCCCGGCAGGTCGAGCTTCGAATGGGCGCTGCTGCTGCCGCTGGCGATGCCGGCCTACGTGATGGCCTATGCCTATACCGACCTGCTGCAGTTCGTCGGCCCGGTGCAGGGCTGGCTCCGCGAGTCGTTTGGCTGGCGGCGCGGCGACTACTGGTTTCCCGAGGTTCGATCCCTGGGCGGCGCCGTCGCGATGTTCGTGCTGGTGCTCTACCCCTATGTCTACATGCTGGCGCGCACCGCCTTCCTGGAGCGCGCCGGCGGCATGATCGAGGTCGGCCGTACCCTGGGCCTGACGCCCTTCCAGGCCTTCTGCCGCCTGTCCCTGCCGTTGGCCCGCCCGGCCATCGCCGGCGGCGTGGCCCTGGCCCTGATGGAGACGCTGGCCGACTACGGCACCGTCTCGTATTTCGCGGTGCAGACCTTCACGACAGGCATCTACCGCGCCTGGTTTTCGCTCGGAGACCGCACGGCGGCGGCCCAGTTGGCCATGGTGCTGCTGGGCTTCGTCGTGCTGGTGTTGCTGCTGGAGAGGCTGTCGCGCGGCGGCTCGCGCTTTCATGACGGCACGCTGCGCAGCCGCGGCGTCGTGCGCCTGCCGCTGCGCGGGCCGCGTGCCGCGCTGGCGGCGCTGGGCTGCGCGCTGCCGCTGGCGGGCGGCTTCCTGCTGCCGGCCGGGGTCATGCTGCACATGGCGCTGACCGAGGGCGACGCGCAATTCGGCCCACGCTTCCTGGCGCTGGCGGGCAACAGCGTGCTGGTCGCCGGCACGACGGCCGGGTTGGCCACGGCCCTCGCCCTGCTGATCGCCTATGCGGCGCGGGTGGACCGCGGTACGACGACGCAATGGGCCCACCGCGTCGCCGGCCTCGGCTATGCGCTGCCCGGCTCGGTCATCGCGGTCGGCGTGCTGATCCCGGTGACCCAGCTGGATCATGCGCTCGCCGCCCTGCTGCGCGAGGCCTTCGGCCTGCAGGCCGGCCTGCTGCTGACCGGCAGCATCGCAGCCCTGGTCTATGCCTGCCTGGTGCGCTACCTGACCGCCGCCCTGCAGGCCATGGACGCCGGCCTGGCGCGCATCACGCCTCGCATGGAGCAGGCCGCGCGCATGCTGGGCCACACGCCGGCGCAGACGCTGTGGCGGGTCCATCTGCCGCTGCTACGCGGTAGCGCGCTGACGGCTGCCCTGCTGGTCTTCATCGACGTGATGAAGGAACTGCCGGCCACGCTGGTCATGCGGCCCTTCAACTTCGACACCCTGGCCACGCAGGCCTACACCCTGGCCTCCGACGAGCGCCTGGCCGAGGCCTCGACCTCGGCCCTGGCCATCGTCGTCGTGGGACTGGCGCCGATGGTGCTGCTGTGCCGGCACATCGTGCGCGGCACGGCGTCTTCGCGTTAGCTCACTTCCAGCCGGCGCGGTCGAAGACCTTCTGCGCGGCGGTGGTCGTCTTGGCCAGGTCGCCGATGGGCAGGGCGTCGGGCTTGAACGTGCCCAGCGACTCCAGCGCCGGGTTCTTCATGACGGCCGACTTGACGACCGGCCACTCGTTGTTGCCGTTGGCGAAGTAGCCCTGCGCCTCGTCGCTGGCCAGGTACTCCAGGAACTTGACGGCCGCCGCCTTGTTGGGCGCATGCTTGAGCACGCCGGCACCGGAGATGTTGACGTGGGTACCCCAGGTCTTCTGGTTGGGCCAGACGATGCCCAGGGCCTTGACGACTTCCTGGTCCTCCGGCTTGGTGGAGCGCAGCAGGCGGACGAGGTAGTAGGTGTTGGAGATGGTCATGCCGCATTCGCCGGCGGCCACGGCGCGCAGCTGGTCGGTGTCGCCGCCCTTGGGGGCACGCGCGAAGTTGGCGACCAGGCCCTTGGCCCAGGCCTCGGTCTTGGCCTCGCCGTTGTGGGCGATCAGCGCGGCGCCGAGGGACAGGTTGTAGGGGTGGGAGCCGGAGCGCACGCAGACCTGACCCTTGAGCCGCGGGTCGGCGAGGTCCTCATAGGTCTGCACCCAGTCGGCCTTCACGGCGGCCTTGTTGTGGACGATGACACGGGCGCGCGTCGAGAACGAGAACCAGGTCGGCGTGCGCAGGCCGGCGGGCACGCGCGACTCCAGCACGGCGGACTTGACGGGCTGGAACAGGCCCAGGTTGTCGGCCACTTCCAGGCGGGCGGCGTCGACGGTGATCAGCACGTCGGCCGGGCTGGCCGTGCCCTCGTTGCGGATGCGCTCGACGAGCTCGTCCTCCTTGCCGTCCAGCCGGTTGATCTTGATGCCGGTCTGCTTGGTGAAGTTGGCGTAGAGGGCCTCGTCGGTCTGGTAGTGCCGGGCCGAGTAGATGTTGAGCACGGCTTCCTGGGCTGAGACGGTGCTGCAAAGGCCGGCCAGGGCCAGGGACAGGCTGAGGAGATGACGACGCTGCATGGCGGAACCGCGGGTGGGAAGTGAATGCGGTCGCGATGCTAACAAGAATGATTCGCGTTTGTTTGCCTAACCGCCAGGACCAGGGCTACCACGACCAGGCCGGCGGCCACGCGGAAGCCGAGGGTCAGGCCGCCGTGGGCATAGACGGCCGCCATGCCGGAGGCGCCGGTGATGAGGCCGAGGTTTCGCGACAGCGTCAGCAGCCCCGAGACGACGCCGCGCTGGCCGGCATCAGCCTCCGCCATGACGGCCGTGCTGTTGGCTGCCTGGAACAGCGCATAACCGGGCGTCACGATGAGCAAGGGGCCGACATAGCCGGCGGCGCCAAGCGAGGCGGGCAGCAAGGCGATGAGGGCGCAGCCCAGCAGCATCGCCGCCAGGCCGGCCTGCACCATGCGGTGCGGCCCCAGGCGGTCCACCAGCCGGCCGGCAGGCATGCCGCTGAGCGCCGCTGCGGCCGGACCCGCAGACATCAGCAGCCCGACGCTGGCCACGCCCAGGCCGAGGGCCCCGCTGAGGTGGAAGGGCCCGACGACCAGGGTGGCCATCATGACGGCGGACACCAGCGCATGCGTCGCCAGCGCGCGGGCCAGCACCGGGTCGCGCAGGCGCTCCAGCCGCAGCAGCGGCGAGGTGGCGCGCGCCTGCGATCGCAGGAAGAACAGCAGACCGAGGCCCGCGGCGGCCAGCAGTCCGGCATGGCGGGTCAGGGCGAGCGCATAAGCGGCCAGCGTGAGGGCCAGCCAGACGCTGCCGACGAAGTCGAAACGCGCGGCGCCGCGCGCTGTCGGGTCCGGCGGCAGGCTGCGCCAGGCCAGGGCCAGGGCCAGCAGGCCCAACGGCAGGTTGACGGCAAAGACGGCCGGCCAGCCGAGGCAGGCGGCGAGAAGGCCGCCCAGCGACGGGCCCAGGGCCGTGCCGACGGCCGACATGGTGCCCATCAGGCCCATCGCGCTGCCGGTGCGTGCCTTGGGCAGGGCCGTGCTCGCCAGGGCCATCGCCAGCGCCATCATGGCCGCGGCACCCACGCCCTGCAAGGCCCGGGCGGCAATCAGCAGCGGCAGTGTCGGCGCCAGCGCGCACAGCAGCGAGGCAACGGTGAAGAGGGCGATGCCGCCCAGCAGCACCCGCCGCGGTCCGACCAGGTCGCCCAGGCGGCCGGCGCCGACGATCAGCGTCGTCGTGGCCAGCAGATAGGCCAGCACGACCCATTGCAGGTCGGCGAATCCGGCCGTGAAGGCAGCGGCCAGCGTCGGCAAGGCGACATTGGCGCTGCTGACGGCCAGCGAGGGCAGCAGCGTCGCGAGTGCCAGGCTGGCGAGCACGCCCGCGACAGGCGTGGATGCAGAGGAAGCAAGGGGGGTGGTCGTCGTCATGCCCAGACCTTAGGCATTGGCGAGCCCTGGCGGAAGACGCATCATTTGCACTTCATTCATGCATGAGGCGCCATGTCTGACCCCGACCTCAACCTGCTGCTGACCCTGGACGCCCTGCTGGCCGAGGGCAGCGTGGCCGGCGCGGCGCGCCGCCTGCGCCTGAGCGCGTCGGCCATGAGCCGCTCGCTGGCCCGGCTGCGCGAGGCCACCGGCGACCCGCTGCTGGTGCGGGCCGGCCGTGGCCTGGTGCCCTCCCCTCGCGCCCTGGAGCTGCGCGAGCGCATCGGGCCCCTCGTGCAGGAAGCGCGGGCGGCGCTGCGACCCGCGGCGGCACTGCGGCTCGACAGGCTGGAGCGCGAGTTCACGCTGCGCACCCGCGAGGGCTTTGTCGAGAACTTCGGCGCGGCGCTGCTGGAGCGTGTCATCTCGGAAGCGCCCGGCGTTCGCCTGCGTTTCCTGCCCAAGCCGGACCGCGACAGCGCGCCGCTGCGCGACGGCCGGGTGGACCTGGAAACTGGCGTGATCGGCTCGACGACGGGGCCTGAGCTGCGCGCGCAGGCGCTGTTCGAGGAGCGCTTTGTGGCGGTCGTTCGCAGCGGCCATGCCCTGGGCAGCGGCAAGCTCACCGCGGCCCGCTATGCCACGGGCCGCCATGTCGCGATCTCGCGGGGCGGCAGCGCGCAGGGGCCGGTGGACGAGGCCCTGGCCACCCTTGGCCTGCACCGCGACGCTGTCATCAGCGTGGCCAGCTTTGCCGAGGCTCTGGGCTTGGCGCGCGCGTCCGACCTGGTTGCCACGGTGCCCGAACGTCACACGGCCCATCTGCGCGAGGGCCTGATGAGCTTGGCGCTGCCGCTCGACCTCCAGCCGTTCAAGGTCTCGCTGCTGTGGCATCCGCGCATGGACGGCGATGCCGCGCACCGCTGGCTGCGAGCCTGCGTGCGCGAGGTCTGCGCGCGCCAGTAAAAAGGGCCGGCCACTTTCGCGGCCGGCCCAAGCGCAGGAGCGCGCTCGAGGGAGATCAGATCATTCTTTGTCCGCCGGCATCGCACCGGGCATGCCGTGCAGCGGCAGCGCGGTCGCGCCGCCCTGCTCCGCCGGCTTGGCCGCGGGCTTCTTTTCCCGCACGAGATAGCTGTACAGCACCGGCACCACCACCAGGGTCAGCAGCGTCGAGGTGATGACGCCGCCGATGATGGCGCGGCCCATGGGCGCCTGGATCTCGCCGCCATCGTTCAGCGCAATCGCCATGGGCAGCATGCCGAAGACCATGGC
>Ga0164290_1001494_pt1 | contig 32540 bp, 35 predicted proteins | sample Micstemetagenome_FD_108782 | JGI IMG/M metagenome (GOLD analysis project Ga0164290, IMG submission 108782) | Contaminated culture microbial community from soil near Moab, Utah, USA - Microcoleus steenstrupii SON62 (Illumina Assembly) | ecosystem: Environmental > Terrestrial > Soil > Soil crust...
AACCGTCCCATCCCAATCCTTTGAAATTAACAGCGTAAGGATAGAAAAAGATCACTTCCACATCAAATAAAACAAACAGAATGGCTACCAGGAAATATTTAATAGCCATTGGCTGACGGGCATCGCCGTGATGATCGATACCAGACGCAAATGTTTGCAGCTTATCAGTTGTTTTTCTCTTTGGCCCTAGTAGGTGTGTTACCACCATTAAGGTGCCAATCATTCCAACAACAAAAAGCAATTGAATACCTATGGGCAAATAGCTGCCTGCACTGCTTACATCCCGTACCGCCTTAGTTAAATCCGATTGAAGAAAATGAATCATAGCTTTTCAAATGGGCACGCAAAAATAAGCCACAAATCATTCTCTGCACTTTACTATTTTGCTAAGGTTATTATGTAGAAAGCCTCCCGGAATTCCGGAAGGCTCTCAATATAAGAATGAAGAAATCGCTTATCCTTTTTTCACCTTTGTCTTCCCGTTTTCGGTTTTCACCTTAGTGTTTCCTGTTTTCACTTTTGTTTCTGTTTCACCTTCACCTTTCGCACTGTTGCTTGACGTGTTGTTCTTTTGAGTACTTCCCGAGTTTTTAGGAGCGGAATTTCCTTTTACTGGTGTTGATAACTGCTTTTGAGCATTCAACAAATTTGGATGTGCCGGATCAAATGCTAAACCTCTCTCAGCATATTTCAGCGCTGCAGCCCTGTCGGCTTTGTTATTGTTATAATACGTTAACAAATAACCGGCAGCACCTATACCAATGTCCTTATGTCTTACTCTATCTCTTTCCGCTACTTCAAGCAATTTCTCATAGGCTGGGATAGCAATTCCCTTTACGTTGCCTGAATCAGACAAAGCCAAAGCTCTGGCACTGTAGTAATATCCATAAATACTATCAGGGAAAGCCTGGGAGTATACTTTAAAAATACTATCCGCTTTCAGGTAAGCACCGCCTGTGTAAAACGGACGACCAATGTAAAAGAGGTCGGCAGGATTTGCGTTGGCACCTCTCATGTTATAGATCATCAATCTTGCTTCACCCTCAACAACATGTTGCTTAGCTTTTACAGCTCTTTCAATCACCTCAGTCAGAAAGTTGAAACGGCCTCTTGCTGTGGTATCTTGTTTTAAACCCATATCCAAAGCAGTTCTGATAGCATTAGGATCGTTTTTACCGCAAGCATCTATCTGCATTATATAATCATTTGCAATAAGGTCTTCATCGTTTGCTTTTGCAAAAAAATGGCCTGTATTTGTACAAGCAGTGGCAGTATCTCCTTTTCCTAAATAGGAATAGGTTAATAAACGATACACCCTTGGATTTGCTTTATCACCAACTTTGCTGAGAATGTTATTAGCAACTCCTATAGCTGCATCAAAATTGTTTTGAATATAGCTGTTATAGCCTTTAATGTAATCGTTTTCCACACTTGGATCTGCAACAGCAATGTACTGATCAGCAAACTTAGCCGCTGTAGGATAATCTCTCTTATACAACAAGTGATAGTTATACAGATCAAAATAAGCAGGGGCAAATTTGGCATCTGCCTGAATAGCTGAGTTTAAATTCTCCACAACCACATCCCAGTTCCGTTGGGTTTCATACAAATCAGCCATACGCAAATAGGCTACAGCAAAATTTGGCGCCACCTGGGTTGCTTTTCTGTAAGCTTGGATGGCATCGCCGCCACGTCCGCCAGCCTTGCGATAAGCATTACCTAATGCAAGGGCCAGATGTGGGTTATTTGCTGTTTCAGCTGCTGCGCTTAACTTCTGAATGGCATAAGCCGGATCCCCAGCTTTTGCATCTACGTTAGCACGGCCAATTGCGGTTAACACCATTGGATCATCGCCTTTTTTACCGCGGCTGGCAGTAATAGCACCCTCAAATTTTTGACGGGCTTCATTTGTTCTGCCTTCCAAAAGATCGATATGACCCATAGCAGCTAAGATCAAAGGAGCATTACCATTCGATGATAGTGTTCTTTCATATAATGATTTTGCAGCTGCAACGTTTTTTGTACGAATGTGTGTTTGACCTAACCAATAAATAGCTTCCAGATTATTAGGGTTGGATGCAATGAGACGATCAAATGTCCCCTTCGCACTTTCATATCTTTCAGCATAAAAATGATTGATGCCATCCTGAACATTCTGTGCCCAGCTTTGAACAGCAAAAAACATCGCCAAAAGAATTACCATTGATTTCTTCATCTTTTCTTGTTTTAATGTTCGACCTTAAAAATACTTACAGTTTAAAATGTTTGTTGTTAATACTATAATACTTCTTTCTTTTACCATTATTTTAATTTGATTGCTGCTTTACGTTGGCGGTAAGGCCTTGTAGCAGGCTTTAAGTAAGCCCGCCTGAAAGCAAGCTGGCCTCTTTCGTTCTTCAAAAAAAAAGCAAAGCCGTGTGCTAAGCCTGTATAATTTTCCTTTACAACATATACCAAATTACGTACCATCGGGTAACGGAAATTGTATATGCCCGCTTGAGACGGCTTTATGTATTCATCCGGATTGTCAACACTTTGCAAAAAAGCCATTTTAACTTTTTGCAAGGCTGCCACCTGGCCCGAATCTTCTAGATTACCTATCCAACTTACTCCTACAAAACCAACGGCATTTGGATCTTTTGATACATAATCTATAACACCAATGCTGTTCTCAGCTGCTTTTACATTCTTACCCAAAACATCCTGCTTTAGTATTGAATCTAAAATAAACCGCACAGTACTGGTGGCATTTAACCCATCAAAAACCGGCGTCCACGATGTATCCTTGCCTAAGATGATATTTTGCAGATTTTCCATAGAGAAGACACTGTCTCTTGCATTTGAATGAACAATCACAGCTATAGCATCATAAGCAAGCACACCCATTTCCGGAGCTATTTTGATAGAATCAATTATCAACAGGCGTTCACCTTCTGTAAAGTCACGGGTGGCAAAAACCATTTGAATGCTGTCGTTTGTAAAATCTTTTAAGCAATCCGCTTCCGATTTGAAATGCGGTATAATGCGTACGTTCTGGTAATTAGCTTCATACAGCTGAACCATGTCTTCCATTACAGGGCGAAACGATTCATCTACAGATATATGAATAGTACCCCTGTCATACCTCGTTCTATCCTTTTCATCACTGTTACCACATGATGTAAAAAATGTCACACACAACACCCATAAAATAGTCCATGATTTTACTGGCCCCATTTCCCTACTTATTTGATATTTTTTTATATCCACGAAAAATGCGCCAGCCGCCGTACAAGCAAAATACTCCGCCAATTAAATAATCAATATTAGAAGGCTCTCTTTGAAATAAATTTATACCAAGATGACGGTAAGCAAAAAAATAAATTCCGAACAGGATAAGCAAGAGCCCCATTGCAAAATCCATGATCGAACGTACACGGGCAGTCTTTTTTTGTTCTTCTTCCTGGTACTGATTCATCTTGAAGTATTGAATGGGGCAAATTAAATCTTTTTATTCTTCCTCACTTACAAATGTGACGGGCTGTGTAAACTGTACTGTAATTGGTTTACCACTTTGCAAAGCCGGTTCCCACTTGGGCATTTTCTTTAATACACGAACGACTTCATTATCAAATGCAGAGCCACCCGACCGGACTACTTCAAATGCAGTGATTGAACCATCAATGCTTACAGTAAAGCGTATGTGAACGGTTCTTTTATCGCCGGGCTCTAATTCTTCAGGTGTATTCAAATGTTTATTCAGGAAACGCATCCATGCTTCCACACCACCAGGGAAGGCCGGTGCTTTGGTAGGACCTACTGCTTCTGGTTCTTTGACGGTTGTTTCTGTACCACTGCCATTGCCGTTACTGAGAGGTTGATTTGGTGGCTCTATCGAAACATTGCCTGTTGTGTTTCCTAAAGTATTATTCTCTCCTACAACGCCAGTAAAATTTCTTAGGTCAGGCAATTGGTGGGTGGTATGTTCAACCATTCTGTAATTGCTTACATGCTGCACTTCTGCAACTCTTTCAGTAGCGGGCCTGGAAGGCGGGTGAATTCTTTCTACAGGAGGAATAACTGGCAATGGAGGTTCAACTTGCGCTATTTGAACTGTTGTCCTCCTTTCATTACTTGTCGAGGTGATGCTTGAATTAGGTTTGATCAAAAACACTAAAAACAAGATGAGGCTTAAGGTTGCAGCTAGTGCTATTCCCATGCGGTGTTCATAGTACTTTCGCAAAGTGTAAGCTCCATACTGTTTGTTACGATTGTCGAACAAAATGTCGAGCAGGCTGGCTTTTAAAATTTCATGGCTGGTCATGGTTGTATGTTTTCATTTGAGATGCTGCTGTAAAATCTTTCCATAATCCCTTTACAACCTTCTTTTACAGCTTATGGTTTTCTCTTACAAACAACCATAACCTGCAACCAGTAACCTGTAACTTCTAACTTAAACCTTCCACCTCCTTACTTTTGCACTCATGAAAATTTTAATGGTGTGTTTAGGCAATATCTGCCGCAGTCCTTTGGCAGAAGGTGTATTAAAGCATAAGGCAAAAGAAGCCGGATTGAATTGGGTAATAGAAAGTGCAGGCACCAACGGCTATCATGTTGGTGAAGCACCGCATGCCCTTTCACAAAAAGTAGCAAAGCTTAATGGTATTGATATCTGCCAGCAAAAAGCGAGGCGTTTTGTAAAAGAAGATATGGAACGCTACGACAAGATCTATGCAATGGCTGATGATGTGTTGGATGACATTAAACGCATTGCTAAAGAAAAATACGATGCGGCTAAAGTTGATTTCTTTTTAAATGAATTGCACCCGGGAATGAATCGTTGTGTTCCTGATCCCTGGTACGGTCCTGAACCAGGCTATCATGAAGTATATAAACTGATTGATGAAACATGTGATAAAATAATTGAGAATGCAAAGTTGAGAATGGAGAATACTCCTTCCTGATTTTAAATTCTAGATTTTTAATTTTTAATTTTCAATTCTCAATGAAACCTTCCATTCCACAGGGCACAAGAGATTTTGGTGCAGATGTTGTTCGCAAGCGGCAATACATTTTCAATACGATAAGAAATGTATTTGAGCTGTATGGTTTTCAACCATTGGAAACACCTGCTATGGAAAACCTTGATACATTAATGGGCAAGTATGGAGAAGAAGGTGATAAACTGATCTTTAAGATCCTTAATAATGGATTAGACAATCCTGATAAACACGAACCAGCAAGGGAAGAATTTGAAAAAGTGTTATCCGGCAAAAGCACAAAAGGCATTACTGAAAGAGCATTAAAATATGATCTTACCATACCTTTTGCACGATATGTGGCGATGAATCATGGCCAACTGACGTTTCCTTTCAAACGGTATCAAATACAACCGGTATGGCGTGCTGACAGACCACAGAAAGGAAGATACCGTGAGTTCTATCAATGCGATGCAGATATAGTAGGCAGCAAGTCTCTGATCAACGAAGCAGAGTTGACTCTTTTATACGCTACTGTTTTTCAAAAGCTGAAACTTGATGTCGAGATACGCATCAACTCAAGAAAGATATTAACTGCCCTTGCAGAAGTTTGTGGTGGTGCAGATAAAATGATGGACATCACTATTGCGATTGATAAACTGGATAAGATTGGTATTGAAAAAGTAAAGGAAGAATTATCAGAGAGAGGATTAACTAATGATCAAATCCAAACCATCGAAACCTATCTCAACATTTCAGGCAGCAACGAAGAAAAGTTATCTGCTGTCAAAGAGTTATTCAGCTCTTCAGAAACCAGCCAACAAGGCATTGCTGAAATAGAATATGTGCTGGATGCAACTACAAACCACAAACTACAAACTACAAACTTAATTATTGATCTCACTCTTGCCCGCGGCCTAAACTATTACACCGGAATCATCTTCGAGGTAAAAGCATTAAATGTAAAGATGGGTTCTATCGGTGGCGGTGGACGGTACGATGACCTGACAGGTCTTTTTGGTGTACCTAATATTCCTGGCGTAGGAATCTCTTTTGGTGTAGATCGCATTTACGACGTGATGGAAGAACTGAAGTTATTTCCTGAAGAGATTGCTCAAGGCACTAAGGTCCTTTTCTTTAATCTTGGCGAAGCTGAAAGTAAAAAAGCATTTGAAGTAATGCAGCTGCTGCGGGAAAAAGGGATTGCTGCAGAAATTTACCACGAAGCCTCCAAGTTTGACAAGCAGTTCAAATACGCAGAAAAAAAGAATATACCATTCATCGCAATTATAGGCAGTAAGGAACTGGAGCTGAAAGCCTGTATTATCAAGGATTTGCGGTCAGGCAACCAACAGTCAATCTCATTAGAAAATGTGGCGGATTTTTCTTTCTTTTGACCTCCACTTTAATTTTTAAATTTAAATATGAAGCAAGCACCAATCCTATCTGCCCTGGCTGCCGCTACCCTATTGTTTTCGGCCTCCTGTAACAACAAGTCGGGTTCATCGGGGATGATGATCCCAAAAAATGCTGCCTTTGTAGTGCATATCGACAATGAATCACTCAGTTCAAAACTGACATGGAAAGAGATCCAAGCTACTGAGTGGTTTAAGCAAATGTCATCTGAAGCGGATGATTCTATGGCTAAAAAACTATTGGCCGATCCTGCTTCTGCAGGTATCAACACCAAAGAAGACCTTGTGTTCTTTGTGCAAAAAAGAGGTGCTACCGGCGTAGCGGTATTCGAAGGCTCGGTTAGCGATGCAGGTTCTTTCGAAAAGTTCAACCATCACATGCTGAAGCAAAGAGGTGAAGGCGGCAAAACCGAAAAAGATGGCGACATGCAGTTCATCAAGATGGGTGACAATGCAGTAGCAACCTGGGAAGGCGACAAATTTACTTACGTAGTAGAAGCCAACATGTTTGATGCGGCTAATCGTATTTCTTATGACGATGATGGAAATCAAAAGCCAAGAAAAAAGTTTGGTCCTGACAGCTTGAAGGAAGTTGCCAAAGGCTTAAATGATCTGGATAGCGATGAAAGCCTTTCAGATGATGAACGCTTTGCAGGCCTTTTAAAAGAAGATGGCGATGTTCACCTTTGGATGAACAGCGAAGAATATTACAACGCTTTGTCGGGCAGCATGATGTCTGTTATGAGCATGATGAAATTGAGCACCTTGTTTAAAGACAACATCTCTGCTACCACCTTAAGCTTCGATAACGGACAGATAACTGTAAAATCAAAGCAATACATGAGCGATGAGATGGAGAACCTGATGAAAAAGCACAGTTCTAAGGATGTAAACACGGCGCTGATCAATCGTATTCCTTCTCAGAATGTAATTGGTGTAATGGCTTGTAATTATCCTGCAGAAGGCGTAAAAGATATGTTTAAAATGATTGGTGTAGATGGAATGGTAAATTCTTTCCTTGGAAGATCGGGGCTGAGTATGGACGATTTCATTAAAGCTTTCAATGGCGATATGCTGATCTCTGTAAGCGATCTTACTATGAAAAAAGAAACTGAAACCTTTCCGGGCATGGATTACTCTTATACCCGCACTAAGCCTGATATGAAAGTGTTGTTTGCTCTTTCTGTAAAGGATAAGCCAACCTTCGATCGTTTGATAGGCATGGCAACAGAAGATTTTAAAGATGACCCTTCTTTCAACAAGGAAGTGAGCTATAAAGTGGGCAACGAATGGTTTGCTGCCGGTAACGATGCTGCCTATGTTGACAAATTCTTAGCGGGTGGCAACAGCAATGTGGCCTTTGCTTCTAAGATCAGCGGACATCCTTTTGGTATGTATGTAGATATTCAAAAGATCCTTGCTTCTGCTAAGTCTGCCGGTGATGAAAATGCGGCCGGCATTGATGAATCAATGAAGATGTGGCAGGATGTGGTGATCACAGGTGGAGATTTTAAAGATGGTTACATGACATCTGAAATGGTGATCAACATGGTTGATAAAAAAACCAATGCGTTAAAGCAGCTGAACAGCTATGCCGATAAAATGGCTGCAGCTATGAAGAAGAACCGTCATCGCGAAATGGAAGATATGCCTGCTATCGACACGGCTATTGTTCCGCCACCACCTGCAGTTCATTAGAGGATTTTTCAAAACTTAGTCCAAAGCCACGGCTGCTATACAGCATTAGTCCGTGGCTTTTATATTTGATGTAGAATGACCATTAGCATTAAAGACTTACTACCGTCCTATTTCGATGAAAGCCGCAAGCAACTCTCCGAAGTGTGGGGAAAGGATCTGCATTTTGATAAAGGCGAACTGGTAAAGATCGTGGCGCCTTCCGGCAGCGGCAAAACATCACTCATGCATTTTCTGTATGGTATGCGGCACGAATACAATGGTACCGTGCAATACGGCAATAAGATCATCAGGAACTTTACCTCTGAAGATTTTGCGCAACATCGCAAAGACCATATAAGCATTGTATTCCAGGACCTGCGCCTGTTTCCGGAACAAACGGTTTTTGAAAATTTAAATATCAAGCGGCAATTGAATCCTTATCATCCTGCTGAAAAAATAAAAGAAATGGCAGAACGATTAGGCATTGGGACTAAGCTATCCTCAAAAGCAAGAATGTGTTCTTACGGCGAACAACAACGTGTGGCAATAATCCGTTCTCTCATGCAGCCTTTTGATTTTTTGTTATTAGATGAACCTTTTAGTCACCTGGATAACCGCAACTCTGAAAAAGCTATGGAACTAATGCTGGAAGAAGCGAAGGCACGTAATGCCTGCATTCTCTTTGCCGATTTAGAACGCATTGAGTTTTTTCCGTGGACAAGAATCTATCATCTTTAACATGGATAGGCTGATGAAAATTGTATAGAAAATGGTCAACAACAAACCAATAAACCAATAAACTTTCTCCTGTGGCTCTCTCTTTTGCTCCTATAAAACCTCTTTTACAAACCGGCACCAATGCTGCTTCCCGTTGGTTCTCTTATATTGGGTTAGGCATTGGCGTATTGTTGTTGTTATGCTCTGTGCAAATGTTTGTCAACATTCAGCAATTGATGACGAAGAAAGAAGTGAAAAAACAAGGTTATGATTTCATTTCGGTAACCAAACGCATTACCAACGACAATGTAGGCCAAGCGGATAAAACACAATTCTCTCAACAAGAAATAGAAGAACTCAAAAAGCATCCTGCCATTGAAGACCTGGCTCCGTTAGAATCCAACCAGTTTCATGTGGTAATGGGCGGAGGCACTGTAATCCCTTTTAAAACTGATATCTTTTTAGAAACACTAAAGAACGAGTTTATTGACAGCGTTCCGCAAAACTTTAACTGGAGCCTGGGCGAAATAGAAGTACCCATTATTGTTGCCACCGTTTTTTATGAAGGCTATAATGTCGTAGCTCCCACATTAGACCTTCCCCAATTTTCGCAGGAAACCATTTCAGGTGTTCCGTTTACCATCAAATGCGAAGGCAACGGGAAAGAGATGATCTTTCGTGCCCGTATTGTAGGCTTTAGCGACCGTGTTAATTCCATTCTTGTACCAAAGGCTTTTTTAGATTGTGCTAACAAAGAATTTGGCTCCGGCGAAAATAAAGCACCGGGAAAAGTATATGTAAAAACAGCAGACGCCAACCATCCTGATTTTGCCAACCTCATAGATCAGAAAGGATATGTTGTAAACCGTGAAGCTATTAAGATGGGAAGAGCCAAGCAAACCTTGCAGGGCATCTTTAGCGGGTTAGGGATCTTTGGTATTATGGTAGTGATCATGGCACTGATGCTGTTCTCTTTTTACCTTCAATTGGTCATTGCCAGAAGCAAAGACAACCTGCAGTTACTTCTTACATTAGGCTACTCTCCCAAATGGTTGAGCAATCATGTATCTAAACAGTTTATACCAGTTTATATCATGGTGGTGCTGGTAGCGTTAGCCGTTACGCAATTAATACAAGTAGGTTTTCATTATGGGTTTATGTTTGGAAGAGAAGAAATCTCTACTCCTGTGCATTGGTCTGTTATTCTTGTAGCCCTCATTCTTGTTGCATTGTCCATCAGTGCGAATTACCGGATGGTAAGGAAGCTGGTACACAGATTATATTGATTATAGTAACGACATCTGTGTATAGGTGACAAATGAGAGCAAAAACTTCCGTTTGTGTTCTCTTTAAATTGAATAATTATTAAAAAACTATTTTCTAACGAGAAGTCGAGGCATAACAATAATTGAAACCTCATGGCAGTTTTCACTAAACACAAGCAAGAGATAATAGACAATGGCTTTACAGTCATTGCCAATGTTTATTCAGATGCGGAGTTGAGGTCCATTGTTCAGGCAATAGAGCAGGCAGACAGCTCCAAACCAACTTTTCGAAAAACCAATGATTTATTTGCCATCCGGCAGTTTTTAAAGGGAGTTCCGCAAGCTCTTCCATTTATTTTTACTGATCAACTTAATGACCTCATAAACTCCTTTTTCGGTTCTGATTATTTTGTCGTTAAGTCTATTTATTTCGACAAGCCAGCAGACTCGAACTGGTTTGTTGCTTATCATCAGGACTTAACCATTTCTGTTAACATGGAAGCTGATTTAAAAGACTTTGGCCCCTGGTCAGTGAAGCAAAATCAGTTTGCTGTGCAGCCGCCACTTTATGTTGGAAAGTAATTTCACCATTCGTATCCATTTGGATGACACTGACGAAAACAATGGTGCTTTAAGAGTCATTCCGGGCTCTCACCTTGGAGGCATTCAACGATCAGAAACAATGGACTGGAGAACAGAAAAAGAAGTAACCTGCAAAGTGTCAAAAGGTGGAATTATGCTAATGCGGCCTCTTTTACTTCATGCCTCCAGCAGGACTACAAGTAATAAAAGAAGGAGGGTAATACATATTGAGTTCAGCAATAAACCTCTTCCTGCATCGCTAAAATGGTCAGAGCTCTTGGAAAGAAACTGAAGTGCTGAACTATGACCTTTTCTGGGCAGTTTCTTATCACTCATACAAACAAACTCCTTTAACCCTAATTAACCCTAATAAACCTATTTTGCTTAAACCTGTACCCCCCCATACCAGTCTGTATACCGTCGCTTAACAAAAGACAATTAATATTATGAAGAAGATACTATCTGGATTTTTAGCATTAGTCCTTACCGCATCTGCGGCACAGGCGCAAGACACTACGTTTAAAAAACATGGTAAACACGGCAAAGAACATAAGATGCATGCCATGAAAGGCCTGGATCTTTCCGAAGAACAAAAAACAAAAATGAAAGCTTTAAATGCTGATTTCAAAAAACAGCATGAAGAACTGAAAAAGCAAGAGTCTACTCTTACCGTTACCCAAATGAAAGAACGCCGGAAAGAGCTGGCACAGCAACACCGCACCCAGGTTCAAAGCATCTTAACCGCTGAACAAAAAGCGAAGATGGAGCAGGCCAAAAAAGAAGGAAAAGGCAGAGGTAAGTACAAAGGTGGGAAGGCCCGCAGGGAAGAAGCACATCGTGTTCATGACGAATTAAACCTTTCTGCTGAACAGCAAGCCAAAATGAAAGACCTGAGAGAAGACTTCCGTTCAAAAGCTGAAGCCATCAGAAAAAATAAAAGCCTGAATAAAGAAGCACAAAAGAAAGCTTTGAAGGAATTGCATGAAAAGAATAAGGAACAAATGAAAATGGTTTTAACTAAAGAACAGCTCGATAAGATAGAAGCACAAAGAGGCAAACGTCCGCAAAAGAACTCCAGGTAAGAAACCTCTCTCACAATAAAGCAAATGAAAAGGCCCCGATGGCGGGGTCTTTTCTATTTTTGCAACATGAAGAAGAAAACAGCCGGATTTGAAAAGTTCATGTCCAAAGAGTTGAAAGGATCTGCTAAAAAAGAATACTTCAGGCAGGAGAAGAAGAAAGTAACAAAGGAGCGAAAAGAGTTTTTTGAAAAGAAACGGGCCGAAGAAGCCAAAGCCAAGTCGGATGCCCGTAATACCCGGTATGAAAAAACAAACTTAAGATTTGCATCAAAAGATGATAAGGTTCCTGAAGGACCTAAGATTGCGCGGGCAACAGCGAATGAATCAATGCCTTTGAATAAATACCTGGCGCATTGCGGTATTTGCTCACGTCGTGATGCAGCCGAGGTGGTGAAGTCAGGCAAGGTGCAGGTGAACGGACAGGTCGTTACGGAACCGGGATATAAAGTAGCCCCAAAAGATGAAGTAAAACATGCTGGCAAAAGAGTATTCCCTACTAAAGATCTTGTTTATATACTGCTCAATAAGCCAAAAGATTATCTTACCACAACTGATGATCCGCAGAAGCGTAAAACGGTTCTGGATCTTATACAACAAGCTACAAAAGAAAGAGTATACCCTGTTGGCAGGCTGGACAGAAATACCTCGGGTGTTTTATTATTGACCAATGATGGCGACCTTGCTCAAAAGCTGACACACCCAAGCAATGAGATCAAGAAGCTTTACGCAGTTACCTTAGATAAGCCCCTCACCAAGGCTCATTTTGACGCCATACTTAAAGGTGTTCCTTTAGAGGATGGTGTGGCGCATGTGGATGTACTGGCTTATACAGATAATGCAGATAAAACACAAATTGGTATAGAAATCCACAGCGGCCGCAACCGTATTGTGCGCCGCATTTTTGAACACTATGGTTATGATGTAAAAAACCTTGACCGGGTGATATTTGCCGGGCTCACTAAGAAAAATGTAAACAGAGGCAAGTGGCGGTTTTTAACGGAGAAAGAAGTAAGAGATCTGAAATATTTTAAAAAGGGAAAGTAATTGGAAAAGAGGATCCGGAGGCATTAATATGCCCTCCCATCTGCGGCAATCGGCATTCCTTACCATATCAGACAGATTATGAAGATTGATGACCACATCTTATTTGAAGACGACCACATTGTAGCCATAAACAAACCTTCAGGTTTGCTCACTATCCCCGACCGGGAAGGAGCTGCCGGGTTAAGAAATCTTTTGCAGGAAAAATACGGCTCTCTATTTACTGTACATCGCCTGGATAAAGACACAAGCGGTTTAGTTGTATTTGCCAAACACGAAGAAGCACATAAGCATCTTTCGCAACAGTTTGAAGCAAGGGAAACCAGGAAGATCTATAACGGATTAGTGATTGGCAAGCCTTCTGAACAAAAAGGCACGATCAACGAACCTATAGCAGAGCATCCTACTAAGAAAGGAGTGATGACTGTGTTCCGGAAAGGAAAAGAATCCATCACAGAGTACGAGGTGTTGGAAAGTTTCCGATTTTTTTCATGGATGCAGTTTCGCATTCTTACCGGCAGAACACACCAGATACGTGTACACATGAAACACTTGGGACATCCGATTGTTAGTGACCCTGTTTATGGAGATGGAAAACCAGTCTTTATTTCGCAGATCAAACATAATTACAAACTTTCCCAGGCAGAAGAGGAAAGACCCATCTTAAACAGGCTGGCCCTTCATGCTTTTCAATTATCGTTTAAGGGGCTTAATGGAACAGACTATAACCTGGAAGCTCCTTTACCCAAAGATCTGAGGGCCGTGCTGAACCAGTTATCCAAATGGAAGAGATGAGTATAATAAAAAATCCCCTGCACTAACAGGGGACCTTGTTTACTCATGTGCATTACAGGTTCTCATCCGGTACGGGTGTATATCGCAAATAAGGTTTTACAATTTTCAGGCTAGGAAACTTTTTCAATGCATCTTCTGTTGAAACTGCCGGAACAACAATAGCATCTTCGCCAGGTTGCCAGTTAGCTGGTGTTGCCAAACTGTGCTTTGAAGGAAGTTGTAAAGAATCAATCACCCGCAGCACTTCATAAAAATTTCTACCGGTAGATGCCGGGTAGGTGATGATCAGTTTAACTGTTTTATCCGGAGCAATAATGAATAAAGAACGCACCGTTGCCGTAGCCGAAGCATTAGGATGGATCATGTCATACAATGTTGCCACTTCGCGGTTTTCATCTGCTATAATTGGAAAGTCAACAAAACAGTTTTGCGTTTCATTTATATCGTTCACCCAACCATAATGCTTGTCAAGCGGATCAACACTTACCGCTAACACTTTTACATTTCGCTTGTCGAATTCTTCTTTCAATAAAGCAGTTCTGCCCAACTCCGTTGTACAAACAGGTGTATAGTCTGCCGGGTGCGAAAACAATACACCCCACCGATCGCCGAGAAAATCATAAAAATCAATTTCTCCCAGCGTAGTCTTTGCTTTAAAGTTGGGAGCAGTATCGCCTAATCGTAATGACATGTAGTTTGCTTTAAAAAGTGGATGATTGCGTAAAAATAAAGTAAAAAGAAATATCCTATTAAATAAGTAGACTTTTAAAGACCCTCTTTTCCGCTTTTCAGGTGTTCTAATGTCCGGTTCTCTAATACACCTAAAGTAGCATCCCGTACTTCTTCCATAATCTCATGCAAACCACAGTTGCCTTCATCGCAGTTCCTGCACTTTTCATAAAAATATAAGCTAACGCAAGGCAGCATGGCGATAGGACCATTTACAATGCGAACCACTTTAGCCACCGTGGTTTTAGAAGGGTGGTCTTTTATAAAATAACCACCTCCTTTACCTTTTTTGCTTTCCAGGACGTCGGCTTTCTTTAGTTCCAACAAAATGTTCTCTAAAAACTTTAATGGTATTCTTTTCTTATCTGCAATTTCAGAGATCAATACAGGCCCCTGGTTGTATCTATCAACCAAATGTGTGAGAGCCCTGAATGCATATTGCGCCTTTTGTGAAAGCATCAGATAGAATCGGAATTGATGGCAATAGTATAATCTATTTTCGAATTTTTCTTTAGCATGGCAGCTACACCACAATATTTATCAAGCGACAGATCAATAGCCTTCTTTACTTTATCTCTGTTCTCCTCTCCTGTCCTGATCTTATAGGTTATGTGAATGTCCTTAAACACTCTTGGATGTTCTTCAGTCTGATCGGCTTCTACTTCAATCTCCAGGTCCGCAAAAGGCACACGCATCTTTTCCAGCACATCTATTATATCAACACCAGTACATCCTGCAAGTCCGCTTAACAATAATGCTTTAGGACTAAACCCTGCTTTTGCATCTATTTCAATTTTAGCATTGCCCTGAATGCTTTCAAATGCATGTCCGCTTTTCCAATTAGTTATTGTTTTCATTGTTCAAGTTTAATGTAATGCCAGCTCCTATTTTTCATAGCATCTTCGTTGCGTCGCAATCACTTCATCGCTTGTGCATAGAGCAACTGCTTATTGCTTATCCTGAAAATCTTCTTTCAACACATCTTCAAAGCTGTGCTTTTTGTTTTGCAAGATATTATCAACCGTCCAAACAATCTCCTGCTTAAAATCGTGCTGACGCACATGACAGGCTTTTTTATCGCACAAATGACATTGAAAATATTCGCAGCCATCGGAGTGGACAAAAAGTTCCAAGGCATCCCCAAAATGATGTCTGATCAATGATGCCAATTTATCAACCTCCTCATGTGCCTGTGCCACGGTTAAATACCAGGGTACTGTTAAATGACAATCTACATGCAGAATATTTCCATATTTGATCACACGAAGATTATGCAGGTCTACCCAGTTATCCTGGCGGTCTTTATTTAATACATCCACCATTTTTGTAAGCAAACTCATATCCGCTTCATCCATGATGCCTGCAATAGACTCCCTAACAATTTTATACCCCGTATAAACAATGAAGAAGCCAAATACTATAGCCACTACAGGATCGATCCATGCAATGCCAGTAAAATAAAGTAGAAGCAACCCCACAATAATTCCCACGGTTGAATAACTGTCGGTTTGCAAATGCCTGCCGCTTGCAATTAGTGCCAATGATCTGCTCTTCTGTCCCTGTTTTTTAGCTACAAAACCTAATACCCAATTGATCACAGCAGTTGCACCCACCAGGTACATCCCTATATCCAACTGTTTAATTTCAACCGGCTCAAAAAATGTTCTTACCGATTTATAAATGATGATAGCACCGGCTGCAAAAATCAAAGTGCCTTCAATAGCAGCGGAAATAAACTCGGCCTTGCCATGGCCGTAAGGATGGTTAATATCTCTTGGCAAAGCAGAAATATAAAGACTATATAAGCCAATGAATGCCGCAGTTACATTCACAATGCTTTCCAGTGCATCTGTGAGTACAGCAACAGAATTAGTAAGAAAATAAGCGGCGAATTTTGCTATCAACAGTAACGAGGAAGCCAAAGCAATCCACAACTGCAAACGCAGGTTGTTTTTTTTCTGTCCCTCCTGTTTTGTAGCAATGGGCATAAACTGCTAAAGTACAGATTGATAGCGGTCGCTGATGTAATTCCAATTAACCACTTTCCACCAGTTGTTTATGTAATCAGCTCTTTTATTCTGATAACGCAAATAGTAAGCATGTTCCCAAACATCCAGACCTAACAATGGAAAGCCTTTTACTTCGGCCACGTTCATTAAAGGATTATCCTGGTTCGGGGTAGAACTGATCCGCAATCGCTTATCGTTATCCACAATCAGCCATGCCCAGCCACTGCCAAAACGGGCCTTGCCTGCATCGGAAAATTGTGTTTTAAAAGCATCGAAAGAACCAAAGCTACTTGTGATAGCAGTTACTAACTGGCCTGTTGGCTGCGCCTGGTTATTTGGCGACATACATTTCCAAAACAGCTCATGATTATAATGGCCACCGGCATTGTTGCGCATTTTAGCAGAATACTTTGAAACACGATTTAATACTTCTTCTAATGGCTTACTTGTATCAACGCCTTCTGCTTTGGCAGCATCATTCAAATTTGTAGCATAGCCTGCTGCATGTTTTGAATAATGGATCTCCATGGTTTGCGCATCAATGGCTTCGTTCAGGGCATTATAACCATAAGGCAATGGCTGTTGCTGAAAGCCTGTTGTATATTTTGATGAAACTACTTTACGTGCAGAGCTGCACGATTGCAACAACGCCGATCCTAGATAAATGCCTAAGCCAGCTTTAGCTGAGCTAACAATAAAACCTCTCCTGGAATGTAAGGGTGCCATAAAAAATGTTTGTATAAAATTATGCAATCCTTAGGCCTTAACACGGTTCATCATGCCCTTCACTTTTCTTACTGTGCGGAAGTAAAACTCTTTGCTAAACAAATTTGAATCGTGCAAAGCTTTGTAAGTAATAAAGAGGCCCATCGGAAGTAAAATAAAAGTAGAAAGCCACATGCCCATAAAAGGTGTCAGCGTTCCTTCTTTAGCAGACTTTTCTCCCATGGTACTGGAGAAATAAAACAGCATAAAGAAACCAATGGCTAAGATCAGCGGCATACCTAATCCGCCCTTGCGGATAATAGAACCAAGCGGTGCACCGATCATGAACAAAACCAGGCAAGCCAACGACAAGGCAATCTTTCGGTGCCATTCGTTTTGATGAATGCGTAAATTTTTTGCCTGTTCTTTTTGTGTGCCCATGATCACCTGGTTACTGATCTGCATTGAATTGATTCGATTGGACACCCGTTGTTCTACAATAGCCCTCATACTATCTGGTATCGAGGCATCAAAGTTTTTTGCTTTGATACCGGCATTTGCAGTTGGTACTTTCTTTAATACACTGTCCATTGTAAAAGGTGAGGAAGTAAACACTTCTGTTTGCACTCTTTTTGAAATGTCATTTGTACGCCTGATGGAATCAATAGCAATATTTAACTGGCGCATGCTTAGTACACGGGCATTGTTCTTATAAACGCTATCGGCAGTACGTGTGCCCATGCCCATTTGGCTAATGTCGAATTGCTTTTTATATTCTTTAAAACCCAATCTTACATATTCTGTATTTCCTGAACTGCGGCTGCCTCGCTCTTCATAACGCATTCCATTCTTTAGGTGAAATTCCAAAAACCGTTTATTCTCTGAAACCCGCATGATACCATCCGTTGCTATGATGAAGTTATCCTGCGGATCCATCCTTTGTTCGTAAATGATGATGTCTTTAATAACGGTATCGGATTCTTTTTTTCCTACTTTGATCGCAAAGCCATTGATCTTATCATAGAAAACGCCTTCCTGTAAATCGAAAGAGGGGCGGGCATAAACAATATCTGTCAGAAGTGCTCTTGATTTTAATTCACCCACAGGAATTAAATAGTTGCCAAACGCAAATGCAATTCCGCAGATGAAAATGGTAACAATAAAAAGCAGCCGCATAAAGCGCAATAAAGAAATACCGGAAGATTTAATGGCAACCAGTTCATAGGTCTCACCCAGGTTCCCAAAGGTCATTAAAGAAGATAGCAGCACGGCCAGCGGTAATGCCAATGGCACCAATGCAGTGCTTTTATACCAGATAAATTCAAAGATGATGGATGGCGGAATGCCTTTGCCTACAAAGTCGTCTATATACAACAAGAAGAATTGCATCACCAAAACCAGAATAGTAATAAAGAACGTAGCAATAAAGGGTCCTATAAAAGCCCGCAGCACCAGTATATCTAATTTCTTAAACACCCCTTACTATTCTATTTTTAAATTATGAAGGAAGCAAAAATACAGTTTTCAGATGCTGAGAAGGATTTGCTGTGTAAACACGAAATCATTTTAACGAAGAATAAGGCACTGGAAAAAGTAAAAGCTTTGTTACAAGAGGTGAATGACATGCAATTGGATTTTGTGGATCAACACCCCGCGATTGCTTCTAACCTTCTTTTTAAGAATGCTGCTAAGATCTCAAGAGGCGAAAATTATCTGGTGCTGCCCTACCTGGTGCTGGATTATCCAAGAAATTTCAGCAACAACATTTTTGCCATACGCACTATGTTTTGGTGGGGCAGATCGTTCAGCACCACATTACATATTTCGGGAGCACATGTGTCATTAAAAGAAGAAATAAAAAAGCATTTTAGTTTTCTGAAGCAAAACAACCTGTTTGTAGGTATCAATCAGAATCAATGGGTACACCATTTTGAAGATTCAAACTATAAAGCCATTTTATCTACTAATGAAAAAGAGTTTCAAGCAATCTTAGAAGAACTGCCACATATAAAAATTGCTGCAAAATGGCCATTGAACGATTGGCATAATGCAGCAACTAAACTATTTGAAAGCTGGAAGCAGTTGTTATCAATAACTGGCTTAGTTACCTAAGCGGTGAAACAGGTCCTTCACCTGGTGGTCCCACAACAGGCTTTGATCTTTAATTTCTTTTTTATCTGCAAAATCTTTAATCACCAAAATGGTTTGATTGGTGATCTCCGATTTCTCAATAGAAAATTCAAAGTATTCATCCTTTGGTGCATGCGACCAATGAAAACGAATGAACTTATCTTCTTCGCTGTCTAATACTTCGGCTGTGTCTTCTGATCCATTCCATGAAAAGCTAAATACACCATCCTGATCATCCACTTTATCAGCAAACCACTCCTGCAAACCAGAAGAAGTAGCTAAAAAGTCATACAAAATTGTAGGAGAACATCTCACAGGATATTCAAGGGTGTAAAGTTGTTTTTTACTCATCGTTGTCCATTAATACGTTTCAAGGTGTGCAATTATAGAAAATATATCCAACTGTCAAAATATTTTTTTAAAGCTGATGCCTTAAGTAGAAAACCTCAATTTCATAGTAATCTTACTATTTCCGTAAAAATTTTTTTGTTCACATAACCAGTTTTCATAATTTGGTTGATACATCTGCTTCGGCAGGTGACGGTTAGACAGACATTGTGATGGATATTTTAGAGGATTAACCAAAACTAACGTACACGAAAAACCTAAAAATAACCATCTTAAAACCATTCCTATGAGCATGCGTCAATTAAAGATCACGAAATCTATTACCAATCGTGAATCTCAAAGTCTCGAAAAGTACCTGCAAGAAATTGGGAAAGTCGAGCTCATTACGCCAGAAGAAGAAGTTCGACTGGCACGTTTAATTAAGCAGGGCGATCAAAAATCTCTCGATCGCTTAACCAAAGCCAATCTTCGTTTTGTTGTTTCCGTTGCAAAGCAGTATCAGAATCAAGGTTTATCACTTCCTGATCTAATTAATGAAGGAAACCTGGGCCTGATCAAAGCAGCACAACGCTTTGACGAAACAAAAGGTTTCAAGTTCATTTCTTATGCTGTGTGGTGGATTCGCCAATCTATACTACAGGCATTGGCCGAACAAGCCAGGATTGTAAGGCTTCCACTTAATAAAGTAGGCTTAACCAACCGTATTCAAAAAGCATTCAGCCAACTGGAGCAGGAGTTTGAAAGAGAACCTTCTGCAGAAGAGTTAGCAGAACTACTGAATATGGAATTAGATGAGGTTACTTCAAGCCTTGGCATTAATGCACGCCATGTAAGTATGGATTCTCCTCTTTCAGAAGGTGAAGAAGGATCTTTGCTGGATGTTCTGGAAAATCCAAACGCAGAAAAAACAGATGCTGAGCTGGACCATCGCCAATCTTTAAAAACAGAGATTGACCGCTCCCTGCAAACGTTGACCGAAAGGCAAAAAGAAGTAATCTGTTATTTCTTTGGAATCGGCGTTGACCATCCATTAAGCCTTGAAGACATTGGCGAACGTTTTAACCTGACAAGGGAAAGGGTTAGACAGATAAAAGATAAGGCCATTACCAAGTTAAGATCAACGCAAAAATGTGATCTGCTTCGTTCTTATTTGGGCACATAAGATAATCCATCCATCATCCTCCTTTATCTTTGTCCATAATCTTTTTTAGAGTGAACTTTGTTCACTCTTTTATTTTTTAAGCGATAAAGAATTGTGATCTATGTTTGAGAGTTTACAAGACCGGCTTGAAGGTGCCTTTAAAAACCTCAAAGGCGAAGGCCGCATTACAGAACTAAATGTTGCCGCTACGGTAAAAGAAATTCGGCGTGCATTAGTAGATGCCGATGTGAATTATAAAATAGCCAAAGAATTTACCGATACTGTTCGCGAACAGGCATTAGGTGAAAAAGTACTGAATGCCATTTCGCCCAGCCAGTTAATGGTAAAAATTGTAAAAGACGAACTGGTTCGGCTTATGGGCGGTGAGGCTGCTCCATTCAATGCAAAAGGAGCTCCTGCCGTTATTTTAATTGCCGGCTTGCAAGGGTCCGGTAAAACGACCTTCAGTGGTAAACTAGCCAGCTATCTGAAAAAGCAAAAGCTTTCTCCACTATTGGTAGCTGCTGACGTTTATCGTCCTGCGGCGATGGAACAATTAAGAGTACTGGGCGAGCAGATTTGCGTTGATGTTCACATTGAACCCGAAAATAAAAACCCGGTAGAGATTGCACAGAATGCCATCCGCGACAGCCGGAGCAAAAACAAGAATGTTGTTATTATAGATACAGCTGGTCGTTTAGCCATTGATGAAGCTATGATGACGGAAGTGGCTAATATCAAATCGGCTGTTAATCCGAATGAGATCCTTTTTGTAGTGGACAGCATGACTGGCCAGGATGCGGTAAATACAGCCAAAGCGTTCAATGATCGTCTTGACTTTTCAGGTGTTGTATTAACCAAACTGGATGGCGATACAAGAGGCGGTGCAGCTCTCTCTATCAAATACACCGTAAACAAACCTATCAAGTTTGTTAGCAGCGGCGAAAAGATGGATACACTGGATGTGTTTTATCCAGATCGTATGGCGCAGCGTATTTTAGGAATGGGTGACATTACCACTTTGGTTGAAAAAGCACAGGCACAGTTTGATGAAGAGCAGGCCCGCAGGCTGGAAAAGAAGATGCGGAAAAACCAGTTTGATTTTGCCGACTTCAAGCAGCAACTGGAGCAGATCAAAAAGATGGGTAACATTAAAGACCTCTTGGGTATGATACCCGGTGTAGGCAAGGCCATAAAGGATATTGACATCAGTGATGATGCATTTAAAGGCATTGAAGCTATTATCAACTCGATGACACCTGAAGAAAGAGGCAATCCCGACCTGATTGATGGGAGCAGGAAGAAACGTATAGCAAAAGGAAGTGGTAAGGACATTAGTGAAGTGAATGCCTTTATGAAGCAATTTGACCAGATGCGGGAAATGATGAAGAGCATGAACAAAATGCCTATGGGCAGAATGATGCCGGGAATGAAGAGGTAGGCCTCCCCAAACCCCTCCGGTAGAGGGCTTCGCTGCTGCACAGTCCAAGCTTATACAATTATTCACTAAAGAACAAAAGCACTCTATTGTTAGAGTGTTTTTTAGATTTTAAAAGATAGGTCAATTATGTTAGGGCTGTGAGTTGATGGCCTTCCCACCGGGAAGGTCGGGATGGGCCGGCATTTTATCATTTCTTTATTGTCATTTTCAAGTTCAAGGCTTAGATTTGCATCCCCGCATATGCGGGATTAACAATTATTGTTTCACACATTTAAATGTCTATTTAGATGTCAGTAAAAATCCGTTTACAAAGACACGGGTCCAAAAAGAGACCCTTCTACTTCATCGTAGTTGCAGATGCAAGAGCTCCCCGCGATGGTAAATTCATTCAAAAGTTAGGTACTTACAATCCTTTAACTACTCCTGCCACTGTGCAGTTAGATCGTCAAAAATCTTTAGAGTGGTTGCATAAAGGTGCGCAGCCAACCGACACTGTAAGAAAGATCTTATCGTACAAAGGCGTGTTATACCTGAAGCACTTGTTGCGTGGTGTAACATTAGGCTTGTTTGACGAAGCAACCGCTATGACGAAGTTCCAGTCCTGGCACTCTGAGCATGAAGCTCAGGTAAGAAGACGCCAGGAAGAAGCTCAACGCGAAAGAAGAGGCAGAAGGAACCCGCCGTATCAGCGTCGTGAAAGACGACCTGCTGGTAACGAAGGTTCTGAAGGCTAATTCATCCAAGACCTTCAACGAATTAAGGCGGCAAGTATTTGCCGCCTTTTTTATGACCATATGTGGGTTAGAATGAATTACGTTAGTCTTTAGCTGAGGAGCTGCTTGAATTATATTCTATTACCCTCATCTAAAACTAAGCTTGCATTAAAAAAATAGCGGGCCGTTTATGCAATTGGGGGACTGTCGTTTTCCATTGGCCAGCCGTTTTTGTTTGAACTGATTCGGTTGATGCTGTTAAATCCACAGCTACGCAGATCCTGGTTTGAGGATGTACTGTTTTTACAAGAGTCTCGAGCAGTTGATTGTTACGATAAGGCGTCTCAATAAAAATTTGAGTACAATTCTTTTGTTTTGATTCTAACTCCAGCTGTTTAATAGCTTTTGTTCTTTCTGCTACTTCAATAGGCAAATAGCCAATAAACTGAAACTGCTGACCATTCATGCCGCTGGCCATTAAAGCCAGCAAGATAGAATTTGGTCCAACCAGAGGTTTTATGTTTGCATTCATAGACTGTGCTATCTCTACTAATTGCTGTCCCGGATCGGCAACTCCGGGGCAACCAGCTTCACTTATAATTCCAATAGACTTTCCTTCTCTAACTCTTTGTCTGAATAAAGAAGCTATCTCTGTATTCACCTCCTTCATACTATGCCACTCATAATCATCTATCACCATTTCTTTCCAAAGCAGTTTTAAAGATCGCCTGGCTGTACGTTCGTTCTCCACAAAAAAAACAGAGCATAGCTTTACTGCATCTAAGATGTAAGGGGGCAGGCATTTGGTTTCACCCTCGTATAAAACAGTTGGAATTAAATAAACCATGCTTAAACAACTAACTTCTTATTTCAGAGCGGACATTCAAACCTTGAACTTTATACAGACTTAATGTTGCGGCAACTACAGCATAGGCCGGAGCTAAAATCCAACCAATCAGTATTACACTATGCATTAAATAGAAAACAAGACCATTACCCACCGCCAAACCCTTATGCTTTCCAATGAAGTCTATGCTTTCTGCAGGAGATAACTTATTTCTTTCGCAACTATAGTCCACCATGGAAAAACCATAATAATAGCATTCAATAAAAAGAGCTATCAAAGGCGTGATCCACCCGACCAAAGGAATTAATGATAACAGAAATAAGGAAAACAGATATACCGTTTGCCAAAGCGTATTGCGCAATGCTAGTTTTGTTCCTCTCCAGGCATCCTTCATCAGTTGGGCAAAAGAAAAAGGAAAGTCCCTGCCCTCAATGATGCTGGATGTTTTTTCGGATAAATAAGCAAATACCGGAGAGCCAATAATGAGAAACAGGAATTTAAAAAGAGAGAAGTAAAATAGCAGCAATACAAAGCGCAGCATCAGGTCGATCATGATAAACAAAAAGCTTAAAAGCGGGTTTCTTTCTTTTTGCAACCAAGGGATTAATCCACTTTTCTGGCTGATCCACTCAATAGCATTACCCGATGATATCCAGAAAAAATAAATACCTACGGCAAAGAGAATCGTATAAATGATGCCCGGTATCACAATCCATTTCCACAAATTATGCTTGCGTATGAAGTTGTGAGCTTCTCCATAAGATTGAATGGCTATGATGATTTCCTTAAGCAACAATTAATTTTGAATGAGTAAATATAATCGTGAAACGTCAATCGTCAATTGTGAATAAGGCATGATCAAACTTCCGCTTTCTTTTTATTTAAGAAATGATGTAGTAAAAATAGCAAGAGAACTATTGGGCAAAGTGCTTGTTACCAACTTCAACAACCAATATACATCGGGGCGCATTGTAGAAACAGAAGCCTATGCAGGCGAGATAGACAAAGCATCTCATGCTTATAAAGGCAAAACCAAACGAACAGCTGTGATGTATGAAGAAGGTGGAACAGCTTACGTGTATCTGTGCTATGGCCTTCATCAAATGTTCAATGTTGTTTGCAACGAAGAAGGCACACCTCACGCAGTTTTGATTAGGGCTGTGGAGCCCATTACAGGAGTAGAGATCATGTTACAGCGCACCGGAAAAAAAATACTTGATGAAACGATCACAAAAGGGCCGGGTAATGTAGGAAAAGCATTTGGCTTTCATACTTCGCAATGTGGTACATCGCTGCAAGGTGATAATATGTTTATTGCAGATGATGGCTTTAAATTAAAGTCTTCAGACATCATTACATCGCCGCGTATTGGGGTAGACTATGCAGGCGATCATGCTGCCTGGCATCATCGTTTTTACATCAAAGACAATAAATATGTAAGTGGAAAGCGACGATAGATTATTTTAGAAAAAACTTTTTGCTTGCGTATTCAATTGTCTAAACAGGTTTTGTTCTCACTAATGAGCATTTCTATTGCAGCACTTCTTTTTATTATTAATCCTTTTGGTGTAAGTACCGCTGCCAATAAAGTTATCGCCATTGCTGCGCTGATGATCTCTTTGTGGGTATCTGAGGCCATGCCGATGCCTGTAGTTGCATTGCTCCCCTTAATTCTTTTTCCTTTATTTGGCATTGCTACCATAGATGCTACGGCTACATCTTACGCCAATAAGGTCATCTTTCTTTTTATGGGTGGATTTATGCTGGGACTTGCTATTGAGAAATGGAACTTGCACCGGCGCATTGCATTGAACATCGTAAAAATTACAGGTACCAGCGGCGACAGAATTATTTTGGGTTTCATCATTGCCACAGGATTGATCAGTATGTGGTTAAGCAATACCGCCACTACTATGATGATGTTCCCGATTGCCTTATCTGTGATACAGGTAATGAAGGACAACCATCCGGAACAAAAAGGCATAGTTAATTTTTCCACCGCTGTCATGATCGCCATTGCACTAGCATCCAATTTCGGCGGCATTTCTACAATAATCGGCACTCCGCCTAATGTAGCTTATGTTGCCTACATAAGCGACAAGCATAACTACACAATTGATTTCTATAAATGGATGGTCATCTGTACACCGCTCGCTATCATCCTGTTGCTACTACTTTATATTGTTATGGTGAAATGGCTATATCCAAATAAGATGAAAGCGGATACAAGCACTAAGGAAATGATCCAAACAGAAGTAACTGCATTGGGCAAAATATCGAAGGCCGAAAAACGGGTATTAGTCATTTTTGTTTGCACTGCCCTGTTATGGATCTTTCGGCAGGCTATTAATAACCTGGGGCTAAAGGTTGATGATAATATGATTGCTATCGCAGCTGCAGTGGCATTATTTATTGTACCATCCGGCAGAGAGAAAGATGAAGCCTTACTGGATTGGACGGATACAAAGAAAATGGCCTGGGGCATTTTGTTGCTGTTTGGTGGTGGTATTGCATTAGCCACTGCTTTAGAAAATGCAGGGTTGATTCAGATGCTTGGAGATTGGTTTAAGCGTTTTGAGCTTAGTTTGCTAATGCTGATCTTCCTTGTAACAGTAATATCATTGTTCTTAAGTGAGGTGATGAGCAACGTAGCACAAGTGATTGTGTTTGCACCTGTGGTAAGCACTTTAGCCATTGGAATGGGCTTGCATCCTTTGTTACTTGGCATTCCAATGACTTTAGCTGCTTCCTGTGCGTCTATGCTGCCAATGGGTACCCCACCGAATGCCATTGCGTTTTCAAGTGGCTATATCAAACTTCATCAAATGACAAGAGTAGGTTTTGTGATGAACATCATTTCAGTATTACTGATCACCTTATTCTGCTGGTTGTTGTTGCCGCTGGTGTTTTCTATAAAATAAAAAAGCCCCGCATCTGCAGGGCTGAATTTTCTCAGGTTCCATTTTATTTTTTTAACCCGGTAGCTACTTTTATCTTTTTGTATTCTTTGTTCTGAGCATCATACACTTCCATTTCTTTAAAAGAAACAGTAACAGCCTTATTCAAGTAAGAAGAAGCATTACCAGTGATTTTTTCTGCACCTTCAAAAAACTCCAGCCAATAAATCTTTTCGGTTTTACCGGCTTTATTCTGAACCAGTAAGTAAGTGAACGGATGACCTTCTACTTTCTTTAATGTGCCTGCTACTTCAGTGGACCTTAATTTGCTTTTATTATCTCCTATAGCATCCATATTGTTCATCACAAAATTGAGGAACGATGAACAACCTACTGCACCAATCTGGCCTATCTTATAACCTATCTTCTCCATGTCGTCCGGGTTTTCCGCATCCAGATTCCATTCTTTCTTTATCTCGTCTTTAAATTTTGTCAGCAAAGGAAGGATCATCATACCCAGTTGCATATCCATATTGTCTTTGGTAACATTAGGAGCAACCTTGTCAAACTCTTTGCAAAACTCTGCAGAGATCTTCTTTTCAAAATCAGTTTGCGAGGCCTTTTGTGCGTCTGCCGCAAACGAAAACACGGTCATTATAAATGCCAGCATGCAGCAAGTGAGGTTAACACTCTTTTTCATAGAAGTAAAAAATTGGTGATGTAAAAATTTAAAAGCGGGGGCAATTCAGTTTCCTTCTGTTTGGATCAACATAAGGCTTTACATAAATAAGAGAGATCTCTGTTCCGCCTCTCATGTTTGAGCCAGGCTTCAAAGAAGAGATATTGACGTCATAAGTATATCCGATCCGCAACGAATTAAACTCTAAACCAATGTAGGGGATAACAGCATCGCCGAAACGAAACCAACTGCCTAAGTAAACATTGGTAGGACTTTCAGGATTGGCATTTACGTTCTTCATAAAAGCACCACCCAGCGTAGTATTAACGGCGCCTGCCTGCCTGCTGTGAATAGCACTGAAGTGAAAAGCATCGTACTCATTTACCGGAACAAAACCACCTGCCTGTAAGGTTAATCTTGATGGCAGATAATAGGCTAAGTCCCTGGGTGCTTCTTTAATATGCGACTCCTGTGGACGAGTGATGTGATACATAGATGCACCTACATAAAAATTGTTGTTACCATCAGTGCTTCTGGTATATAAAACACCTGCATTGATGTCAAAATAAGACAGGTTTAAATTCTGTCCGTCAAAAACCTCCGCAGTTGCGCCGGTAAAACCATTTGCTCTAAGCTGATCTAAAAAGTAAACATCTTTTCTGTAAACATTCAATTGCTTACTGGCGTAGGTTGCCTGGAAGCCGGCTCCTAATTGATTAAAACCATTTTCATCTAATGCTTTATGATAAGAGATGGAAGCACCAATATAGTTGTTTTGCAAAATGCCGCTGGCTGCTTTATCTGAGAAAGCCATCACACCAATACCAAATTGATCGAATTCAGGAATCCTGTTTTTCATAATACCTATATCAAATGATGCGGTATAGGTAGTGAAGGCATTATTGATAGTAGGCCATTGGTTACGGTAGTTGCCTGCCACACGAAAATCACCATCGAATTTACCGGTAAGGGCGGGGTTTAGCGTAAGCGGTGAAGCAAAGAATTGGGAAAAATTAGCATCTTGTGCTTTGGCAAAGGCTGCAACACAAATCAAAGCAGTACAGAATAGCTTTCTCATTCACTTTAGTTAGGGGAGTAAATTACGGTTTTTGCCCGTTTTATCAAATAAAACCTAAGCTAAGACTGGATTTTAACGCCAAATGCCAGATCGCCTGCATCGCCCAAACCAGGCACGATATAGCCTTTAGCAGTCAGTTCATCATCAATGGCTCCGCACCAGATAATAGCTTCCGGTATTTCGCGACGGACAAATTCAATACTTACCGTGCAGGCAATAGCTGTTACAATATGAATGGCTTTAGGGGTGCCTTCGTCTTTTAAGTGTTGAACCGTTTTTACTAATGAAGCACCGGTTGCAAGCATTGGATCTGATAAAATGAGGATACGATTTTCTATTTCCGGACTGCTCATATACTCCAAAGCAATTTGAAAAGAACCATCCGGATTATGTTTTCGGTAAGCAGATACAAACGCATTATCCGCTTTGTCAAAATAACTAAGCAACCCTGTGTGCAGGGCTAAGCCAGCCCGCAGGATGGTTGTAAGTACGGGTTGTTCTTCTAACACCTCGCAAACAGCGGTACCCATTGGAGTTTGGATTTCTTTCTCAACATAGGCTAGCCTGCGGCTAATTTCATAAGCAGCTACTTCCCCAATGCGTTCCAGATTGCGGCGAAACCGCATCCTATCCGTCTGGATGTTTACATCTCGTAGCTCTGCTACCCAATTGCTGACCAGCGAATGTTCTTTGCTAAGATTGATTACCATGAATTTGATTTCTACCTTCGGCCAAAATTAGAAATCCAGAATTAGAAATCAGAAATAATTACTATGACGTATAAAGCAATTGGAATCATGAGCGGGTCTTCACTCGATGGTTTGGACATCGCTTTTGTTGAATTGAATGAAAATGCAGGAACGTGGGGTTTTGAAATTCTTGCCGCTGACTGCTATGAGTATTCAGAAGAGTGGATTTCTAAACTTAAGAATGCTATTCATTTAAATGCATTGGATTATCAATTGCTGCATGCCGAATATGGTCATTACATTGGTAAGGAAGTAAACCGTTTTATTGATGAGAACAACCTGCACTACCAGGTTGGTGTTGTTGGCTCTCATGGTCATAGAACATTTCATGTCCCTTCTAAATTAATGACAGGACAATTAGGGGATGGTGCGGCAATAGCAGCAGAAACAGGGTTACGTGTTGTGAGTGATTTAAGAGCCTTGGATGTTGCTTTTGGCGGACAAGGCGCACCGATTGTTCCCATTGGAGAAAAACTGTTGTTGAAAGATTATTCCATGTGTTTGAATTTGGGAGGCATAGCTAACATCTCATTTAATCTACCTGACACCTATATTGCTTTTGATGTTTGTCCTGCTAACAGGGTATTAAACATGATCGCAGCTAAATCAGGTAAAGAATATGATGCAGGTGGTGAAATGGCTGCTGTAGGAAATGTTCACCAGGAACTATTGCAGAAGTTGAATGAGTTAGATTATTACAAGCAACATTATCCAAAATCCCTGGCTAATGATTTCGGAACCGATGTAGTGTTTCCTTTGGTCGAATCATTTGGATTAAATGACAATGATGCTTTGCTAACCTGTGTAGAGCATATTGTTTTTCAAATTGCAGAGGCTGTGAAAAATCAGCAATCCTCAACAGCTAATTCGAAATTGCTTGCTACCGGCGGAGGTGCATTTAATACTTTTCTAATTAAGCGTTTAAGCGAAGCTTTACAACCATTGAGTGTTGAAGTAGTAGTGCCGGATGAAAAACTGGTGAAGTATAAAGAGGCTTTAGTAATGGCTTTGATTGGTGTGTTGAGATGGAGAGAAGAATACAATGTATTGGCTTCTGTTACCGGGGCACAACGAAATAGTATTGGCGGTGCGTTGTGGATGGGACAGGAAGGGTGAATATTTATGTTTCGGATTACTTTTCTACAACAATGGTTTTCGCGGCGATGTCTCCTATACGCTGGGAATATTTATTATTAGAAGCTACTAATAATCCAAGGATACCGAATCCCGGAATCCAATCAATTATATCTAATAGGTGTCTAACGAGAGTTTGACCAAAGGAGGCTTTTGAATAATCTACAGAGACTACCTTAATACTTATGAATTTTTTCCCAATTGTCTGACCTGTTATACCTTCCATTACCGGAACAGTAAAAAACCAAAATACTAAAGGAAGAAAGAATTTCGGCCCTTCTCCTCTGTATCCTATAGTTCCCTCAACTGTTTCGTAACGTTCACCAAACAGGACAAGAATCAAGATAAATAAGAATAGTGATAATCCTAGGTCTATAAAACCGGCAAAAACTCTCTTTCGTTTCCGGGCAATTATTGGCTGTTCAAACTCTGCAAGTATATCATGCATATCAGGCTCCAATTTATGATAGTTAAGAGACTCATTTCAATAACCTAAACTCATCCCCATCAAACAACCCTTTATCACTCAATTTCAAATGTGGTATTACCAGCAATGCCATAAATGAAAGTGTCATGAAAGGCGATGAAAGTTTTGAACCTAAATCCTTTGCAGCTTTGTCAATGATAGAGTATTGCTCTGCTACTTTGTAACCATCATCTGTGCTCATTAATCCTGCAACTGGAAGTGGTAAGACGGCCACCATCCCGGCCTTCCCCCAACGTGGGAAGGAGCCGCCCGCACTAGCCTCGCTTTTAGATGGATCTAAGTTGATAGCAGTTTTTCCATCAAGCAAGGGCTGTGCGTTGTTCTCCACCGTTAGAGGGGGCCATATACTCACTCCACCCTTCTGTTCAATCACTAAATTAACTGCCTTGCAAATACTTTCATCGTCCACACCAACAGCAACAATGTTATGAGAATCATGCGCAACAGAAGAAGCAATCGCACCTTTTTTTAATCCGAAGTTTTTAATGAAAGCTTTAGCAACTGGTGCATCGTGGTATCGGTTTACAACGACGATCTTCAAAATATCATCGTCATCCAAACCTGCCTCAATCTTATTGGTAATCAGTTGGCCGTCTAAAGCTTCAATAATTGGGAGTTCAGTGTTTCTTTCATAAGCAAAATCCTCTGGCTTCTTCAAACTGCAATTAAAATTGTTTACAACTCTTGCATCTTCTACTCTTTTAATCAACGTCTTTCCTTCTTCTGCCACTAACTCTCCATCAGTGTAGGTTTGAACGACTTCAAATGCTTTCAAATCCTTTACTACAGCAAAATCTGCTGCATCTCCTTCTTTCAATAATCCAACATTCAATTTATAATGCTGCACAGGATTAACGCAAGCAGCTTGTAATACCTTAAACACATCAACACCTTTTGCCACTGCTCTTGCACACAATTGATTAATATGTCCTTCCACTAAACTATCCGGATGTTTATCATCACTGCAAAACATGATCATCTGGGAGTAATCATGTAACAGGCCAATCAATGCTTCAAAATTTTTTGCTGCACTACCTTCCCGGATAAGGATCTTCATTCCATGCTTCAACTTATCTAATGCTTCTTCTTTGGTAAAACATTCATGATCTGTTGACATGCCTGCATCAATGTATTGTCTGGCTGCATCGCCTCTTAACCCGGGTGCATGTCCATCAACCGGCTTACCATACTTTTTTGCCGATGCGATCTTCTTCATCACATCGTTATTCCCATTCAAAACCCCGGGGAAATTCATCATCTCACTTAAATACCGGATCTCTTCTTTCTGCAACAGTTTATCTACATCGTCTGCATTCAGTTCTGCTCCTGCCGTTTCAAACGCAGTGGCAGGCACACAGCTTGGTGCACCAAAGTTGAACTTGAAGGGGACTGTTTGGCCATTCTCAATCATAAATTCAATCCCTTGCATTCCACAAACATTAGCTATCTCATGAGGGTCGCTTATAGTAGCAACAGTGCCATGCACTACAGCCAGCCGTGCGAACTCCGATGGCACCAGCATCGAGCTTTCAATATGAACATGGGCATCAATAAAACCCGGAAGAATAAAAGGCTCGCCATCTTTCTGACCACCAAGCCTTGATATCTTTTCTATCCTCGCACCAAAATGCACCTCGCCATAAAAAATTTGCTTGTTTAATACATCAACAATGTTTCCTTTGACCTGCATTCTTTTTTCTGCCGAAAGTAAGGGTTCGATTTCAACTGCCATTTGTACCGACCAAAAAGGTTTTTGTATAAAAACTACTACGTATGAGAAAAAGAAGTCATTTTCGGGCTAAGTTTATCCAACTAAATCATCTTTTTAAACATCTGGTTTGTTTAATAATTCATCAAAGTCTTTAAATCTAAAAAAATGAAAGCATTGAAACTGGGTTTTGCAGCCCTTATCGCCTTGTCG
>Ga0164290_1001495_pt1 | contig 32537 bp, 36 predicted proteins | sample Micstemetagenome_FD_108782 | JGI IMG/M metagenome (GOLD analysis project Ga0164290, IMG submission 108782) | Contaminated culture microbial community from soil near Moab, Utah, USA - Microcoleus steenstrupii SON62 (Illumina Assembly) | ecosystem: Environmental > Terrestrial > Soil > Soil crust...
GCGCCAAGCTTGCGGCCGTTCTTCCTCTCCCCCGTCGCCCCATCGACAAGCTCAGGGGGGAGAGGTGGCGCCGCGAAGCGGCGACGGAGTGGGGGTCGATCGCCATATGCGATTGCCCTGCCCGCCAAGGGGGGAGATAGGCGCGCTGCATCGCCTTCACCGCCAATCTCCAAGGCGCGAGCCGCTTCGACATGACGAAATGGTGATGGCGGCTCAGCGGGGGTGGCCTTCGCGCCTGCCATTGCTAGAGTGCGGCCGACAAAATTGGCAAGCGGGCGCAGGAGGCGATGGCGGCGAGGGGTTCGGCTGCAGCGACGGCAAGCTTTGCGGGGGCGCTCGACGCCCTGTTCAAGGCAGGCAGGCGGCGCGCCTTCTCGCGCGGCGAGAAGCTGATCAAGCCCGGCAGCTCGACCGAATGCCAGATCCTGCTCTCCGGTCTCGCTTCGATACGCTTCGGCAACCCGGCGATCGAGGTCGACCTGCTGGGACCCGGGTCGCTGCTCAATCTCGGCGCGCTGCTCAAGACCAACGAGAACGAGCACCTGGCGGTCGCGCTCACCGAATGCGAGACCCTCGCCTTTCCCGCGCGCCTGCTCGAGCAGACGCTTTCCGGCCCGCGGGATGCGACGCTTTTGCGCTACGTGCAGGAGCGGATGGTGCAATCGATGCGCGCCGCCTCGTGCCATCTCAACCATGCAACCGACCGGCGGCTGGCGTCCTGGCTGGCAGTGGCGACCGAGCTCACCGGCGGTGACGAGATCCGCATCACCCACGCAGCGCTTGCCGCACTGCTCGGCGTGCGCCGCCCGACGGTGACCCTGGCGCTGCAGATGCTGGAGGGCGAGCAGGCCATCTGGTCGAAGCGCGGCCGCATCATCGTGCGCGACCGGGCGCGGCTCTTTTCCCGCTCCTGCCGCTGCGCAGAATCGCGCATCGACCGGCGCCGGCTGGGGTGGAGGCGGGTGCTGGGGCAAGAGCGAATAGCGAGTGGAGAGAGTAGTGAGTAGTGAATGGTGAATGGTGAATGGTGAGACCTTGCTATTCACTATTCACTATTCACTATTCACTATTCACTATTCACTATTCACTATTCACTACTCCTGCGACGTCTGCGCCCGGGATGAGGAAGCGGACCAGCCTGCCTTCTCCCAGGCGCAGCGCCGCCTCGATCCGGCGTGCTTTTGCCAGATCGAGCCCCACGCCCTGCTCGAGCTCCAGGATCTCCGATATTGAGAGGCCGCAGGTGACCGAAAGCGCGTCGATGCTGTAGCCGAGCGCCTCGCGGCAGGCCTTCACCGGGTTGAGCCCGGCGGCGATTGCCGAAACCAGCTCCGGCCTGTCGAAATCCGGTCGAGCATTGGTCATGCTTGCCCCCTTTGGATGGTTCTGCCCGGCCGATCCGGGCAGGCTCAGCTGGCAGTGTAGCGGCGCTCCGCCTTCGCCCGTTCGATCTTGTCCAGCACGGCGAGCGCGGTGGCGCGCGCGCCGAAGACATCCTGGCCGAGCTGGCGGCCGACGATGATCTCCGCAACGGCCCCGGAAAGCGCCTCCTGCAACCCGGTGTCGGAGAGGTCGGCGCACGCCTTGCGTGCGGTCTCGTTCAGCACGTCGTTTTGCGGATTGCCGCTGACGATCATGTTGCGAAGCTGCTGCAAAGGATCCAACTCGCCTCCAGTCGACCAAAGCCCGCCGCCAGGGGCAGCGAGCTCCGGGTCCGCGAGCGTCGGATAGGACGAGGTCAGTTGCGAACCGGCGCCGAGATTACGGCACTGAGCCGGTCGATCAACCCTTGATGTCAGCGCGACATCCACGTGTGATGGGTGGAAAACGCAGTGGATTCAGCCGGTTGCGGCGTGAGGGTTCGATAGCGAACCAAGGAGATCAAGCGCCCCCCGCGAGGACAGGGCAACCGCAAGCACCCCCACTCCGTCACGCTTCGCGTGCCACCTCTCCCCCTGCCCGGGGGAGAGGAAAGGCGCCAAGCCTGCCGGACTTCCTCTCCACCGTCGCCCCGCCGACGGGCTCAGGGGGAGAGGTGGCGCCGCGACGCGGCGACGGAGCGGGGGGCGACTACGGCATATGCGATGCCCCACGAGGGGAGGTGGGCGTCAGACGGCGGCGATGACCGTGATCTCGACCAGGTAGCCGGAGGCCGCGAGGCGGGCTTCGCCGGTGGCGCGGGCCGGGGTGTTGGCAGGGTCGACCCATTTGTCCCAGACGGCGTTCATCTCGCCGAAATCGCGCATGTCGGCGAGCCAGATGATCGCCTGCAGCAGTTTCGATTTCGAGCTTCCGGACTTGGCGAGCAGCGCGTCGATCTTGGCGAGCACTTCCCTGGTCTGGTCGGTCACGCTCTGGCCGGCCGTGCCGACCTGGCCGGCAAGATAGACGGTGCCGTTGTGGACAACGGCCTGGGTCATGCGCGGGCCGGCGTCGATGCGGTTGATGGTCATAGTCCCTCCTTGAGATGTCAGGCAGTGCGGAAACGGGCGGGCGAGAGAGGGGCAATCGTCGCCTCCAGCTCGCCGGTGATGGTGGCGCGTCTTATCAACTGTCCGGCGAGCCGCGACAAGGCCGGCGCGGTCTGGATGCCGTAACCCCCCTGCCCCGCCAGCCAGAAGAAATTTTCCGCCGCCGGATCGAAGCCGACGACGGGCGTGCGGTCGGGCGCGAAGCTGCGCAGGCCGGCCCAGTTGCGCTCCACCCGCGTCACCGGAAAATCGACCGCCTGCTCGAAACGGAAAAGGCCTTCGGCCAGCACCATGTCGTCGGCAAAAGCGTCGTGCGGATCGACCGGATCCTCGTCGGCCGGCGAGACGAGGAGCTTTCCGGATTCCGGCTTGGCGTACCAGGCTTCAGCGGAATCGGCCACCAGCGGCCAGCGCGAGACATCCATGCCGTCAGGCACCGGCAGCACCGCCATGGAGCGGCGCATCGGCTGGATTCCGAGCCTCGGCACGCCGGCGCCGGCGGCAATCATATCGGCCCATGCGCCGGCGGCATCGACAAGGACTTTTGCACGCACCGTGCCCTTCGCGGTGTCGATGCGCCAGAGGCCGGCGCCGCGCGATGCGGCCCTGACCGCGGCCTGGGTGAGGAGCTGCGCGCCGCCGGTCTTTGCCTTGCGCAAGAAACCCTGGTGCAGCGCGGCGACATCGATGTCCTGGCCATCGGCCTCGTAGGCCGCAGCCTTCAGCCAGTCGCGGCGCAGCGCCGGCACGATCTGCAGCGCCTCGTCGGCGGTGATTGCGCGCATGCCTTCGGCTTCGGCAAGCAGCTTTGCGTGACGATCGAGCCCGTCCTCGCCGGCGACGTAAAGCAGGCCGCGGGGCTTGAGCAGCGGCTCCGGGTAGAGCGCGCGGTCGGCCTCGAGATAAAGCGGCAGGCTGGCGCGGGTGAGCGCGCGGATGACGGCATTGCCGTAATTCTGGATGAACAGCGCGGCCGAGCGGCCGGTCGAATGGAAGCCGGGACGCTCCTCCTGCTCGATCAGCGCGACCGAAAAATCGCCGGCCAGGTCGGCAGCCAGCCCGGCGCCGGCAATGGCGGCGCCGATGATGGCGATGTCGGCGGTGATGGCGTCGGTCATGCGCGGGCTCCGGGGTGCGGGAGGTGTCATAGCGAAATGGAAATGCGGAACAATGCGCAGCGAGGGTTTTCTACGTTGGGCCAGGGGGCGCGTCGCCGACGTCGCCGCTTGCCGTTGAGGGAACGCAGCGCGCTATCTCTCCCCCGGCGGAAGAGATAGCGAGCCTTGGTTTGGCGAAGCCAAACCTCAGGATCGCTTGAGAGGGCGACCATGGCGCCCGCGCCGGGCGGTGTGTCTTCGAAGCGAGGATGGCAGCGGCGCCGCACCAAGTTCCAAGACCTCGGCGCCGCCCCTCATCCGCCTGCCGGCACCTTCTCCCCGTATAGAGGCGGGGAGAAGACGGCCAACCGGCAACCTCTTCACCAACCAGCATCGCAGCCCTTCTCAAGCAACTCTAAGACCTGGCCATCGGCCAAGTCCAAGAATTGCTGTCTCTCCCGCCGGGGCAGAGATAGGCGTCGGCGATTGACATCGATGTAATGTTATTACATACCTGTCGCTCACGCGGCGCCAATCCATGACCCAAGCCTGCCTCACCTTCAGCGACCTGACGCTGGGCTATAACAGCCACCCGGCCGTGCATCATCTGAACGGCACGGTGAGGGCCGGGTCGCTGACGGCTGTGGTGGGGGCGAACGGGTCGGGCAAGTCGACGCTGCTCAAGGGCATCGTCGGGGTGCTGAAGCCGATGGCCGGAGCAATCACCGTCGCGGCCCGCACCCGCATTGCCTACCTGCCGCAGCAGTCCGAACTCGACCGCACCTTTCCGGCGCGCGTCGTCGACCTCGTGTCGCTCGGGCTCTGGCCGCGGCGCGGGCTGCTCGGGCGCGCCAGCGCGGAGGACAAGAGGCGTGTCGCGGACGCGTTGCAGGCCGTCGGGCTCGACGGCTTTCGCGAGCGGCCGCTCGACACGCTGTCGGGCGGGCAATTGCAACGGGCGCTGTTCGCGCGCGTGCTGGTGCAGGATGCCGAGCTGATCCTGCTCGACGAGCCGTTCAATGCGATCGATGCCAAGACCGTCGGCGACCTGGTCGCGCTGATCAAGCGCTGGCATGGCGAAAGCCGCACCATCATGGTCGTGGCGCACGATTTGCAGCTGGTGCGGGAACATTTTCCCGAAACGCTGCTGCTCGCACGCCAGCCCGTCGCCTGGGGCAAGACGGCCGAGGCGCTGCATCCGGAGAACCTTTTGCGCGCCCGCCGCTTCGACGAGGCCTGGCACGACGACGCGCCCTGGTGCGAGCCGGAGCCGCATGCGCATCACGATCATGCGCCTGACCATGGACACCACCATGGCGGGCACCGGCATGGTCATCACCACCACGACGATCACGACCATCCGGGCCACGGGCCGAGAGCGGCATGATCTACGATTTCCTGCTGGCACCCTTCGTCGATTTCGCCTTCATGCAGCGCGCGCTGGCCGGCTCGCTGATGCTGGCGCTCGGCTCCTGCCCGGTCGGCGTGTTCCTCATGCTCAGGCGCATGAGCCTGACCGGCGATGCCATGGCGCACGCGATCCTGCCCGGCGCCGCCGCCGGTTTCCTGCTCTACGGCCTGGAGATCGTGCCGATGACCATCGGCGGGCTGATCGCCGGCGTGATCGTGGCGCTCGGGGCGGGCGCGGTGTCGCGCTTCACCGTCCAGCGCGAGGACGCCTCGATGGCGGCCTTCTACCTGATCTCGCTGGCGGTCGGCGTGCTGATCGTGTCGCTGCGCGGCTCCAGCGTCGATCTGATGCATGTGCTGTTCGGCACGGTGCTGGCGCTGAACGACGCGGCGCTGACGCTGATCGCGCTGATCATGGGCATCACGCTCGCCACCCTTGCCGTCTTCTGGCGCGCGCTGGTGGCCGAATGCCTCGACCCGCTGTTCCTGCGTTCGGTCAGCCGGCTCGGCACGCCGGTGCATTTCATCTTCCTCGGCCTGGTGGTGCTGAACCTCGTCGGCGGTTTCCAGGCGCTCGGCACGCTGCTTTCGGTCGGGCTGATGATGCTGCCGGCGGCCGCCGCGCGGTTCTGGACCGCGCGGGTGGAGACGATGTGCGCGCTGGCCGTCATGATCGGCATCGTCGCCTGCGCGGCCGGGCTGCTCATCTCCTATCACGCCTCGCTGCCCTCGGGCCCGTCGATCATCCTGTCGGCCGGGGCCGTCTACATCGTTTCCATCGTCCTTGGCCCGCGCGGCATGCTCAACAGCCGCGTGCGCCAGCATCGTCACCGCACTGCCTAAGGAGACCGCCATGCTGAGACATTTCCGGCTCGCAGCGCTTGCGACCGCCATGACACTGGCTCCGCTCGCGGCGGCGTCGGCCGAAAGATTGAAGGTCGTCGCCAGCTTTTCGATCATCGGCGATTTCGCCCGCCAGGTCGGCGGCGACCGGATCGAGCTCACCACGCTGGTCGGGCCGAATGGCGATGCGCATGTCTATGAGCCGAAGCCGGCCGATGCGGCGGCGATGGCAGAGGCACAGGTGGTGCTGGTCAACGGCCTGCATTTCGAAGGTTTTCTCGGACGGCTGATCGAGACCAGCGGCTCCAAGGCGGGCGTCGCGGAGCTGGCCAGGGGCGTCGCGCCGATCGAGATGAAGGAAGAGCACGAGGACGGCCATGATGACGACGGGCATCATCATGGCGACATCGATCCGCACGCGTTCCAATCGATCGCCAATGCGAAGATTTACGTGAAGAACATCGCGACGGCGTTCTGTGCCGCCGACCAGGCGGGGTGTGCAAGCTATGCGGCGAATGCGGCGGCCTACACGCAAAAGCTCGACGCGCTGGAGGCGGAGGTGAAGGGGCTTGTCGGGTCGATTCCGGCCGACAAGCGGGTGGTGATCACCTCGCACGATGCGTTCGGGTATTTCGAGCACGAATACGGGATCAGGTTCCTGGCGCCGGAAGGGATTTCGACGGAGGCCGAGGCGTCCGCCGCGGATGTCGCAGCGCTGATAAAACAGGTGCGCGAGGACAAGGCGGCGGCGATCTTCGTCGAGAACATCACCAATTCGCGGCTGGTCGAGCAGATCGCCTCGGAAACGGGGATCAAGGTCGGCGGAACGCTGTTCTCCGACGCGCTGTCGGAGCCGGATGGCCCGGCCGGCACCTACATCGATATGATGCGGCACAATATCACGACGATCCGCGGGGCGATCCTGGGGAGCTGATCGGGCGGAGCCGGAGCGCCCCCGCAGCCGACGCTGCGGTCCCGCCCCCGTTTTGCGGGGGCGGATCAATGGAAGACGCCCGCGCGCAGCGCCAGCCAATCGCAAGCATGGACGCCGAGGCGTCAGCCGCCGGCGGCGCGCGAACGCAGCAGGTCGGCCACCTCCTTCTGCCCGCAGAATTCGGCCCAGCCGAGCACGCTGCTTTCGTACTTGCCGTCGCGGATGGACGGGTCGGCGCCGGCGTCGAGCAGCATCCGGGCAATCTCGACCAGACCTTCGGCGGCGGCCATATGCAGGGCCGTCTGGTTGCAGTCCCACAATAATCGCCTGGCATCGACGTGGACGCCATGCGCGATCAGCCAACGCACAGCTTCGGCATTCTTCCTGCTCACCGCGAGATGCAGCGCGATCGTGTCGCGGCCATCCGGCCCGAGACGCCCCGGATCCTCGGCAAGCATCGCTTCGGCGAGGTCGTAGCGTTTCAGATTGAGCGCAGCGGCGAAGTCGTATCTCGCGCCGGCCGCAAGCAGCGCCGCGACGATGCGCGGATCGGCACTCTCATGCGCCGCCGTCGTGAGCGGCGTCGCTCCGGTCGCATCGGTCGCCTGGATGTCGGCGCCGCGCTCGATCAGAAGCCGCACGATTTCCGGCTGGTTGGCGACCGCAGCGTGATGCAGCGCCGTGCGGTGGTGCTCGCTGCGGCTCATCCGGGCGCCGGTCAGGGACGGGTCGCCGGCGAGCATCGAGGCGACCGCTTCGACGCGGCCGAGCGCAATCGCCGCCCACAGGTTGAGCCGCGCGCCGTGAGCGAGAAGATAGTCGGCGACGTCGGCGCGCACCTGCCGGAAGCACGTGGCCCAGCCGATGACGCCGAGCTGATGGTCGTCACCATCGCCGGCGACGTCCGAGCCGGCCTCGACCAGCCAGCGCACAATCTCGATATCCGCCGCCTCGGCGGCGAAATGCAGCGCATAGGCGTTGTCGCCGAAATCGCGAATGCGGACGTTGGCGCCGCGTTCCAGCAGCAGCCGCACGCAGCCCTGCCGGTTGTGCCATGCCGACTTGTGCAAGGCGGTCTGCTTCTGGAAATTGCCGCCGCGCGCGTCGATCAGGTCGGGCCGGGCGTCGAGCAGCCGGCCGAGCGTTTCGGCATCACCCGCTGCAGCGGCGTCGAGCAGGGTATCGACGACGTGCCGGTCCACTTCCGGCCGCGTGTCGCGCTCCTGGAACTGTCGCGTCAAAAGCTCGACCGCCTCGTGCCCATTCACCTTCGCGATCTGATGAATGGTTCGTCCTTCGGCATCCACCAGGCCGGGATCGAAGCCGGCTTCGAGCGCCCGCCGGACCGCCGCGAGATCGCCACGGCGCGCTGCCTCGAATACGGGCACATGGCCGGCGGCTTCGCTTGCCTCGTCGACATGGGCTTTCAGCGCGCGCCAGCTCGAAAAGCCGTGCTCGCGTGCAAGCGCCAGCTGGATTTGGGCGAGCCGCGCCTGCGGCCGGCTCAAGCGCAGCGCCTTCAGGCGCCGCTTGGCTTCTTTCTTCAGATATTCGAGGCTCGGGCTCGGCGGGAGCGTCCCGGCAGGCCGGTCGGAATCGCGGCTCATGGCAAACCTTCCTTCCACAATGCCCGGTGTCCGCATGTCGGGCTGGAAGTCAGGTTGACGTCGCTGGCATTCTCGGCGGGCTCTGCCCTTCACGCGGACCGTCGGCCTCCGGCAAGGCCGATGAGCAGACTAGCGAAGCTTGCCGATCCCGCGCAAGTCTCGCCGTCGCCGAGCCCGTCGCATCAGGAAGAATTTGCGCGACGCGCCGCAGGTCTTTGATAAGGTCGGCCGCCATGACATCCCTCTTCGCCTTCATCGGCGTTTCGATCATCGTCATCGTGACGCCCGGGCCGGATACGGCGATAACGGTGCGCAACACGCTGCTCGGCGGCCGCGGCGCCGGCATCGCCACCGCTTTCGGCGTGGCCGTCGGCCAGGCGATCTGGGCGCTCGCCACCAGCGCCGGCATCGTCGCCCTGCTGGTCGCTTCCGAGCCGCTTTTCCTCGCCATCAAATATGCGGGTGCTGCCTATCTCATCTGGCTCGGCTTCCAGGCGTTGCGCGAGGCGTTTTGGCCGGCGGCCGACGACGGCGCAGCACCCATCGACCGGCCGAAGCGCAGGCTCACCCCCCTCGCCGCCTTTCGCCAGGGCCTGGTCAGCGATCTCGGCAACCCGAAGATGGCGGTGTTCTTCGCCAGCCTGCTGCCGCAGTTCGTCTCCGAGCCGAGCTTTTCCGGGCTGCTCGCGCTGGGCGCCGTGTTTGCGACCATGACCTTCGCCTGGCTGTGCTTTTACGCCGCAGCCATCGCGAAGGCCGGCGAATTCCTGCGCAGGCCGGCGATACGACGCTGGATCGAGGGCGTGACCGGGGGCGTGCTGATCGCGCTCGGCCTGAGGATTGCGGCGGAGCGCTGAAAAGGGCAGTAGGCATTCGGGAGCAGGCAGTCGGGCGGGAAGAGCTCAGTGGCCTACTGCCCACTGCCGACTGCCTACTGCCCTATTGCCCTAACTTATGAGTTCCAACATACTCGGTAGTATGTTCGCCGGAAGGGAGGATCCGACGTGGCATTTGCACGCGTGAACGGCGTTGTCCTGCATCACCAGGTCGACGGCCCGGAAGGCAAGCCCGCGCTGGTCTTTTCCAATTCGTTGGGCAGCGATTTCCGCATCTGGGATGGTGTCGTCGCGAGGTTGGAGAACCGCTTCCGCTTCGTGCGCTACGACAAACGCGGCCATGGGCTTTCCGAGGCGCCGCCTGCTCCATACGCGCTCACCGACCATGTCAGCGATCTCGCGGCGCTGCTCGACCATCTCGCGGTGAGCCGGGCGGCGGTGGTTGGGCTGTCGGTCGGCGGCATGATCGCGCAGGGGATCGCGGCGCTGCGGCCCGATCTGGTCGCGGCGCTGGTGCTCGTCGGCACCGGGCACAAGATCGGCACACAGGAATTCTGGAAAGCCCGCATCGACGCGGTGACGACCAACGGCATCGTCGGCATCGCCGACCTGGTGCTGCAGCGCTGGTTCACGCCCGGCTACCGCACGCCGGAAAACCCGGACTTCGTCGGCTATACCAACATGCTGGTGCGCACGCCGCTCGACGGTTATGTCGGCACCTGCACGGCGCTGCGCGACGCCGACCTGACGGAATCGACGCGGGCGCTCAAAATTCCGGCGACCTGCATGGTGGGCGACCAGGACGGCTCGACGCCGCCCGATCTGGTGCGCTCGCTCGCCGCGCTGATCAAGGGTGCGCAGTTCCACATCATACCGGATGCCGGCCATATCCCCTGCGTCGAGCGGCCGGACGCGGTGGCCGAGCTGATCGGCGCATTCCTGAAGACAGCAAAATACGCGTGACTTTTGCCGGCCTCCCACCGGCAAAAAGCGCAGAGCAAGGAGAAAGAAAGAATGGCAGAGTCGGTCACGGTGAGCCGCGACGGCGACGTTGCAATCGTCACCATCGACAATCCGCCGGTCAACGCGCTGAGTTTTCGCGTGCGCGAGCCGCTCGACCGGGCGGTGCGCGAGCTCGGCGCGGATCAATCCGTGGCGGCGATCGTGATCGCCTGCGCCGGCCGCACCTTCGTCGCCGGCGCCGACATCACCGAATTCGGCAAGCCGATGCAGAGCCCGACGCTGCCCGAGACCATCGCCGTGCTGGAGGAAATCGAGAAACCCACGGTCGCGGCGATCCACGGCACGGCACTCGGCGGCGGGCTGGAGCTCGCCATGGGCTGCCACTACCGCGTCGCCGACCAGGCCGCGAAGTTCGGCCTGCCGGAGGTGAAGCTCGGCATCCTGCCAGGTGCGGGCGGCACGCAGAAGCTGCCGCGGCTGCTCGGGCCGTCCAAGGCGGTGCGCATGATCACCTCCGGCACGCCGATCGGCACGAAGGAAGCGCTGGCCGACGGGCTGATCGACGCCGTGTTCGACGCAGATCTCCTCGCCAATGCTGTAGGCTTCGCGCGCGCGAAGGCCAAATCGGGCGGGCCGCACGTCGCCGTGCGCGACCGCGACGAGAAGATGGCGCCGGTGCGCGCCAATCTCGCGGCCTTCGATACGGAGGTGGCGGAGCTGCTCAAGAAATCGCGCGGGCTGGATGCCCCGGCGCGCTGCGCGCAGTCGGTGCGCAATGCGCTCACGCTCTCCTATCCGGAAGGGCTGGCCGGCGAGCGCAGCTATTTCGTCGAGCTGGTGCTGGGCGACCAGTCGAAGGCGCAGCGCCATCTGTTCTTCGCCGAGCGCGAGGCGGCCAAGGTGGCCGGCATCGGCAAGGAGGTGAAAGCACGACCGGTTCGCCGCGTCGGCGTGATCGGCGCCGGCACGATGGGCGGCGGCATCGCCATGTCTTTCGTCAATGGCGGCGTGCCGGTGACGCTGCTCGAGATGAATGAGGCGGCGCTGCAGCGCGGCATGGAAACGATCGAGAAGAACTATGCCATCTCGGTGTCGCGCGGCTCGCTGTCGGAGGATGTGAAAGCGAAGCGGCTCGGCCTGTTCAAGACCACCACGGATTATGCCGACCTCGCCGAATGCGACCTCATCATCGAGGCCGTGTTCGAGGAGATGGCGGTCAAGAAAGAGGTGTTCGGCAAGCTCGACAGGATTGCGAAGCAAGGCGCCATCCTCGCCACCAACACCTCCTATCTCGACGTGAACGAGATCGCCGCTTCGACCGCGCGGCCGGAAGACGTGCTCGGCATGCATTTCTTCTCGCCGGCGAACGTGATGAAGCTGCTCGAGATCGTGCGCGGAAAGGCGACGAGGCTGGATGTGCTGGCGACCGTGCTCGACCTGGCGAAAAAGATCGGCAAGGTGCCAGTGGTGGTGGGCGTGTGCCACGGTTTCGTCGGCAACCGCATGCTTTCCGCGCGCGGGGTGGAGGGCGAGGACCTGCTGCTCGAGGGTGCCTCGCCGCAGCAGATCGATCGCGTCTTCACCGATTTCGGCTGGCCGATGGGACCGTTCGCGATGGGCGACCTTGCCGGGCTCGACATTGGCTGGCGCAACCGCAAATCGCTCGGCAAGACGGCCGCGATCGCGGATGCGATCTGCGAGCTCGGCCGCTTCGGGCAGAAGACCGGCCGCGGCTTCTACGTCTACGAAGCCGGCGCGCGCACGCCGAAGCCAGACCCGGAGGTCGAGGCGCTGATCGAGGCCAAGGCGCGCGAGCGCGGCATCAACCGGCGCGAGATCTCCGACCAGGAGATCACCGAGCGCACGCTCTATCCGATGATCAACGAGGGGGCGAAGATCCTGGCGGAGGGGATCGCGGCGCGCGCGTCCGACATCGATATCGTCTGGGTGAACGGCTACGGCTTCCCGGTCGGCAAGGGCGGACCGATGTTCTGGGCCGAGCTCGAAGGCTTGCGCAAGATCGTCGAGCGGCTGGAGTTCTGGCACGGGCGCACCGGCAAAGCCGTGTTCGAGCCTTCGCCGCTGTTGAAGAAGCTTGCCGCGTCGGGCGGTTCCTTCGCCGAGACCAGGGAGGCGGCTGCATGAGCGAAGCCGGCCGCCCCTGGCGCTGGGAGAAATCCTACCCGGAGGGCCTCTCGCCCTATGCCGAACTCGCGACCTGGCCGGTTCCGGCCATGCTCGACCGTTCGGCCGAACGCTGGGGCGACAAGCCGGCATTCGTGTTTCGCGGCGCAGAGCTTTCCTACGCCGCGCTGAAACGGCGCTCGGAAGAACTGGCGGCGGCGCTGATCGGCAACGGGATCGGGCCGGGTGCACGTGTCGCGCTCTACATGCCGAACACGCTGCATCACCCGGTTGCTTTCTTCGCGGTGCTCCGGGCCGGGGCAACGATCGTCCATCTCTCGCCGCTCGATGGGGCAAAGGTGCTGGCGCACAAGCTGACCGACAGCGGCGCGCGCACGATCTTCACCACCAACATGGGCGAGCTGGCAGGCGGCGCGGGCAAGCTCGTCGCGGCCGGGCTGGTGGACCGGGCGATCGTCTGCGCGGACGAGGATTTCGGGCCTTCGCCGCTCACCGGACCGATGCCGGCCGGGCCGGGCATTGTCAGCCTCGGCGACTTTCTCGCGGCGGCCGGGGACGGTGGCAGCCTGCCGGCGCTTTCGACCGAGGCCCTGGCGCTGCTGCAATACACAGGCGGCACGACCGGCATGCCGAAGGCGGCGATGCTGACGCATGCCAATCTGTCGGCCGCAGTCTCCTCCTACGAAATGTGGGGGCGGGCCGAAAAGCTGTCGCGGCCGGGCGAGGAGCGTGTGCTGCTGGTGCTGCCGCTCTTCCATATCTATGCGCTGGTCTCGGTGATGCTGCGTTCGCTGCATGACGGGCAGACGCTGGTGATGCACACGCGCTTCGACGCGGCGGCAGCCCTCGCCGAGATCGAGGCCGGCGTCACCGCCTTCCCGGGCGTGCCGACCATGTGGATCGCCATGTGCGCGCTCCCCGGCTTCGCCGGCGCCAATCTGTCAAGCCTGCGCCACTGCGCTTCCGGCGGCGCGCCGCTGCCGGTCGAGGTGGCGCGACGGCTGAACGAGCTGGCCGGGCTGGAATTGCTCGGCGGCTGGGGCATGACCGAAACCTCGCCGGCCGGCACCAACATCCCAAAAGGCCATCCCGAAAAGGCCGGCACGATCGGGCTGCCGCTGCCGGGCATTCATTTCGACATCGTGGCGCTCGAGGAGCCTGCGCGCGTGCTCGGGCCGAACGAGGTCGGCGAGATGCGGGTGAAGGGCCGGAACGTCACCAGCGGCTACCTCAACCGGCCGGATGAAACCCGCAACACCTTCTCAAATGGCGGGCTGCTCACCGGCGACATCGGCTACATGGACGAGGACGGTTTCCTGTTCCTGGTCGACCGCAAGAAGGACATGATCATTTCGGGCGGGTACAACATCTACCCGCAGCTGGTCGAGCAGGCGATCTACGAGCATCCGGACGTCGAGGAGGTGCTCGTCATCGGCGTCGCCGATCCCTATCGCGGCGAGTCGGCGAAGGCGTTCGTCAAGCTGCGCGCTGCCGCACCCGCGTTGACGCTCGAGGCGCTGCGCGAATTCCTGAAAACACGGCTCGGCCCGCATGAGCTGCCGTGCGCGCTGGCGTTGCGCGCGGCGCTGCCGCGCACGCCGGTCGGCAAACTTTCCAAACTCGAACTCAGGCAGGAAGAAGCGGCGCGGGCAGCAACCGCGCAGGCTTCGTGAAGAGGAAACCTTCGGAATGGTCGACGCAGTCATCGTTTCCACCGCCCGCACGCCGATCGGCAAGGCCTATCGCGGCGCGCTCAACGACACGCCAGGCGGCACGCTGGGCGGGCACGCGATCGAGCATGCGCTGAAGCGCGCCGGCATCGATGGCGGCGAGGTCGAGGACGTGATCATGGGCTGCGCCATGCAGGAGGGCACGACCGGGCTGAACGTGGCGCGGCGCGCGCTGCTCACCGCCGGCCTGCCTGTGACCGTCGCCGGCACCACGATCGACCGGCAATGCTCGTCCGGGCTGCAATCGATGTCTCTGCTTGCCAATGCGATCCGCAATGACGGGACGAAGGTGGGCATCGCCGGCGGCCTGGAATCGATCAGCCTGGTGCAGAACGAGCATCGCAACACGTTTCGGCTGATGGACGAGAAGCTGATGCAGATGAAGGCCGACGTCTACATGCCGATGATCGACACGGCCGAGATCGTGGCGAAGCGCTATGGCATCTCGCGCGAAAAGCAGGACGCGTTCGGGCTGGAGAGCCAGAAGCGGGTGGCGGCGGCACGCGAAGCCGGCCGCTTCGATGCCGAGATCGCGCCGATCGCGGTGCGCATGGCGGTGGTCGACAAGGAGACGAAGGCCGTCAGCCACAGGCAAGTGACACTCGCCCACGACGAGGGTCCGCGGCCCGATACGACCGCCGAGGGCCTGGCCGGGCTGAAGCCGGTGCGCGAGAATGGCGTCATCACCGCCGGTAATGCCAGCCAGCTTTCCGACGGCGCCGCAGCACTGGTGATGATGAGCGACAAGGAAGCGGCGCGGCGCGGACTCACCCCGCTCGGCATCATGCGCGGCTTCAACGTTGCGGGATGCGAGCCGGACGAGATGGGCATCGGGCCGGTCTTCGCCGTGCCGCGGCTGCTCGATCGGCATGGGCTGAAGGTCGACGACATCGGGCTTTGGGAGCTGAACGAGGCTTTCGCCGTGCAGGTGATCTACTGCCGCGACCGGCTCGGCATCGACCCGGCGAAGCTCAACGTCAATGGCGGCGCCATCGCGCTCGGCCATCCCTACGGAATGAGCGGCGCGCGGCTGGCGGGCCATGCGCTGATCGAAGGCAAGAGGCGCGGCGTGAAATATGCCGTGGTGACGATGTGCGTGGGCGGCGGCATGGGTGCGGCCGGCCTGTTCGAGATCAATTAGATGAAGAGCGCCCCCTCCACCGCCTTCGGCGGTCCCCCTCCACCGTAAACGGGGGAGGATCAAGGTCGCGGACGGCCGCGACGGTGGATCCTCCCCTGCGAGGCGGGGGAGGGGGACCATGCGAAGCATGGTGGAGGGGGCGCGACGCAACAGGAGGAACCGATGGACCTTCGCTTTACCACGGAAGAAAATACCTTTCGCGAGGAGGTGCGCAGCTTCTTTCGCGACAACGTACCTGCCGACATCCGCGACCGGATGGTCGACGGCGAGCACCTCGGCAAGGACGACTTCGTCCGCTGGACCCGCATCCTGCATGCAAAAGGCTGGGGCGCGCCGCACTGGCCGGCCGAACATGGCGGCACCGGCTGGGGACCGATGAAGCAGTACATCTTCCTCGAAGAGCTGCAGAAATATCCCGCACCCGCACCGCTCGCCTTCGGCGTCAACATGGTCGGGCCGGTGATCTACACATTCGGCAACGCGGCGCAGAAAAAGCGCTATCTGCCGGCGATCCTCAACCTCGACGACTGGTGGTGCCAGGGCTTTTCCGAGCCGGGCGCAGGCTCGGACCTCGCCTCGCTGAAGACGCGCGCGGTGAAGGAAGGCGACCACTACATCGTCAACGGCCAGAAGACCTGGACGACGCTGGCGCAATATGCCGACTGGATTTTCTGCCTCGTGCGCACCGACCCCAACGCCAAGAAGCAGGAGGGCATCTCCTTCCTGCTGATCGACATGAAGACGCCGGGCATCGAGGTCAGGCCGATCGTGACCATGGATGGCGGGCGCGAGATCAACGAGGTGTTCTTCACCGACGTGAAGGTACCGGCCGAAAACCTCGTCGGCGAAGAGAACAAGGGCTGGGACTACGCCAAATTCCTGCTCGGCAACGAGCGCACCAACATTGCGCGCGTCGGCATGTCGAAGCAGCGGCTGGCGCGCATCCGCGAGCTGGCCGCGCAGGAGATTTCGTCGGGGCGGCCGCTGATCGAGGACATCCGTTTCCGCGAAAAGCTCGCCTCGGTGGAGATCGACCTGAAGGCGCTGGAGATGACGCAGCTCCGCGTCGTCGCGGCCGACGCCAAGCGCGGCAACACCGGCAAGCCGGACCCGGCCTCCTCCTACCTCAAGATCAAGGGCTCGGAGATCCAGCAGGCGACTACGCGGCTCTTGATGGAGGTGATGGGACCCTACGCCATGCCCTATCAGCACGAGCCGGAGGAAGGCTGGAACGAGCCACCGGTCGGGCCCGACTACGCCGCGACCGCAGCGCCCGCCTATTTCAACTTCCGGAAAGTCTCGATCTATGGCGGATCGAACGAGATCCAGAAGAACATCATCGCCAAGGCCGTTTTGGGTCTCTGAGCCAACCGTTTTCAGAAGAAGCGACATTTCATGGATTTCGACCTGACCGACGAGCAATCGATCCTGAAGGACTCGGTCGAGCGGCTGCTCACCGAGAACTATGGCTTCGAGCAGCGCAAGAAGATCCTCGCCTCGCCGGAAGGCTGGAGCGGCGAGATGTGGAGGCGCTATGCCGAGCTCGGCCTGCTGGCGCTGCCCTTCGCCGAAGAGCATGGCGGCGTCGGCGGCGGGCCGGTCGAAAGCATGATCGTCATGGAGGCGATGGGCCGCGCGCTTGCGCTGGAGCCTTTTTTCTCGACCGTGGTGCTCGGCGGCGGGTTCCTGCGGCTTGGCGGTACCTCGGAACAGCAGGCTGAAATCATTCCGGCGATTGCCGAAGGATCGCGCAAGCTCGCCTTCGCGCAGGTCGAGCGGCAGTCGCGTTTCGATCTCAACCATGTCGAGACGACGGCCAGGAAGGACGGCGGCGATTACCTCATCTCCGGGGCCAAGGGTGTCGTGCTGCATGGCGATACGGCCGACCAGCTGGTCGTGACCGCGCGCACCGCCGGCGGCGCGCGCGACGCCAAGGGCGTCGGCGTGTTCGTGGTCGATGCCAACGCAGCCGGGGTGACCCGGCGCGGCTACGCGATGCAGGACGGATTGCGTGGGGCGGAGATCAGTTTCGACAAGGTGCGCGTGCCGGCATCCGCCGTGCTCGGCGATCCGGGCGACGGGCTGCCATTGGTCGAGCGTGTCGTTGACCAGGCAATCGCGGCGCTGGCGGCGGAAGGTGTCGGCGTGATGTCGGCGATGCAGGCGCTGACGGTCGAATACCTCAAGGTGCGCAAGCAGTTCGGCGTGCCGATTGGCCAGTTCCAGGTGCTGCAGCACCGGGCGGTGGACATGTATGTCGCGCTCGAGCAGGCGCGTTCGATCACGCTCTATGCGACGATGATGTCGGACAGCGACGATGCCACTGAGCGCAGCCGCGCCGCCCATGCTGCCAAGGCCGAGATCGGCCGCGGCGGGCGCTCTGTCGGTGAAGGCGCGATCCAGCTGCATGGCGGCGTCGGCATGACGATGGAGTATGCCGTCGGCCATTATTTCAAGCGTATGACGATGATCGATTTGATGTTCGGCGACAGCGAGCATCATCTGCGCGCGCTGGCTGAGAGCGGCGGGTTGTTCGGGGATTAAAGCTGGAATAATTCCATCGCCGGAACGGTTAGCCGGAGAACGGTGTTTCTTCGACATCGCACGGTTGCGCGTATAGAATCGCGCGGAAAACCCGAGGTCAGCTCCGATGACTGAATTCACTCCGTGGCAATCGCTTTTCGGCGGCGCGCTGATCGGCCTATCGGCCGTGCTTCTGATGGCGCTGCATGGGCGCATCGCCGGCATGACCGGCATCTTGTCCGGCGTCATCCCGCCGCTTGCCGGCGACTGGCAGTGGCGCGCCGTGTTCCTGGCCGGCGCGATCATCTCACCATTGATCTATCTGGCGGCCGGCGGCGAGATCGCGTTCTCGATCCCGATCGGCATTCCGGCGATCGTGCTCGGCGGGCTGCTGGTCGGCATCGGTGTGCATTTCGGCAATGGCTGCCCGAGCGGACACGGCATTTGCGGCATTGCGCGGCTGTCGCCGCGCTCGATCGTGGCGGTCGTCACCTTCATGATCACCGCCTTCATCACCGTCTTCGTCGTCCGCCGTGCGATCGGGGCCTGACCATGGGCAAGTTTTTCTCGGCGCTCGTCCTTGGCGGTGTTTTCGGCCTCGGCATCGCCATTTCGGGCATGGCGAACCCGGCAAAGATCTTCAATTTCTTCGACGTGTTCGGCGACTGGGACCCGAGCCTCGCCTTCGTCATGGGCGGCGGCCTGGCCGTCGCTTTCGTCGGCTACCGGCTGATCTTCCGCACGCGCCGGGCGCCGGTGCTCGAGCCTTCATTCTCGCTGCCGGCAAGGCGCGAGATCGACGGCGAGCTGATCGGCGGAGCGGCGATCTTCGGCGTCGGCTGGGGTATTGCCGGCTTTTGCCCCGGCGGCGCCATTCCGGCGCTGGGCCTCGGCCATTCGGAAACCTTCATCTTCCTCGGCGCGATGATTGCCGGTATTGTGATCGCTCGCCTGCTACGCGGCATCATCGGCAGGCCGGCGATAGCCTGACCTGAACCTGATGAGGAGGCTCGATGACGGCACCTCTTCCGTTTGCGCCCGACCTTTCGGTCAGACCGGAAGTGACCGGATTCTTCGACAAGGAAACCAACACTGTTTCCTACCTCGTGAAGGATCCGAAATCCGAGGCGTGCGCGGTCATCGACTCGGTCATGGATATCGACTACGCGGCCGGTCGCATCACGCATGACGGCGCTGACAAGATCGTCGCCCTCATCGCCGAGCGCCGGCTGAAACTCGAATGGATCATCGAGACGCATGTGCATGCCGACCATCTGTCGGCCGCGCCCTACATCCAGCAAAAGCTTGGCGGCAAGCTGGGTATCGGCGAGAACATTACCGTCGTGCAGGACACGTTCGGCAAGGTGTTCAACGAAGGGACGGAGTTCCAGCGCGACGGCTCGCAATTCGACCGGCTGTTCGAGGACGGCGGGAGCTACACCATCGGCACCATGACCGCTCATGCCATGCACACGCCCGGCCACACGCCGGCCTGCATGACGCATGTCATCGGCGATGCGGCCTTCGTCGGCGACACGCTGTTCATGCCTGACGGCGGCTCGGCGCGGGCCGATTTTCCCGGTGGCGATGCGCGCACGCTGTTTCGCTCGATCCAGCGCGTGCTTTCGTTGCCCGACGCGACGCGCATCTTCATCTGCCACGACTACGGGCCGAACGGCCGCGACATCAAATGGGAGACGACGGTCGGGGCCGAGAAAGCGCACAACATCCACGTCAAGGACGGCGTGACCGAAGACGCATTCGTCGCCATGCGCGAGGCGCGCGACAAGACGCTCGCCATGCCGAAGCTGATCATCCCGTCGCTGCAGATCAACATGCGCGCCGGGCAGTTGCCGCCGCAGGACGAGGATGGCAAGACGTATCTGAAAGTGCCGGTCAACCTGCTTTGAGGCGACGAGGACAGACGCAATGGAGTTCCGCAAGATCACTGACAATTATTCGGTTTCCGGCCAGATCGCGCCGACCGACGTCGCCGCGATCAAGGCCGCCGGCTTCAAGAGCATCATCGGCAACCGGCCGGATAGCGAAGATGGCGCAGTTCCGCATGGCGAGATCGAGAAGGCGGCGAAGGCTGCCGGGCTCGAATTCCGGTTCATTCCCGTGGTGAGCGGGGCGATCACGAGCGAGAATGTCGAAGACCAGGCCAAGGCGCTGGATGAGCTCGACGGGCCGGTGTTCGCCTATTGCCGGTCGGGAGCGCGGTGCACGAACCTGTACGGGCTGGTGCAGGAACTGAAGCGCTGAAGCCTCAGTAGAGCCAGCGCACCAGGAACAGCGAGATCACCGGGAAGATAGTCAGGATCGCCGTGCGGACGATGTCGCTGACGACGAACGGGATCACCCCCCTATAGGTGCTGCCGATCGGCGTGTCGCGCGCCATCGAGTTGATGACGAACAGGTTCATGCCGACCGGCGGCGTGATCAGGCCGACCTCGACGGCGATCAGCACGAGGATGCCGAACCAGATGGCGAACTCCTCCGGCGGCAGGCCGTAATCGAGCGCCGTCACGATCGGGAAGAAGATCGGGATGGTCAGCAGGATCATGGAGAGCGAATCCATGACGCAGCCGAGCAGCAGATAGAGGACCAATATCGCCGCCAGCACGACCCACGGGTCGTAGCCCTGGCCCGAAATAAACGCCGCCGCTTCCTGCGGCAGCTGCGACAGCGCCAGGAAGCCGTTGTACATGGCCGCGCCGAAGACGATGAAGAAGATCATCGCGGTCGCGCTTGCCGTCGCCAGGATCGACTGGACCAGCGTCGCGCGGTTGAGCCCGCCATTGATCCAAGCGATCAATCCGGTCGCCGCAGCGCCGACGGCAGCGCCTTCCGTCGGCGTGAACCAGCCGAAGTAGATGCCGCCTACGACGGAGAAGAAAACCAGCATCACCGGCCAGACGTCGACAAGCGCACGGAAACGCTCTCCGTAAGCAAGCCGCTTGCTGCTGCCGGCGGAGTCCGGGTGCAGCCGCACATAGATCGAGATGGTGATCATGTAGCCGATCGCGGCCAGTATTCCCGGCACGAAGGCCGCCAGGAAAAGCTTGGCGATGTTCTGCTCTGCGAGGATAGCGTAGATCACCAGCACGATCGACGGCGGGATGAGGATGCCGAGCGTACCGCCGGCAGCAAGCGTGCCGGTGGCGAGCGCTCCCGAATAGCCGTAACGGCGCAGTTCCGGAAGCGCCACCTGCGCCATGGTGGCGGCGGTCGCAAGCGAGGAACCGCAGATGGCGCCAAAACCCGCACAGGCGCCGATCGCAGCCATGGCGACGCCGCCGCGGCGGTGCCCGAGCCAGGTCTGCGCGGCCTTGAACAGGGATTGCGACATGCCGCCGAGGGAGGCGAACTGGCCCATCAGCAGGAAGAGCGGGATGATCGACAGGGAATAGCTGGAGAAGGTCGAGAAGGTCTCGTTCTTGAGCTTCGCCAGGATGGGAGCCGGCGAGCCCATGACGATCCAGGTTCCGCCAAGCCCGCACAGAAGCATGGCGAGCCCGATCGGCAGGCGCAGAAAGATCAGTGCCAGCAGGATCGGGAAGGACAGGATGCCGATTTCGAGACTGGTCAATGCATGCCCCCCTGGCCGGGAGCGAGCAGCGAACGTCCGGCCGCGACTTCCCAGGCACGCACGGCGATCATATAGAGGGCGACGGCGACCGCTCCCGCCGCGGCCACCATGCACAGCGCATAAGCCCACCAGACCGGCATCTCGATGATGAAGGTGGTTTCGCCGTAGTTGAATTTGTCGATCATGCCGAACCAGAGCCGCCAGGCGATCACCACCGTGACGACGCCCATCAGCAACTCCGACACGAGATCGATCAGGCGGTTCGCGGAGGCAGGCAGAAACGACGTGAAGAGGTCGACGGTGGCGTGTCCGCGATTGAGCTGGCACCACGGCAGGAAGGAGAACACGACGAAGCCTATCGCAGCCTCGGCGATCTCGTAGTCGCCGGGCACCGGTCCGAGGCCGAACCCCGTCAGCGCCCGGCCGACGATGCTGATGCAAGTCATGACGGTGATGGCGACGAGCACCAGCCCGCCGAAGATCGCAAGCCAGCGCGCCATGCCTCCGATCAAGGTCGGCAGCCGCATAATCTTCCCCTCCCCTCTTGCCGGAGGCTATCGCCGGTCGATTCGATCGGCAACGCTTCGAGGAAACGTTATATGACATAACATTTCCTCGCGGCAAGGCGCAGCCGACCAGATGCTGCGCAGTCAAGCGGGATCGGTCGGCGCGAGGCGCCCCCCTCTGTCCTGCCGGACATCTCCCCCACAAGGGGGGAGATTGGCTGTCACCGCGACCTTCGCCAATCGGCGCGCGAAGGATCGCTACGCTGGCGCAAAGCAGAAAAGCTACAGCGGCAGGGCGCCGGTCTCTTTCAGCGTTTCCAGCACGATCGCCGTTTTTACGTGCTGGACCGATTCGTGCGGGAGCAGCTCGCCGTTGACGAAGGCGGCGAGCGATTTCAGGTCGGGCGTGACCACTTTCAGGATGTAGTCCATCTCGCCGGTCAGCGCGTGCGCCTCCTGCACCTCCGGCAGGCGCTTCACCAGTTCGGCGAAGCGGCGGGCGTTGTCGCGGTTGTGGGTGGACAGCGTCACCGTCACGATATTGACCAGCGGGAAGCCGAGGTGCTCGCGGTCGAGCACCGCGCGGTAGCCGCGGATGATGCCGTCGTCCTCCAGCCGCTGCCGCCGACGCGAGCATTGCGAGGCCGACAGATTCACCCGCTCCGCCAGCTCGTTGTTGGTGAGCCGCGCGTCCCGCTGCAGCTCCGCCAGCAGCTTGCGGTCGAATTCGTCGATCTGCACGGAATTCATCTCTTTTTGACCTTCGGCGCATGTTTTGTGCACATTCTTCGCCAAGCATGATCCGAATGCAAGCTCTTCGCATGTGGCCTGCGCTATGATTGCCGGCAGGTTTCGACAGGAGGATCAGATGGGTCCGTTTCCGCACGACGCACCGCCCGCCAAAATCAGCGACGCCAATCCGGCCGGCACCGACGGTTTCGAGTTCGTCGAGTTTGCGCATCCCGAGCCGGAAAAGCTTGCGGTGCTGTTCGAACGCATGGGCTATACGCCGGTCGCGCGTCACCGCACCAAGAACATCACCGTCTGGCGCCAGGGCGACATCAATTATGTGCTCAATGCCGAGCCCGGCTCGCACGCCATGCGCTTCGTCGAGGAGCACGGCCCCTGCGCGCCGTCGATGGCCTGGCGCGTCGTCAATGCGCGGCATGCTTTCGAACACGCGGTGTCGAAGGGCGCCACACCTTATGAAGGCAACGACAAGGCGCTCTCCGTCCCGGCGATCGTCGGCATCGGCGGCTCGCTCCTCTATTTCGTCGACCGCTACGGCGCGAAGGGCTCGGCCTATGATGACGAGTTCGAGTGGACAGCCAAGCGCAATCCGAAGCCGGAGGGCGTCGGCTTCTATTACCTCGACCACCTGACCCACAATGTCTATCGCGGCAATATGGACAAGTGGTGGGCGTTCTACCGCGAGCTCTTCGGCTTCAAGCAGATCCACTATTTCGACATCGACGGCCGCATCACCGGCCTGGTGTCGCGTGCGATCACCAGCCCGTGCGGAAAAATCCGTATCCCGCTGAACGAGTCGAAGGACGAGACCAGCCAGATCGCCGAGTATCTGAAGAAGTACAAGGGCGAAGGCATCCAGCACATCGCGGTCGCGACCGAGAATATTTATGACGCGACCGACAGGCTTGCCGACAACGGGCTCAAATTCATGCCCGGCCCGCCGGACACCTATTACGAGATGTCGTCGCAGCGCGTCGCCGGCCATGACGAGCCGATCGAGCGCATGAAGAAGCACGGCATCCTCATCGACGGCGAGGGCGTGGTCGATGGCGGCATGACCAAGATCCTGCTGCAGATCTTCTCCAAGACCGTGATCGGGCCGATCTTCTTCGAGTTCATCCAGCGGAAGGGCGACGAAGGTTTTGGCGAGGGCAATTTCCGCGCCCTGTTCGAATCGATCGAGGAAGACCAGATCCGCCGCGGCGTGCTGAAGGCCGACCAGGCGGCTTAAAGCGTGTCACGTGAAAAGGATTCACGCGACACGCTTAGGCTGTTGATTTTTGCGCATGTCTTTATCGCGAAACCGCGGACACTTTCGGGAGACATGCTTTAGGCTGCAGGCTTGGGCGCAAACCCGTTATGAGTTAAGTTCACTTCATACAGGGATTGTGAACTCCGTCCCGAGTAGGACGAATACATCACCTGGGCAACCGGGATTTTGCCGGTGATATCCATGCCCTCCTGGGTGGTCGGAAAACGCCTGTCAGCGCGTGCAATCGGACAGCCGCGTGCCGGCACCGGATGGTTAGTTAGAGCCCGGCGGCCTTGCGCAGAATGTCGTTGATGCGGCTCTGCCAGCCCGGCCCGGCCGAGCGGAGCTTTTCCAGGACGTCTTGGTCAAGGCGAATGGTCACCTGCTTCTTCGGCTTCTCGATCGTCGGCCGGCCGCGCGAACGCCGAATGCTCTCTGCCAGTTCCGGAAAAACCTCGGCGAAAGGCCTGGCTTTCTTGAAGTCCTCCTCAGTCCACTCCGGGTTGTCCGGATCGAGCGCGATGCCGCGCTGAATCTCTGCTTCTTCCGCGTCCGAAATCTTCGGCAGGTTAGCGCTTTTCTTGCTCATAGATTCTCCTTTCCCTGCGGCTCGCTCGGCGGAAGCTGACCACCGAAACGGCTTCGCTGCCGAGTGGCGAGAACACGACAGCAAACAAATCGTCGTGAAGGAGGCCGACAGCTACGAACCGTGGGCGTCCTGTCGAACTTGCGTACGTCGACCTCACCACGGCGTCCGCCCAGTCAAAATCGGCTGTCCGTTGGAAATCCAGGCCATGGTCCTGAATGTTCCGGCGGCGTTTCGGCTCATCCCAGACGATTTTCATCTGAATTTCTGTAGCGACAGAAAACTGACGAAGTCAAGAATTTTTGTAGCTACTAAAGCATGTCGCGTGAATTGGGATTCACGCGACATGCTTTAGGTCTTTGATTTTGCGCATGTCTTGATCCCAAAACCGGGGCCACTTTTTGGGAGACATGCTGTAATTATCCGGGCCCGAATAGCCTGATGGCGACGGCGAGCACGATGAAGCCCGCTGCAATGACCGCGAGCAGTGACAGCATGCGGCGGCGCATGGCTTGCGTTTCAGCATCGCGCGCGACCTTCAGGTTGAAGACGGTGTGGAAGATCATCGCCTTGCGCGGGATGCCGCTGCGGTTGGTCAGTCCTTCGGAGCGCGCCTCGATGCGGTAGCTGAGGCGGATCGCCAGGATGAAGACGATCACCATGGCGATACCCCACACGCCTGCGAAGATGCCGAACCACATGGCCGAATCCATCCTCTGACCGCCTCCCGCTATTTCCCGATTTCAGCCAGGATGCGGCCCATGACGCGAGCCTGCATCTGCCCGATATCGGCGCCGAGCAGGCCGAGATAAGCCTGGTTGTAAGCCTGCTGCTTGACCAGGATCGCCTCGCCTTCCGGCGTCGAATAGAAGGCGATCATTCATGATGTCACCCGCGGGTTTGCCGGGTGGAATAGGTTCAAGCGATGTTGTCCGTTCGAAGGCGGCGATCGGGGCGAGGGCGGTAATCCCTGCCAAGCAATTCCGAAGCTTGGCCGCCATTGCGTCCGGTTGACGCGGCGATCCTTCGCGCCCCCCTCTGTCCTGCCGGACATCTCCCCCACAAGGGGGGAGATCGGCTGTCACATCGATTTTCGCCAATCGTCAACGTTGCAGGTTGGCGGAGCCAAAGCGGCCGTCCCATCTCCCCCCGTGTGGGGGAGATGGCCGGCAGGCCAGAGGGGGGCGCTTCGCTCCTGACTATTCCCGGTATCCGTCGCGTTGCCTCAGCCGAGCTTCTCCACCGTCTGCTCGATCGCGCCGAAGATGGAGTGGCCGGCTCTGTCCTTCATCTCGATACGCACCTTGTCGCCGTGGCGCAGGAAGGGTGTCTTCGGCGCACCGGACTGGATCGTCTCGATGGTGCGGATCTCGGCGATGCAGGAATAGCCGACACCACCCTCCCCGACCGGCTTGCCCGGCCCGCCGTCGAGCTTGTTGGATACCGTGCCCGAGCCGATGATGCTGCCGGCGGCGAGCGGACGGGTCTTTGCCGCGTGCGCGATGAGCGTTGGGAAATCGAAGGTCATGTCGATGCCGGCATTGGCGCGGCCGAACGGCTTGCCGTTCAAATCGACGACGAGCGGCAGGCTGAGCCTGCCGCCGTCCCAGGCATCGTCCAGCTCGTCAGGCGTCACCGCTACGGGCGAGAAAGCCGAAGACGGTTTTGACTGGAAGAAGCCAAAACCCTTGGCCAGCTCGGCCGCGGTGAGATTGCGCAGCGTGACGTCGTTGACCAGCATCACCAGGCGGATCGTTTCGCGCGCCGTGGCAGCGCTCGCGCCGGCCGGCACGTCGCCGACGATCACCGCGATCTCGGCCTCCATGTCGATGCCCCAGGCCTCGTCGGCCTGGATCGCGTCGCGCGGGCCGAGGAAAGAATCGGAGCCGCCCTGATACATCAGCGGGTCGGTCCAGAAGCTTGCCGGCATCTCGGCGCCGCGCGCCTTTCGCACCAGCTCGACATGGTTCACATAGGCCGAGCCGTCAGCCCATTGATAGGCGCGCGGCAAGGGCGAATGCGCGTCGTGCTCGTGGAAACGCTGGGACGGCACCGACCCATGATCGAGCGACTCCGCCAGCGCCGCGAGATGCGGCGAAAGCCGCTGCCAGTCATCCAGCGCCGCCTGCAGCGTGGGCGCCAGGAACGAGGCGTCGGTGCAGCGCGTCAGGTCGCGCGAAACGATCACGAGCTTCCCGTCGCGCGTGCCGTCCTTCAAAGTCGCAAGCTTCACGCAGCACTCCTCCTCTGCAAACTCTTTTCTATGGCAATGGCAAGCCCATCGCGACCGATGGTGAGCGGCCCGTCCCAGGTTTCGCGCACCGCAGCGATCCAGTCCTGCTCGCCGATCTCCGGATCGTCGGCCGGGATCAGATGGTTGATCACCAGATGCCCGATCCCGGCCTCGGCGGCGACGCGGCCGGCGTCGGCGGCAAAGCTGTGGCTGGCAAGCAGATGCTCCCGCAGCCGCACCCCGTTGCCGGTGCGCGCCACAAGCCGGTCGACGCCTTGCGCCAGCATCGCCTCGTGCACGAGCATGTCCGCGCCGCGCGCGAATTCGGCCAGCGGCGGGAACGGCACCGTGTCGGAGGAGAACACGATGCTCACGCCGTCGCCCTCGAACTTCAGCGCAAAGCAGTCGGTCACCGGCGGGTGCTCGACGCGCAGCGCCGAAACGGCAAGCCCGTTCTCCGTGATGACCACGCCTTGCGAAAACTCCTCGACCTGAACCAGGTCGCGAATGTCGGGCCGGCCCTCATCGACGATGCGGATCTCGATGTCGAACTCCATCGCCTGCGCGAACATGCGCCAATAATGGCCGGTACCCGGAGGGCCGAAGATTCGCACCGGCGTCGACAGCCCGGCCGTCCAGGCGGTGTGGATCAGCGCGCCCAGCTCCAGCACATGGTCGGAGTGAAGATGCGTGATGAAGACGAGGTCGAGCGCCTTGAGGCTCAAGCCCGCGTCGGTCAGGCCGCGCGTCACGCCAAGCCCGCAGTCGACGACGATCTTCCTCCCGCCCAGTTCGAGCAGCGAAGAGCTCGGCCAGGGGCCGCCGGGTCGCAGCGCCGGACCGCCCTTGGTGCCGGTGAGCACCAGCCTTGCGCTCAAGCCCACTTCCCTTCCGGCGTGCCGTCGAAACGTTTCTTCAAATCGGTCCAGCAGTCGATGTAGTCGGGCTGCAGCGTCTCCGCTTCCGCAGCATAACGCGTGAGCAGCTGGGGGAATCGCGTCTCGAACATGAAAGCCATGGTGTCGTCGAGCTTAGTGGGCTTGAGCTCGACGGTCGAGGCTTTCTCGTAGCCGGTGGCATCCGGGCCGTGCGCCAGCATCATGTTGTGCAGGCTGACGCCGCCCGGCACGAAGCCCTCCTCCTTGGCGTCGTACCTGCCATGGATCAGCCCCATGAACTCGCTCATGATGTTGCGGTGATACCAGGGCGGCCGAAAGGTATTTTCCGCCACCAGCCAGCGCGGCGGGAAGATGACGAAATCGACATTGGCCGTGCCCTCCTCGCCGCTCGGCGCGGTGAGCACGGTGAAGATCGACGGGTCGGGATGGTCGAACAGGATGGCGCCGACCGGGGAGAAGGTGGCGAGGTCGTATTTGTAAGGCGCGTAGTTGCCGTGCCAGGCCACCACGTCGAGCGGCGAGTGGCCAAGCTCGGTGACGTGGAACCTGCCGCACCATTTCACCGTCAGCCGGCAGGGCGTCTCCTTCTCCTCGAACCAGGCGGCCGGCGTCTTGAAGTCGCGCGGATTGGCAAGGCAGTTGGCGCCGATCGGGCCGCGATCGGGCATGGTGAACTTGGCACCGTAATTCTCGCAGATATAACCGCGCACCGGCCCATCCATCAGCTCGACCTTGAAGGTCAGCCCGCGCGGGAGCACGACGATCTCGCCGGGCTTCGCCTCGATCACCCCCATCTCGGTGACAAAACGCACGCCGCCCTGCTGCGGCACGATCAGCATCTCGCCGTCGGCGTTGAAGAAATGGTCGTCGACCATCGATTGGTTGGCGACATAGACATGCGCGGCCATGCCGGCCTGGGTGAAGACGTCGCCGCCCGTCGTCATGGTGCGGATGCCTGAAACGAAGTCCGTTTCGACGTTCGGCATCGGCGTCGGGTTCCAGCGCAGCTGGCCGAGCGCCAGTTCATGATCGGCGGGGTTCGGCGCGGACTTCCAGTATTTGTGCTCGATGCTCCTGAAGCGGCCGGTGTGCTTCACGCTCGGGCGGATACGGTAGAGCCAGGATCGCTCGTTGATGCCGCGCGGGGCCGTGAAGGGCGAGCCCGAGAACTGCTCGGCATAAAGGCCGTAGGCGGGGCGCTGCGGCGAATTCCTCCCCTGCGGCAAGGCGCCAGGCAGGCTTTCCGTCTCAAAATCATTGCCGAAACCCGGCATGTAGGTGAAAGCCATGGTTTCCTCCATTTCCAGGGCATTCTCGCGAATCGCGAAAATGCTCCAGGTCTCTGTTCTGTCGCAAACGGCGGGGTTTCCCCGCCGCCATCCAGACGGAAGACGCTTTCCGCTTTTCCTGGATTTGCTCCGGTGATAGTTGCGTCTGTAACCATCGATTTTGCAACCATCAACGATGATGGCATGAGGATCGTGCCGATATGGACAAGGCGACGCCCGACGACGTGCTGGCGCTGGAGACTTTTCTTCCCTACCGGCTCAACCGGCTGGCAGAGGCGGTCAGCCGCGACTTCGCGCGCATCTACCGGGATCGCTATGGGCTGACGCGGCCGGAGTGGCGGCTGCTCGCCACGCTCGGCCAGTATGGCAGCATGACCGCAACCGCGATCGGCCGGCACTCGGCAATGCACAAGACTAAGGTCAGCCGCGCCGTCTCGGCGTTGGAGAAACGCCGCTGGCTCGCCCGCGCCTCGGATGAAACCGACCGCCGCGTCGAGCACCTGAAGCTGACCAGGGCCGGCGAGGAAGCCTATCGCGCACTCGTGCCGCTGATGCGCGGCTTCGAAATGAAGATCCTCGGGCGCGCGAGCGCGGCGGATCGCGAGGCGGTGGCGAAAGCGCTCAGCGTGCTGGAGAAGATTGCCAGCGTGGAAAGATAAATGAGCTGCTCGAGCGCCTGGATGGAGCGTTCCACTTTCCGGTGAGGCAGCGATCCTTCGCGCCCCCCTCTGCCCTGCCGGGCATCTCCCCCACAAGGGGGGAGATTGGACGGCCGCTTTGGTTTCGCCAACCTGCAACGTCGACGGTTGGCGAAGGTCGAGATGACAGCCGATCTCCCCCCTCGTGGGGAGATGTCCGGCAGGACAGAGCGGGGCGCCTCGCTCCGGCCGGTCCAGTCATGCACAACTCACTCCAGAACGAGCGGCGGCCGGCCGGCGAAAAAAATGCGTCAGGCGGAAAACTTCACGCTGACGCCGCGCTGCCGAAAATAGGCCTGCATCAGCTTGCGGCCCGAACGGTTGTTCTGGGCCAGCCTGGCGGGATCGAACACGGCCTCTTTCATGCCTTCGCGCGCGAGCGCTGCCTTGAGCGTCGCTATATGCATGTCGATGTCGGCATTGTCCGCCTGGAGCGATGCATAGATGCTGTCGATTGCCTCGGCCACGGTCGGCTCGCTCACTTCAGTGCTCCCTTGGTTGTCCGACTCGCGGGTTAGCACAGATCGGGCGACCTGGGGGATGGCAGCGTGGCCACGGATCGCGAGGACACCAGCCTAGAGCATTTTCACGATTCATAGAATCGCGAAAATGCTCTAAGCTTTTGTCTTTACGCAAATCCGGACAGAAAACCGGTTTCCACTTTTCCTGGATTTGCTCTAGGCAGCCCGCTTCCTGGGCGCCTTGGCCGGCTGGAACGGAATCTCGACATCGACCGCAAGCGTGGAGACCTGCGGGCCGCGCTCCATCTTCACGCTGACCTTGTCCTGGTCGATCTCCATGTGGCCGGCGATGACCCGCAGGATCTCGTCCCTGAGCTTGGTGACGAGGTCGTTGCCGCCGGCGCTGGCGCGCTCGTGCGCGAGCAGGACCTGCAGCCGTTCCCGCGCGGCAGGCGCCGAATGGGTCCGGGAAAACAGACGGAAGAGCTTCATGCCGCCTTCCTTCCGAAGAATTTTCCGAAGAAATTGCGCCGCTCGCCGGGAACCGCGACCGGGATCGGCTCGCCCCTGAGGCGGCGGACCGCGTCGAAATAGGCCCGGCCCGGGGCGCTTTCGCCGGCCGACAGGGTGACCGGCGATCCGAGGTTCGAAGCGCGCAGCACGTCGGCGCTTTCCGGGATGATGCCCAGCAGCGGGATCGACAGGATCTCGAGCACGTCGTCGACCTTGAGCATGTCGCCGCGCTCGGCACGCGCCGCGTCGTAGCGGGTGAGCAGCAGGTGCTTTTCCATGCGCTCGCCGTTCTCGGCCTTCAGCGTCTTGGAATCGAGCAGGCCGATGATGCGGTCGGAATCGCGCACCGAAGAGACCTCCGGGTTGGTCACCACGATCGCCACGTCGGCATGGCGCATGGCCAGCGTCGCGCCGCGCTCGATGCCGGCAGGGCTGTCGCAGATGACCCAGTCGAACGCCTTGGCCAGCGTGGCGATGACTTTCTCGACACCTTCGGCCGTGAGATTGTCCTTGTCGCGGGTCTGCGAGGCCGGAAGCAGGTAGAGCGTGTCGACACGCTTGTCGCGGATGAGCGCCTGGGTCAGCTTCGCTTCACCCTGGATGACGTTGACCAGGTCGTAGACGACCCTGCGCTCCGCCCCCATGACCAGATCGAGATTGCGCAAGCCGACGTCGAAATCGACCACGACGACCTTGTCGCCGCCCTGCGCCAGCGCAGCCCCGAGTGCGGCCGTCGACGTGGTCTTGCCCACGCCGCCCTTGCCGGAAGTGACCACGACTACTTTCCCCATCGACCTCTCCTGACAATCCTTTTCGTCGATTTAGCTGAGCGCTGCCGTGCGCAGCCCGTTGCCTTCCAGCCAGACCTGGATGGCCCTGCCGCGCAAATCCGGATCCATGTCCTCGGCCGTCAGGTAGAAACCGTCGACGGCGATGAGCTCTGCCTCCATCTTGCGGCAGAAGATGCGCGCCGCCGCGTTTCCCGTCGTGCCCGCCATGGCGCGTCCGCGCAGCGTGCCGTAGACATGGATCGATCCGCCGGCGACGACTTCGGCGCCCGATGCGACCGAGCCGACGATGGTGACGTCGCCCTCCGGGAAAAACAGCGACTGGCCGGAGCGCACGGGCTCGGTGACGACGATCGACGGCATCGCAGCCGCATAGGTCTGCCTGACCGGCGGCGGCTCGATGGGCTGCTGCTCCCGCGCAGGAGCGGCGGTGGGTGCGCCGGCTGCGGTCTCTGCCTCAGGCTCCTCGATGTCGGAGGCGGGGCGTCCATTCATCATGGCCGGCGGCATGTCCGGCCCGAGCATGGAGGGCCGCGCGCCCTCGATGCCCATCACGCGGACATTGCGGGCGTTGAGCTTCTCGACCAGATCGCGCAACGCGCTCTTGTCGATGTCGAGGGCGGCGACGTCGAGGATGACGGGGCGGCGCAGAAAGAAACCGGCCGAGCGGGCCGCCAGATCATCGAGGCCGACAAGCCAGTCCTCGAGCGGCAATTCCGGGGTCAGCGCGAGGGCAAGGAAGGAGCGCCCCTTGAGGCGGATCGGCCTGGGTTTCGTTAACATCGCGGTCATCTTGGTGAATTTTCTGTTGCCAAGATGTATCGAGGGAATGGTTAACGGAACGTAAAAATCTGCCTGCGTTCTTGGTTTCCTGACATGGCCTGACGGGAGAAGCGCAAGGCCCCCGCCAGTGCAGGGAATTCGCGGCGGACGCGCCAACGTCATCGCCAAGCCATTTTGCAGAACTTGACGCACATAGCTTCGTAGCGTTCCGCTTTTCCGGTTGACGCGGCGTTCCTTCGCGCCCCCCTCTGCCTGCCGGCATCTCCCCCACAAGGGGGGAGATCGGACGGCCGCTTTGCTTTCGCCGACCGGCAACGTTGGCGATTGGCGAAAGTCAAACTGACAGCCAATCTCCCCCCTTGTGGGAGGGCTTTGCACGGAAGCTGAGCGATGATTCCGTTTGAGTTGAAGCGGGAGATGATTCGCATGGTCGATCGTGTGGTTGGTCAACTTAGCCTTGCGGACGGGCTTGCCCGATCGGAATCGA
>Ga0164290_1001496_pt1 | contig 32456 bp, 23 predicted proteins | sample Micstemetagenome_FD_108782 | JGI IMG/M metagenome (GOLD analysis project Ga0164290, IMG submission 108782) | Contaminated culture microbial community from soil near Moab, Utah, USA - Microcoleus steenstrupii SON62 (Illumina Assembly) | ecosystem: Environmental > Terrestrial > Soil > Soil crust...
CGCTGCACGAAGCGGAGGAACTCGAACGCCTCCTTCACGTGCCGCGCGCCGCGTGGGATGATGAGCACGTCCTGCGACAGGACCGAGTGCCCCGCGAGGTCCGGTCGGTCGGCCGGGTGCGGGATCGGCACCGCGAACCAGGGGAGACCAGGGCGGTACACCTTCACGTAGTTCGCCTTCCAGACGCCGTTCATCTCCATCGCCACCTTGCCGGTCATGAACGGGTCTTGAGGCGAGGAGAAGTTGCCGAAGCCGCTCTGGAAGCTCTGGACCTCCTTCGCGCCAAATCGCTTGGAGTAGGTCTGGATCCAACGAAAGGCGCGTCGAGCCTCGGGGGTATCGATGGTGACGCGGTCGCCGTCCATGAGCTTGCCACCGAAGAGGCCGCTCCAAGCCCAGTTCCACCAGCCGGGGTTCGAGGGGAGGTACCCCGCCAGCGCGATGCCGCCGTCCTTCCCCTTCTTCGATATCTCCGCCACGATCGCGTCGAGTCCCTCGACCGTCTTGGGGAACGTCTCGGGCGTCGCGTACTTCTTCGGCACGAGGTCGGGGCGGACGTGGAGCGCGACCGAAGCCGGGGTGCTCGGGAGGGCGCAGAGACGCCCCTTGTAGTTCAGGGGATCCCAGTACGCCTTGATGTAGTTCGACTCGACCAACCCCGCCTGGCGCCCCATCTCGGTGAGGTCGGTCAGGGCGTTCGCGTCGGCGAACTGCACCACCTGCTCAAGCCAAATTCCCGCGACGTCCGGCGGGTTCCCCCCGGCCGTGGCGAGGCGCGTCTTGCCATCCACGCCAGAGATGCTGAGGTACTTGACGAAGATGCGGTCCTGGGATCGGTTGAAGGCGTCGACCACCTTCCGCATCTCCTCGCCTTCCGATCCGGTCCACTTCTCCCAGTAGACGACCGTCACGCGTCCGCTCTTCGGCTGACGGGTGGTAACCCGGTCGCCGGCGATGGCGGCCCCGATCACCACCACCGCCACCGCGGCGAGACCGAGGGCGAAGCGAACGGTCATCTCATGGACCGCCGGAGGTTGTCAGATCGTCGAACCTTGCTCAGCATCGTCGCGAGAGTCATTCTCCTCGATCTCCGCTATTTCAGGGTCGAGAGCGTCACGATTCCTGGTCCAGGCACCTCGATGGTGACCGCGCCGCCGCGCACATTTTGGGCCGGGAGCGTCTTCGAGTTCTCCGTAGCCGAGGTGCGTACGGCGTTCAGCCGCTTCGCCGAGATGCCCTTGAGGTTCACCCGGATCCGCTTCGGCGCGTCGCTCGTGTTCAGCAGAACGACCGTCACGTCCTTTCCGCGCACGAAGGCGGAGGCGTTGATCGGGCCATAGCCCGGAGTCGCCTCGACGCGAACCGCGCCCGCCGGGATGTACCGGGAGTAGTGCCGAACGACGTGCGTCTTCTTGTCCATGCCGGACGTGAGCATCAGCGCGTGCTCGTTCGGCACCCCCTCGGCGAACTGCCACGGGACGAACGCGGAAGCGTTGCCCGCGACGAGCGCGTTGTGGATCGCGACGCCGACCCCCTTCTCCTTCGCCGGCGCGGGCCAGGCGTGCTCGCCGGTGCCGCCCTCGGTCACCCAATACGGCTTTCGGTCGCGCGCCACCATCGACCAGAACTTGGCCGACGAGTTTGTCGAGACGTCGCCCACCACGCCGTCCGCGTACCCGTGGGTCGCCCAGAAGCTGAGCGAACGCCACGCTCTGGGGTCCTCTCGCATCGCCTCGGTGTACTTGACGTTCGGGCCGTTCTCCCAGTTGAAGCCAGTCATCGTCTCGGGCCCGAACAGCTTGATGCGCCCAAGCCCTTCCTGGCGCAGCACGTCGCCCGTAAGGCCCGTGATGGTGGCGAGGTCCTTGCCCGTCCAGAGGCAGCTCTCGAAGCCTTGCGTGAACTGCGGCTCGTTGGCGGCCGATAGCGCGTAGACCGGGACGCCGTTCGCCTCGTAGTGCTTCGCCATCTCGACGAGCCACTTGGCGAAGTGCGGGTACATCTCGGGCCGCACGCGGTTCGTGCCTCCGGCCTTCTGCCCGTTCCGGTCGACCACATAACTGGCGCCGTCGATGGCGCCCGAGCCGGTGTCGGTGATGCGGCCGTTCAGCTTCATCCAGCCCGGCGGGCTCCAGACGGTCCCGATGACCTTGAGCTTCGGATTGATGCGGCGAACCGCCTTGGCGAAGTTCAGGAAGACGGGAGTGCGCGGATCGGCCTTGGCGAAAGCCGGATCGCGGTGCGAGATCTGCGCGGAATTCGCGACCGGCCCGATCGTGCCGTCGCCCCACAGATTGCAGCGCAGGATGTTGAACCGCAGCTCATCGGCGTAGATCCGCGCGGACTCCGGCCGCTGGTACCAGGTCGCCATCTGCGGCTCCCAACTGATGAGACAGGTACCGAATCCGTCGATGGTTTGGAACCGCTTGGCCGGGTTCACCGTGACGGTCACGTTGCCGCTCTGCGGCGAGGCGCAGGCGGGCAGGCTCAGCGTGGCGGCGAGGACGAGAAAGGAAATGCGGAAGGACATACGTTGGCTCTCCGGGTACTTCTCACAGCATAGCGGGGTTCGGCGTTCGGTGAGGGAGCGTGCTGTCATCCCGAGCGAAGCCGAGGGATCTAACGGTAGGCCTTGACTACTCCCGGTTATGCCGCAGACCAGGGCCAGGGTTACGCGCGAAGGCGCGTGTAGCCGCGCCCCCCGCGGTCGCGCAAGGTGGGTCCTCTCTGCGCCCCCTGCGGTGAAGATCCTATCGAGCTCCGCTCGATCCGCGGCAGGAATGCCGCAGCCACAGGTGCCTACTTCTGAGTCTTCTTGACCAGCAGCAGTCAGATCCCTCGGCTTCGCTCGGGATGACAGGGGCTCGATCGAGAGGTCTCCCCAACACCCAACACCCAACACCCAACACCCGGAAGACCGGCCTACTTCAGGCCGAGCTTCTCGGTCCACTCTCCGAGCTTTCCTCTGGAGTAGGCGAAGCCGTGGTAGAAGGCGACGGCGGCCTTGCCCCAGCGGGTGTAGATGGCCGGCCGGCCGGTGCGGCGGGCGAGGGCGAACATGCGGTGGCTGCCGCGCGAGATGAAGGCGCGAGTTCGGTAGATGAGCCGGCGGCGGGGCGAGTCGGGCACGGCGGGGTCAACCCGCTTGATGGGGCGGACGCCGCGCTTGCGCCACGTCAGGCGGTAGGCGAGTCCCTCGCGGCGCTGGCGGAAGCCTGCGGCTTGGGTCGCGACCACGAACTCCTCGTCGACCGGCTCAAGGCAGAGACGGTCGGCCTCGATCGCCTCCCGAACGAAGGCGGCCACTTCGGGGGAGCGGATCACCACGACGTTCGTGCCGCGGCCGTCGCTGGAGTACGGCTCTACCCAGGCGTCGCCGAACGAGATGTCGGACGTCTCGCCGATCACGTCGTCGCAGTAGTTGCACGCCTCGTACTGGAAGAAGCCCGAGCCCCAGTCGCCGTCGACGAGGTTCCACCAGTCCTTGCGGTGCACCGTTCCGTCGCGGAGGGTGAGCTGCGCGGTGTAGGTGCTCGCCGGGCGGGTGACGTCCTTCACCCGGAACTCGACGGCGCTCACTTCCCCGGCCGGCACCCCCATCTGCATCGCGAAGCTCTCCACAAACCGCGCGCTCTTCATGTGGCCACAGAAGAGGCCCAGCGTGTAGGCGATGCGTTCGCGGAACACGGGGTCTTCTCGCCGCAGGAGCTGGATCGCTTTGATGAAGCACGGCACGCCGACGATCGCGTAGCGGCCCGGAGTCTCGCGGATCGTGCGGAGAATCTCCGACGCCTCGACCGGGTAGTAGCGCGACTTCGCCCCCTCGCGCACCTCGGCTTGGGTGCGCGAGAGGCGGTACCGGAAGTAGCGGCCGTCGGACTGCGGGTCCTCGACGGGGACCACGTGGGCCGCTCCGTCGATGAGGCCGCGCGCCATGAGCTCGTCGAGAACCCAGCTCACCATCCCGCCCGAGCTGCCCCGGTCGCGGAACCCCTCGCCGTCCACGTACCCGACGTACGCCGACACGAACCGCCCGATCGTGGGGTGCGGCTCGGCCTCGGGATACGCCTCCGCCGCGATCTCGTTCTCGTTCGCGGCCCCGGGCGAAAAGGGGCAGGTTCGGGTGAACGATTCGGACGGCCGTCGCAGCCACTCGGCGTCCCCGGTCGGCTGGAGCTGCCCGTAGGCGTCCAGGTCCATGCGAGCGGTCGCCGGGTCGGCTTGGGCGACGCAGCTGCCACACCCGCTGCACAGCCCCGAGCGGATGATGCGGAGCGGACTCAGCGGCTTATCGGGCATCGCACTCCAGCAGGGCGCGGCGCAGATAGTCGTTCGATTGGGCTCGCACCTCGACGATGCGCGCGGGAATGCGGGGGTCGAGCGGCTCGCTCATCAGCGGCTCGAGGGCGTTTTCCGGGGCGTCGTCCCCCACAAGGTGCGCCTCGCCGCCGAGCAGCTCCATCAGCCCCCGGACCTTGATCGAGCGGTAGGGCGAGAGCTCGCAGGCGAACGGGCGCTCGTTCTGCAGCGCGAACACGCATCCGTGGAAGAAATTGGTCGCGACCGCCTCGGCCCCGGCGACGGCGTGGGCGAAGTCGTGCGGTCCGGCGGTGAGCCATTGCGCGTCGGCCCAGTCGTTGCGGTAGCCGATGCTGAGCAGCGGAAGCCGCTTGGCGTCGGCCCATCGGCGCACGCGCGCGGCGAACCCCGGGGAGAAGTTGTGTCCGTAGACCAGCGCGTACGGCGCGCGTGGCTTCGGCTCGCCGTCCGGCGGCAGTAGGAACTGCAGGCACGGGTCGAGGACGAGGTCGGTCTCCTGCCCCAGGCAGTTCTTCAGCATCCACCAGGAGTTCTCGTCGCGAACGGAGATCGCGTCGAGCCGGCTCAAGTAGTCCGTCCAGGGCGCGCCGATCCCTTCCCAACAGCTGAAGTTGCCGAAGCTCGCCGCGTACGAGATCACGCGTTGAGCGCGAAGGCCGACGCCGAAGAACGGCAGGCATCCCGAGTACCAGGGATGACGCAGGTTCCACACCTCGTCGCTGCCGATGACGACGGTATCGAACTCCTCCATCGTCTCGGGGCGATCGAGATCGAACGGCCGCGAGAGCGGCAGGCGGTCGAACTCCGGGAAGAACTTGCGCGCCTTGCAGGCGTACTGCTCGGTGTCTTCGCGCGAGACCGGGGTCGGCAGCGTGGGGCGCAGGGCGACGCGGAACTCGGCCACGTTCGCGCTGGCGGAGTAGTGATCGAGGATCACCGCGTCGTGACCGCGTGCCCTCAACCCCTCGACCAGGCACCTGGCCTGCCAGTAGCTGCCGTAGTTGATGCACCGGTGGAAGGTGAGGACGCCAATTCTTTGCCGCTTCGCCGACGAGCCGCAACAAGTCGTGTCAGCGGTGGGTCGTACTCCGTGGTTTCCGGCTGGGGGGTCCTGGTTCGGCATCTGATTCGGTGACGGCATGATTGTCTACGGCGATCCCTCGTACCAGGAGTCTCTCGAAACCCTCGTCGGACGGCTCCGCGCCCGCCTCCCCGCCGCGTCCTTGGACGACCGGCGTTCGCTGCTGGTTCAGGCCGGTCAGCTCGAGCAGGCGGTCCACGACGGACTACCCGCAATATTGCCTGCCGACGAATCAGGCCGAGTGATCCACCTCTGCGAGAGCGCCACGGACGTGGCCGCGAGGGCGTTCGTCGGGCCGTCGCATGAGGCGCTCCGAGACTTGCCGCCGATCCTCCATGCGATCCCGCAGATCGACGTGCGGCTGCGGGTGAAGGTGCCGGAGGGGTTCGCCTTCTATGCCCTGTATCCCGAGGCTTACCGCGACTCGGCGCGCCGTTGGGCGGCGGAGAACCCCGGAGCGGCCGCCGCGGTCGTCGGCGTTCGCACGATCGGTACGGCGCTGTCGGCGGTCGTAGCGGAAACCCTGAGGGCGTGCGGCCTTCAAGTTCGCCGCGCGACGGTTCGGCCCTCGGGGCACCCATTTCACCGCGAGTGCGAACTGGACCCGGCTCTGCTCCATGGCGCCGACTGGGTCCTCGTCGTCGACGAGGGACCTGGACTCTCGGGATCTTCGATGGCGGCGGTGGCGGAGGCGGCGACGGCCGCCGGGTTCCCGCGGGGCCGGGTGGCGTTCTTCCCGGGACACGGCGGCGAGCCCGGAGCGGAAGCTTCCCCGTCCACGCGCCGGTGGTGGGCAGAAGCGCCGCGCTACGTTTCGTCACTTTGCGAGCTCCGGTGGGAAGGTCGGGCGCTCGAGGAGACGCTGGCCGAGCTAACCGGCCGAGCCGTCGAGGTTCAGGACTTGAGCGCCGCGCAGTGGCGTCGGTACGCGTACGCCGACCCTGCCGATTGGCCGGCGGCAACGGCGGCCTTCGAGCGGACGAAGTACCGCGTCGTCCGTGACGACGGGTCGGCGGTGCTCTGGCGCTTCTCCGGCCTCTTGGACTCTCGCGAACGGGAGACGCTCTGCCACCGTGCGGAGCTGGGGCTCACCGTTCCCCCGGTGGGCGAGACGCTCGGATTCGTGGGAGTTCCGTGGGTGGAGGGTGCCCGTCTTCGTTCTTCGGATCGCACTCCGGAGATCGAGGACCACCTCACCCGATACATCTCGGCCGTCGCCGGACCGCCGCTCACCCGCGACGACGGTGAGGCCGCGCAAGCCCGCTTGATCGAGATGCTGGTGGCCAACGCCCGGGAGGCGTTCGGGGACGACGCGGCCGAGCGGGCGGCGGCGCTCGCCACAGACGTCCAAGCAAGCGCGGAGTTGCCCACCTATGGCGACGGCCGCCTCGCTCCGCACGAGTGGGTTCGCGCCCGCGACGGGCGGCTGGTGAAGACGGACGGCGTTGGCCACGACCGCGACCACACGACGATCGGTCGCCAGCCGATCGCCTGGGACGTCGCAGGGGCGATCGTGGAGTGGGACCTCGGCCCGTCGTTCGCCTCTCGATGCGGCATGGCAGCCGACGCCGCACGGTTCTACTGCGCGGCCTACGCCGCGTTCCGCCTTGGCCTCTGCGCGATGAGCGCGGGGATGACAGCCGACGAATCCGAACGAGCCCGGCTCAAGTCGGCGGAAGGGCGATACCGCGACGCGCTCACAAGGGCGTTAGGTTACTAGGTCATTGGGTTCGGAGCCTCCTCCTGCATGCAGGGGTAGGGGAGGGTGGCTACCCTTTGTGTCTCCGTGTCTTGGTGGCGAACCGTCTGTCCCATGCTGTCCTGCCGGCTGAAGCCGGCGGTCCCAGCGGGTGTTAGGGCAGCACCGGCATGTCCCCCGTGTGGTTGACGCCGAGAACCCAAGGGCCGTAGTCCGCGACGGCGACCACGCTGACGGACGCGCAGCTGATCTCGATCCGCAGGAACAGGTCGATGGGGACGCCGAGGAAATACGCGACGGCGGACTTGATGACGTCGGCGTGGCTCACCAGGGCCACCGTCTCATTCGGGTGCGCCTCGCGCAGACGGGTCATCAGGCCGACGATGCGGCCCTGCGTCTCCAACATCAGCTCGCCATTCGGAGCCGGCGTGCCGCTGCGGAACGCGTTGAACTGTTTCCAGTGCTCCTGCGGACGAAGGTCGTCCAGCCGCTCGCCGGTCCAGTCGCCGAAGTTGAGCTCCATGAGCTCGTCGCGCACCTGCGGCGTGAGGTTGAGCGGCTTGGCGATCGCTTCCGCGGTCTCGCGCGTCCGCTCCAGGGGACTGGTGTACACCGCGCGGATGGGGAGAGACGACAGCCGCGTGGCGAGCCCAACGGTCTGCTCCTGGCCCGCGGGGCTCAGGTGCACGTTCGTCTGACGCCCCGCGATCCGCTCGCCGCCATACGCGTGCAGCGCATGGCGGACGAGAAGAAACGTGGTCACGAGACGAACGTCGCGCCCGCGGGCTCGGCGTGCAAGGTGGCGCCCGGCGCGTACCGGCGGACCATCTGGGCGCAGAACTCGGCGAACTCCTCGACCTGCGCCGGCGGGCTCGTGTGGTGACCCGGCAGACCCCGCTCGACGGCGAGGCTGCGGTGCTCCGGCGTGAAGCAGAACGTCACCGTGACGTCGAACTCCTCGAGAGCGGTCATCTGTCGGTCGAACCACTCGAGAGCGTTCGGGCGGAAGCTGTCCGCCCAGCTTAGTCCGGTGCGAACGTGCTTCACGCCGAGCTTGCGGAACCAGCGCACGGCGTCCTCCAAGCGGTGATCCTCGAAGTGGAACCACTGGCAGAGTCCCATCTCGGGGGCGTACAGGGGGAACTGCTTGAGCGCGGGCTTGGGAGAGCCGTCCTCGCGGATGAGGCCCATGTAGAAGTGGCGGTAGTAGGACGACCCCTCCGCCTCGCGGTGGCGGGTGGTGGCGGGCCACGCCTTGGGCAGGTCGTAGAGGCTGTACCAGTGGATTCGCGGCACGCGGCCGATCAGGAGCTCTGCGGTCTTCGCAAGCCCAAACTCCTGGACCTCCTCGGCGCCGAACGTGGAGATGCCGACCTCGGTCACCCAGATCTGCTTGTCCGTCACCGCCTGGATGTCGGCGATCATGCTCGGCCACTCGTGGATGGTCCAGTGGTTCCAGTCGAGCGGGAAGCCGTGGACGGCCACCACTTCCACGTGGTCGAGGGCACCCTGCGCCCACATCCGCTGGACGAAGTCCTGCCGGATCGGCGACATGCCTCCGAGCACGCGCGTCAGACGCGGGTTCTCGGAGGCGACGGCCTGCCCCGCGAGGCTGACCATCTCCGAGAAGATTCGCCACTCCGGATCGAGGTTCTCGAAATCCCAATGGGACTTGTTGTTGGGCTCGTTCCAGAACTTAACCGCTTCGATCATCTAACTTCCTCTCCCTCCTGAGTCTTGCGGGCCGGGTAGACGGCACGCGGCCCCTCCGGGGCCATTGGCAATTCGATTCGGCGGCAGAGATAGACCTCTTCCTCCGGGTGCGCGGCGATCTCGAATCCGGCGCTGCGCAGCATCGCTTCGGTGCACGCGCGGTTCGGGGCCCACCAGTTCGTCGGATCTTGCGAGTACCGCTTCTCGATGAAGTGCATCTTCGGGTAGCCGGGGCGGTCGAAGTGCTCGACGTCCCAGAAGCTGTAGTCGTCGGCCACCGGATCCACGTCGCGGCTGCCGCGCTGCATGGTCTGAAAGAGCAGCATGTCGGCGGCCACGTTCTCGTGGATCAAGTCCAGAGCGAGCAGCGGGTGGCGCAGGTGGTAGAGCACCCCCATGAAGATGACGAGGTCGAACTTCTCGCCCAGCTGCCCGACGTCGTAGACGGAGAGCGATCGGAACTCGATGTCGAATCCGCTCACTTCGGCGGCAAAGCGCGCTTGGGCGAGATACTTCTCGTCGGAGTCGATCCCGACGACGCGCGCGGCTCCGCGACGCTTCATCTCTAGCGAGTAGAAGCCGGCGTTGCAGCCGATGTCGAGCACGCTCTTGCCGGTGAGGTCCTCGGGCAGGGCGGGGGCGATCTTCTTCCACTTCACGTACGGGTAGTCGCCCAGGAAGTGCTCCGGCGCGGTGCGCACGCCGCCGACCTCAAAGTTGTGGAACCACGGTCCGAGCTCCCGGACCTTTGCCTCGATCTCCTCTCGGGTGAGCCCCGAGGGCGACGTCATCGGCTTTCCTCGCCGCCGATGAACGCCTCGGTCCGAAGGCGCGCCTCGTCGTCGCAGAACTGCTGCGGAGGCGTCTTCATGAAGTAGCTGGATGGGCTGGTGAGCGCCCCGCCCACGCCGCGATCCATGGCGAGCTTCGCGCACCGAACGGCATCGATCACGACCCCGGCGGAGTTCGGCGAGTCCCAGACCTCGAGCTTCACCTCGCACAGGAGCGGCACGTTGCCGAAGGTGGTGCCCTCCATCCGGATGTGGCAGAACTTGCGATCCTTCAGCCACGGCACGTAGTCACTGGGGCCGACGTGCACGTCGTCGGGATCCATCTCGTAGTCGAGTTGGCTCGTGACGGCGTTCGTCTTGGAGATCTTCTTCGACTCCAGCCGCTCGCGCTCGAGCATGTTCATGAAGTCCGTGTTGCCGCCGAAGTTGAGCTGATAGGTGTGATCCAGCCGCACGCCGCGCTCGCGGAACAGGTGGGTGAGCATGCGGTGGGTGATCGTTGCGCCGACCTGCGACTTGATGTCGTCGCCGATGATCGGCAGCCCCGCCGCTTCGAAACGCTGGCTCCACTCCGGGGTGGAGGCGATGAACACCGGCACGCAGTTAATGAAGCCACAACCCGCCTTCAGCGCCTGCTCGGCGTAGAACCGGGTCGCTTCCTCTGATCCGACGGGCAGATAGGAGACGAGTACGTCCACGGCCGCCTCGCGAAGTACGGTGGCCACGTCAACCGGTGCGGCCGGCGATTCGTCGACGACCTGGCGCAGGTACTTACCAAGGCCGTCCATGGTCGGTCCGCGCTGCACCATCACGCCATTGCACGGCACCTCTGAGAACTTGTAGGTGTTGTTGGGTGCGGTGAAGATCGCCTCGCTGAGGCACTGGCCGACCTTGGCATCCGTCACGTCGAACGCAGCCACGAAGTCGATGTCGCGGACGTGATAGCCCCCGAGGCTCACGTGCATCAGACCCGGGACGAAGTCGTCTTCCTTCGCGTTCTTGTAAAACTCCACGCCCTGCACCAAGGCGGACGCGCAGTTGCCCACGCCCACCAGGGCAACTCTTATTCTGCGGCTGCTCATCATTCGCTCCCCCTCTGCTCAAGCCCCGTCCGGCTCTCGCAGACCACCTACCCTGGCTGCCGGCATCGCCGGCAGCAACTACTTAGCTGGCGCTCCGACGGTCTGATTTGTTTCAGATGCCAGTCGGTGTGCAAGGCAAGTCGGCTGACCTCTTGCCTCGCACGATGCGGCTCCGTTGCCGCGACGCGCCGGTGACGTACGGCTGTCCCCGCCCTCCGAAAGGTTCCGGCAAGAGCCCGCCAACTGATAATTCTACGAGGTCACCTGCGAGCCGTCTCAGAGCGGTTCCGACGGGGAGGGTTGGGGCATCATGGGAGTTACTGTGACGCTGATGTCCTGCTTCGCCGCCCTCGCGCTCTCCAGCGCGGCATCCGCTACCTTTGCCGATCCCGTGAGCACCCATGGACGCCTTCAGGTGAAGGGCAACCGCATCGTCGGCAAACATGGCCGCCCGGTGAGTCTCGCCGGGAACAGCTTCTTCTGGAGCCAGTGGATGCCTCAGTACTACACGCCGGGCGTGGTGCGTTGGCTGAAGAAGGACTGGGGTTCGGGCATCGTCCGCGTGGCGGTCGGGATCGCCTCGGGCGGCTACTTGGAGAACCCGGAGGCGGAGACGGAGCGCGTGAGCAGGGTCGTCGACGCGGCGATTGCCGAGGGGATGTACGTGATCATCGACTGGCACGACCACGACGCCCACAAGCACGAGGCGGAGGCGACCGCCTTCTTCCAGAAGATGGCGCGCAAGTACGGCCGCCGCCCGCACGTGGTCTACGAGATCTTCAACGAGCCGACGAAGGTGAGCTGGGCGGATCAGGTGAAGCCGTACTCCGAGCGAGTGATCAAGGCGATCCGCGCGATCGACAAGGACAACCTGGTCCTCGTCGGCTCACCAACCTGGTCGCAGGACGTCGACGTGGCCGCGGCAGACCCCATCAAGGACGTGAACACGGCCTACACCCTCCACTTCTACGCGGGCACGCACAAGCAGGGGCTGCGCGACAAGGCGGAGCGAGCCATGCAGTTGGGTGCCGCCCTGTTCGTCTCGGAGTGGGGGACGTGCGACGCGAACGGCAACGGCAAGGTCGACGTGGAGTCGACGAACGAGTGGATGGCGTTCCTAAGGCGGCACCAGCTCTCGCACCTCAACTGGTCGGTGGCCGACAAGGTCGAAGCGGCCTCCATCATCAAGCCGAAGGCGTCGACCGAGGGGAACTGGCGAGAGGAGGACCTCACCGAGTCCGGCCGGCTCGTGCGCAGCATCGTCCGGAGCTGGCGCGAAAAGTAGAGCGCCGCTAAGCGCCGCGGAGGAATGGGGTCGCGAGCATGATCTCGCGGAGCGGGTACTGATTCCGGTCTTCTTCCGACGACGCCAACCAGTGCATCGGATCGAACTCTTCTTCGAAGAACCGTTTGAGTTACGTTCGGAAGTCTGCCACGAGCTTTGAGGACGACGGGGCGGACTGAAGCAAGACCTTGCCCTCTCCGTCTTCGACGAAGAGGGCCACGCGCTCCGGATCGCGGGTCGGATAGACCGCGAGATGGACGTACGATCCCTCCTCATCGATGGTGACTTCGATCGGGAGCTTGCCTCGCCGAATGGCCTGTCCCCACGCGGCTAGGTTCTCCCATGGACTGAAGGCGTCGGAGAGCGAGATCCAGTGGGCTTTACCACCGAGGGTGATCTCGAGATTGGCCCAGCCGTGCTCCCTCATGTGAAAACGGAACCGCGGCACTTCCGTCGGAGCGTTGCCCGCGATCTCGAACATGCCGCTCAGCCGATCCGACGGCTGCGTCAGCCGTCGGAGCCTGTCCTCATGGAGCATCCAGTCGGGAAGGCTCGCCGTCTCGCCGAAGACGAGGAAGGACCGGATCAGTGGCCATTCGGACAGCCCTGGCCGGCCATAGAAGAGTACCTCGGCCAACTCTCCGTAACTCGTCCAAGGCCACGGCTTCGTCTGCAGAACTCGAACCTCAGAGGATCGCTCCCCGGCGTCTGGGCTGAAGATCAAGCTGCCGCTCCCATAGGAGTCGGTCCGGCCGGAGCGGCCACTTTCCCAGACTCGCTCAGAGTCCTCGATCTCGGTTACGTAGGAGGCCGTGCCGTGCAGCCGCCGATAGAAGTTCCGGTCCGACCCGATCTGCCAACCCGCCTCTCCGGAAGAAAGCGAGACGCCAAAGAGGGATGCGAAGCGCTCACTGATTCGCCCAGGGCTCGCGCCCTCCTGAACCAAGCGCCGTAGCGTCGGGTCCTCCACCGAGACGAGCGGCACCAAGAAACCGCCATACCAAGCGTAGCCCTGTCCGGATCGACTCCCGAGCAGAAACTCGCCACTGATGGGGGTCTGTTGACTCCAGTGCCCAACCCCACCGTAGCCGACGTGCAGAAACGGCTTGAGGGGCGCGAGGTCGCCGTCGATCGCACCGCGATCTTTCGGTCGACTCCTTTCTGGGCGCCCGCCGCGCATCGACCGATTCTGACTCAAGTGGATTACCGGACGCCGGCACGCCGCCATCCGTCCACACACCGGTCGACGGCGTCGGCGATCCTCAGGCGGGCGTCGGCTCGGGCGACGCCGCTCGCGAGGAGCTGGTCGTAGCTCGTGTGGACGTGCCGAACGTGGGCGCGGACGGCGAGGGTGACCGACTTCGGGTCGAGCGTCTTCGCCTTCGCCGAACGGCCGACGCGGCCGCTGTGCTTCTCACAGGCGTGCTGGGCGATGGTCGCCGCCTCGTTGGGCGGGCATCCCGGATACTGGCAGCGGATCGCCTCGGTGAACTCCTCTAGGTAGCGCTGGTCCACCACCGCCCGGGTGACCGCCGCCGCGGCGCGCTTCTTCGCCCGCTCTTCGGCGTCGCCCGCGCACTCGTCCTCGGCACGCTCCAGCGCCTCCGCCTCTACAAGGACCCCCTGCCGCTCGTACCGCTTCCGGCGCCGATTGAACCGGAGCACGACGGCGGAGAGCACCGAGTGCTTGCGGCTCCTACGGGTGAGCGCCACGTCGCCGCTGGGGAGGAACACGAGTTCACCCAGATCGGCGCAGTCGATGCAGAGGGGCTTGTCGGTCTCCGGGCGCACGAAGTCGCCGACGTCGAGCTTGAGCCCGCACTCGGAGCAAGTCTCCGGCTTGAGCAGGGAGAGGACGACGAGCTCGTCGGGATTGGTGAGGCCGTACGGGGAGGTCGGAGGCATGGGAGTGGGCAAGAGTATGAGCCGGGGCGGGTCGGTGGAGGCGATTTCCCTGGGACGATGCGGTGAAGATGGCCGCTTCCGTTGGGTGGGACGCCCCGCCACATCGACGCCCCTGTCATCCCGAGCGCAGCCGAGGGATGACAGGGGCATGTAGTCGAGACTACGGTCGCAACGCGCGACGCCACCCTTCGTTCGGGCCTTCGGGACGCCGGGCATCCGCGCCGTCTAGCGCGTATCCCTCGAGGATCTGCCCCTCGGCGTAGTCGTAGTCCGGCCGGTCGTCTCGTCCGCCGATCGGGAGCACGGTGTTCGGGCGGACGAGCAGGGGGATGCTCAGTGCGTCGTGCGTCTCCCGCACCCAGCGGGGGCCGACGATCTCCTCGCCGGTGAGCAGCTTCGTCCAGCGCCCCTCGGGGACGTAGTAGTCGACGCGGCCGTCCTCCGAGAAGACCGGCGCGACCAGAAGGCGGTCGCCAAGCATGTACTGGCGGTCGAGCGTCTCGCAGGCGGGGTCGTCGGGGAACTCGAGGTGCATCGACCGCATGACCGGCACGCCGGTCTCGTGCGCCTCGACGGACTTCTCCCATAGGTACGGCATCAGGCGGTGCTTCAGCTTGGTGAAGAAGCGGAGGACGTCGACCGCCTCCTCGTCGTACAGCCACGGCACGCGGTAGCTCGTGCTGCCGTGCAGGCGGCTGTGCGAGGAAAGGAGGCCGAACGCCACCCAACGCTTGTACAGCGCCGCCGGCGGAAGCCCCTCGAAGCCACCGATGTCGTGGCTCCAGAAGCCGAAGCCGGACATGCCGAGCGAGAGTCCTCCGCGAAGGCTCTCGGCCATCGCCTCGAACGTCGACCAGCAGTCGCCGCCCCAGTGCACGGGGTACATCTGTCCGCCCGTGGTGGCCGAGCGAGCGAACAGCACCGCCTCGCCTTTCCCCCGCTTCTCCTCGAGGATCTCGAAGACCGCCTGGTTGTACAACTGGGTGTAGTAGTTGTGCATCCGCGCCGGGTCGGAGCCGTCGTGGTACGCGACGTCGGTCGGGATGCGCTCGCCGAAGTCGGTCTTCAGCGCGTCGACCCCCATGTCGACCAAGCGCGCGAGGTGCCCCTGGAACCACTTGGTGGCCGCCGGGTTGGTGAAGTCGACGATGCCCATGCCGGGCTGCCACAGATCCCACTGCCAAACGTCTCCGTTCGGACGCTTGAGCAGATAGCCCTCGCGTTTCGCCTCTTCAAACAGGCGCGATGCCTGGGCGATGTACGGGTTGATCCAGCCGCACACCTTCAACCCGCGTTCGTGCAGTCGGGCCAGCATGCCCTCGGGGTCGGGAAAAACCTGCGGATCCCACTCGAAGTCGCACCAGTGCAGGCCGCGCATCCAGAAGCAGTCGTAGTGGAAGACGCTCAGCGGGATGTCGCGATCGGCCATCCCTTGGATGAATTCGTTGACGGTCGCCTCGTCGTAGTTCGTGGTGAACGAGGTGGAGAGCCAGAGCCCGTACGACCAAGCCGGCGGAAGCGCGGGACGTCCCGTGAGGGCGGTGTACTTCTCCAGCACTTCCTTGGGCGTGGGGCCGTAGATCACGAAGTACTCGATCCCCTCGCCCGCCACGCTGAACTGCACCCGGTTCGTCCGCTCGGTGGCGACCTCGAACGACACCTCGCCGGGGTGGTTCACGAAGACGCCGTAGCCCCGGTTCGTCATGTAGAACGGAACGTTCTTGTACGCCTGCTCGGAGTTGGTGCCGCCGTCTCGATTCCAGATGTCCACCACCTGGCCGTTCTTCACGAACGGCGTGAACCGCTCGCCGAGGCCGTACACCAGTTCGCCCACGCCGAGGTTCAGCCCATCGAGCGTGAACGCCCCTTGGCCGTCGACCTCCATGTAGGCGGTGCCGCGCGAGGGACTCGTCGTCACGGTTCGTCCGTCGGCCACGAAGTCGATCCGCCACCCGCCCTGACGAGGGATTCGCGCCGACAGCCGGCCGCTGGTGAGGGTCACCGAAGAGTCGGTGACCTCGGTCGCCACGTCCCCTTTCCGCTCGAACAGCTCGAAGTGGGGTCCGAGGTCGCGACCGCCGGTGAAGTGATCGACGCGGACGCGCACGACGTCGGGCATCGGAGAAGACAGCCGGACCGTGAGCACCGGACCCGACAGGGTGTCGCCGCGATGGCGGATCGGGTGGCAGGGGGCGAGGATCGTGAGAGCGTCGGCCTCTCGCCGCACCTCGTACGCCTCGGCCGCGTAGTGCGCCTTCACGCCGGGTTGGTGCATCCAGTTTCCGTCGGTGAACTTCATGGGATTTCGTGGTTGTCGGTGAGTGCGGTTGCTCGGCCCGCTACGCGATTTGCGAAGTTGACGGAGCTCCAAGGCGGCGATGAATCGCCGCAGTCTAGGGCGCTTCGCGCGGTGAGTTGGCCTCCTGCAGAATCAGGACGGCGAGCGGTTCTAAACGGCAAGTCTCGGCGTGCGAGTCACCCGTCAGGTGATCGACGAAGGAGCCCTCGGGGAGGCGAACGGTGGCTGGGTGGGCGCCGTAGTTGAGGAGGAACAGAAGGTCGCCGCGGGCGGTGACCTCGATCCCTGCGGGGGGAGGACCGTCGGGGAGGGGGGAGACGACTCCTCTTTCGGCGCAGACGAGGGAGATGAGATGCCGCAGGCCGGCGGCCTCGGGCAGCGTCGCCACGTAGTACGCGCGTCCCTCTCCGTGGCGGTTGCGGGTCACGGCGGGCTCGCCGGCGTAGAAGTCGCGGGTGTAGGTGGCGAGCACCTCCGCCCCCTCCAGCCGAACCCGATCGGCGAGGAGGGTGGCATCGTGCTCCTCGTCCTCGCCCCACCTGAGCCCGTTGGGGAGTTCTGGCGGAAGGGCGTCGGTCTCTTCCACCGAGATTCCCAGCACCTCTCGCCACGGCCCAGGCGGGCCCTCGAGGTAGACGCGGTCGGTGTCGTCGGTCAGTCCGCTGAAGAACGTGGCGACCAGAGACGCGCCCTGCTCCACACGGCAGGTGATGCGGTCGGCATCCTCCTGCCGCAGCATGGTGAGAAGTGGGGCGACGATCACGTCGAACGGCGCCATGTCGGCACTGGGCGACACGACCTCTACTTGGATGCCTAGACCATGGAGCGCGGCGAAGAACGCGCGTACAACCTTCGGGTAGTCGAGGTCCTTCGACGGCCCGCTGGAGTAACGGAGCCCCCACCAATTCGGCCAATCGAACAGCACGGCCACACGGGCGGGCACGCGCTTCCCTTGGATCTCGCCGCCGACCCGCTGCAGCTCCGCCCCCAGGGCGGCGACCTCGCGGAACACCCGGTTCTCGGGCGAGCCGCCGTGCTCCATCACCGCGCCGTGCAGCTTCTCGATGCCGCCTCGGCCGCGCCGCCACTGGAAGTACATCACGGAGTCCGCCCCGTGCGCCACCGCTTGGTAAGACTGGAGGCGAAGCTGTCCCGGCGGCTTCAGGCGGTTGTAAGGAGCCCAGTTCTGCTGCGACGGACTCTGCTCCAGCAACAGGAACGGTTGACCTTCCTTAAGGCCGCGCATGAGGGCGTGGGCGAAGGCCACGTCCGCCGGCTCGGCGTTGTAGTAGGGGTAGTTGTCCCAGGAGACGACGTTCATCTCCTTTGCCCACTGGTGGTAGTCCAGCGGGAAGAACGCGCCCATCAGGTTCGTCGTGATCGGCACGTCGGGGGTGACTTCGCGGAGCACCTGCGCCTCGGCGCGGTAGCAGTCGAGGAGCGATTCCGACTGGAATCGGTGGTAGTCGATCTTCAGTGCCTGGATCGAGTGCTCGCCGTTCTTCGTCGGGGTGTCGATCTGCTCCCAGTCGGTGTAGGTGTGCCCCCAGAAGCTGGTGTACCAGCGGTCGTTCAGCTCCGCAAGCGTGCCGTAGCGCGCCCGCAGCCACCCACGGAATGCCGCCGCGCACTGATCGCAGAAGCAGTAGCCGCCGTACTCGTTGTTCACGTGCCACAGCAGCAGCGCCGGGTGCTGGCCGTACCGCTCGGCGAGCTTGCGCACCAAGAGCGTGGCGAGACGGCGGTAGTTCGGGGAGTTCGGGCAGAAGGTGTGGCGGTTGCCGTGCTTGCGCCGCACGCCGTCCTCTCCCACGACGAGCACGTCGGGGTAGCGCTGGGTAAGCCAGGCGGGCACCGACGCGGTGGCCGTCGCGAGGCATGCCGTCACGCCGCCCCGATGGAGGCGGTCGAGGATGTCGTCGAGCCACTCGAACTCGAACCGTCCCTCCTCCGGCTCCAGGGCCGCCCAACCGAAGACGGGCAGGGTCGCCACGTTGACGTGCGCCCGCCCCATGAGCGCGACGTCCTCTTCCCAGACCTCCCGAGGCCACTGCTCCGGGTTGTAGTCCCCGCCGTACGGAAAGACCGGGAGCTTCATCGGCCCTTCCTCGGATCGGCCACCAAGACGCCGCGTCCGTTCGTGCCCAGATAGACGCGGCCGAACACCTTCGGGTCGCCGGTGATGTTGTTCATCACGCCGAAGCCGGTGGAGGCGTCGTTGATCCGCACCCAGGTCGATCCCTCGTCGGTCGATCGGAAGATGCCCGCGACGCCGTCCACCGTCCCGATAAGGAAGATCGTGGGATAGTTCTTGCCGGGAGCCGGCCGCCCGAAGCCGACTTGCTCGGCGGCGACCACGCTCGTCACAGGGATGAACATCTGGCCGCCGTCGCTCGCCCGGAGCAGCCCCTTTGCCGTGGGCAGCCAAACGTGTCCAGGGTGTCCTGGAACGGGCACGATCTTTCCGGTCTCGGTGGGGAGGCCGGTCGCTCCCGGCTCGAAGCTCGCCCCGCCGTCCCGACTGACGTAGACGCGGCCGGAGCCTTGATCGTGGATGGAGAAGAGCCGCGCGTCGGAGCGGTCGCTTACCACCCGCCCCCGCATGGGCGCGCCCTTGCACGCGATCCAAGTGCGTCCTCCGTCTTGCGATACGTGCGCGGGGGCTCCCTCAGGGATCCAGACCATCCGAGATCCGTCGGCGGCCATCGCGATCGTGCCACCACTCCGAGTGCCGGACGGTTGCGAGGCGAACGGGCGCCACGTCTTCGCGCCATCTGCGGAGAGGGAGCCGTACTGGCCGCCGCCGCCTCGGCCGACGCGAACGAACAGGTTGGGCCGCAGCTCCGCCACGTCGAGGTCGTCGGTGTTGCTGAGGATCGGGTTCAGCCAGATGCCGCCCGACGGGGAGCGGCGCAGGTCGTCGTGCCGGAAGCCGCCGATGTCGCCGAGGCCGCTGACCAGCGGCGCGCCCGCGGGCGGACTCACCAGATCGAGCACTGCGGTCTCTTCCAGCCCTTCCGCCCGGGGGAGCCAGTTCGTGGTGCCTCCGCGGTCCGCCGCCCGCAGGTCCTGCGTTCCCCAGATGGTGGCGCCGGTCACGTACCAGGCGCGGTCCGGGTTGTGCGGGTCGATCTCCACGTCCCCGATCCAGTGGCCGAACTCCGCTTCGGGTCGGCCCCAGTTGAGGTAGGGAGCCCGCGAGGTGTCGCGGTGCGCCCGCTCCTTCAGCGAGATCCATCGCTTGCCGCCGTCGGTGCTGCGGAACACGGTGTCCCCTTTCGTCCAGCGGGAAAGGGTCGAGACCATGACGGTCTGCGGATTCTTCGCGTCGACGGCCACGCCGCCGTACCCGTAGGTGTTCCCCTCGCCAGGCCGCTCGGGCGTGACGTCGGTCCAAAGGCCGCTACGGGTGTTGAAGCGCCACACCGCGCCGTCCTTCACGTCGTTCGGTCCCACGGCGTCGGCGTAGACGATGGTGATGGTGCCATCGGCGCCGAGCTTCGCCTGGTGCGGCATCAGCCCCTGAGGCTGGCCAGAAACGGGCTGCCAGGTGCGGCCTCGATCGGTGCTCCGGTACAGGTTGTCCGTCTTGCGAACGATGCCGGTGTAGATCGTCGGTCCGTCGAACAGAACCCAGCCGACGCCATGCCCCTCGGGAGCGACGCGGTCCCAGCCCGCGCCGCTAACCGGCGCGTCGTATCGGGGCGTGACCTTGGGGTAGCTCTCCACACGCGCCCAAGTGGCGCCCGCGTCGGTGCTGCGCCAGAGGCCGGAGTTTCGGGTGCCGAAGTAGACGGTGCGGCCGTCGGTCGGGTCGACCGCCAGCCGCTCGCCGATGGACCGTCCGGGCATGTTGCCGCCGTTCTTGAACGGGAGATCGGTGCGACGCCAAGTGCGGCCACGGTCGGTGGAGCGGAGGATGGCTCCCGGCCCGCCCCAAGAGTTGTCGTAGGTGCCTACCGCCACGTAGAGGCGGTTCGGGTCGCGGCGATCGACCGCGAAGCTCTCGACGCCGTACAGGTTCCAGTCCTTGCGGGTGAGCCAGTCCATCAGCGGCACCCATCGGCTCGTCCGCGGATTCCAGCGGTACGCGCCGCCGATGTCGGTTCGGGCGTAGACGAGGTCTCGTTCCTTGGGGTGCGTCAGGATGCCGGTAACGAACCCGCCCCCGACGATCTCGACGTTGCGCCAGTCGTACGGGACCGAAGGCGGCGGCAGAAGGAGCGCGAGGACGCTGCTCAGCAAGGGCGTGCTCCTGTCATCCAACCATCGGCGACGAGGCTCCCATGGCTCTTAAGGGAGGGAGAGGGCGCGGATTGCGTGCCGCGCCGTCTAGCTGACTCAGTCGGGGTAGTGGTCGGTTGGATCATGGTTCGGTTCATCCATTGAACGGGAGCCGCACACGCTCCGTGCGGCCGAGTGGGTGAAGGAGCGGCTAGTCGCCGAATGGCCAGGCGCCGGGCTCTCCCATCCAGGAAAACTCGTGATCTTGCCCCATCAGCCGCCAGCGGCGGGGGCAGTCGGTGTCCATCCAGTCGAGGGGCTCTCCAATCGGCTGCGGCTTGGCAGCGATCTCGAGGGCGCGCCGCAACGCCTCCCGGTGCTTCGGCTCGACCACGCTCGGCTCGACGGCGACGAAGAGAGCGGTGCCGCTCTCCGAGACGAGGCGCAGCCACTGCTCGACGAGGTGCCAAGGCACGGCCTGGGTGATCGCCACGATGTCGGGATCGACCTCGTAAAAGGCGCGGTGCTGCGGCGCGCGGAAGGCCAGGGTGTTCACACCCATGCGTCGGTTCCGGTTCCAGCTTCGGCCGCTCGTGTCGTCCCCCGTCCGCTGGACCTCGTGGAAGCCGGTGGCGAGGTGGCTCACCGTGTTGCAGCCGATCAGCCGCGCCTCGCCAGCGGCCTCGCGAACTGTGCGGTAGAGGTCGGTTAAAACCTCGGCATTGGTGCGCGAGGCGTCGCGAAGACGCCACCCGTCGGGCGTCGGAGAGGGCCCCATCTCAAAGCCCCAGCGGCCGAACAGGTCCCAGGTGGTGAAGTCGTGCTTCACCATCTCGTACCCCCAGTCCACGAACCGCCGAAGGTGATCCGCCACGTGCGCGTGCACTTCGGGGATCGTCGGATCGAGGTAGGCGGAGTCTCGCGAAAGGCGCCACGACTCCGGGGTGTCGGGCAGCGGCGTCAGCGGGCGGAACCAGATCCCCGGCCGTACGCCCAGCCCCTTCAGGCGATCCGCGAAGGCACCCATGTCGCCGAACCGGGGATTGCCCTCCCAAGGTCCACGACCGAACGTCCCCTCGTACGGTCCGATCGCCCATCCCTCGTCGATTACGGAGTAAGGCCGATTGTCGGCGTCCGGCGAGAGCTCAGAAATCAGACCGCTGACGCTGGCAATCAGCTCGGCGCTGTTGTTGCCGTAGGCGTAGTTCCAGTCGTTGGTGCCGTACACCGGTCGGTCGACCCGGAGTGGATTGGGGCACATCTGCCGGCAGAACGCATGCGTCGCCGCGAAGGGGCTTTCTCCTTCTCCGCCCTCGCGACACACCACTTCCGCGACCGCGAGCGTTCGGTCGCCGAGCTCCACCGGCACGCCGCCGCTGCGGACGTCGGCCCAGAGACTGATCCCTTCCGCATCAGCATTCCAGAAGCACATCGCTCCGGGTCCGGTGCGCACGCCGTAGCCGTGGGTCCGCGCGCCGTCGAACGCCATGAAGTACCACGGCATCGTGCGGCCCGGCACCTCGCCGCGCCACTCGAGATCGCCGTACGATCGCTCCCAGTGGTCGCCGAGGTAGCGCATGATCGATCGCAGATCGCCGCTCCAGCGGAACTGCACGCGGCTGACCGCCCCAAGGCTGCCCAGGCTCAGTCGCACCCCGTCCCCAACGACCTCCGTGCTCACCCTGACGCCGGGACCCTCCCAGGTACCCGAAACACTCGGAGCGAGCGAGATCTCGCCCTCCGGCCCAAAGGCGCGGACGAGGTCCGGCGAGCGGAGCAGGCTGACGAACGGACGAGAGGTCACCATGTTGCCGGAGAGATTAGCGGAAAGGGGTCTCGCTTACTTCGCCCTCGGCTTGGCCGGGAGGCTGATGACCGTTTTCGAGGCGTAGGTGCCTTTCAAAACTTCCTTCGGGGTCGACTTGGGACCGACTCCGCCGGTCCACGAGACGAAGTAGAGCCAGCGCACCCCAAAGCGACGCATCCGCTCTAAGTCCGGCACGCCGGGGAATTCGGCGAGCGCCAGCGGCTTGCGTCCATTGAACCGGGCGAGTTGGTCCTCCCAGGCGGTGCTCAGCGCGTCGCGACGGTCGGCGGGGTACTCGTCGACGCTCATGATGTCCACCGTGTCGTCGCCGGGATACCACTCCGGCTTGGGGCTGTTCCACACCCAGACGAGGTTGTGGATCCGGTGGTGCTTCGTGAGGCGATCGAAGACGAGCCGCCACAGCGCCTTGCCCGTCTCCGGCCCCTTCGCGCCCCACCAGAACCAGCCGCCGTCCGCCTCGTGGAGCGGTCGCCAGAGCACCGGCACCTTCGCGTCGCGGAGCCGCTTGAGCTGCACGGCGATCGCGTCGATGTCGCGCAGGATGAGTCGGTACTCCTCGCTGTTCGGGTCCGCCATCGCCTTCTTCGCGTCGAAGGTCGTCGCGCGCGTGTAGAACCCGGAGTACCACATCGCTTCCACCACCTGCCCCTCGGCATTTCGGTGCTCGCGCTTGTTGATGAGGTCCTTAGGCGCGTTCCAGTGCCACGACAGGGTGAGGATCTGACCCTTGCGCGCGGCGTCGATCCAGCTTGGGACGAGGTCCTTTGGAGGCTTGTCGAAGAACGGCAACCGCGAAGGCGAGTAGTCCATCAGGTCGCCACCGAGGATGGCCGGCGTCCGCCCCGTCTGCTGGGCGACCCAGGCGGATTCGTCGAGCTCGTACTGGCCGGAGAATGTAGACGTCCCATAGCGACGGAGCAGATCGGCGTATAGCCTCCGCGCCTCCGGCGTCGCCTTGGGGTCGACGAGCTTCGCCGCGATCGGCTTGATCTTCGCCCGCGCGGCGGCCGGTACGAGCTCGAGGTAGTCCACATCGTAGTAGCCCCAGCCCCGTTCGATGGAAATCTCGTTCTCTCCCGCCCGGATCTCGATCTTGCCCGCCCGCCGCATGCCGAACTTCTCGCCCGTGGCGGCCAGCATCGCGCTGGACCGGGAGCCGTTCACCCCAAGCTCGAACCCCTTGTCGCTCGATGCCGAGTACCCCAGCCGCGCCTCGTAGATCCCTGGCGCGGCGCGCACCCCGCGCCAAACGATGCGGGCCTTTGGCTGCGTCACGTCGGTGACGTACCCCTTGCCGGAGAAGCCCGGGCGCGTCGTGGTCACGCGGGGCCCTTCGAGGGTGGCTTCCTCGGCTTCCAAGCGGAGGGCGCGCTGCGAGGTGAGCAGAGTCAGGGCAAGAAGGGTGAGCGTCATGTTCGGCAACTCGGCGGGTGAGGCGCGACGACACCGATCTGACATCCGGGGCGTCGTCGCACCGTCTCTCTGCCGACCCTCAGCGTAACTGAATAATCGCGTGTTCAAGCCTGAATACGCGATTATTCAGTTACGCTTGGGAAGCGTCAGGCCAGGGGAATGGAGCAGTTTCGACACACCAACGTCCGCCGTTCGGTCACCTTGCAGGACGTGGCCGCCGCCGCGGGCGTCAGTTCGTCGGCGGCCTCGGTGGTCCTCAACGGAGCACGGTCGGGCACCCGCGTGGCCACCGCGACCCGCCGCAATATCCTGGAGGCGGCCGCCCGATTGGGGTACCGGCCGCACGAGGTCGCCCGCTCGCTGGCCACCGGTCGATCGCACCGAGTCGGGGTCTACTCCGGCCGCTCGCGTCTAGATTGTCGGAACCCGTTCTTCGCCGAGGTGCTCGGCGGGATCTTCGAGGGAGCTGAGGAGCATGGGCTCGACACCGTCGTCCACACCTCGGGCCGCAATGAGGGGCGTTTGCTCGACCTCGTCCAGAGCCACGCACTCGACGGCCTGATCGTTCACGCGAGTCCGGACGACCCGATCGTCCCCGTGTTGGGGGAGTTGCAGGTCCCGGCGGTGGCCATCGGCGACCCGACCGAGGGCATCCCTTCGATCGCGGTCGACGACCGGGCAGGGGGAACCCTCCTCGCCCAGCACCTCGCCTCGCGCGGTCACCGGCACGTCCTCGTGAAGGCGGCGAACTCGCCGCCGCTCTCCGCGCTCGTCCGCGTCGAGGCGTTCCGCGAGACTTGCGAGTGCCTTGGGGTGCGGGTGACGCTCGGCTTTCAGACCGTCGACGGCACCGGCGCCCTCACCCGGGCGGATCTGCGGACCCTAACCGACAGACATGACCGCGCGACCGCGGTGATGGGGTGGTCCGACATCGTCGCCGAGTCGGTCTGCCGCGCGCTGGAAGGAGCCGGTTTTCGGATCCCGGACGAGGTGGCCGTCGTGGGGTTCGACGGCTTCTCCCACCCTTACCTACCCCGCTTTGAGCTAACCACCATCCACGCACCTTGGGCGGCCGTCGGTCGCGAGGCGGTGCGCCACCTGAACACCTTGATCATTGGAGGAACGATCCCTATGCTAACCGTGATGCCGGTTGCGTTCCACCACGGCTCCACGACCTGAGGCCAATCGCTATGCTCCCCCTTCCTCCTCCCGATCTCACCCTTCGCTACGACCGTCCCGCCGCCGTCTGGACCGAGGCGCTGCCGCTGGGCAACGGCCGCATCGGCGCGATGCACTTCGGCGGTCCTGACCAGGAGCGCTTCCAGCTCAACGAGGACACCCTCTGGTCCGGCGAGCCGCGAAAGGGAGACAACCCAGGGGCGAGGGCGGTCCTGCCCGAGATCCGGAAGGCGCTCTTCGAGGGGCGGTGGAAAGACGCAGACGCCCTCGCGCGCAAGATGCAGGGACCGTACACGGAGTCGTACATGCCGCTTGGCGACCTGAGACTGGACTTCGCCCACGGCGGAGCCGCGACCGACTACACGCGGCAGCTCGACCTCGATGAGGCGGTCTCGTCGGTGTCGTACACGGCGAATGGCGTGCGATTTCGGCGTGAGGCGTTCGTGAGCCACCCGGCGCAGGCGCTGGTGGTGCGGCTGACGGCCGATCGCAAGGGGAGCATTTCCTTCACCGCCCGCATGGACAGCCGCCTCCGTTTCCGCACCCGCGCCGAGGGCAGCCGAGTCGAGCTGCTCGGACGCGCGCCCAAGCACGTCCGGCCCAGCTATCTCGGGGGCAAGGACGCGGTCCATTACGACGACGCGCCCGATGGGGAGGGGATGCGATTCGCCGCGGTGCTGGACGCCCGAGCCAAGGGCGGCAGCGTGGCGGTGGATGGCAGCACGCTGGTGGTGAAGAACGCGGACGAGGTGGTGCTCGTTCTGACCGCTGGCACGACGTTCCGCGGAGCCGACCAGCCGAACGGCCGTGACGATCGTGAGGCGCTGGAGAAGTGCCTCCAGACGCTCGGTCGCTCGCAGATCCCCTTCGCCAACCTGCGCCGCGCCCACCTAGCCGATCACCGTCGACTGTTCCGCCGGGTCGCTCTGGACCTCGGCGGCAGCGACGCCGCCCGCACGAGAAGCACGGTCGAGCGGATCCGGGCCTACAACCAGGACGAGGACCCCGGGCTCGCCACGCTCATGTTCCAGTTCGGCCGCTACCTCATGATCGCGAGCTCCCGGCCGGGCACGCAGGCGGCAAATCTCCAAGGAATCTGGAACGACGAGGTACGGCCGCCCTGGAGCTCGAACTACACGCTCAACATCAACGCCCAGATGAACTACTGGCCGGCGGAGACGACGAACCTCGCCGAGTGCCACGAGCCGCTCTTCGCCCTCACGCGCGCCCTCGCCAAATCCGGCGCGGAGACGGCCAAGGTGAACTACGGGGCCGGCGGATGGGTGGCGCACCACAACGCGGACATCTGGGCTCACTCGACTCCGGTGGGCGAGGGATCCGGCGACCCGATCTGGGCGAACTGGACGATGGGCGGGGCGTGGTTGGCCCTGCACCTTTACGATCATTACGAATTCTCGCGCGACGAGCGCTTCTTACGCGAGGCGTACCCGGTGCTCAAAGGGGCCGCCGAGTTCTGCCTCGACTGGCTCATTCCGGATGCCCGTCCGAATGCCCCGAGGGACGCCCAAGGGCGGCCGTACCTACTGACCGCGCCGTCCGTCTCGCCCGAGATCTCGTTCATTCCGCCGGGCGGCAAGGACGTCTCGACGAGCATCGGCGCGTCGATGGACCTCCAGATCATCCGGGAGCTGTTCGAGCACGTCGCCGACGCGTCGGAGCGGCTTGGAATCGACCGCGAGTTCGCTCAACGCGTGGCCCAGGCGAGAGCCCGCATCCTTCCGCACCAGATCGGGAGCCGCGGCCAGCTGCAGGAGTGGGCGGACGACTACCGGGAGTCCGACGTCCACCACCGGCACGTGTCGCACCTCTTCGCCGCCTACCCGGCGAACGACATCACGCCCGACGCGACGCCTGCCCTAGCCACGGCGGTCCGGCGGTCGATGGACCTGCGCGGCGACGCCGCCACCGGATGGGGAATGGGTTGGCGGCTCTGCCTCTGGGCCCGCCTCCGTGATTCCGCGCGCGCCTTCGGCATGGTGAAGTACCTGCTCCAACTGGTGGACACATCGGACACGAACTACAAGGGAGGGGGCGGCGTGTACGCGAACCTGTTCGACGCCCATCCGCCATTCCAGATCGACGGCAACTTCGCCTACACGGCGGGAGTGGCGGAGATGCTGCTGCAGAGCCACGAGGGGCGGCTCCACTTCCTGCCCGCGCTCCCCGACAAGTGGGCGACGGGACGCGTCAGCGGCCTGCGCGGGCGGGGCGGCTTCGAAGTCGACCTCGAGTGGGCGGACGGACGCGTCGTGCGCGGCCGCGTCCGATCGAAGGTGGGCGGTCCCTGCCGGATCAAGTCGACGCCGATCGAGGTTTGGTCGCGCGGCCGAAAGGTGAGGACGACGGACCAGGGCGGGGTGATCTCGTTCGAGACGAAGCCGGGAGCGGTGTACGAGCTGCGCCTCCGGTAGGGGAGATCGACCACGGAAGCACCCAGCCCACAACGGTCGCTGTCATCCCTCGGCTGCGCTCGGTATGACAGCGACCACTGACTACTGCTGGTCAAGTCGACTCAGGGGTAGTCACTCGTGGCTGCGGCATTCCTGCCGCGGATCGAGCGCAAGCTCAATAGGTTCCTTCACCGCTGAGGTGGGTGAGGTCGCTGAGGTGCCCACCCCGTTGAGGACGTTGCGCCATGGCGTGAGACCCTCCGGTCCAGGGACTTGCCACACCGAGAGGGAGAAGAAACAGACAGGCTCTCGCTACGAGCCCCTGTCATCCCGAGCGCATCCGAGGGATCTAACCGTAGGCACTGACTACTCTCGGTCAAGACACCTCCCCTTTGTGTCTTTGCGCGAGTCTCCCTTGTGGACGGCGCGAGGAGCGCCGGCAACACGCGCGTACCTGAGCCTGGGTGGCTTGACCAGCAGTAGTCAAGGCCTACGGTTAGATCCCTCGGATGCGCTCGGGATGACAGGGGCTTGGAGGAGGGTGCCTATCCCTCGATCTTGACAACGGGAGGCTTGCGGAGTTCGCGAAGGAGGTCGTCGTCGAGCGTGAACTTGCATGTCGAGAGGAATCCGGTGCCCGTGAACGTCGCATCAAAGCTCCCTACCCAGTCACGGTCGCGGAAGCGGGGCTTCTTGTATCGGATCGAAAACTTGACGCGCACGAAATGCCGCATGTCGTCGACGCCTTGGTCAAACACCAGTTCCATGCTGCCGTACTCCAACTTCAGTTCCTTGAACGGAACGCCGTTCCGGGATCCGTCGGGCGGCAGGTATTCCCTTGCCTTTGCGAGCGTGGCGTCGAGGACGCCGAACCGCTTCGCCCACTCCTGGAGCTCTCTGCCGACCCGGGCAACGAGGTCTTCGTTCGACATGGGGACGATTATAGGGCCGTAGGCGTGAGTACGGGGACGGCGCGAGGAGCGCCGGCTACACTCCCTCTCCGGGCCTGCGGCTTGACCGGCAGCAGTCAGGATCTCCCGTTAGGTCCCTCGGCTGCGCCCGGGATGACATCCCTCCCCAATCTAGCAATCAAGCCGGACCCCTATTCCGTCTTAGGGACATGGCTGACGACGGCAGGAAGTACGAGATCGACCGGATGTCGCAGGACGCTTGGCGTTTGTTTCGGATCATGGGCGAGTTCGCCATCGGGTTCGACCGGATGGGCCAGGTGGACCGGCCGGTGGTCACGGTCTACGGAAGCGCCCGCACGGCCATCACCCACCGCTACTACGGGCTGGCGGAGAAGCTTGGGCGGTGCCTGGCCGAAGCCGGTTTCGCGGTGGCGACCGGCGGCGGGCCGGGCATCATGGAGGCGGCGAACAAGGGGGCCTGCGAGGCGGGTGGGGAGAGCATCGGCATTAACATCCACCTGCCGCGCGAGCGGCCGAACCCGTATCAGTCGCTCTCGCTCGACCACGAGCACTTCCACTCGCGGAAGGTGATGCTGGCGAAGTACAGCGTGGGCTTCGTGGCGTTTCCCGGTGGCTTTGGGACGCTCGACGAGCTCGCCGGCATCCTGACGCTCATCCAGACTCAGCGGCTGCACCCGTTTCCGATCTTCCTCGTGGGCTCGGAGCACTGGGGTGGGCTGGCTTCGTGGTTCCGCGACACCCTGGTCCCGGCGGGCGCCATCTCGCCGGACGACCCGATGCTGTTCAAGGTGGTGGACGAGGTGGAGCAGATCCCGGAGGAGATTCGTCGTTATCACGACGAGAACGCGGACGACGCCGGGTTCAAGCGGCCGACCCACGAGGACTTGGTGAAGGCGCGCGGCGGCATGCCCAGCGGGATGTAACCCCGCCACGTATCAGAGGGAGCGGTGCAAGAAACGTATTTCCGGATCGGGACGGAGGTTGCCTGGGTCGTGGCGGCCTTCGGTGTGCTGGCGCAGTTCGTGCCCAACGTCGTTCTCTGGATGAAGGGGCGTGGGTTCCGGATCTATCCAGCGCAGATCGCGTTCACACTGATGCTGCTGGCTTGGACGGTGCTGGGGCTTCCCACGGAGTGGATGTTCGCGGCGATCCTGCTCGTCTTCGCATTGGCCGTCCTCTTCCGGCGCAGCGATCCCGACCGCCCGTTTCCGAACCGCCGAATGGCTCTCGCCGTGATTGTGGTCGCGCTGCTGACCGGAGGGGCCACCGGTTGGATGTCATGGCAACGAATCACTTTGACGGAGACCACCGCGCGCTGGGACGGCAACTTCGAAGGCAGCGGCGAGGTGCCGCGGCAAGGTCTGCGGGTCCACGCGACGGGCGGCACGAAGCGATGGTGGGAAACCCGGCCCTGGTACAGCTGGACGTCCTTCACGGCCGACGACGAGATCGGCCCTGGGCCGATGGGCAGCTCGGTCTACATCGGCCCTCGGGGCCTCATGCGGGGCGACGACGTCGGGCGTCGCATCGCCGACTGGTCGGGCCGCCGGCCCGAGTACCGAGCCCTGCTGCGGTAGCGGCGTTCACGAGAGAGGACGCTCGGTGCCTGTGTTAGAATTGTTTAACCTTGAACGATCTACGCGCCCTCCGCCGACGATCGGTGGCATTCGCCATCCTCGCTTCCGTCTCCCTTCCCGTCCTCCTCGGCGCGCAGAAGAGCGCCGGCACCCCCACTCCGGCCGAGCTGCGGGAGGCTTACGCCCGAGCGGACCGGTACGGGCGCGAGAGCGCCGCGCGTGCGTTCAAGCTGCGCGTAGAGGCGAACTGGATCGAGGGCGGGCGGCGCTTCTGGTACCGCAACGACCTCGCCGGAGATCGCCGCGAGTTCGTGATGATGGACGCGGGAACGGGCAAGAAGTCGCCCGCCTTCGATCACGCTCGTCTCGCCGAGGCTCTAGGCACGGCGACCGGAAGCAAGGTGACGGCGGAGTCGTTGCCGTTCCGCACGATCGAGTTTCTTGAGAACCCAGCGCGCGTCCGATTCGACGTCGCGAACCAGCCGTACGAGGCCGACCTCGCGACCTACGCGGTAACGAAGGGCGCAGCACGAACCCGGCCTCGCCAGCCGAACCCGGGACCGTGGCGGCAGAACCTGTGGGAGCCGCAAGAGCGCGCGACCGAGTCGCCGGACGGCAACTACACGGCGCGCATCCGCGACGGCGTCGTGGTGGTGAAGCCGAAGAGCGGCGAAGAGTTCGTACTGTCGGGCAAGCCCGAGGGAACCACGTACCACTCTCGCCTGTTCTGGACGCCCGACTCCAAGCGAGTGATCAGTGCCCGCGTGACGCCGGGCGACCGCAAGCAGGTCTACCTCTTCGAATCGACTCCCGCCGACGGCGGCCCGGCGAAGGTGATGCCGAGGGCGTACGATCGGCCGGGGGACAAGGTGGACACGTTCGACCTGCGCATCCTGAACGTGGAAGCGCGAACCGAGACTCCGGTGAAGGCGGACGTGGTGGACTACGGTGAGCTGCCGGCACCCCGATGGCGTCGCGACAAGCGGAAGTTCACCTACGAGAAAATGGACCGAGGCTACGGTCGATGGCGTGTCATGGAGGTGGACTCGGTGACCGGCGAGGCGCGCACCCTCGTCGACGACGATCCCACGACCTTCTTCGACTCCACCAGCATGTTCGTGCACTACTGCCGGGAGTCGGACGACATCGTCTGGCGTTCAGAGCGGGACGGTTGGGGGCACCTCTATCTGACTGACGGCGAGGGCCGCATCCGGAACCAGATCACCAAGGGACCTTGGGTGGTCCGAGAAGTGGTAAAGGTCGACGAGGCCGCGAAGGAGATCGTCTTTCAGGCCAGCGGCCGCGAGGCGGGCGAGGACCCGTACTTCATCCATTACTACCGCGTGAACTTCGACGGCTCTGGGCTGACGCTCCTCACGCCGGGACGGGGCAACCATTCGGCGCAGTTCTCGCCCGACGGCAAGACGCTCATCGACACGTACTCCGCCGTGAATCAGGCACCGCTGCACGTGTTGCGGCGCGCCTCGGACGGACGGCCGATTGCGGAGGTGGAACGCGCCGACCTCTCGTCGCTGCTCGCCTCGGGATGGCGGGTGCCGGAGCCGTTCGTAGCGAAGGGCCGGGATGGCAAGACGGACATCTACGGGGTCGTTTTCCGGCCGAGCAACTTCGACCCGAACCGCAAGTACCCGGTGATCGAGGACATCTACGCCGGCCCGCACGACTCCTTCGTGCCGAAGTCTTTCTCGGCCTCCCACTACGACCAGTCTCTGGCGGAACTCGGGTTCATCGTCGTGAAGATCGACGGCATGGGCACCCGAAATAGGGGCAAGGCGTTCCACGACGTCGCGTACAAGAACATCGCCGACGCCGGTTTCCCCGACCGTATCCTCTGGATGAAGGAACTGGCGAAGCGCGATCCCGCGGTCGACCTCAGCCGCGTCGGGGTGTTTGGAACTTCCGCGGGCGGCCAGAGCTCGACCGGCGCGCTCCTGTTCCATCCCGAGTTCTACAAGGTCGCCGTCTCCTCGTGCGGATGCCACGACAACCGGCTGGACAAGATCTGGTGGAACGAGCAGTGGATGGGCTACCCGGTGGGCAAGGAGTACGAGGCGCAGTCGAACATCACGAACGCCGCCAAGCTCAAGGGCAAGCTGATGCTGATGGTCGGCGAGCTGGACGACAACGTTCCCCCGGAGTCCACCTATCGGCTGGTTGACGCGCTTATCAAGGCGAACAAAGAGTTCGAGTTCCTGTACCTGCCGGGCCTCCGGCACACGGCCGGCGGCTCCTTCGGTGAGCGAAAGCGACGCGACTTCTTCGTGCGGCACCTGATGGGCGTCGAGCCGCCGGACTGGAACGGCGGGAAGTAACGCCTGCGCTTGATTGCGGCCACGGTTGCTTGAGGGTAGTCACCCGTGGCTGCGGCATTCCTGCCGCGGATCGAGCGTCAGCTCGATAAAAGCTTCACCGTAGGGGGCGCTGAGTGGCTGGGCTATCACCCCGAGGGAAGACCAGGCATCTGACGCTCATACCGCTTCAGAGCGAGTGACGTGCCGCACTAGCTTCCAAGACGATTAGATCCCGTAGTTCGAGCGACTGCCGCGTAACCCAAGATTGACGGCAACGCTGATGCTCGCGCTGCCAGCCAGTACTTGCCACAGACTCCGATCGTTGATCCCAAGTCCGAGCAGCGCCGCACCGCCGACCAGCAAACTGAGAAATCCTAAGCCCAACAGGCAGGATAACGCTAGACC
>Ga0164290_1001497_pt1 | contig 32370 bp, 28 predicted proteins | sample Micstemetagenome_FD_108782 | JGI IMG/M metagenome (GOLD analysis project Ga0164290, IMG submission 108782) | Contaminated culture microbial community from soil near Moab, Utah, USA - Microcoleus steenstrupii SON62 (Illumina Assembly) | ecosystem: Environmental > Terrestrial > Soil > Soil crust...
CGGATCGGGACCGGGCTGGACCGTGACGGTCGCCGCCTTGGTGATCGTGCCCGACATCTCGAAGCGCGCGTCCTGCTCGCCGAGGCCTGCCGCCACGAGTTCGGGCAGCAGGAACGAGAAGGTGACGATGGGATCGCTGATGTCGACGAGGGTGCCCGCCGCGCCCGTTCCGTTCGTGACCCGTACCGTGTCGGCGGTGGTCTTCTGCTTGAACTGGGCGAAGGTGAACGGCTCGGCCGACGCGGTGGCCGCGGCGAACAGGGCGATGGCGACCGCGGCCGCGTGGCGAAACTTCACTGGAATACCCCCCAACATCTTGCCCGATACCATAAGCATGATCCGTGCCAATAGTACGGCGCCGTTTCGATTCCAACGACTTCCGTTTTCGCCGTCCGAACGCGGGGTCCGGAACTGTAAAATCCGCCGACGGTTATGTCCGATGACACGTGCCTTGACACGAATCTAGATGAGGTGGTGTCATACGGTCGACACACGAACTGTTGTAGTCGAGCGTATCGAGTTTACGGGACGGCCGGGTGGGGCCGCCCTGAGTGCGACAGGGCCTTGGGTTCTGCCCGCCGTTCGCGAGAAGCGAAGGAGCGGCGCGCGCATGTATCACCCCAATGTTCTTGTTTCTCCCAACTCCTGTCCCGCGCTGGTCCTGAACGCCGATTACACCCCGCTCTCCTACTATCCGCTGTCGCTCTGGTCCTGGCAGACCGCCGTCAAGGCCGCCTTCCTAGAACGCGTCGACATCATCGCCGAATACGACCGCGAGATCCGCTCGCCGTCCTTCGCGATGAAGCTGCCGTCGGTGATCGCGCTGCGCCAGTATGTGCGGCCGGCGAGCCACCCGGCGTTCACGCGCTTCAACCTGTTCCTGCGCGACAAGTTCGCCTGCCAATATTGCGGGGCGCGCGAGGACCTCACCTTCGATCACGTCGTCCCGCGCGCCTACGGCGGCCGCACGACCTGGGAGAACGTCACCACCGCCTGCGCGCCGTGCAACCTGCGCAAGGGCGGGCGCACGCCGGCGGAAGCTCACATGGCGCCCCGCTCGCGCCCGCACCCGCCGTCGACGCACGAGCTGCAGGAGAACGGCCGGGCCTTCCCGCCGCACCACCTCCACGAGACGTGGCGCGACTACCTCTACTGGGACACCGAGCTCGAGGCCTAGCCGGACGTCGGCGACGTCACGATCGACTCCCGTCCCGCCGACCTTGCCGCCGGAGCGGCGGTGGGGTTTAACGGGCCGCCGCGTCGCCGCCGGCGCGAGGCCCGGCCGGCCGGAGGTAGGATGACCGACGAAGATCCCGCGCGCGAGGACGTCCGCTACCTCGGCCGCCTGCTCGGCGACGCCATCCGCGCGCTCGACGGCCCGGCAGCCTACGAGCGGATCGAGGCGATCCGGCGGGCGTCGGTCGCGGTGCACCGCGACGGCGGCCAAAGCCGCGAGGCGCACCTCGCCGACCGGCTCGACGCGCTGGACCTCGACGACACGCTGCGCTTCGTGCGCGGCTTCCTCGTCTTCTCGCTGCTCGCCAACCTCGCGGAAGACCGACAGGCGCGGACGCGCCGTTCGGACCGCACGCTCGACGCGGCGCTCGCCGAGCTTGAGGCGCAGGGCGTCACCCGCGGCGGGGTCGCGGCGCTGCTCGGGCAGGCGTTGATCGCGCCCGTCCTCACCGCGCACCCGACCGAGGTGCGCCGCAAGAGCGTCATCGACCGCGAAGCGGCCATCCTCGACGCGATGACGGCGTTCGGCGCCGCGGCCGACGACGCGGCGCGCGCCGGGATCGAGGCCGACCTCCGGACCGCCGTCGCGGTGCTCTGGCAGACGCGCGTGCTGCGCGCGCACCGCATCGGCGTCGCCGACGAGATCGAGACGGCGCTGTCCTACTTCCGGTCGACCTTCCTGCCGGTGCTGCCGCGCCTGCACGCGCGCTGGGAAGCGGCGCTCGGGGTGGCCGGGCTGCCGAGCTTCGTGAGGCCCGGCAACTGGATCGGCGGCGACCGCGACGGCAATCCGAACGTGACCGCCGACACGCTGCGCTTCGCGCTGCGCGAGCAGGCGCGCGTCGCGCTCGGCCACTATCTCGACGAGCTCCATCGGCTCGGCGCCGAGCTGTCGATCTCGGCCGCGTTGGCGCCCGTCCCGCCGGCGCTGCAGGCGCTCGCCGACGCTTCGGGCGACGCCTCGCCACAGCGCGCCGACGAGCCCTACCGCCGCGCGATCACCGGCCTCTACGGACGGGTCGCCGCCACCTTCGCGCGGCTCGTCGGCCAGGCGCCGCCGCGGCCGGCCTCGGTGCCGGCCGAGCCCTACGGGGACGCCGCGGCGTTCGCCGCCGATCTGCAGACCATGCGCGCGAGCCTCGCGGCGAACGGGGGTATGACGCACCGCCGGCTCGACGACCTCATCCGGGCGGTCGAGACCTTCGGCTTCCACCTCGCCACGCTCGACCTGCGCCAGAACGCCGACGTCCACCTGCGGGTGGTGGCGGAGCTGCTGCGCACCGCCGGCGTCGAAGCCGACTACGCCGCGCTCGACGAGCCGGCCCGCATCGCCCTCCTGCGCGCCGAGCTGGCGCACGGCCGGCTGCTCGCCAATCCGTTCGAGGCCTATTCCGACGAGACCCGTTCGGAGCTCGCGATCCTGCGCGCGGCCGCCGACGCGCACGCGGCGTTCGGCCCCGGCTGCATCACCACCTACATCGTGTCGAAGACGAGCGGCGTGTCGAACCTGCTCGAGGTCTACCTGCTGCTGAAGGAAGTTGGCCTCTATCGTCCCGGCCAGCCCTCGCCCGTCATGTCGGTGCCGCTGTTCGAGACGATCGGCGACCTGGAGGCCGCGCCGGCCGTCATGTCCGCCTATCTGGCGCTCCCGGAGGTCCGCGCGCTCGTCGAGGCGCGCGGGGCGCTGCAGGAGGTGATGATCGGCTATTCCGATTCGAACAAGGACGGCGGGTACCTCACGTCGAACTGGTCGCTGCACGAGGGCGCGCTCGCGCTCGTCGAGGTGTTCGAAACGGCCGGTGTCCGCCTCCAGCTCTTCCACGGCCGCGGCGGCGCGGTGGGCCGCGGCGGCGGTTCCGCGTTCGACGCCATCCGCGCGCAGCCGCCCGGCAGCGTCCGGGGTCGCATCCGCATCACCGAACAGGGCGAGGTGATCGCGTCGAAGTACGGCAACCCGGCCGTCGGTTCGGCGAGCCTCGAGACGATGGCGACCGCGACCGTGCTCGCCTCGCTGGGCGAACCGCCGGTCGCCGACGGCGATCTCGGTCGCTTCCGCGCCGCCTTCGCGCGGGTGAGCGCCTCCGCCTTCGCCGCCTACCGCGGGCTGGTCTACGAGACGCCGGGCTTCAAGGATTTCTTCCGCGCCGCCACCCCCATCGCGGAGATCGCCGACCTCAAGATCGGCTCGCGTCCGGCGAGCCGGACGAAGTCGGACCGCATCGAGGATCTGCGCGCCATCCCCTGGGTCTTCTCCTGGGCGCAGGCGCGGATCATGCTGCCGGGCTGGTACGGCGCGGGCCACGCGCTCGCGGCGTTCGAGGACCGCGGCCTGCTCGCCGAGATGGCGGCGCGCTGGCCGTTCCTGCAGACCGCGCTGTCGAACCTCGAGATGGTGCTCGCGAAGTCGGACATCGACATCGCCGAGCGCTACGCCGCGCTCGTGCCCGACGAGCGCCTGCGCGCGCACGTCTTCGGGCGCATCCGCGACGGCTGGGAGACGACGCGCGACCAGCTGCTGGCGATCACCGGGCAATCGGCGTTGCTCGAAAAACAGCCGGCGCTCGCCCGCTCGATCCGCCTGCGCCTGCCCTACATCGAGCCGCTGAACCACCTCCAGGTCGAGCTCATCCGCGCGCACCGCGCCGGCAACGCCGACCCGCGCGTGCGCGAGGGCATCCACCTCACCATCAACGGCATCGCCGCGGGTCTGCGGAACACCGGGTGAGGGGCGCTTGAACGAGAACAAAATAGGAACGACTAGCGCCGCCGGACGTTGTCCGCCCGACCCCCAACAAGGAAAGGAACGGCCATGGCCGGTCGGCACGACGAAAACCCGAAGGCGCATCCGACGTCGAACGCGGTGAAGGACCCGCATGACTGGACCACCGGCGAAGAGCCGATGACCGGCGCGCAGGCGAGCTACCTGAAGACGCTTTCGGAAGAGGCGCACGAGCCGTTCGACGCCGATCTCAACAAGGCGGACGCCTCGCTGAAGATCGACGAGCTCCAGGCGAAGACGGGACGCGGCAAGTAGGCCCGACGGGCGGGCGCCCGCCCGCTCGGGGCCGCTATCCTCTTCCCGGAAGCACGTCATCCTGACGTCCGTCAGGACGACGGCGATCGGAGGGCGGGCGGTGCGTCGAGCGTCCACCGCGCCCGCGGTGGGTCGCACCGCCTCAATGCCGCCGGCCGCGCTTCCAGGCCTCGTCGCGATCGCCGTTCCGGCGCGTGGCACGGTGAAAGTCGGCCGGCTTGTCCGCCACCCAGGCGACGAAGCGCGCGAGCGCCGGATGGCCCCGCAGCGCGTCGGGCGTGGCGTAGCTGCGCTCGAGCTCCTGGTTGGTCAGCGTCGCGTGGATCGTGCGGTGGCAGATCGGATGGATCGGCTCCATCTCGGTGCCGCCGCGCGACTTCGGCACCAGATGGTGCCACTCGACCCTGCGGCCGAGCGGTCGCCGGCACAGCAGGCAGGGCGGCAGCTCGGGCTCGGGGATCGGGTCGGGCGGTCCCTTGGGCTGGCGGCGCGGCATCGCCGGCTCAGGTGGGTCGTACGAACCAACGCCGCAACAGCTCGGCGTAGACGTCGGTCAGCGACGCGATGTCGCCGACCCGCGCCGTCTCGTCGACCTTGTGCATCGATTGCCCGGGCAGCCCGAACTCGACCACCGGGCACAGCCGCCGGATGAAGCGCGCGTCCGACGTGCCGCCGCTCGTCGACAGTTCCGGGCGGACGCCCGTCACCGCCTCGACCGCGTCCGCGACGGTGTCGCTCAAAGCGCCCGGCTCGGTCAGGAACGCCTCGCCCGAAATCTTCACCGTCACCTCGTGCGCCGGCGCGTGGCGGGCCGCGACCTCTTCGATCCACGCCTTGAGATCGACGCCCCGGTGCCGGTCGTTGAAGCGGACGTTGATCCGCGCCCGCGCCTGCGCGGGGATGACGTTGGTCGCCGGATTGCCCACCGAAAGGTCGGTAACCTCGAGGTTCGACGGGTCGAACCATTCGGAGCCCGCGTCGAGCGCGCGCGACTGGAGCTCGGCGAGGATGGCCACCAGCCGGCGGATCGGGGTGTCGGCGCGTTGCGGATAGGCGACGTGCCCCTGCGCGCCGTTCACCGTGATCCAGGCGTTGAGCGATCCGCGCCGCCCGACCTTCATCACGTCGCCCAGCCGCCGCACGCTCGTCGGCTCCCCGACCAGGCAGGCGTCGGGGACATGGCCGTTGGCTTCCATCCACTCGAGGAGCTTGGCGGTGCCGAACGTCGCCGGGCCTTCCTCGTCGCCGGTGACGACGAACGACAGCGACCCCGGCAGATCGCCGACGCGCGCCACCGCGGCGACGAAGGCGGCGATCGCGCCCTTCATGTCGGCCGCGCCGCGCCCGACGAGCTGGCCGTCGCGGATCTCGGCGCCGAACGGATCGAGCGACCAGGCCGCCGCGTCGCCGACCGGCACCACGTCGGTGTGCCCGGCGAAGGCGAAATGGGGGCGGCCGCGCCCGCGGCGCGCGAACAGATTCTCGACCGGCCCGTCGGGCGCCTCGCCGAAGGTCAGCCGGTGCACCTCGAAGCCGAGCGGAACCAGGGCCCGCTCGAGCACGCCCAGCGCGCCGGCGTCCGCCGGGGTGACGCTCGGGCAGCGGATGAGCTCTTGCGCGAGCGCGATCGGATCGAGGGTCATGCCCGCCCCTTAGCCGGTCGTCCGGTTCTTGTCGAAGCGCGGCAGTTCGACAGCCGGTAGGCCGGCGGCTAGGCTGGGATCGACCATCGGGAGGACGGATGCCGAAGATCGACCTCGACGCGGTGCCGGAAGTGTCGCGCACCGGCTATCCGAAGCCCTACGCCGCCGCCGTCGCCGGCCGGCACTACCGCCGCCTCGGCGCCGCGGCCGGGCTCGGCGACTTCGGCGTCAACCTCTGCCGCCTCGAGCCGGGCGCCTGGTCGAGCCAGCGGCACTGGCACTCGAGCGAGGACGAGTTCGTCTGGATGGTGGCGGGCGAGGCCGTGCTGGTCACCGACGCCGGCGAGACCCTGCTGCGCGCCGGCGACTGCGCCGCCTTCCCGGCCGGCGATCCGGACGCGCACCACCTGATCAACCGCTCGGCCGGCGAGGCGCTGTTCCTGGTGGTGGGGTCGGACAAGCCGGCCGACACCTGCCACTACCCCGACGTCGACCTCCACCTGCCGCGCAACGACGGCGGGTTCACCCGCAAGGACGGCACGCCCTACTGAGGCGTCAGTCGCGGAGCAGCTCGTTGATGCCGGTCTTGGCGCGCGTCTGCGCGTCGACGCGCTTGACGATGACGGCGCAGTAGAGGCTCGGGCCGGGCGAACCGTCGGGGAGCGGCTTGCCGGGCAGCGAGCCGGGCACCACCACCGAATAGGCCGGCACGCGGCCGACGAAGATCTCGCCGGTCGCCCGGTCGACGATCTTGGTCGACGCGCCGAGATAGACGCCCATCGAAAGGACCGCGCCTTCCTCGACGATCACGCCCTCGGCGACCTCGGAACGGGCGCCGATAAAGCAATGATCCTCGATGACCACGGGGTTGGCCTGCAGCGGCTCGAGCACGCCGCCGATGCCGGCGCCGCCCGAGATGTGCACGTTCCGACCGATCTGCGCGCAGGAGCCGACGGTGGCCCAGGTGTCGACCATCGTGCCCTCCCCGACGCGGGCGCCGATGTTGACGAAGCTCGGCATCAGCACGACGCCCGGCGCGATGTAGGCGCCCTGGCGCACGACGCTGCCGGGCACCGCGCGGAAGCCGGCCGCGCGGAAGCGGTTCTCGCCCCAGCCGTCGAACTTCGACGGCACCTTGTCCCACCAGTGCGCCGCGCCGGGTCCGCCGGCGATCATCGCCATGTCGTTCAACCGGAAGGAGAGCAGCACCGCCTTCTTGAGCCACTGGTGGACCCGCCACCCGCCGTCCGCCTTCTCGGCGACGCGGTAGCTGCCGTCGTCGAGGCCCGCGATCGCCGCCGCGACCGCCTCGCGCAGCTCGCCCCCGGTGGCCGGGTTGACGCCGTCGCGCGCTTCCCACCCCGCTTCGATGACCCGCTCGATGCTCATCCCGCCAGCTCCCTGTGCAGTTGGTCCAGCCACTCGCCGACGTCGGCGATCTCGATGTCGATGTAGCTCGCGCACGCCTCGTGGCCGCCGCGCTCCGACCCGTTGTTGACCCAGACGGTCGTCATGCCGATCGCCTTGGCGGGCCTGAGGTTACGCGCTTGGTCCTCGACGAACAGCGCGGTGGTCGGATCGATGCCGTAGGCCGAGCACAATCCCTCGTAGGCGCGCGGGTCGGGCTTGGGGACGTAGTCGGTGGCGTGGATGTCGTGGATCGCCTCGAACGCGCCGGCGAGGCCCAGCCGTTCGAGCACGCGGCCCGCGTAGGGCGCGTCGCCGTTGGTGAAGAGGAGCTTGCGCCCGGGCAGGCGCGCGATCCCGTCGATCACGCGCGCGTCGCGGACGAGCACATCCATCTCGATGTCGTGGACGTAGCTCAGGAAGTCGTGCGGGCAGACCTCGTGATCGTCCATCAGGCCGCGCAGCGTCGACCCGTGCGCGTGGAAATAGTCCTTCTGGACGCGGCGCGCTTCCTGCGGGTCGCAGCCGAGAAGGCGACCGATGTAGGCCCCCATGCGTTGGTCGATCTGCAGGAACAGGTTCGCGCTCGCCGGGTAGAGCGTGTTGTCGAGGTCGAAGATCCAGGTGGCGATGCGCGACAGGTCCATGGCGTGGCGGCTATAGCGGGCGGGTCCTCGGGCGGCAAACCCGCGTCGTGCCGTTCATGTCGCATCAACGCCCGTTGCGTTAACGTTTATGAACGAAGTCGGCGGGGCTGGTGAGGGATCCCGGATAGATGAGAGACCGGTCTAGGCTCCACGGCGTCCGCCTGCGCGCGGCGACCGCGCTCGCGGGCGCGGTCCTCGCCGCGGCGTGCGGCGGCGGCGCGAGCCCGCAGCCGGCACCCGCGCCGCCGCCTGTCCAGACGCCCGCGCCGACACCGCCGCCCGCCCCGGCGCCGAGCCCCACGCCGACGCCGAGCTCGATCAACTACAACACGGCCGAGTATCAGCGCTCGAACGGCGCGGGGCACATGAACGCGATCACCGCGTACGGCCGCGGCGCCACCGGCCAGGGGGTCACGGTCGCCGTCATCGACAGCGGCGTCGACACCGGCAGCGCCGAGTTCGCGGGGCGGATCCACGCCGCCAGCCAGGACGTCGCGTCCGCCCGCGGCATCGACGACGACTCGGGGCACGGCACCTCGGTGTCGGGCGTGCTGCTGGCGGCGAAGAACGACGGCGGCATTCACGGCGCGGCGTTCGACTCGACGCTGCTCGCGCTGCGCACCGACGATCCCGGGAGCTGCGGCGACAGCGACGGCTGCCAGCACAACGACAACACGCTCGCCCGGGCGATCGACATCGCCACCGCCAACGGCGCGCGGGTGATCAACATGTCGCTCGGCGGCTCGGCGGCCAACTTCACGCTGCGCAGCGCGGTGGCGCGGGCGACCCGCGCCGGCGTGATCATCGTCATCGCCGCGGGCAACAAGAAGGACAGCGACCCGGTCGCCAGCCCGAACCCCGACCCGTTGGCGCAGGTCGCGATCGACCAGACGGCGTCGAACGGACTGGTGGTGATCGCCGGATCGGTGGGCACGGTGGCGAGCCCCAACGAGATCTCGACGTTCAGCAACCGCGCGGGCATCGGCGCCGACCAGTATCTCGCCGCGCTCGGTTATCGGGTCCGCAGCTTCGACGAGACCGGCGCCGCGCTGCTGTTCAGCGGCACCTCTTACGCCGCGCCGAACGTCGCGGGCGCGCTCGCGCTCCTCATGAGCGCCTTCCCGAACCTCACCTCGGCGCAGGTGCTCGACATCATGTTCCGCTCCGCCGACGACGCAGGCAATCCCGGCACCGACGCCGTCTACGGTCGCGGGATCCTCAACCTGTCGCGCGCCTTCCAGCCGATCGGCCAGACGTCGCTCGCGGGCAGCGCGGTGCCGGTGTCCACGACCGGCAACGCGACGCTCGGCGGCGCGCTCGGCGACGGCAGGAAGCTCGGGACCGCGATGCGGGGCGCCGTGATCCTCGACGGCTACGACCGCGCCTTCGCGGTCGACCTCGCGCGCAGCCTCGCCGCCGCGCCGCTGCAGCGGCCGCTCGGCCAGCGGCTCGTCGACCGCTCGCGCGGCGTGAGCGCGGGCGACGGGAAACGCTACCTCTACCTGAACCTGACGCCGGCGACCTCGACGCGGCCCTGGGTGGGCCTCGCGCAGATGGGCGTCGACGCCCGCGCCGCGGATCGCGTCCGCGCGCGCCACGGCCTCGTCGCGAGCGAGCTCGACGCGCGGACGCGCATGGGGCTCGCCTTCGGCTACGGCGCCGAGACGTTGCTCGGATCGATGGGCGGCAGCCGCCCGGACGGCGCCTTCGTCACCGGGGCCGATCCGCTGACCGACGCGGGCTTCGCGCGGCGCAACGGCACCTCGGCGGCCGTGACGCACCGACTGGGGTCGTGGTCGCTCGGCTTCGCCGCGGGCCACGCCACGACGCGCGAGGCGCGCGCCGACCGGCTCGTCACCGGCCGCGACGGCTCGGTCGACACGCTCGCGATCGAAGCCTCGCGGCGAATCGGACCGGCGGCGCTGACGCTCGGCGTGGCGCAGATGCGCGAGAGCGACACGCTGCTCGGCAGCTGGTCGGGGCCCGCGCTCGGGTTCGAAGGCGCGACGACGCGCTTTGCGAGCCTGGACGTCCGCCTGCCGCTGGGGTCGGGCTTCTCGGCCGGGGTGGGCGCGCGGCACGGCTGGACCGACGCGAAGCTCGGCGGCGGCCTGATCGAGGACGTCGACGGCCTGCGCAGCTTCGGCTTCCAGCTCGACCTCGCGAAGGACGGCGTGCTCGGCGCCCGCGACCGCCTCGACCTGCGCGTCGCTCAGCCGCTGCGCGTCTCGGGCGGCACGGCGCGGCTCGCGGTGCCCGTCGACTATGACTACGCGGCGCGCGCGACGACCTTCGACCGCCGCACCGCGGCCCTGACCCCGTCGGGTCGCGAGATCGACGTGGAGGCGGCGTACAGCGTCGGCCTGATGGGCGGCGAGCTCGGCGCGCATCTGTTCTGGCGCAACGAGCCCGGCCACGTCGCCGGACGGTCGGACGACCTCGGCGCGGCGCTGCGGTTCAGCCTCGGCTTCTAGTCCGGCCGCGTCGCGATCCAGGCGCCGCTGACGAGCGCGACGGCGAGCGGCACGAACGCGCGCCAGCCGTCGAGCATCACGAGGCCGAGCGCCGCGCTCAGCGCCAGCGCCGCCATCGCCATCGCCTTGCCGCGTCGGCTGATCGCGCCGCGCGTGCGCCACGCGACGATGTGGGGGCCGAAGCGCGGGTGGTCGAGCAGCCGGCGCTCCCAGGCCGGGTTCGCCCGCGCGAAGCAGAAGGCGGCCAGGATCATGAACGGCACGGTCGGGAGCAGCGGCAGGAACACGCCCACCGCGCCCAGCGCCACCGACGCGAGGCCGACCGCAAGGTAGACCGGCCTCATGCTCGGGCGGGCTCCGTCAGTCGCCGGTCTGGATGCGCTCGACGAGCTGCTTGACGGTCGGCACGAACCCGTTCGAGTAGAAAGGGTCCTCGGCGAAGCGGTAGGCCACGTGCCCGGCGAACATGAGGTTGTGCTCGGGGTCGCCGCCGTGCGCGATGTCCTGCAGCGTCTTCTGGATGCAGAAGGAGCGCGGGTCGGCGAGGCGGCCGGTCGAGTTGGTCTCGTTGTCGGCCCAGGACGAGAACTGGCACTGGCTGAGGCAGCCCATGCAGTCGGCCTGGTCCTTGCGGATGACCTTCACCTCCTCGGGCGTCTCGAACACCAGCGTGTTGTCCGGCGTCTTCAGCGCCTGGGTGTAGCCGAGGCCGGCCCACTCGCGCGCGCGAAGCAGGTCGTCGCGCGTGACGTAGTAGCGCTTGCCGCGCCCGACGCCGACGTCGAGCTCGTAGCCGTGGTCGCCCGCCATCTCGGTCGAGAAGGCGATCTGCCGCTCGGATCGCGCCTCGAGCTTGCGAAGGTAGGTGTTGCGCACCGCCGACGAATAGAAGCCGGTGGGCGAGAACTGGTGGAGGAGGATGTCGCCCTTCTTAAGGGTGAGCAGCTTCTGCTTCCACGCCTCGGGGATCGGGCTTTCCTGCGTGAGCAGCGGCCGCGTGCCGAACTGGAACGCGATCGCGCCGAGCTCGGGGTTGCCGATCCAATCCTCCCATTCGCGCAGGTACCAGACGCCGCCCGCCATGATGATCGGCACGTCGTCGGAGATGCCCATCTCGCGCATCGTCGAGCGGAGCTCGCGCACGCGCGGGTAGGGGTCCTGCGGCTGGCGCGGGTCCTCGGCGTTCGACAGGCCGTTGTGGCCGCCGGCGAGCCAAGGGTCCTCGTAGACCACGGCGCCGAGCCACTCCGCCGCCTTCGAATAGGCGCGCTTCCACAGCGCGCGGAAGGCGCGCGCCGACGAGATGATCGGGTAGTAGTGGACGCCGTAGTGCGCCGCGATCTCGGACAGCTTGTAGGGCATGCCCGCCCCGCAGGTGACGCCGTTGATCAGGCCGCGCGCCTGCTCGAGCACGCCGTGCAGCACGCGCTGCGCGCCGCCCATCTCCCACAGCACGTTGATGTTGATCGCGCCGCGCCCCGACGCGATCTCCCAGGCGCGCTTCACCTGGTCGACCGCGCCCGCGATCGCGTAGGTCACCAGCTCGTCGTGCCGTTCGCGCCGGGTCATCGCCCGGTAGACCTGCGGCACGATCTTGCCCTCGGCGTCGAAACTGTCGGCGTTGACCGCCGACACGGTGCCGATGCCGCCGGCCGCCGCCCAGGCGCCCGAAGACATGTGGTTGGTGGCCGAAACGCCCTTGCCGCCCTCGACGAGCGGCAGGACCTCGCGGCCGCCCATGAGGATGGAATCGATACCCTTGAACATCCGTCTCGCTCGGTTGGGACGGCGCCTCCCGCGCCGTCTTCGGGCCGTCATATAAGGCCGATCGCCGAAATTGCCTTGCAAAAACGCACGGTGCCGGGGCGGTGACGTCAGACCGCCTGCCCGGCCGCCCAACCGCTCGCCCAGGCCCACTGGAAGTTGTAGCCGCCGAGCCAGCCGGTGACGTCGACCGCCTCGCCGATCACGTGGAGACCGGGCACCTCGCGCGCTTCCATCGTCTTCTGCGACAGGCCGGCGGTGTCGACCCCGCCGGCCGTCACCTCGGCCTTGGCGAAGCCCTCGGTGCCGGTGGGGACGAAGCGCCACGCCTTCAGCCGCCGCGCCGTCCGCTCGAGCTCGCGGTCGGGCAGGTTGGCGATCGGCCCGGTGAGCTTCAGCTCGTCCGCCACTGATTGGGCGAGCCGCGCGGGGAGCACCTCGGCGAGCACGCTCTTGGCTTCCGCCTTGGGGCGGGTGCGCCGGCGGTCCTTGAGGTGGGCGAGCGCGTCGAGGTCGGGGGCGAGGTCGAGCGCGATCTCGGCGCCGGGCCGCCAGTAGGAGGAGATCTGCAGGATCGCCGGCCCAGACAGGCCGCGGTGCGTGAACAGGACCGCCTCGCGGAAACTTGTCCTTTCGGTGCCGGCGACGCCCTCGACCGCGACGCCCGCGAGGTCGCGGCAGGCGGCGAGCGTGGCGGCGCCGAGCGTCAGCGGCACGAGCGCGGGGCGCGGCTCGACGAGCGCGAGGCCGAAACGCCGCGCGAGTTCGTAGGCGAAGCTCGTCGCGCCCATCTTGGGGATCGACGGTCCGCCGGTCGCGATCACGAGCCGGGGCGCGACGAAGCCGCCGCGATCGGTTGCGACGCGGAACGCGTCCGAGCGGGCAACGTCGGTGATGCGGTGTCCGAGCCGCAGGTCGACGCCGCCGGCGGCGCACTCGTCGAGCAGCAGCCGGACGATGTCGCGCGCGGAGCGGTCGCAGAACAGCTGGCCGAGTGTCTTCTCGTGGTAGGGAACGCCGTGCTTCTCGACGAGCGCGACGAAGTCGCGCTGGGTGTAGCGCCCGAGCGCCGACTTCGCGAAGTGCGGATTGGCCGACAGGAAGCGGTCGGGCGCCGCGTGGAGGTTGGTGAAGTTGCAGCGTCCCCCGCCCGAGATGAGGATCTTCGCGCCCGCCCGGTCGGCGTGATCGAGCAGCAGCACGCGGCGCCCGCGCTGGCCCGCGGTCATCGCGCACATGAGCCCGGCGGCGCCGGCGCCGAGGATGATGACGTCGTAGGGTGTCATGGCGGTGAGATAGGCCGGCCTTGGTTGCGCGCTATGTTCGATAGCCGACATAGGCGTTGACGAGGGGAGCGCGGAAGACTAGGCGCTCGGCGCATGTCCGGACAAACGGTGCAGCGCACCGCCGCGGAGATCGACAGGCTGATCGGCGAGTGGGAGCGGCTGCGCGCCGACTACGAGCGCCGCGGCTCGACCGGCATCGTCGACTTCATCAACGCCGAGATCCGCAAGCTGAGGTCCGAGCGCGCCGCGATCGGGCCGATCGCCACCCCCGGTCCGCAGCAGAGCTGACGCCTAAGAAAAAAGGGCGGGGCTTCGGTCGAAGCCCCGCCCCCGTCGCTTTCGCCTTATGGGCGGCTCAGTCGTCGCCGCCCGTCAGGAACGCCGGCGCGAAGGTCGGCTCGGAACCGTCCTCGGTGCGCTCGCGGCGCTCGCCGCCGCCCTCCCGGTCGCGGCGCGGACCGCGATCACGGTCGCCGCCCCGGTCGCCGCGCTCGCGGTCGCGCCGGGGTCCCCGGTCGCCGTCGCGGCGCGGACCGCGATCGCCGTCGCGACGCGGGCCCCGGTCGCCCCGGTCACCGCGCGGCTCGCGCTCCTCGCGCGGCGGACGCGTGTCGGGCAGCTCCTCGCCGGTCTCCTGGTCGACGACGCGCATCGACAGGCGGACCTTGCCGCGGTCGTCGATGCCCAGCACCTTCACCTTCACTTCCTGACCCTCGGTCAGGACGTCGGAGACCTTCGCCACGCGCTCGTTCTTGATCTCGGAGATGTGGACGAGGCCGTCCTTGGCGCCGAGGAAGTTCACGAACGCGCCGAAGTCGACCATCGACACGACCTTGCCGGTGTAGATCTTGCCGACCTCGGCCTCGGCGACGATGCCGGTGATCCAGTCCTTGGCGGCCTGGATCTGCGCCGGGTCCGACGACGCGATCTTGATCGTGCCGTCGTCCTCGATGTCGACCTTGGCGCCGGTGGTGGCGACGATCTCGCGGATCACCTTGCCGCCCGTGCCGATGACGTCGCGGATCTTGTCCTTGTTGATCGTCATCGTCTCGATGCGCGGCGCGTGCGCCGACAGCTCGTCGCGCGCCCTGTCGAGCGCTTTCGCCATCTCGCCGAGGATGTGCGCGCGGCCGTCCTTGGCCTGCGCGAGCGCGGTGCGCATGATCTCCTCGGTGATGCCGGCGATCTTGATGTCCATCTGGAGGCTGGTGATGCCCTCCGAGGTGCCGGCCACCTTGAAGTCCATGTCGCCGAGATGATCCTCGTCGCCGAGGATGTCGCTCAGCACCGCGAACTTGTCGCCTTCGAGGATGAGGCCCATCGCGATGCCCGACACCGGGCGCTTGATCGGCACGCCGGCGTCCATCATCGCGAGGCTGCCGCCGCAAACCGTCGCCATCGACGACGAGCCGTTCGACTCGGTGATGTCGGAGGTGATGCGGATCGTGTACGGGAACTCCTCCTTCGTCGGCAGCACCGCCTGCAGCGCGCGCCACGCGAGCTTGCCGTGGCCGACGTCGCGCCGGCTCGGCGCGCCGAAGCGGCCCACTTCGCCGACCGAGTAAGGCGGGAAGTTGTAGTGCAGCATGAAGTGCTCGTAGCGGAGCCCGTTCAGACCGTCGATCATCTGCTCGGCGTCCTTCGTGCCGAGCGTGCAGGTGGCGATCGTCTGGGTCTCGCCGCGAGTGAACAGCGCCGAGCCGTGCGCGCGCGGCAGGAAGTGCGCCTCCGCCACGATCGGGCGGACCGTCTTCGTGTCGCGGCCGTCGATGCGGCGGCCGTCGTTGAGGATCGCACCGCGGACGATCTCCGCCTCGAGCTTCTTGACGAGCTTGATCGCGATCATCTGCTCCTGCGGGCTGCGCTCGGCCATCGCCTCGCGCGCCCTCTGGCGGGCGGCGTTGAGGATGTCGGCGCGGTCCGACTTCAGCGTCGTCCGGTAGGCGCGGGCGATGTCCTCACCGATCAGCGCCTTCAGCTCGGCCTTCACGGCCGAGGTGTCGTCGCCGGCCTTGAGCTCCCAGGGGTCCTTCGCGGCCTTCTCGGCGAGATCGATGATCGCGTCGATGACGGTGCGCGAATGCCGGTGCGCGAACATCACCGCGCCGAGCATCACGTCCTCCGACAGTTCCTTCGCCTCCGACTCGACCATCATCACCGCGTCGTGGGTCGCGGCGACCACGAGGTCGAGCTCGCCCTCGTCGATCATGTCGTCGGTCGGGTTGAGCTGGTACTCGCCGTCTTTGTAGCCGACGCGCGCGGCGCCGATCGGGCCCATGAAGGGCACGCCGGAGATGGTGAGCGCGGCCGAGGCGGCGACCATCGCGAGGATGTCGGGCTCGTTCTCGCCGTCGTAGCTCAGCACCTGGGCGATGACGTTGATCTCGTTGTAGAAACCCTCGGGGAACAGCGGGCGGATCGGGCGGTCGATGAGACGGGAGACGAGCGTCTCCTTCTCGGTCGCGCCGCGCTCGCGCTTGAAGAAGCCGCCGGGGATGCGGCCGGCCGCCGAGTACTTCTCCTGGTAGTGAACGGTGAGCGGGAAGAAGTCCTGGCCTTCCTTCACCGACTTCGCGGCCGTGACGGCGCACAGCACGACGGTCTCGCCGAGCGTGGCGAGCACCGCGCCGTCGGCCTGACGGGCGATGCGCCCGGTCTCGAGGGTCAGCTTCTTGCCGCCCCAGTCGGCCTCAACCTTTTGGATGTCGAACATTCGTCTTTTCCTGCATGTCCGCGGACCTTCCGCGGACGCCTACGGCGGCGGGCGCGCCTATCGCGACCGCCGGATAAGGAACAGGCCCCGTCGCGGGGCCTGTCCGAACTCTACTTGCGGAGCCCGAGCTTGCCGATCAGGTCGGTGTAGCGGGTCTCGTCCTTCGCCTTCAGATAGTCGAGGAGGCGGCGGCGCTTGTTCACCAGCATCAGCAGGCCGCGGCGGGAATGGTTGTCCTTCGCGTGGCTCTTGAAGTGCTCGGTGAGGTTCGCGATGCGCTCCGACAGGATGGCGACCTGGACTTCCGGGCTGCCGGTGTCGTTGGCTTCGCGGGCGTGTTCCTGGATGAGCGCGGCCTTGCGCTCGGCAGTGATCGACATCGGGATCTCCTCTGTTAGACGTTGAAGCCCCGCACCACCCGCACTCCGTCGGCCGAAACGTCGACCAGCGCGACCGGAACAGACCCGGCGGTCGCGAGATGGAGCCCGTGGTTGTCGGGACGCCCGTCCAGCAGCCTTCCTTGCCGAAGCATGGCTGCCTGTGCGGGTTCGACGGGTAGGACCGGGATGTCGTCCAGTCCGGCCGTCAGCGGCAATAGGGCCTGTTCAAGCGCGCGGCTATGTCCGAGCGCCGCCAATTTGTCCAGCGAAATCGCCTGGATTTCGCCGAACGGACCGGCGCGGGTGCGCCGCAGCATCGACACGTGGCCGACGGTGCCGAGCGCCCGCGCCAGGTCGCGCGCGAGGCTGCGGACGTAGGTGCCCTTGGAGCAGATCACGTCGAAGGTGGCGCCGTCGCCGTCCGCGGCGAGCAGCCTAAGCTCGTGGATCGTCACGTCGCGCGCGGCGAGCTCGACCGCCTCGCCGGCGCGCGCCAGCGCGTAGGCGCGCCGGCCGTCGACCTTCAGTGCCGAATAGGCCGGCGGCGTCTGGACGATCGCCCCGGTGAAGCGGGCGAGGACCGCCTCGATCGCCGCGCGCGCCGGGCGCGCGTCCGAGGTCTCGACCACCGCGCCTTCGGCGTCGTCGGTCGCGGTCGCGGTTCCGAAGGCGACGGTGAAGCGATAGCCCTTGGTCGCGTCGAGCAGCCGCCCGGCGAGCTTCGTCGCCTCGCCGAGCGCGATCGGCAGCACGCCGGTCGCCAGCGGGTCGAGCGTGCCGCCGTGGCCGATCTTGAGCTTCGGCCAGCCGGCTTCGCGCCCGATCCGCTTCACCGCGGCGACGCCTTGGGCCGACGAGAGCCCGAGCGGTTTGTCGAGGATGATCCAGCCGTGCATCGGCCGGCTGTTAGCGGCTGCGCGCGCCGCCCGTAAGCCTCAACCGGCGGCGAGCGCCTCGTAGCCGCAGCCGAAGCGCAGGAAGCGGATCGTCTCCTGCACGATCGCCTCGCGCTCGGCGGGGTCGGAACCGGGGCCGAAGGCGCGGTCGAGCGCGTCGCCCACCGCCGCGTAGACGAGCGAGGCGGCGACGGGCACGTTGACGTCGTCGCGGCCCTGCCGGCCGATCTGGGCGCGCATGTGCGCCTCCACCCAGCCGACCACCACCTCGCGCGACGCGCGGTAGAAGGGCTCGGCCTCGGGATCGTGGAAATGCTCGTTGCGCGCCGCAGTGCGCAGGCAGTCTTCGCCGCCGCCCAGGATCGTCTCCCACGCCTTGTGCGTGGCGCAATATTCGAAGCAGCGGCGGACCGTGACCTCGATGGGCAGGTCGGCGAGGTCTTCGCCGCGGTGCATCGCGGCGATCATGTTCTGGCCGTACTGGCGGCCGAGCTCGATCAGCAGGTTCTTCTTCGATCCGAAGTGGTAGAAGATCGAGCCTTCGGAGACATCGGCGGCGCGCGCGATGTCGGCGGTGCCGGTCGACACGAAGCCCTTGGTCGAAAACAGCATGTTCGCCGCCTCGAGCACGCGCTGGCGGGTCTCGGCGGGATCATAGCGTCGGGACCGCGTGTCCGCGGCTTTGGTGGCCATGCGATCTTCCCCTCGGCGACGGGCCCGTTCCGGGCTCCGTCCGAAACGGCGATGATGACGTTTTTCTGAGTCCGAGTCAAAACCGACCGCCGCTGCGAAACCACACGTTGGCGGCGCGGAACGAATGGTTTAGCTCTGTCTCGATGGGCGGGCCCGATTTCACCGACGGCTACTACTGGTCGCGCGACGGCCTGCGGCTGCACTACCGCGACTACACCGGCCGCGCGGACCGGCCGCCGGTGCTGTGCCTGCCCGGCCTCACGCGCAACGTGCGCGACTTCGAAGGGCTGGCCGGGCGGCTGGCGCCGGGCCGGCGGGTGATCTGCGTCAGCCTGCGCGGACGCGGCGAATCGGCCTACGCCAAGGACCCGCTCGCCTATGTGCCGCTCACCTACCTCCAGGACCTTGAGGTGCTTATCCGCGAGCTGGGGCTCGCGCGCGCCGTCGCGGTCGGCACCTCGCTCGGCGGCATCCTCACGCTGATGCTCGCCGCGACGCACCCCGGCCTGCTCGCCGGCGCGGTGTTGAACGACCTCGGCCCGGCGATCGAGCCCGCGGGCCTCGCGCGCATCAAGACCTACGTCGGCAAGGGCGGCAACTGGCCGACCTGGATGCACGCCGCGCGCGACGTCGCCGCCGCCAACGCCGACGTCTATCCCGACTACTCGACCGAGGACTGGCTGCGCATGGCGAAGCAGCTATGCCGCCTAACCCCAAAGGGCCGCGTCGTCTGGGACTATGACGCCCGGATCGCGGAGCCCTTCCGGCTCCCCAACGCCGAGGCGGGCGTCGACCTGTGGCCGGCGCTCGACGCGCTCGCGGGCGTGCCGACGCTGTCGTTGCGCGGCGCCCTGTCCGACATCCTCAGCGCCGAGACGCAGGCGGCGATGGCGCGGCGCCTGCCGTCGCTGCGCGCGGTCGAGGTGCCGCGCGTCGGCCACGCCCCGACGCTCGAGGAGCCCGACGCGGCGGCCGCGATCGACGAGCTGCTGGAACGGACCGACGCCTAGTCGCGCGGATTCTCGACGACCGTCGAGGCGCGGCAGTCCGCCTGCGCGACCGAGTCGCCCGGATGCATCAGCGTGCACAGGCCGACGTCGCTGCGTTCAAGCCCGTAGCTCGCGCCGAACACCGACGCGCTGATGAGGCCGCAGATCGCGTAGGCCGTCGCCTCGCGCCGATAACGCTTGCTCAACACGGAACACCCCCCGGTGAATGTTCACCAATCTTAACGCCCCGGCGGGCCGGTTTTCAACCCGGGAGGTTACGGTATGCGCCCGCCCGTCGCGGGATGCGGGCCCGATCGGAGCCGCCGGCCGTCGCGGGCGTTGACGAAGAAGGTCCGGATCGGCCGGCCCGAGCGGCGAGGGAGAGCCGATGGCCTCGTACGGGCCCGAGCTTGGGGCGGATGCCCCGATCGACCGCGGCGCGGGCCGCGACGGCGCGGCGTGGCCGCGCCTGCTTCCGTCGCGGCGCGACCTGGCGGCCTTCGCCGGCCTCGCGGCGGCCTACTGGTTCTTCGCGAGCTACGGCCTCACCTGGGCGAACCTTCTCGGCGCCGGCTCGCCGATCTGGCCGGCGGCCGGCGTCGCCATCGCCGGGCTCGCGCTCGGCGGGGTCCGGCTGTGGCCGGCGATCTTCCTCGGCCGGGTGCTGGCGGCCGTCACCATCGGTTCGAGCAACCCGGCGTGGGTGGTCGTCGGGATCGCGGCGGGCAACGCGCTTGCCGCCGCGCTGCCGGTCTGGCTGATGCTGCGGGCGGGCCGCGTCGACGCGCGGCTGGCGACGCTCTCCGACGTCCTGTGGGTCGTCGGCGCGAGCGCGCTGAGCGCGCTGCTGGCGGCGAGCGCGGGCACCGGCGCGCTGGCGCTCGGCGGCGTCCTGCCGCCCCAAGGCGCGGCGACGACTTGGACCGACTGGATCTACGGCAACTTCGCCGGGGCGGTGGTGGTGGCGCCGCTCGTCCTCGCCTGGTTCGCCAACGGTCGGGAAGAGCTGCGCGGCCGAAGCCTCGTTCACCTCGCGCTGGTGCTCGGCTTCGTTGCGGCGCTCGGCTGGCTGGTGTTCCTGTCCGATGTGCGCCCGGGACAATGGCAGACCTGGCACATCTTCCCGGCGCTCGTCTGGGCCGCGCTGGCCTTCCAGGTCCGGGGCGCCGCGCTGGCGCTCCTCGTCGTCGCGGCCGTGGCGGTCTGGGGCGCGAGCGCGGGCGTCGGTCCGTTCGTCGCGCTCGACCTGCGCACCGGCGAGGCGGCCGAGGTGCTCATCCAGCAGTTCGTCGGCCTCACCGGATCGACCGTGCTGCTGCTGGCGGCCGCGGCCGACGAGCGGCGCGCCAAGCACGCGCTGCGCGCCACCGCCGCCGAGCTCGGGCGGCAGAAGCTCGAGCTCGAGACCCTCTACCGCGAAGCGCCGGTCGGGCTGGCGCTGATCGACGCCGACGGCCGGCTGCTGCGCGTCAACGACGCGATGGCGGCGATCGGCGGGTTCCGGCCCGAGGCGGCGCTCGGCCGGCGGCTGCGCGAGGTGGCGCCGGGCCTGGCGGAACCGCTCGACCGCCTGCGCGCGCGCGTCGTCGCCACCGGCGAGCCGATCCTCGGCGCCGCCTTCGGCTACGTCGCGCCCGACCGTCCCCGCCACGTCGACGTCAGCCTCTACCCGGTGGCGAGCGAGGGCGCGGTCCAGGCGGTGAGCTGCGTCGGCCAGGACGTCACCGAGCGCAAGGAAGCGGAAAGCCGCGAGCGGCTGCTGGCGAAGGAGGTGGACCACCGCGCCAAGAACCTGCTCGCCGTCATCCAGGGCGTGGTCCAGCTGACGCGCGCCGACGACATCGAAGGCTTCGCGGCGGCGGTCACCGGGCGGATTCAGGCCTTGGGACGCGCGCACAGCCTGCTAGCGGCCAGCCGCTGGGAAGGGGTCGACCTGATGCAGCTCGTCGCGGAGGAGATGGCGCCCTTCGCCGACCGCGACGACCGGCGGGTGCGCGTCGAGGGGACGCCGATCCAGCTGCGCCCGGCCGCCGCGCAGTCGCTCGCGCTCGTCCTGCACGAGCTCGCGACCAACGCGGCCAAGTACGGCTCGCTGTCCGACGCCGACGGATGGGTGGAGATCGCCTGGACCATGACCGGCTCGGACGGACGCAAGCTGAGGTTCCGCTGGACGGAGCGCAGCGGGCCGCCGGTCGAGCCGCCGACGCGGCGCGGCTTCGGCTCGAGCCTCATCCGATCGAGCGTCGAGCGCCAGCTCAAGGGGCGGGTGGCGATCGACTGGCGGCGGGAAGGCATGGTCTGCGAGCTCGTGCTGCCCGCCGAGCAGCTCGCCGCCACCGACGGGGAGGCGCAACCCGCCGACGTCGGGGCGCCCGACGCGGTCGCCGCCGGCCGGTCGGTCGCGGGGTGCCGCGTGCTCGTCGTGGAGGACGAAGCGCTCGTCGCGATGCAGATCGAAGGGGCGCTGGCCGCGGCCGGATGCACGGTCGTAGGCCCGGCGGCGCGGGTCTCGGACGGGCTCGACCTCGCCGGGCGCGGCGCGATCGACGCCGCCCTGCTCGACATCGACGTCGCGGGCGAGCGCAGCTTCCCGGTCGCCGAACGCCTCGCGGAGCGCGGCGTGCCGTTTGCCTTCTGCACTGGCTACGAGGACGCCGAGCTCATCCCCGAACGCTTCCGCGACGCCCCCGTCCTGCCGAAGCCGTTCGCCGCGCCGCAGATCCTCGCGGCGGTCGAACGGCTGGCGAGCGCCCGCCGCGGGTCGTCGGCCTGAAGGCCCGCCGCCTCAGGCGGCGAGCCGGTCCTCGACGTGTTGGCCGAAGTATTCGAGCGTGGCGAGGCGGCGGTAGAGGCCGCTGTCGGCGATGCTCCGCACCCGGAAGAAGCGCCGCATGTGCGGGAAGTGCAGGTCGAGCACCCGGCCGAGGTAGATCGGCGTGAGCAGGCCGCCGTGCTCGTCCGCCATCGGCCCCAGACGGCGGCGGAGCGCGTAGCTGTGCTGACGCATCCACACCGGCCGCAGCCGCGTGCTGAGCTCCGACATCACGTGCCCGCGCGTCGGTTCGGCGTCGAAGCTGTGGCCGTAGGCCGAGGCGTGGCGCGCGAGCTTCGGGTCGAGCCGCGTGAGCAGCGCCGCCTCGAACCGGCCGAGGTTCTTCTGCGCCATCGGCAGGGTCAGCGCCTGCTCCACCACCGCCCGATCGAAAAAGGGCATGAAATAGCCGCCCTGGCGGCCGACGAGGCTGATCTCGCGGCCGAAGAAGGCGCGGCAGCGGAGGCGCGGGTAGAGCTGCTCGACGAGCGCGCGCGGCAGCGGGCCCCGCTCGGTGTCGGGCAGGCCGATCGCGGCGAGCGCCTTGGCCTCGATCGTCGCGAGGAAGGCCGCCGGATCGAACGCCTCGGTGGTGTCGCGCCGGTCGAACCGCGCGAAGAAGGCCGCCGCCACGTCGCGGGCCCGCAGCGGCCGGTCGGGCAGGTAGAAGAAGTTGCGGAACACCTCGCCGCAGCCGCCCGACACCGCGAGCTGCCCGCCGATCTGGCGCGCGTGGCGGGCGTGCGCGTTGCCGCCGTTGTCGAACAGCCCGCCGTCGGTGACCAGCGCGTCGGTCTCGTGGAAGTTGCGCTCGACCTGCTCGGCGAAGCCCTCGGGGCCGAGGTCGCGCCACGCCGCCTTGGTGAACAGCTCGACCTCGAAACCTTCGGCCGCGCCGATCGCGCGCGCGATCTCGACATCCTCCATCCCGGGCCGGCCGTAGACGTAGACGTGCGGGCGCACGCCGCGGGCGCGCAGCAGCGCGAGCGCGAGCCGCGAATCGAGCCCGCCGGACAGCGGGCACTGCATGCGGTCGCCCCATTCGGCGACGAAGGGGTCGGCGGCGGCGCGCAGCGTCGCGGCGGCGCGGTCGATCCGCTCGCCGACCGGCGCGTCGGTCACCTGCGCCGGCAGCGGCTTGTCGACCGCGTGGCGCACCGGCTCGAGCCCGAGCTCGGGCCGCCCGAGCTCGACCTGGACGTCGGGCCCGAGGCGCCGCACCTCGTCGACCACGGTGTCGTCGCCGACCGGGAAGACGTTGAACGCGAACTCGTAGACGCCCTGCGGGCACCAGGTGACGCGCGGCAGGCTCTTCACCGTGGCGAGGAACGAGGTCGAGACCACCTCGAAGCGGCGGTCGTGAAAGAGCTGGAACGCGCCGAAGAAGTCGGTGAGGAGCGCGGTGCGGCCGCCCTTGCGCACCGCCAGCGCGAAGTGGCCGCTCAGCTTCTCCCAACCGGCGAACGGCACGGCGAAGTCGTCGAGGAGCGCCGCGAGCGCCGGCCGGCCGACCTTACCGTCGTAGACGAGCGTGCCGGCGACCGCGACGAAGTCGTCGCCGCGGGCGAAGAAGGTGTCGGGGCCGCCGTGAACGTAGGGCACGTGAAAGCCGCGGTAGCCCGGCGCCGCGATCTCGACCGGCGCGCCGAAGCCGTGGCGGGCGAACTGCGCGCGCGCCGTCTCGAGGCGCAGGGGCGCGCGGTCGTCGTCGCGACACAGATAGAAGCCGGCCATCGCCGACGGCTCCTAGCCGAGGCCGGGACGGCGCGCCAGCCGCCACGCCGCCGGTCACGCCGCGCGGACGCACCTTGCGCGCCGGCCGGCTTCGCGCCCCGGGGCGACCTTGCTATAGCGGGCGCCGATGCGGCCGCGGCTCCTCCACCTCCACTCGACCTTCAACCTCGGCGGCAAGGAGGCCCGAGCCGTCGCGCTGATGAACGCCTGGGGCGACGCCTTCGAGCACGACGTCGTCTCGGCGGTGCCGGGGGAGACGGCGGCGGCCGCGCTGATCGACGCGGCCGTGCCCGCCCGGCTGCGCGACGACTTCCCCGCGCTCGCCGGCCGGCCCGGCCTCCGCCGGCCGCGCGCGCTCGCCGCGGCGATGCGCGGCCACGACCTCGTGCTCACCTACAACTGGGGGGCGATGGACGCGGTGCTCGCGCGGCGGCTGTTCGGCGGGCCGCCGCTCGTCCACCACGAGGACGGCTTCAACGAGGACGAGGCGGTGCGGCAGAAGCCGGTCCGCGTCGCGCTCCGCCGCTTCGCGCTGCCGGCGGCGCGCCGGCTGATGGTGCCGTCGCGCAACCTCGAGCGCATCGCGCGCGGCGTCTGGCACCAGCCGGCGACGCGGGTCGCCTACGTGCCGAACGGCGTCGACATGACGCTGTTCGCCGCGCCCGCCCCGGACGCCATCCCCGGTTTCGCGCGCCGGCCCGGCGAGGTGGTGGTCGGGACGCTCGCCGGCCTGCGCGCCGTCAAGAACCTGCCGCGCCTCGTCCGCGCCTTCGCCGCCGCGGTGCGCGCGGCGCCCGGTCCGCCCGCGCGCCTCGTGGTCGTCGGGCGCGGGCCGGAGGAGGGCGCGGTCCGCGCCGAGGCCGAGCGCGAAGGCGTGGCGGACCGCCTCGTCATGCCCGGCTTCGTCGCGCACCCGCACCGCTACGTCGGGCTGTTCGACGTCTTCGCGCTGTCGTCGGACAGCGAGCAATTCCCGATCAGCCTCGTCGAGGCGATGGCGGCCGGGCTGCCCGCCGCCTCGACCGCGGTGGGCGACGTCGCCGAGATTCTGTCGACGGCGAATCGACCCTTCCTCGCCGCGCCCGCCGACGAGGCGGCGCTCGGCCGCGCGCTCGGCCGGCTGATCGCCGACGCGGACCTGCGCGCGAGCCTGGGCGCGGCCAACCGGGCCAAGGTCGCGGGCGAATACGACTTCGCGCGGACGGCGGCGACCTACCGCGCGGTCTACGAAGGGGCGATGCGATGACCGAACGGCGGCTGCTCCAGGCGGTGCTGCTCCTGCTGAGCCTGTCGCCGCTCGGGATCGGCGGCGCGGGCATGCTGCTCGGCCCCGGCTGGCTCAAGGGCGTGGGCGAGGTGCCGGCGGACCTTGACAGCCACTTCCGCTACCTGTCGGGCATCTTCTTCGGGCTGGGGCTCGCGCTCCTCACCTGCGTCCCGCGCATCGAGTCGATGACGGTGCGCTTCCGCTGGATCGCGGTTCTGGTGGTGATCGGCGGCCTGGCGCGGCTCCTGGGCCTCGTCGAGCACGGCGTGCCCGGCCGGGGCCACGTCGTCGGCCTCGGGCTGGAGCTCGTGGTAACGCCGCTGCTGGTGCTGTGGCAGCACCGCGTCGCCGGCCGGCGTGCGGCGACGAATGCCGCCGACACGACCGACGCCGGCCGGCCCGTCACGGGTGATGGGATCGACGCGGCGACCGGCCGGCCCGTCGCCCGCGACGGGACCGACGCGGCGGCCGGTCAGCGGTAGCCGCGGCCCGTCGGCGAGCGGTAGGCGGTGCCGGTCGTGCCGGCCATGCCGCTCTTCTGCAGCCGCTGCTTGTCCATCATCTTCTTGATGGCGTAGCCGCCCGCGGCCGCGGCGATCATGCCCATCGGGCCGACGCGGCGGGCGAGCGTGGGCAGCGCCGCGCCGATCGCGGCGCCGGTCATGCCGCCGCCGGCACCGCCGAAGTTGCGGGCGACCGAACGGCCGGCGAGCGCGCTGACGATTCTTCCGATCATGTGAGCCTCCTCAATGCAGTCGCGAACCAGCGCGCGGCGTCCCCTGAGGTTCCGTCAGCTCCTCGGTCGACGTCGCGCCGGCGACGCGTTCCACCGCAACGCCGGCGGTCAGGCCGTGGACGACGGTCGACAGCAGGATGGTGAAGGCGACCGTCGCCCACAGCGCCTCTTCGTTCACCAGCTCGATGTGCGACCCGGCGTAGCCGAGATAGTAGACGGAGCCGATGCCGCGCACGCCGTAGAAGGCGACGACGAGCCGCTCGCGACCCTTGAGAACGGTGCCGGCGAGCGACACCCAGCCGGCGATCGGGCGGATCACGAACACGAGCGCGAGCGCGATCGCGGCGTGCCGCCAGTCGAGGTAGGGCCAGAGCGCCGGGAGCGCCCCGCCGAGCGTCACGAGGATGATCGCGGTCAGCGCGTGCTCGATCGACTGCGAGAAGTCGTGCAGATGGCGGTGGAAGGCGTGGTGCGACTCGACGCGGCGCAGCGTCACGCCGGCGACGAAGGAGGCGATGAAGCCGTAGCCTTCGGCGAGCTCGGTCGCGCCGTAGCACAGCAGGATGCCGGCGAGGGCGACGACGCCCGCGCCGGTCTCGGCGAGCGCGTTGCGCCGCGGCCATTCGAACAGCACCTTGCCGAGCAGCATCCCGACGATCATCCCGCCCGCCGCGCCGACGGCGACTCGGTAGAGCACGTCGCGCCACAGCCATTCGGCGGCGAGGTCGACGGTGAGCGCGCCGGCGGCCGCGATCATGATCCCCAGGTGCACGAAGGGGAAGGCGAGCCCGTCGTTGAGGCCGGCTTCGGCGGTGAGCGTGAAGCGCACCGGGTGCTCGCCGCCCTCGAGCGGCGGGCCGACCTGGACGTCGCCGGCGAGCACCGGGTCGGTGGGCGCGAGCACCGCGCCGAGGAGGACCGCGCCGGCGAGCGTCAGCCCGGCGCCGAGCCAGCCGAAGGCGGCGGTGGCGAAGATGGTGAGCGGCATGCCGATCGCGAGCATCCGCACCGTCGGCGACCAGACCGGCCACGACGCGAGCCGGTCGATGCGCAGGCCGGTGCCGAACAGGCTGATGATGACCGCGAGCTCGGCGGCGATCTCCCACGGCCGCGGCGACCTGGTCGGGTCGAGCGCCGCGGGCATGCCGGGGACGAAGGCGAAGGCGATCAGCCCGGCGAGGATGAGGAGCCCGCTCGCCGCCGGCTCGCGCCCCGACACGAAGCGCGGCAGCCAATAGGCGAAGATGATGCCCGCCCCGAGCGCGGCGAACAGCACGTGGTAGGCGTCGAATCCGAACATCGTCCGACGACGCGCGGGCGAGTCGCCGGGTTCCGTCGAGCCGCGCCGCGGCTCAGGCGGCCTTGCGCTTGGCGATCCACTCGGCGACGTGCGCCTCGAGCACGTCGAGCGGCACCGCGCCCTGCTCGAGCACGGCGTCGTGGAAGGCGCGCAGGTCGAAGCGGCTGCCGAGCTCGGTCTCGGCGCGGTCGCGCAGGCGGCGGATCGTCAGCTCGCCGAGCTTGTAAGCGAGCGCCTGACCCGGCCAGGTGATGTAGCGGTTGACCTCGGCCTCGATGTTGCCGCGGCTGAGCGCGGTGTTGTCGAGCATGAACCGGATGGCCTGGTCCCGCGTCCAGCCCTTCGAATGGATGCCGGTGTCGACCACCAGCCGGCAGGCGCGCCACCTCTCGTAGGACAGCCGGCCCATGTCCTTGGCCGGCGTGTCGTAGAGGCCCATCTCAATTCCCAGCCGCTCCGAATAGAGGCCCCAGCCTTCGACGAAGGCGGTGGCCGAATAGCCGAAGCGGCGGAACGCCGGCAGGTCGAGCTCCTGCGCGAGGCTTATTTGGTGGTGGTGCCCCGGCACCGCCTCGTGGATGGTGAGCGCCGGCAGCTCGAACAGCGGGCGTTGGTCGAGCTTCGAGGTGTTGACGTAGTAGACGCCCGGCGTCCCGCTCGAGAGCGTGCCGCTGTTGTAGTAGGCGGTCGTCGTGCCCGGCGCGATCTCGGCGGGCACCTCGCGCACCGTGTAGGGCAGGCGCGGCAGCCGCCCGAACAGCTTCGGCATCCAGCCGTCGATGAGCTTGGCGATGTAGCCCGCCTCGCGCATCAGCTCCCCGCCGGTCTTGGGGTAGTAGCGCGTGTCGGTGCGCAGGTGCTGGATGTAGGTCTTGCGGTCGGCGAAGCCCGCCTTCTTCGCCACGCCCTCCATCTCGGCGGCGATCCGCGCCACCTCGGACAGGCCGAGCTTGTGGATGGCGTCGGGGGTGAGGTCGGTGGTGGTCTCCGCGCGCACCCGGAAGGCGTAGTAGGCCGGCCCGCCCTTCGTCGCCGAGATGCCGATCGTCCGCCGGCACTTCGGCGCATACTCCTCGGTGTAAAAGGCGAGCGTCTTCTCGTAGGCCGGGTTGATCGTCCCGGCGATGAGCTCGCGGGCGCGCGCCTCGAGCGGCCGCCATTCGGCTTCCGAGATCGTCGACGGGCGCTGGCGGAACGGCGAATAGAAGCGCGACCGGGTGGGATCCGCCGCGATCACGCCTGCGATCGTCTTCTCGAACCCGCCGAGCGGCGCGCAGGGCTGGGCGTAGCCGTCCTTCAGCCCGCGGCGCGTCACCTCGATGTAGGCGTCGTTGTAGGCCGGGTACTTCTCGAGGCGGGCGAGGTAGCTTTCGTAGTCCGCCTTGGTCTGGAACGGCAGCTGCTCGCCGAGCCCGGCGGCGTTCTGGAACCAGCTCGAATAGCTCGTGAAGGTCATCGCGCGCTGGCCGAAGCGGTTGCCTTCGACCTGCTCGGCGAGCTGGCGGCGCAGGATCGCGCGGTTGGTGCGGTCGGCGGGCGACAGCGCGGCCGGGTCGATCCGGTCGAGCCGGGCGACGAAGGCCTGCGCCTCCTTCGCCCGCCGGTCCTCGGCTTCGAGCGAGGGGTCGCCGACCTCGCGGTCGTGATCGCGAACCCCGAGCATCGTGGCGTAGGTCGGGTTGTTCCGGAGCGTCCAGGCCCAATGCTCGTCGAGGATCGACTTCAGGTCGTCGGCGGGTGCGGCGAGCGCCCCCGTCGACAGCAGGGCGGCGACGGCGGCGACGGCAAACGGACGCATGGCTGATCTCCCCGGATTCGCAGCGCCTCTCGGATCGGGCGCTTCGGCGCGATGATGCCCCGGCCGTTGAACGCTTCGCAAGCGTAAGCATTATGCAGCATCGGGCCGCGACTCGGCGCGCCCGATGACGGGAGTGCGGATGCCGGAGCGCCTGTCGCGCGTGGCGATCGTCGGCGCCGGCTTTTCCGGCACGCTGCTCGCGGTCAACCTCGTCCGCCACGACGGTCCCGACGCGCTGCTGATCGCGCGCGGCGACAGCTTCGGCCGCGGCGTCGCCTACGGCACCGCGCACGCCGACCACTTGCTCAACGTCCGCGCCGCCAACATGAGCGCGCTGCCCGACGCGCCCGCGCACTTCGCCGACTGGCTGGCGCGCCGCGACCCGGCCGCCACGCCCGCGAGCTTCGTGCCGCGCGCCACCTACGGCGCCTACCTCGGCGAGCTGCTCGACGACGCCGACCGCGCGGCGGGCAGCCGCCTGACGCGGCGGCGGGGCCGGGTGGTGAGCGCGCGGCCCGACGCCTACGGCCTGACGCTCCGCTTCGCCGACGGCGGGCAAGAGCGCGCCGACGCGCTGGTGCTCGCCACCGGCAACCTGCCGCCGCACCCGCCGCCCGGGCTCGACGTCGACCGGCTGGGCGACGCCTACGTCGCCGACCCGTGGGGCGCGCGGGTGGCCGACGGGCTCGGGCCCGACGACACCGTGCTGCTGCTCGGCACCGGGCTCACGATGGTCGACGTCGCGCTCGCGCTCGACGCCGCGGGCTTCGGCGGCCGCATCGTCGCGCTGTCGCGCCGGGGCCTGCTGCCGCGCGCCCACGGCGACGCCGCGCCCGGCCGGCTCGCCGAGCGCCCGCCCGCGCGCGCCGTGCCGCTGCTCCGCGCGGTGCGGGCGCGCGCCGACGCGATCGGCTGGCGCGGGGCGGTCGACGAGCTCCGCCCCCACACCCAGGACCTGTGGCGCGCGGCGGGCCCGGCGGAACGCTCGCGCTTCCTGCGCCACCTCCGGCCCTGGTGGGACGTCCACCGCCACCGATTGGCGCCCGAGGTGGCGGCGCGGATCGAAGCGATGCGCGCGGCCGGCCGGCTCGAGCTCCGCGCCGGCACGCCGGTCGGCTGCGAGGCGGGCGCGCTCCTCTACCGGCCGCGCGGGTCGGGCCGCGTCGAACGGCTCGCGGCGGCGCGCGTCGTCAACTGCACCGGCCCGGCGGGCGACGCGACGCGGTCGACCGACCCGCTGCTCCGCCGTCTGCTCGCCGACGGGCTCGCGCGCCCCGACGCCTTCCGGCTGGGGCTCGACGTCGACGCGCACGGCCGGCTGATCGGGTCCGACGGCGCGCCGCAGCCGCGCCTCTACGCGCTCGGGCCGGTGACGCGCGGGGCGCACTGGGAGATCACCGCGGTGCCCGACATCCGCACCCAGGTCTGGCACCTCGCGCGCCGGCTGTCGAACGCGCACTGGGTGGGCGGCGAGGGGCTTTAAGTTCTGGCGAAAGCTGGACTTTCGCGCCCGAGAACATATATAGAACCCATGGCTAAGCTCGACGTCCGGGAGAAGCTGGCGATCCTCGCGGACGCCGCGAAATACGACGCTTCCTGCGCGTCGTCGGGCACCAAGAAACGCGACTCGTCGACGGGGCGCGGCATCGGCTCGACCGAGGGCATGGGCATCTGCCACGCCTACGCGCCCGACGGGCGCTGCATCTCGCTCCTCAAGATCCTGCTGACCAACAGCTGCATCTTCGACTGCGCCTACTGCATCAACCGCAAGTCGTCGAACGTGCGCCGCGCGCGCTTCACGGTCGACGAGGTCGTCCAGCTCACGCTCGACTTCTACAAGCGCAACTACATCGAGGGGCTGTTCCTCTCCTCGGGCATCATCCGCTCGTCGGACTACACGATGGAGCAGCTCGTGCTCGTGGCGAAGAAGCTGCGGCTCGAGCACGACTTCCGCGGCTACATCCACCTCAAGACCATCCCCGACGCCTGCGCCGAGCTGATCCAGGAGGCCGGCCTCTACGCCGACCGGCTGTCGATCAACATCGAGCTGCCGACCGAGCAGGGGCTGGCCGCGCTCGCGCCGGAGAAGGACGGCGGCCGCATCCGCTCGAGCATGGGCGAGCTCCGCGAGCGCATCGACGACGGCGCCGACGCGCGGGCGAAGTACCGCTCCGCGCCCGTCTTCGCGCCGGGCGGCCAGTCGACCCAGATGATCGTCGGCGCCGACGCCGCGCGCGACAGCGACATCGTCGCCGCCGCGAGCTCGCTCTACGACAAGTACCGGCTGCGCCGCGTCTACTATTCGGCGTTCAGCCCGATCCCCGACGCGAGCTCCGACCTGCCGCCCGTGCGCCCGCCGCTGATGCGCGAGCACCGGCTCTACCAGGCCGATTGGCTCATGCGCTTCTACGGCTTCGCGCCGCCCGAGGTGCAGGCGGCGACCGACGACGGCTGGCTGCCGCTCGACGTCGACCCCAAGACCGCCTGGGCGCTGAAGCACCGCGACGCCTTCCCGGTCGACGTCAACGGCGCGCCGCGCGAGCGGCTGCTCCGCGTGCCGGGCCTCGGCGTCAAGGCGGTCGACGGAATCGTCGCCGCGCGCCGCTGGCGCCGGCTGCGGCTCGAGGACGTCGCGCGGCTGACCGTCTCGATCGACCGGGTGCGGCCCTTCCTCGTCGCCGACGGCTGGACCCCGACCGGGCTCCTCGACCGGCTCGACCTCCGCAAGGGCCTCGTCGCGCCGCCGAAGCAGCTCGATCTGTTCGCGGCCTGAGGAGGTAGCGTCCCATGTACCAGATCCCCGGAAAGCAGCGCTGGCGCGGGAGCCTGCGCGTCGTCGTCCTCGACCACCCGGCCGACTTCGCCGGCTGGCGCCGCGCCGCGCGCGCGCTCGCCGCGGCCGGCACGCCGGCCGCCGAGGTGACCTGGGAGATCGCGGGCGGGCAGGGCGACCTGCTGTCCGCCGTCAGCCTGCCCGCGCCCGCCGAGGGCGCGAGCTTCTCGGTGCCGCGCCGCTTCGTCGAGCTCGCGGAGGCGGTGATCTGCCACCGCGACCCGGCGCGCTTCGGCCTGCTGTACGAGGCGTTGCTGCGCCTGCGCGACCGGCCCAGGCTGATCGAAGATCGCGCCGACCCGCTGGTCCACCGCCTGACCGCGATGGAGCAGGCGGTCGGGCGCGACATCCACAAGATGCGCGCGTTCGTGCGTTTTCGGGAGGTCGCGGCCGGCCCGCCGGCCACGGAGCCGTCGGTCGGGACCGACGGCGCGGGCGTCGGCCCGCCGGCCGAGCCGCGCTATGTCGCCTGGTTCGAGCCCGAGCACCATATCGTCCGCCGCAACGCCGACTTCTTCGCGCGGCGCTTCGCCAACATGGACTGGTCGATCCTGACGCCCGACCTCTGCGTGCACTGGGACGGCGACGAGCTCGAGTTCACGCCGGGCGCCGCGCGGACCGACGCGCCGCAGGGCGACGAGCTCGAGGCGACGTGGCGCACCTACTACGCCTCGATCTTCAACCCGGCGCGCCTCAAGACGCGGGCGATGCGCAAGGAGATGCCCAAG
>Ga0164290_1001498_pt1 | contig 32325 bp, 26 predicted proteins | sample Micstemetagenome_FD_108782 | JGI IMG/M metagenome (GOLD analysis project Ga0164290, IMG submission 108782) | Contaminated culture microbial community from soil near Moab, Utah, USA - Microcoleus steenstrupii SON62 (Illumina Assembly) | ecosystem: Environmental > Terrestrial > Soil > Soil crust...
AAATACACACCCATTTCAATCCCTTCTTTTTTACAGGCTTCTGATAAAGCTTTCACCACATTACCTTTCCCATTCATCCATTTACTTTCTCTCACTGTATGTGTACTGTATTTACTGGGCCATAGGGAGAATCCGTCGTGATGTTTTGCAGTAAGGATAATGCCTTTGGCACCAGCTTGTTTGGCGATACGCGCCCATTGCCCACAATCGAGTTGTGTTGGATTGAAAATATCGGGTCGTTCATCGCCTTCCCCCCACTCCTTATCTGTAAAAGTGTTGGGGCCAAAATGAATAAAGAGATAAAACTCCTTTTCATGCCATGCCAGTTGTTGTTTGGTGGGAACAGGATAAACAGGTTGTATCTTCTGTGATTTGGATTGAAGGGATAGGAGAAGAGACAGAACAATGATAATTTTTTTCACAAGCGTGCATTTGAGTAAACAAGTATATAATGCAGGTATTAATTCCTTGCCCCGGATTTCAATCCGGGGCAAAATTATAAGAGCTGACGTTTATACATTTGAACTGCATTATCATACCCGAGATAAATGGCATCGCATACCAGGGCATGACCAATGCTTACTTCATCCAGATAGGGGATATGTTGTTTTAAATATTTGAGATTGGTAAGATCAAGATCGTGTCCGGCATTAATACCCAAACCAAGCTCTTTTGCTTTAGCTGCAGCCTTTACATATGGTGTAACCGCTTCTGCAGCTTTACCTTCTGCAAATAACTTAGCGTATCCTTCAGTATATAATTCAATACGGTCGGTGCCGGTTAATGCAGCACCCTCTACCATTTCAATCACCGGATCAACAAAAATAGATACACGGATACCTGCGTTTTTAAAAATTCCGATAATATTAACCAGGTAATTTTTATGTTCGATGGTATTCCATCCATGATCACTGGTAAGCTGCCCCAGTGCATCCGGAACCAATGTTACCTGATGGGGTTTGGTTTCCAATACAAGATCAACAAATTTCTGTTCGGTTGGGTTGCCTTCAATATTAAATTCAGTTGTGATGATTTTTCTGATGGCACGTGTGTCAGCATAACGTATATGTCTTTCATCCGGACGTGGGTGAACCGTTACACCATCAGCGCCAAATTTTTCTGCATCAACTGCAGCTTTCAACACATTCGGATTATCGCCACCCCGGCTGTTTCTGAGCGTGGCAAACTTGTTGATGTTTACACTGAGCTTTGTCATGCGGCAAAGTTAATCAGAAGTCGGGAGTTTATGAATATTGCCCGACTTCCGATTGAAATACTTACCCTAAATACTGCATGATCATACTGGCAATGATCAATCCAAGGATATGATAGCAGCAGTCAATAAAATACAATGCAGCCGGTTTTTTATTATACAGGTATCCGATGCTGATGGCCGGAGTACTGAAGCAGACAGAAATCAGTACGGCAAGATGAAAGGCATCGGCATAGTTATTCATGGGTACCAGTTGTCTGAAAATAGTTAAACCAATACAGCTTAGTGCCATGAACAGGAAGCTGCTGATCATGGTAAGAGCCACACCTTTTTTCATATCCGGATCATTTGGATTGATGCCCGATAATCGCACCCAGGCCTTGGAGAATACACCTCCGTACCAGATGGCACCAAGTAAAAAATAGGCGATTGAACCAATGATGAGTGATAACCAGTTAACATGGTCGGTGAAATGATGAAGCATGGCAGGTTGTTTTGGGTTTAGGAATATAACAAGATCGTAAATAAAACTCAAAGCATCAACAGGATGACGGCAATAGCGTAATTTGCATAGGTATAAGGATTTTCAACAATTTTTACTGAATAGTGTTTTGTATTTATGGCATACTCATCTCTTGAATCCTGTTTAATTGACCTGGAGCGGAATGGTCAGTTGGTGCGTGTAAAAGAAGAAGTGGACCCCTATCTTGAAATGGCCGCTATTCATTTACGTGTGTATGAAATAGGAGGTCCTGCTTTGTTGTTTGAGAACGTAAAAGGCTCTCGTTTCAGAGCGGCATCTAATATTTTCGGAACACTCGATCGCAGTCGTTTTATATTCAGGAATACATTGGCCTCAGTTCAGAAACTCATTGAACTGAAAGGTGATCCCATCAAAGCCATAAAACACCCTTTGCAAAATTTCGGCGCCGGGTGGGCTGCATTGAAAGCATTACCGCTAAGAAATCCTTTTACTAAACCGGTTTTATATGAAGAAATTCAGATCAGTGATCTTCCACTGATTCATCACTGGCCCAATGATGGAGGTGCTTTTGTTACTTTGCCACAGGTATATACGGAAGATATTGATCAGCCCGGCATCATGAAAGCAAACCTGGTTATGTACCGTATTCAGCTAAACGGAAATGAATACGAGACCAACCGCGAAATTGGCCTGCATTACCAGCTGCATCGGGGTATTGGCGTACACCAGACCAAAGCCAATCGCAAAGGGCTTCCATTAAAAGTCAGTTGTTTTGTGGGTGGGCCGCCATCGCATACTGTATCTGCCGTGATGCCTCTGCCGGAAGGAATCAGTGAAATGACATTCGCAGGCGTTTTGGGTGGCAGAAGATTCAGGTATACTTATGCAGATGGATTTTGTATCAGTACTGATGCTGATTTTGTAATTACCGGTGAAGTTTATCCGGGAGAAAATAAGCCAGAGGGACCCTTCGGAGATCACCTGGGATATTATAGCCTGAAACATTCGTTTCCCTTGATGCGTGTGCATAAAGTATATGCGCGGAAAAATGCTATCTGGCCATTTACGGTAGTCGGAAGACCCCCACAGGAAGATACCAGTTTCGGACAATTGATACATGAAATTACAGGCGATGCCATTCCGCAGGAAATACCCGGAGTGAAGGAAGTACATGCAGTAGATGCGGCAGGTGTTCATCCTTTGCTCTTAGCTATCGGCAGTGAACGTTATACGCCCTATTTACCAACAAAACAACCAGCAGAATTACTCACTATTGCCAGTCATATTTTGGGAACGGGCCAACTCAGCCTCGCCAAATTTTTATTTATTACGGCAGATGACACACAAAAGCTGAGTACACATCGTGTGAAAGACTTTTTTACCTATTTGTTTGAAAGAGTAGACCTCAGCCGGGATATACATTTTCATACCAATACAACCATCGATACATTGGATTATTCCGGTACCGGATTGAATACAGGCAGTAAAGTAGTAGTGGCCGCCTATGGCGATAACAAAAGAGTACTTGCTACAGAAATACCTGCGTCGTTTTTAGAAAAGAACTCATTCGGACCCGCACAGATGGTCATGCCCGGGGTCATTTGTCTGCAAATAAGTACCTATTCTGATGCAGTTGCTGCGGCAAATGAAATGAGTGTGCTTGATGAAACCTTCAAGCCGATATTAAATGATTTAAAGGGTATTGTACAAATAATAGTTTGTGATGATGCTGCTTTTACAGCGGCGAGTTTAAATAATTATTTATGGGTTACTTATACCCGTTGTAATCCTTCTCATGATATACATGGAGTGGCTGCATTTACTGAGCACAAACATTGGGGCTGCAGGGGACCGATGATTATTGATGCACGTATTAAACCACATCACGCACCACCGGTACTCAAAGATCCGGCTATAGAAAAAAGAGTAGACAGACTATTCCAGAAAGGAGGAAGTTTATCATCTATTGTCGGTCATTAATAGTTCTGAATCGGTAAAAAGCGGTTATTGCCTTATAGGTCTTTGTAAGTAAATGATTCCTCTTGCGTCATTATAAAAAAAGCAAAGATGAAATACCTTTTAACTGCAGTAGTTGTTTTATTTTCTCTCGGGTTAAAAGCCCAGACCTCCGAGCCAGCCGGATTAAAAGTGGGTGATACAGCGCCGATGTTCAACGGCATTGATATGAATGGGAAAACCTTTTCGCTTGAGTCGGCCCTGAAAAAGGGAGATGTAGTGCTGATGTTTTATCGTGGACAGTGGTGCCCATATTGTAATAAACAAATGAGCCAAATGAACGACTCTCTTTCAATGATTACCGGAAAGGGAGCTACAGTAGTAGCCATATCACCTGAAATACAGGAAAATGTGGTGAAAACAGTTGAAAAAACAAAAGCGTCTTTTCCTGTTATCAGCGATGTGCAGATGAAGATCATGAAAGATTATCAGGTAAATTTTGCTGTTCCGCAGGCTACAATCGACCGCTATAAAAATTTCGGCATCGATTTTAATGTGGTTAATGGGGGAAATGGTGCCAATCTGCCAGTACCAGCTACCTATGTTATTGGAAAAAATGGGAAGATTAAATATGTATTCTTTAATCCCGATTACAGAAAAAGAGCTTCTGTAAAAGAAATCGCTTCCTATCTATAAGGCCAATCTTTAGCAGTAGCTGAAATTTATTAAATGACTCCTCCCGTTCTCTTATTCTCCCTGCAAATACAGAAAGGTTTTAACAGGGAGAATAAGAGAACGGGAGGAGTTCTTCAATCATTAAATGTCTACAGCTACTTTTAAGACAATTTTTTTAACTTGTCCGGTATCTCCATGCTGAATACATGGCATATGCAGGTCATCAGGAAAGAAAATAGTAAACATGCCTTCAGTTACTACTGAAAAGAAATCGGGAGACTCATCAAACAACATATAGTCATCTTCCGGATTATAAAGACGAGATGGAGTTTGCGTTTGTAATAATGCATGCCCCATTTTTTCTTTACCTTTTACTACATACTGTACATCAATGAACTTCTTGTGTGATTCAAGTTTCTCCAGCACCGGATCTTTTGTTGCATATTCCTGAACAATGGCAAAGACTTTGTCTTCAATGATCGTGTGTTTGCCATTTTCCAAAGACAGTAAATCGTGTTCCTGTAAAAAGCGCAATGCTTTTTCGATACCATTACCTAGACCGTAATATTTACCTGCATTATGTAAATGATCTATAACCATACTTGTATCTTGTTTACTTGATGAATTGTAATTTAATTATTTATTTCAACCCAGGTATGATCGGCTAATAAACGCACAGATGAAACAAATTGTCTGAATGGCCCGGATCCTCCCCATTCCTGAGGCGATACGAGTGAAAGTATATGTTGACCATCCTTTTTTTCATACAGATGATAGATATGTCCTATCTGAGGTTTGAAATTCAGTTTGGCCTCATAAATCATCATACTCAGTTCCTTTCTTTTCCTGATCTCCTGTGCCTGTCTGGCCAGTAATTCAATCTGCTGTCTGATCTGATCGAGTTGCATATTGGTCTGGTCTTCCATTGCCGAAAGGGCTTTGTGTTTAATTACACCTTCTTTTGTGGGACGTACAGCCACACCAGCAACAGAAGAAGCATAAGGTAGTACACTGAGCTGCTTATGGTATATTTCAATATTAACAAAAGCTTTTCCGGAAGCATCGGTGCCCTGCTGTGTAAGTTTGAGATATCCGTTGGGCATGATTTCATGTTTCACTTCCAGAACGGTTTGCTCATTGCTGAGAAAACGAAACAGGAGGGTAGAGGAATTGATGATGGTAGCTTCAGCCTTGTCGGCAAGGTCTGTATTATCAAATGCCCTTAATGCTCCATCAGGAATAATATTGTATTGGGTATAATAGGCTTCATTATCCATCGATACCCAGTTGATACTAATGCCCAAAGCATGTCCATTCTCGATAGATTCAATTTTATAGTTGCCGCTTTTAGGAGGGATACCCGATTGAAAATCGCATTTCTCGGGAAACAATTGCCAGCTGGCCAGAAAATTATATGCTTGTACCATTTATTATAAATACAGATAGCTTATGCAAAGGTTCTGCATTTTAGGTGAATAGGAATAAAAAAGCCACAGATTCGCGTAATAAGCTGCGGATCTGTGGCCATAAATATCGGGATAGATTATTTCACTGTAAAATCAACCTTTAGTGTACCCCATGTGAGTGTAACCACGCCGGCTTTGCTGATGCTATAATTCAGTTTTTCTACTGAAGTATCTGACTTGCCGGGTTTTACATTTACACGTAAAGCGTCATCGGCCTGCTTGTAAGAGTAAGCTCCCCATTGTTTTGAAGTTTTGTTGAAAATGAGGGTATAATCACTGCCATTGTCTAAAGTAAAGAATGCGTATTTGCCGGCGGGTAATGTTTTGCCTTCTATGGTAACATCTTTACTTACTTCGAATACTGTGGCATCATTGGCACCGGCGCGCCATACTTCTCCTTTTTTGGGTTCTACATCTTTACCAATGGTACGTCCTTTCAACGAAGGCGAACTGTAATCGATCGTGATGGTAGCACCGCTGGCAATAGTTTCTGTTGCTTTGGCAGGTGGACTAGGTCTTTTTGAAGGATCTCCGCCGCCCTGAGCGCAGGCTGTAATGGTAGTGAACATCAATCCCATCAGGATCGAAAAAGAGAATAATTTCTTCATGATATACTTGTTTATGTTTATAAACGAAAATTACTGTAAAAGGTTGAAGCCCCGTATAGGTTTATGATAATTGGTCTGTTAAAAATCAGTTTACCTGTATAAAATCGGGTTTACGTAATAACTGGCTGTTGTATTTGAATCGAAGACCTGTATTAAAAGTGAGGTTCCAGGGTGTCATTCTTCCCGTAGTTCTTGGGTAATAATAGAGTTTCAACTCCATTGTTCCAAAAACCAGGTTCTCATTTCGGGTACGAACACCACTGCCAAAAGAAGTGTAAATATCTCCTTTGTCAAAACCCTGACCGATGGTTTTCAGGTAAGTAATATTGGTAAATACAAAAGGGGCAAAACTAAACCCATAGGTTTTAGTGGTATTGTAAAAAACAGATTCACAGTTGGCACTTATGCGTGTGGATGCGCGAACTGAATTGGTGTTTAATTCCGGTATACCAAAAATGCTGGTAAGTCTTAAGGGTTCATTCAATACTGTTCTTACCTGTTGTGTAATACTTCCACTTAAAAAATGACGCGTGAACCAGTGGCTGCCACTGATTTTTCTGAGTCGGGTAAAATATTCAATACTGGTTAAACCACTGATGTCTTCAAACTGGTTTTTATTGAAGTAAGTCCCAAATCGGATGATATAATTGACATAGTTTTTACTATCAGAAAAATAATCGCGCTGGTAATCGAATCCAATATAGGGACGCTCCAAATTATTTCTGCGAACCCATCCGCCTAGAACCGATAAGCTAAAACCTTCAGGAACGTCTTCATTTCTTCCAAAACCGTACAAAAAATTGGTGCGGTAATAATCCTGTTCAAAAATGGTGAAACTACCGAGTACGGCTTCTACATTGGAATAATAATAATTGTAAGTTGTTTTAAACTGCTCGGGTATATCATTGAATAATCTTTGTACCCCTCTGATGCCGGCAAATCTCTTTAACCTTGAGGAGAGATTCTGTTTCAGTTTTGTTCTTGCGCCAATATTTAAAGCCAGCCAGCCATCTAATAAACGATAATTGTATTTGAATCCTGTTTTATAAAGAGAGTCTGTAAGATAGCTGTTACTGGTCAGGTGTTTACCTACTTCAAAGCCACCTGTCCACTGATGATAAGGGCTAACCAGTGGTAATTCGCCACGTAAGTACAATGCTTTTTCTTCTCTTCTTCCACTGTTGAATGCGGGTGCCTGGGTTTGAAAACCAAAAGAAAGATTAAGAAAACTGCCGCCCACATTTCTTTTGGTGTATTCAATACCGGAACCAAAATCGGGTTTACGGTCCATATCATATAAGCCCCTGAACTGTATTCGGTCGCCGGAACCAAAAAGGTTATCGTTATTGAGTTCGAGACTCATACTGGTAGCCGAGCCAATTTCTGCGCTGCCACCGATTGGAAAGAGGTCTTTCCAACGGATGATCACATCCACGGCATCGGGATCGTCTTTCACATCTGTAACAACAATTTTGGCATCCTGTAAATAAGACAGTTCGCGCAGGAATCTTTCATTATCAGCCATGAGGTAGGGGTAAAGGGTATCGCCGGTGACAAAGAAAAGATTGCGTAAAATGGTCTTATTGGTAGTGCCTGTATAAAGTGCATCGCTGATATCATTCATCAACCGTCTCCCAGAACGGCTTGTATCGTTTACGGAATTATCAAAAGACAATTTATCAACCCTGATCTGGCGGATAATTTTGCCTTTAAAAGGCTGGAATGCTGCTTCATTTTTTACAGCACCCTTGTTTTCTGTAATAATATCTTCCTGTCCGCGTATGGACACAGCACGACCCAATTTTCCGAGTAACCCTTTTTTATGTGCGAGAAAGAAAACAGTGTCTTCCTGTAACCTGTTTTGCGACAAAGCGGGATAGAAGCAGGTGTAGCAGAAGGCAAAAAACAGCAAACGATATAAAATAGTGCGCACAAGCATTCCTGAACGGGACCCCGGTTTTCAGTTGGTAATAATCACCGGGAAGTTAAGGAATCGGTAGTAGTTAAACGCTAAATGTTAAAAGCTTATAACGATAATAAAAAACCCGGCTTACAGGCCGGGTCATATCGAATCAATGCTAAGGGCTGTTTTATTTAACTTCTTTAGAGAAAACGCTCACCTGTCCGAAAGCTGAAATCTCTAATACAATCTTCATATCAGCGTTATCCATCGATACAAAATAGCTGGTTTCGCCTTCTGCATTTTCAAACTGGATCACATCTTCAAGCTGAAACTCAGGATAAGTGTATTTAGTAGTGATCGTCTGCAGGGCAGATTTTGGTAATTTGTCGAAAGCAAAAGCTTTAGCCGAACCAATCAGTTCACCCTTGTGGGTATAAAACACTTCTTTTTTAATACCATTCTCCAGAAAACTTACTTTTTCGAATTTGGCATCAGCGCTCCAGTTTACTTCTTTGGCTGTGGTAAATGTTGAACTGAAATGGCTGGCACCATTATAACTTGTTTTTTTGTTGGTATCAGCAAAAGCACTGGTTCCAAGGGCGATCACTGCTAAGGTGAGGATGATTAATTTTTTCATTTTCTTTTTATTAATGTGTTTATAATTAGTTTGTCGTTTTTCTTTTGATTGAATTGACAAGTCAAAAGTAGAACCGAGTGATATATAGACGAAGGGAATTGTGATTAGTTACAAGCATAGGATGAGTGATATTATGAGTGGTGTTAATGCCAATGTTAAGCATTGTTAATATGGCACTATAACCCTTTGCAGTAAAGGTTTTCAGGGGAATTCTTAAAGAAATATTAAAGGCCGTCTCACTGTGATGAGTAGCAGAAACCAAATGTACGGTTTAGGATGAACGGCAGGAGAAGCGGCAAAAATAGCTGCGAGCTACGAGCTGCTAGCCACTAGCAGGGCGTTAAGAATAAAGCATGAAAATAATATTCATGCCTCAATAAGCGTAGATATCGTTAAACTATTACAATTAACTGGAAGCTAGCAGCTCGTAGCTCACAGCTACCTCCTCGGCGCTCTCTTCCTCAACTCCTCCACCGAAATATTAATCTGCCGTCCAACCTGTTTCCCGTTTTTGTAGCAGACAAACTTAACATTGGCTACGTCTTTGGGTAGGGTATAGGGGGCCTGGTATTGGCGGTATGTATGGTCTGGGTTGCTTTCGTCTATTGAAAAATGAACCGCCATATCGGGTATTTCTTTGTCAACCACGAGTATAAGATTGCCTTTTCCATCATTCTGAGCCGAAATAATGGGGTCGTACATGGCAGTACTATACCTGATTTTGGCAAAATTCATCCTTTCAAAATGTTGTTCCACCCGGTTAATAAAATCAGGCCAGTTTTTACGCTCTTTGGGCGACCATACCGATTCTGCAATGGCCAATGCCCTGGGCCATAGCATATATTGTACAGCACTGAAGTTTTGAATCTGCTCGGTCCAGAGATTGCCTTGACCGCCAAGAATGAATTTCGGATCAATACTATCGGGTAATGGGTCAAACTGGTAGGCTTTCTGAAGTCGTAATCCTGCGTACACCGGCGGCTCCATGGTTTTCTCACCCTGATAATAGTCTAAATAGGCAAAATCGGTGGGCGACATTACCACGGTATGGTTGGCTTTGGCTGCTGCAATACCACCTTTCATGCCCCTCCAGCTCATGACTGAGGCACCAGGAGCTAATCCACCTTCCAAGATTTCATCCCAACCCATCATCTTTTTACCTTTTGAACTGATGATTTTCTCTACCCGCTTTACAAAATAGCTTTGAACCGCGTCCATATCTTTCAGTTTCTCTCTTTGCATCAATGCTTTGATCTCATCACTTTTCTCCCAGAAGTTTTTAGCCGTTTCATCACCCCCCATATGAATGTATTCAAAGGGGAAGAGTTGCGCCACTTCGGTAAATATTTTGTCTAAATGCTGGTATACTTTTTCATTAGCGGGAGAGAGGTTATTGTCTTTCAAAGCATAGAAATGAGCACCTGCCGGCCATTCCATGAATTTTTCACCCGCATTCACCCAATATTTAGTGCCGGGTGTGGCTGATAGGTCCGGAAAAGAAGCCAGCATGGCCATACTATGACCTGGAATATCTATCTCAGGTAAAATATTTACAAAACGGTCTTTGGCATACTGTACCAGTTCGCGGATATCATCATGCGTATAAAAACCGCCATAGGTTTTGGGTTCATCGGGCGAGGGATCAGGTGTGTTGGCCCATTTACCTTCACGCAGCGGTCTCCAGGCACCAATATCGGTAAGCTGGGGTAATGATTTGATCTGTATCCTCCAACCCTGGTCATCTGTTAAGTGCAGATGCAGCAGGTTGAATTTATAACGCACCATTTCATCAATAAACTGTTTTACTTCCTGTTTGGTGAAGAAATGACGGCTCACATCAAACATCAGTCCGCGCCAGCCAAAACGGGGTTTATCAGTGATGGTAACTACAGGGATGCTCCATACGTTTTTCGCTCTTAACCCGTTGTTACCTTCCGCTTTTTTGGGTAATAACTGAAATATGGTTTGCATACCATAAAATAACCCGGCTGGCTGATTAGCATGTAGTGTAATCTTTGTTGGCAGAACAGTTAAACGATACCCTTCTGATCCTAATTCATTATCTGATTTATCAAGCAGATGAAATTCGATATCAGTATTGTTTTTTTCTGTTTTTAAAACGGTACCTGTTGCATTTGAGAAACGCACGGTAAACTGTTGGGCAATATTATCTGTACCTGCTCCATGTATGGAAAAACTCATGGTTTGCTTTGAACCAAACACACCATCTCCTTTTATAAGAGATAAAGGTTGTGGTATAATATGAATTGGATCTGTCTGTTGAGCCGAAACAGCAAACACGAATAATGATAACGAAAGAAAGGCGAGCAACTTTTTCATATACAAGCAATTTGAAACTGAAAAATAAGATAAATCAGTAAGCGGTGTTCATAAAAAGAGCAGGCATTATTGTGTAGTCTGAAAGACCGAAAGTCGGGAAGTCCGAAAGACCGGAAGATGATTACTTTGAATAAAACCTCTTTCGGACTTCCCGACTTCCGGACTTCTCTCTACAAAAAAGCCCGGTACATACATACCGGGCTCGCATAAAAATCACACAAAATATTAATAACGATAGTGGTCTGCTTTGAAAGGACCCACTTTAGAGATACCGAGGTAATCGGCTTGCTCATCAGTCAGTTCATCCAGTTCAGCACCCACTTTCGCCAGGTGTAAACGGGCTACTTTCTCATCAAGGTGTTTAGGTAACACATACACTTTGTTCTCGTAGTTCTTGAAATTGGTCCAGAGTTCAATCTGAGCCAAAGTCTGGTTGGAGAAAGAGTTACTCATTACAAATGATGGGTGACCGGTTGCACAACCCAGGTTAACCAGGCGGCCTTCAGCCAGGATGATTACATCTTTACCATCAATATTGTACAGATCAACCTGTGGTTTGATGGTGTCTTTGGTATGACCATAGTTATTGTTCAACCAGGCGATATCAATTTCAATATCAAAGTGACCGATATTACAAACGATCGCTTTGTCTTTCATCAGACGGAAATGTTTTTCAGTCAGCAGGTCGCGACAACCTGAAGCAGTTACAACGATATCGGCTTCTTTAACAGCATCAATCATTTTCTTTACTTCAAAACCATCCATTGCTGCCTGTAAAGCACAGATTGGATCAATTTCAGTAACAATTACACGACAGCCTGCACCGCGTAAAGAGAGGGCAGAACCTTTACCCACATCCCCATAACCACCTACAACAGCTACTTTACCAGCCATCATTACATCAGTAGCACGACGGATCGCATCTACCAGTGATTCCTGGCAACCGTATTTATTATCAAATTTAGATTTGGTAACAGAGTCGTTTACGTTGATCGCTGGAATTGGTAAAGTACCTTTTGCCATACGCTCATACAAACGGTGAACACCAGTAGTGGTTTCTTCAGACAAACCTTTGATATGCTGAACCAGCTCAGGGTATTTGTCGAATACAATATTGGTAAGGTCGCCACCATCATCCAGGATCATGTTCAATGGACGATCGGCACCACCAAAGAATAAAGTCTGTTCAATACACCAGTCAGCTTCTTCCAGTGTCTGGCCTTTCCATGCGAAAACGCCAATTCTGGCAGCAGCAATAGCCGCAGCAGCCTGATCCTGTGTAGAGAAAATATTACATGAGCTCCATTTCCCTTCGGCACCCAGGGCAACCAGTGTTTCAATTAACACAGCGGTCTGGATGGTCATGTGTAAACAACCGGCAATACGCGCACCTTTCAGGGGCTGAGAAGCACCATATTCGGCACGGAGCGACATCAGACCGGGCATTTCTGCTTCGGCCAGACGAATTTCTTTACGGCCCCAGTCAGCCAGACTGATATCGGCCACTTTATACTTCAAACTGAAGTCAATGGAAGAGGTTAAATTTGACATTTTAGTGTTTTTATGAAGTGCAAATCTATATTTACAGACGAATATTCTGGAATAATTAATTATTTTGGAATGAAATAGTATATATTTTCTATTTTGTAGAATAAATAAGCTAAAAATAATGGCAAAAACACGTTCAGCAGCCGAATCCACTACCATCAGTTTACAACTGGATGAAAAGGATCTCGACATACTTCGGGTATTACAACAAAATGCCCGTGCAACGGTCAAAGAAATAGCCGATAAAGTATTACTGAGTACCACCCCTGTGCACGAACGTATTAAACGTATGGAAGAACAGGGCGTAATACGTCAGTATGCTACTTTGTTAGATCATTCCAAAGTGAAAAAGGGGCTGATGGTAATCTGTTATGTATCACTCAAACAACATAACCGGAATGCGGGAGAGCGGTTTATCAAAAGCATTCTGGAGATGCATGAAGTTATTGAGTGTTATAATATTTCCGGTGAATTTGATTTCATGCTGAAGGTAGTAGCAGAAAATATGGACGATTACTACAATTTTCATGTCAACAAACTCAGTCAGGCAGAAAACCTTGGTCATGTACAAAGCGTATTTGTAATGGGGGTGATTAAGCAGACGCATGTGTTGGTGCATTAGGAGCTGCGAGCTACTAGCTTCTAGCTGCTAGCTTTTTTTTTGATTTGCGTTAAAAGAAAAACACCTGAAACTTGTAGCTTGTAGCTTGTAGCTTGCGGTTTGAAGCTCACAGCTTATACATCACCACTGATTTAATCATCCCAAGGAAAAACTCCTTATACAACAATCCTCCGGGGAACATTTTTTTTAATTCGTTAATGGTCATCAATCTTACTTCGTCTACCTGCCTTGCTGCAAGTAGTGGATCGTTGATGCGAGGTATATGTCCTAATGAAAATTTGCGTGTAAGTATTATTCGCGCAGTACGTGGAAGGAACTAAAAAAAAGGAAAAACCCAATGTGGTTCGATGGGGAAGTAGCGATAGGGTGTTTGTACAAAATAAGATTTACCAACCCTTCTTATTTCATCTGCCATTTTCTCTTGCGCCTCCAGTGTAAACAAATGTTCAATAACAGAATTGGAATAAACCAGGTCAACCGACTGATCTGCAAAATCAACAAGCTGGGTAGCATCGCCTGTAATGCTGGTAAACCTTTGTGTATTTGAAACCGGTTGTGTGTGTAGATTTAATAAAGTGATATGAACCTGCGGATCATCGAACCCCATCATATTCCAGTAAGCTTCTGTTCCGCCGATGTCGAGAATATGGAGCGGACGCGGAAGCTGACTGATCAGGCCTAGAAAAAATTGAAATCTTTTTCGTCTGAACTGCGTAGATAATGAGTGTTGATGGGTGTTATCTGCAATCTTCATGAATTCTGTTTATTTATCAGACACAGAAGCGGAAAGATAAATCAGTTTGTAAAACGATGCACAATAACAGGCTAAATAGTTTTATAGCAGATTTTTGTTAGCTGCGAGCTATGAGTGTTCAAGCTTTCTAAATGGAAGATGGGCTATTTTTATGACTCATGGCTCAGAGCTCATAGCTCGCAGCTTTCTAATTCCACAAAGTACCATCCAATCCCAGCACCATGCCCATCCAGAGTGCAATAATATGACCGAGTATGCCCAGCACTGTGATGAAGGTTTTATTCCAGCCGTTTTCGAAACGGTATTTGTCAAGGAAATGAAAACACAGACCGGCACCTGCAACAGCCACCGGTACTACAAGAAGGGGTCTGATCATCCAGTATTCGGGCCAGGATGGATCCGGATTCTTAACATTCAAGAGAAAAAAACTGATCAGCGCCAGTCCGATGCCTGCGCACAATAGCATTCTTTTTAGCAATGAGCCCGGATATACGTTGCGGGTAATTTCAGGTTGACTAAACATACAATTATTTTTTTGTTTTAAAAGTACTTTGAAATACAAAGTAACAGTACAATTTTCGTTTCTACAAACTTTTTTTAGTTTTCAGTGAAAATTTAATGAGTAATGTCTTGTAGCACTGAAGTGTAACAAATGAAATGGGAGTGTAAAACGGGTAATCAGGATATCCAGCCCTGTTTTATCGCCAGTGCAATCAGTTCGGCACTGCTTTGTGCATCGTACTTGTTCATCAGGTTTTTGCGATGTGTATTTACCGTATGAATACTGAGAAAGAGTAGTTCAGCTATTTCACCAGAACTTTTCCCGGAAGCAACCAGTTCCAGAATTTCAAGTTCTCTTTTACCGGGCGGAACCAGTTTTACTCTTTGCGGATGTTTTATATAAAACCTTTCAAATGCCAGTTTAACTGCTACTGTTAACTGGGCTGGTACAAATGGCTTTAAGAGGTAGGCTTCAAAATCGGTGGTGGCAGCTTCATTCAATGTAACTTCATCTGCATAGGCGGTGAGATAAAGAAAGGGTACAGGTTCGAGTGCGGTAATGGCTTTAGCCGTTTCAATACCATTCAGTTTACCCTTGATATGAATATCGCAGATAATGAGATGTGGTTTGGTTTCCCTGAAAAGAGAGAGTGCAGTTGTTGACCTGTCTGCTATACCTGCAATACTGTAACCTTGAGCCTCGAGTACAGCAGCTATATTTTCTGCAACAATCAGTTCATCTTCTATAATCAGAATTCTTTTTTCAGTCATAGGATAAGACTACTGAGCGTAATTGAAAGATATATTAAACACAGATCCTTTGGTATTGGATATATCCATGGTGGCGCCCATTTGTTGAACAAAGGTACGGATCAGTTTTAAACCAAAGGAAGAGGGAGAAACGGCAGATAGGTTAATGCCTTTACCATTATCACTTACTTTCAATGAAACTGTCTGGTCAGTCATGTCTTCTGTCAACTCGATGGTTAACTCAGGTTTTTCCACTTGTTGAAAAGCATGTTTAAACGCATTGGTGATCAGTTCATTGATAATGAGAGCAAGGGGTGTGGCCAGATCCACGTCCATATTTTTTGAACTAAGCTGAATACGGGTACGAACAATGGATTGATCATACCCAAAACTATGTGCCAGCATATTGCTTAGAGAAGTAATATATTCTTCAATATTGATGGCACGAAGGTTGTCATCGAGGTACATTTTCTGGTGTAACAGGCTCATGGCTTCCACCCTGGCTTTGCCTTCTTCAATAGCTGAACGGGCATTTACATCGGTTAGTTTAAGTGATTGTAAATTGAGTACACTTCCTATTACCTGCAGGTTGTTTTTTACACGATGGTGGAGTTCCCGCATCAATGTTTCAATTCGCTCATTTTTTTGTGCTAACTGAAGGGCAACTTTCTTTTTTTCTCTGTAATTTCTATACACCACAGCCGCTACAATAACCAGTAAGCCAATCACTGCAACGGAACCCCATAACCGCAGTCTGGTATCTTTTAGCTGTAGATTTTTTAGTTGCTGCTCCCTTGCAGCCAGTGCCAATGCATCTTCTCTTTTACTTATTTCATAATCGGATTGTATACGATTTATTTTTAATTCTGTTTCTGCAGTCACGGCTTCTCCGCCCATGGCCAGGTATTCATTTCTGAACCGGCGGGCATTATCCATTTCACCTGTTTCCTCATATACTTTGCTCAGCAGATAATCGGTATAACGTTTTGATCCTTTATCAATGCCCCTCGATTGTAATGAATAACTTTTCAGGAGATAATCTTCTGCTTTTTTAAATTGTTTTGTTTTCAGGTTAGCAGACGCAAGTGCATTATACACTCTGGTCATTTCCGGGGCCTGTTTTCTTTGTATATATGTTGTCAAGGCTAATTCATAATAGTCTATCGCACTTGGATATTCTTCTTTTGCACTGGCGATATCACCCAGGTCGATATAAGTAGCAGCAATCGCCGCCGAATCTTTTTGTGTGACGGCGATGTTCAGTCTGAGAGAGCTATATAGCTTAGCTGAATCGTATTCTTTCATCCTGGTAAAAGATCGGGATATATTACCCAGTACCGACATTTTAATAACAGACTGTGTAATATATTGCTGTAAGGAATAAGCTTTTTTATAATAGTAAAGACTTTCTCCGGTGTTATTAAGCGTTGTATAAATATTGCCGGCAGCCAGGTATAAACTGGCAAGTGCAATTTTATCCTGCGATTTTTCTGCCATTTTAATGGCCCTCAGAATCAGATCGAGTGAAGTTACTTTATCACCATTCAGCCGGGCTGATGTAGCCATAGATGCGAGCGCCCTTTGTTTACTGACTTCATCATTTATTTGTTCTGCCAGGTTGTATCCCGTTTCATAATCAGCAGACGCGCGGTCGGCATCTTTCATCTGCATATAAATATTACCCCTCGTTAAATAAAGTCCGATCATGAGGCGACTGTCAAGATCAGCTTTTTTACCTGCATCAACCGCTTCATTGGCCACTGAGAGTGCTTTCTGATAATTCAGTAACCGCATATAATTAGGGATCATGTTCAATGACGCAGTGGCAATACCCCTGAGATAATTATTTTTTTTGGAGAGTGAATAACTCACCGAATCAAGCTCATATGCCAGGGTGAAATTATTTTTCCTGCGATACATATTCGACAGTGCGATCATTGCATCAGCCTGTCCGTTTTCATTATTTTCCTGCCGGTAAATGGTTAAAGCTTCCTGTGTAAAAGTCATGGACTGGTCTGGCAGTTTCGGGAACTCGATCCTGGCCAATTGTAAGAGGAGGGATGCACGCTCTTCACCCTTTGCTTTTTTCAGTTGTTCATACAATGCGACAGTGTTCTCGGGTCGCTGAACCTGAGCATAGGATTTTAAGATGATGATGGATAGAAAAAGCAACAATAAATTCCTCATGCAAAACATCTTCGGTAATAGGATGTAATATAAGACAGTCTCAATATTTACGAGCAGTTGTTTAACCTGGTTTTTACATATAAATAATCAATATTACATATGCTGAGGCTGCTTGTTAGAAAGTGCTATAATGAAGGGAAATGGGAAGTATAAAATAGTTAAACAATGAGTCCCATAATATAATCATCCATGAAAAAGCCGTTTCCAATATCGAGTTTATATTCCTGTTCAATGGTAAATCCCATTTTATGGTAAAAATCTTTGGCTTTGTTTTCTTTATTTACCTGTAAGAATAAACGGGTTTGCTGTTTCGACCGGGTATAGTCTATCACTTCCTGCAATAAGGCTTTACCTGCACCGGTTTTCTGAATATCGGGAAGAATATAGAGTTTGTTAAGTTTACAGCCCTCATCAGCTTCAAGCGATACAGAGGCAAAACCAATGGGTGTATTCTGGTATTCGGCTATATAAAACTGGTGACCTTTCAGCATTTGTTCCATCAGCGCCACATCTGAATAAATCAGGTCAAGCATATAACGTATCTGCTCCTCTGATATAATTTCACCATACGCAACCGGCCAGGTTATTTCTGCTATCTGCCGAATGATGGCCCTGTCATTTTCATTGGCTATACGGATATGCACTGAAGGGTTCATGTATGGTGGTTAATTGATCGAATATGATAACGCTGGGTTGGGGATGCTATATATTTTTTAAACTCTCTTCAATGTTTTTAATTCTTGCCTCTGCATCAGCCATTTTTTTACGCTCAAGTTCCACTACTTCTGTTTTTGCATTTTGTACAAAACGTTCATTGCTGAGTTTTTTCAAAACACTGTCAAGAAAACGTTGCTGGTACTCTAGGTCAGCTAATAAAGAGTTCCGATATTCATCCTTGTCAAGTAATTTTTTTTGAATACAAAAAGTAATGTCTCCTTTTAGAAAATTATAATAAATATTCGCTGTTTTAATGCCTTTCTCAAAGACTAGCTTTACATTAGTTGCTTTTTCAACAATAGGTAAAAATTTTAGTATTGAAGGTTCTTGTTCGAGATTACAAAAAACAAGTACTTCAAGCGTGATGTCATTTTTTAATTTTTCTTGTACACGAACGTTTCTGATAAAGACAATTAATTCTTGAGCGAATTTGCCTAGATCGATATATGTTGAGTCTTCAACAGGTTGTAATGAAATCTGTTTTATGCAAAGATCAGTTGGTTTATTATTTAAAAGATGATAAATTTCTTCGCTTATAAAGGGCATGAATGGATGTAGTAGGTGCATCATTTCTTCAAAGAAATAGACGGTTTTTTTATATGTTTTGTAGTTCACGGATTTCTCAAACCCTGGTTTTTTCCATTCTAAATACCAACTACAAAAATCATCCCAGATCAGAGAATAAATTGTTTTTAATGCTTCACTTAACCGGAATTGTGACATAAGGCCATCAACTTCTAATTTTACTTGGTTAAGCCTGTTGCTTAACCAAGCAATAGCAAATTCTGATTTATCATTCTCTGCATCGGATTTTATTCTTGATTCCCAGCTTTTTACAAGTTTAAGTGCATTCCAGAGTTTATTGTTGAAATTTCTTCCCTGTTCCAGTGCAGATTCATCAAATAAAATATCATTTCCGGCAGGTGAAGATATCATGATACCAAAACGTACTGCATCGGCGCCATACTGATCAATCAGTGCCAGCAGATCGGGAGAGTTGCCGAGGCTTTTACTCATTTTTCTTCCCTGCTTATCCCTTACAATACCCGTGAAATAAACATGTTTGAAGGGAATCTCTTTCATATATGCTTCTCCCGCCATGATCATACGCGCTACCCAAAAGAATATAATTTCAGGAGCGGTTACCAGTGTATTGGTAGGATAATAATATTTCACTTCTGCATTTCCCGGATCAGACAATCCCTTGAATACTTCAAAAGGCCAGAGCCAACTGGAGAACCAGGTGTCGAGACAATCATCGTCCTGACGAAGATCGGCAATACTAAGCCCAGAGCTTTGAGCCTTGAGCTTTGAGTAGGCTTCTTCTTTTGTAGCAGCAACTGCGTATTGTCCATCTGGTGTATACCATGCCGGAATTCGATGTCCCCACCAGAGCTGGCGGCTGATACACCAGTCTTTGATATTCTCCATCCAATGACGGTAGAGATTTTTAAATTTAGCCGGATGGAATTGTATTTCTTCCTCCATCACGGCTTTTAAGGCTGGTGCTGCCAGTTCTTTCATGCTTACCCACCATTGCAAACTCAAACGGGGCTCAACAACAGCATCTGTTCTTTCACTAAAACCTACCTGATTGGTATAGTCTTCAATCTTTACAATATGTCCTTTGTTCTCCAGTTCAGGTACTATTTTTTTGCGCACTTCAAAACGATCTTCACCAAGGTATAACTGTGCGGCTTCGCTCATGGTGCCGTCATCGTTCATGGTGTCGATTACTTCGAGATTGTATTTCTGTCCCAACTGGTAATCATTCATATCATGTGCCGGTGTTACTTTCAGTGCACCCGTACCAAAGTCGGTAGTTACATATTCGTCGGCAATAATGGGTATACGACGCCCGATCAACGGAACAATGGCATATTTACCATGCAGGTGTTTGTAACGTTCATCGTCTGGATTTACGCAAATGGCAGTGTCTCCCAAAATGGTTTCAGGACGAACAGTTGCGATGGTGATATACTCATCGCTTTCTGCTATCTGGTAACGAACATAATAGAGTTTGCTTTTTACTTCCTTGTAAATTACTTCTTCATCACTCAAAGCTGTTTTGGCTTTTACATCCCAGTTGATCATACGTTTACCACGGTAGATCAATCCTTTTTTATGAAGGTCAACAAATACATTAATTACTGATTTGTAATAAGCATCATCCATGGTAAAAGAAGTGCGATCCCAGTCGAGACTGCAACCCATTTTCTTTAACTGCTGTAAAATGATACCACCATATTTTTCCTTCCATTCCCAGGCATACTGGAGAAACTCTTCACGACCTATAAACGATTTTGCAATGCCTCTCTCACGCAGCATAGCCACTACTTTGGCTTCTGTGGCAATGGAAGCATGATCGGTACCTGGCACCCAACAGGCATTTTTGCCCTGCATACGCGCACGACGAACAAGAATATCCTGGATGGTATTGTTCAGGCAATGACCCATGTGTAATACACCCGTAACATTGGGGGGAGGTATTACCACAGTAAATGACTCACGATGGTCGGGCTTGCTGTTAAAATAACCTTTATCCAACCAATGCTGGTACCATCTGGCTTCAATATCTCCGGGTAAGTAGTTCTTGCTCAATTCCATTCCTGATCTTGTTTTTACGGGTGGCAAACTTACGAAAAACCGGGGGCAGAGAGAAGGGTAAACTAAAATGGAAGAGGAGTTGCTATTACAATTGTAGTATTTAGCCACAGATTCACAGATTTCAGGCCATTAATCTGTGAATCTGTGGCTAAAATCCTTCATCAGAAGACATAAAAAAACCACGCACGCGTGGTTCTTGGTATATGGGTAGGGATCTGTTACTTACCAAACATGAACAGCTTCATTCCATTCCAGTAAAGAAATGGCGGCCGGAGCCTGGTACCGGGTTTGCTTTTCTTCATTCGATTCGGCAGTTATACCTGCAGCCAAAGCCTCTTTTTTCTTGATGCTCATAGATGTGCAGCAACTTGCCAGTTTCTTGCCTGTATTCTTACAAAAACTACGGATCTGATTGCCACTACAGGCGGTAAATGCGATCAGCAGGCAGATCAGTATAATATTCTTCATGTCAGTTGTTTTCTGGTGCAAAGCTAATCCTGTATTTTACAATAACAGGTTAATCATTGTTAATTATACCTAACGTTTATTAAGACTTTAGGTTACAGTTTTGGAGCAACTTTTTTTAATAAGTCTGAAACAGGCTCAAATTATTACAGTCCCGGTGATGTTTATATCGGGACTGTAATATGAGTGATGAAGCAGGAACAGAGGTTTGGCAAGTATGACCAGCCCAATGCCTTATTCCCATAGATTGGTTACCCTGTGGCAATAAATAACCTTAGGGTAACATGGGTTACCGCAGCATTTTAAGTGTATAATACCAGCGAAGATTATTATGACCGACCCTTCCATTCAAGATAGGAAATCACCACTACTACAATGAGGATCAGTGCTACAATAGTGGCATTACGGGCATTCTCACTCAGGTGAAAATGAGATTTTGTGTTAGACATGGCAAGCAGATTTGGTACGTAAAAAGGTTTTACGGTCTTTCAGAGGATATAAAAACATCTTTGAGAGACAACCAGGCTTACAGTCAATTCCGGGGCTAAAGGGGGATTAAAAATTCTTTGTTTGTAAGATATGTGATTATTCCCGAATTTACAAGCCTGATTTATGCAGTTTGCGATCGTTGATATAGAAACAACCGGCGGCTTCCCTGAGCAACATGGAATGACAGAAATAGCTATTGTATTACACAATGGAGCCGAAGTGGAGGGGCGTTACGAAACCCTGATTAACCCTCATCAGCCCATTCCACCCTATATCGCCAATATGACGGGTATTTCGGATAAAATGGTTTCAGAAGCGCCCTCTTTCGAAGAAGTGGCCCCCCATATTTTCAACCTGCTTAAGGATCGGATTTTTGTGGCGCATAATGTAAATTTCGATTACTCTTTTGTGAAGTGTCATTTGCAACAGGCAGGTTTTCAATTAAATGTGTCAAAGCTCTGCACCATCCGGCTGGCCCGGAAAGTGTTCCCAGGGTTCAGGAAATATGGACTTGGACATTTATGCCGCGAACTGGATATACAGATCACCAACCGGCATCGTGCGGGTGGTGATGCTATTGCAACAGCACAAATACTGGATCTGGTTTTACAGAACAATGGCATGCGACTCATCAAAGAGTTGCTGAAAAGAGATAACCATAACCAGACCCTACCGGCACATTTGCCGGAGCACCAGGTCAAAAACCTGCCGCAGCTTCCGGGCGTATATTATTTCCACGACCAGAAAGACAAAGTGATTTATGTGGGGAAGGCCAAAAACCTCAAGAAAAGGGTACTGAGCCATTTTACTGGTCTTGATACCAGTAAAAAGCGACAGGAGCTGTTAAGAACCGTACACCGGATTTCTCATGTGGAATGTCCGACTGAATTTATCGCTTCTCTTTTTGAAAGTGTTGAAATAAAGAGACTATGGCCGGCTCATAACAAGAGTCAGAAAAGATTTGAGCAGGTATGGGGTATTTATATGTTTGAAGACAGTAGGGGTTACCTGCGGCTGGCCATCGATAAAAAAAGAAAATACCTGCAGCCTTTATTGTCATTTGCTCTCCTGGCTGACGCCCATCGTATGTTATGGAAAATGGTAAAAACCTTTGAGTTGAATCCTGCGCTTTGCTTCCTTGACATGACAGAACAAAAAGAATGACCTGAAGTAGACCTGTATAATGAAAAAATAAAAGAAGCCATTCAATGGACACTTGATCAGAAAGAAACCTTTATCATCCGTGATAAAGGAGCCTGTGTGCTGGTAGAAAACGGGGTATTTTATGGTATGGGTACCCCTGATCAGGATATACAGATAGAAGCGCTGGATATCCTGAAAGAACACCTGACTACTTATCCTGAGAATGAAGCCATACGATCTATGATCCGTAGTTTTACAGAACGGTATCCCGCAAAAGTTATACGGATTGCCTAGGACTTGGGTAGTCCTAAAGACCGAAAGTCCGGAAGTCCGACGATTACATCTGTAATAAATTTTTCTTTCGGACTTTCGGTCTTCCTGACTTTCCGACTTCCTGACTCCTAACTGCTTATCCACATCTTTTTTTTAGCCCCTGTTTTCCCCCTACATTCGCTGCCCTTTAAGAACTTTAAAACGGTAATTGTTCATGTCGAATTTTGCACCATTGGTTGCTGCCAAACTAAACCTGCGAATTGTTCAGGTAGAAGCAGTGTTGGATTTATTTGAAGAAGGCGCCACCATTCCCTTTATTGCACGATACAGAAAAGATAAAACAGGTGGTCTCGATGAAGTTCAGATTCAACAGATACAGGATGAATCTAAATTCTTAAAAGAGTTTACAGAAAGAAAAACCTTTATTGAAAAAGCCATTACCGAGCAGGGTAAGATGACGGAGGAATTACAGAAAAAACTGGATGCAGCCACCACGCTTACCGCACTGGAAGATATATATCTGCCTTATAAACCCAAACGTAAAACCAAAGCACAGACAGCAAGAGAAAACGGACTGGAGCCATTGGCAGAAACCATGTTGGCACAACAGCAGGATGATGTAGTGGCGGAAGCAACAAAATATATCAATGAAAAAATAAGTTCTGCTGATGATGCTTTGCAGGGAGCAAGAGACATAATTGCAGAACTGGTGAATGAGAATGCAGAAGTGCGTGCAAAAATGCGTAAGCTGTTTGAAGATACGGCTACCATGCAGAGTAAAGTGCTGACAGATAAAGAAACAGAAGGGATTAAATACAAAGACTACTTCGATTTTTCGGAACCCATCCATAAAATTCCTTCACACCGTATTCTGGCCATCCTGCGTGGGTTTCTGGAAGGGGTTTTAAGAATGAGCATCGCCCCACTGGAAGATGATGCCTTGTATCTGTTAGAGCAACAGTATATAAAAGGTATGAACCCCTGGTCTGATCACCTGAAAAAAGCCATTCGTGATGCTTACAGGAGATTGATGCAACCCAGCCTCGAATCGGAGTTCAGGACGGCGCTCAAACAGAAGGGAGATGAAGAAGCAATTACTGTATTTGCAGAAAACTTGCGGCAGTTATTGCTGAGTGCGCCACTGGGCAGGAAAAACCTGCTGGCAATAGATCCAGGTTACCGTACAGGTTGTAAAGTAGTATGCCTCGACAATAAAGGAGACCTGCAAACAACTGATCTTATTTATATTCATGAAAACAACCGAATGTATGAGAGTGAGCACAAGATTAAAAAACTGGTTGAACAATTCAAAGTAGAAGCAATAGCCATCGGTGATGGTACTGCCGGCAGAGAAACAGAACAGTTTATTAAAAAACTCAACCTGGGTCTGCCGGTATTCTTGGTGAATGAAGACGGAGCTTCCGTTTACTCTGCCTCGGAAACTGCAAGAGAAGAATTTCCTGATCATGATGTTACGGTTCGCGGATCGGTAAGTATTGGCAGAAGACTGATGGACCCATTGGCTGAACTGGTAAAGATTGATCCGAAAAGCATTGGGGTAGGACAGTACCAGCATGATGTAAACCAGTTCCGTTTAAAAGAACGACTCGATCAGACAGTGGTGAGTTGCGTGAATACAGTAGGTGTGAACCTGAATACTGCCAGTAAACACCTGCTGGCATACGTGAGTGGTATCGGGGGAAGTATGGCCGAAAATATTGTTCGTTACAGGACAGAATTGGGCGGGTTTAAAGACAGGGGTCAGCTATTAAAAGTACCCCGTTTGGGTGCTAAGGCATTTGAACAGTGTGCCGGATTCTTACGTATAAAAGACGGCAGTAATCCACTCGATGCAAGTGCAGTTCACCCTGAAGCTTATCCGAGTGTCGAGAAAATGGCTGCTGCATTGAATGTGGGAGTAAAAGAATTAATTGGGAATGAAACACTGATTACAAAGATCGACCCCAGACAATATGTTACTGAACAGTTTGGAGAACTCACACTCCGCGATATTCTCCATGAATTAAAGAAACCAGGTCTCGATCCCCGTAATGAAATCGAACAATTTGAGTTTGCGCCTATCTATAAAATCGAAGATGTGTATGTTGGAATGGTAGTGCCCGGTATGGTAACCAATCTTACCAGATTTGGTGCTTTTATTGATATTGGTGTAAAACAGGATGGACTGGTTCACGTAAGTTAAATAGCTCACCGGTACATCAGCGATCCCGGTGAGGCGTTAAAACTGGGACAGAAAGTAAATGTAAAAGTGCTGGAAGTAGATACCCTTCGTAAAAGAATTGCGTTATCCATCAAACAAACAGAAACTGCACCGGTAGCTAAGGCCCAAGGCAACAAGGGACCAAGACCCAATGGTTCGGCTTCGTTTAAGAAAGAAGAAGATTTGTCTGGAATGAGTGTAAATGACGCGCTGAATGCGTTGAAAAAGAAATTTGGGAAATAGGGGAGGAAACGTGAGACGGGAAAAGAGGGTGTGCAGATGTTGGTCGCCGACCACCGGCGGCACAGAAAAAATTATCTTTCACGTTTCACTTTTCACTTCTCACGTCAAGGTCAGTTGATAAATGGTAACGATGAATTGGTAACTTGATTTATCTTGTACCCTTTAAACAACTACCATGAAAAAAATAGTTTGCCTGCTGTTTACTACCATGCTGATGAGTGCGTCTTTTGCACAGGATAATAAAGTAAATCCCATCATCAAAGATTTTGGCCCTGTATATGAAATACCCGATGCGGTAGAAAAGCCAGACCCCAAACTTAATTACAAACTACTCGTTGACCTGGTCATGGCGAGCAGCAAACCCGATACGATCAATTTGGGTATTGAAGCGGCCTGTACTTTGCTAAACCTGCATGGAGTTGGAGGAGTTCCTAAAGAGAAGATCAAAATGGTCATGGCGGTGCATAATGCAGCCGGGTATACAATTCTTAATAATGAAGCTTACCGTGCAAGATATAAAGTCGATAACCCCAATCTGCCCATGATTAAAGCTTTACTGGACGCAGGTGTAAAGATTGTGGTATGCGGACAAACACTTAAAAAAAGAGGGATTGATCCGTCAACCCTGGCACCGGGTGTAGGGGTGGCAACATCTGCCTTGACCACTATTACCACCCACCAGTTGAAAGGATATGCTACGATAAAATGGTAGAGGAAATTTTGATTTTTTGATCTTTGATTTTTCGATTTTAGATAGCCCTAAATCAAAAAATCAAAAATAAATTCATTCGTTTTTCCTGGCAATCAAAATATAATAGTTAAATATTCCTGCTTCTTTATATCTGATACTGTTCTTAATGTCTAAGTTGAGATCAGTCAGGTGTTTTTTATATTCATCAATATCTAATTGAACGGGATGTAACATATCTCCCGGCAGCCACTGAAATATTTTTTTCAAAAAAGAAAACCGGTGTGCGTCGGTAGATAAAATCAGGTGTCCACCGGGCTTTAATGCATCAAATAAACGCTGGCAGCATAAGGCAATATCATTTACATGGTTGATGGCATTCATGCAAAAAATAGTATCATACTGTTCTTTATCAGTCAATAATTCGAGCGGTGATTGTACGAATCTTGTCCATGGATAAGCCTCTGTATTAAAATGCGGCAGGTTTTTATATCGTTCTAATAACGGATCCAATGCAACGACCCGGTGACTTTCTAACACCATAAACAGGCCAGCCGGACCACAACCTGCATCAAGAATTGATTGGTTGGGTTCTTCTAAAATGGGTTCTTTTAGTGAAGATAAAACCTGGAGCCAATATGTTTTTTTATATTGAAGATATTGAGACGGCTCTTTTTTATGCAGGTATTGCTGCCACCATTTATACTCCAGTTCCTGTGCCAGCCGCCATTTTAATTTCTTTTTCATGACCGATTGATTGCTGCACAAATTACTGGAAATCAGATTATTCCTGTATTTATATGTAGATAATATAGCCTCTTATATAATTTTCTTGTCAGAGATTGTTTTGAAATAAGGAACGGTTGTATCTTTTGCCGACCAAAATCTGTACGAATGAGAAAACTATTCTTCTCTGGGCTGGCCGTTGCAGCTTCAGCCCTTGTAGCCACAGTGATAACAACAGATGAAAATAACCGCTCCTGGTTATTCAGTGCTGTAAACCTTGCAGACTCTGTTAAAAAAGATACGCCTGTTTACTCCACTTTCAAAGACCTGCCTTTGAAACCTGAAAGAGAAATCAGGTTCAATACCAATGAAGGTACCTGGATCAGTGTGGATGTAAGTCCCGACGGAAATACCATTGCTTTCGATCTGATGGGCGATATCTATACAATGCCCATCACCGGTGGTAAAGCAACACCTGTTACAAAAGGACTTGCCTACGAAACACACCCACGTTTTAGTCCGGATGGAAATAAATTATTATTCACCAGTGATAGAAGTGGTGGTGACAATTTATGGGTAATCGATCGTGTAAAACAAGACACAGTTCAATTAACCAAAACAAGAGTCGACGATTATGTAAATGCTGTATGGACACCCGACGGTAAATATGTAATTGCCAGCAGGGGAAGAAGATTACCCCGTTTATGGATGTTTCATGCCGATGGCGGAGGCGGTATTCAATTAAATGATGCGCCAGGTGGATTGAAAACAATTGATCCTTTTATCAGCTCAGACGGCAAGTCGGTTTATTATAGTCAGCGCAATGGTTCATGGAACTATAACGCCTTGTTGCCTCAATACCAGATAGGTGTTTATGATCGCGATAAAGGATTAACCAGCACCATCACCTCACGTTATGGCTCCGCATTTACACCAACACTTAGTAATGATGGTCAGTGGATGGTTTACGGCACACGTTACCAGGACAAAACCGGTTTGGTAATACGCAACCTGAAAACAGGTGATGAAAGATGGCTGGCATATCCAGTTCAACGCGATGAGCAGGAGAGTATTGCGCCACAGGGTGTATTACCAGGTATGGCATTTACTCCCGATAGTAAAAACCTGATTGCCAGTTATGGTGGTAAAATATGGAAGATACCTGTAGGTGGAGAAGCTGCTGTAGAAATTCCTTTTGATGCAGATATCAAACTTGAACTCGGGCCCCGTTTGTATTGTAACTACGATATTAAAGATACCACTCATGCACTGGCATCACAAATAAGAGATGCTGTGCCAAGTCCGGATGGGAAACAACTGGCATTTACGGTATTGAATCGATTATATGTAATGGATTATCCGAATGGTACACCAAAGCGTGTAAGCAATCATAATTTCACAGAAGCCATGCCCGCATGGAGCCCTGATGGAAAACAAATTGTTTTTGTAACATGGGATGAGAAAGAAGGAGGGCATGTATATAAAGCAACAGTGTCAACCTCGCAGGTAAGCAGGTTAACAAGTGAAGCTGCATTTTATATGCAACCAGCCTGGAGCTATAACCAGCGGATTGCTTTCTTCCGTGGACCAAAGCGTTTGTTTAAAGATGCAGAAGATCCATTCTTTAGCGGTGAAGAGGCAGAAATGGTTTGGATGAATGAGAATGGTGGCGCTATCACAGTGATTGATAAAGCCCGTAACCGTGGTAACCTGCATTTCACGAAAGAGTCAGACAGGATTTTCCTGAATACAGGTGGCGGTGCATTGATATCTATTCGTTGGGATGGTACAGATCCAAAAGTACATGTACGGATAACAGGTATCACCACATTTGGATCGGTACTCGACGGGCATGATGATACACATGAAGCAGTTGCTGCAACAGGGAAGGAATATGTGATGGGAAGATATATGTCGGTAGCAGATCCATTAAACAATTGCATGCTGCCCGAATCGTACAGCAGCCGAGAGCCACAAAATATGCCATCATCAGCAGGTATTATCTTAATGGCACCGGTAGGCAATCAGGCACTCGCACAGGTAAATAATAATATTTATGTGGTAACGATTCCTGAAACAGGTAAAACACCCAATATTTCTGTAGCAGAGCCCTCGTCGAGCATTTTCCCTTCGCGTCAGTTAACTGAAATAGGGGGAGAATTTCCGGCATGGGAAGAGAATGGAAAAAAAGTACACTGGAGCCTTGGTAATGGTCATTGGGTGTATGATACTGAAAGGGCCAAAGCTCTTGAAGATTCTGTAAAAGAAGCCAAACGTGTTGAAACCAAACGTGCGGCCGATAGTGTAAAAGCATTAACAGCCGCCGGACCTGATGCAAAAAAACTTGCTGATTCACTGGCTAAAAAGAAAGCAAGCGATCTGGCCGCAGCATTAAAAGCTGATCCGGCAAAAGCAAAACAGGATAGTCTTGATAAAGCCGAGTTAAAGAAAAAAGAAAAATATGCTCCTTATGAGTCACAGGTAAAAGTATATTTTGAAAAAGATATGCCCAATGGAACCATCCTGTTAAAAAATGCACGCATCATTACGATGAAAGGGGATGAAGTAATTGAGAAAGGAGATATCCTCATTGTCAACAATCGCATCAAACAGGTTGGAAAAGGAATTGCAGCACCTGCAGGCGCGAAAGTAATAGACTGTTCAGGTAAAACAATTACACCAGGCTTTATTGATACACACTCACATATGTGGCCATTCTGGGGACTGCATAAAAATACGGTGTGGATTTATGCAGCCAACCTCGCATATGGTGTTACCACGACCCGTGATCCACAAACAGCTACAACAGATGTATTGACATACAGTGATATGGTAGATGCCGGTACCATCCCCGGCCCAAGGGTATATAGTACGGGCCCAGGTGTAGGATACTGGATGTATAATCTCCGAGATCTTGATCAAACCAAAAAAGTACTGGAACAATACAGCAAATATTATAAAACACAGTACATCAAAATGTACCTCACAGGTGTGCGTCAGCAGCGTCAGTGGATCATTATGGCAGCTAAAGAACAAAAACTGATGCCAACAACAGAAGGTGGGCTGGATTATAAATTGAACATGACACATTTACTTGATGGCTATCCAGGGGTGGAACATTCAATACCTGTTCACCCATTGTATAAAGATGTAACTAAAACCATTGCAGAAAGTAAAATGGCACATACACCAACCTTACTGGTAGCGTATGGAGGCCCATGGGCTGAGAACTATTACTATACAACAGAAAGCCCAGTTCACGATCCTAAGCTGAATCGTTTCACACCCTATGAAGAACTCAGTGCCAAAGCACGCAGAAGAACGGGTGGCAATGGTGGATGGTTTACACCGGAAGACCATGTATTCAGTAAACATGCCAAAGGAACCAAAAGCATTGTAGAGCAGGGTGGACTGGCAGGTGTGGGTAGCCATGGACAATTGCAGGGCTTAGGTTATCATTGGGAACTGTGGAGTGTGGCCAGTGGTGGTATGAGTTCGCTGAATGCATTAAAAACGGCTACTATCCTTGGTGCAACAGCATTGGGGCTTGATAAAGAACTGGGCAGTCTCGAAGCAGGTAAACTCGCTGATATTGTCATTATGGATAATAATCCATTACAGAATATCCGTAACACCAACAGTATCCGTTATGTTATTAAAAACGGAAGGATGTACGATGGTAATACACTCGATGAGATTTATCCCAGTCAGAAAAAATTAGATATCAGCTCCTGGACCAAAGAAGCACCGAAAGTGACAACAGGAGTGAAGGAGTAAAATGTTTGATCGCTGATGTAGGATGTCGGATGTCGGATTTGATTTTGAGATTTTAAAATAAGTGGCGTTACTTCTTGTAACGCCACTTGTTTTTTAACATACACCTAAAAAATCCGACATCCGACATCCGACATCTGACATCTGATATCAGACATCTCTACATTTGTATGCTGTTCACTGCGGCCAGTGGCTGCGGAATATCAGTTTCATCCAGCATTTCCCTTAAATCAATTTCAATGGTTCTGCTGAGGGTAGTGATGGGCACATCATTGGCATTTCCTTCAAAAGGATTTTCGGTGGCTTCGCCAATTTTTTCCATGGTATTAAATACCCAGTTAACGATTACACTAAAGGGTATGTTCAGCCAGATCATATGCTCTCCCAGTTTGTTGAATTCCTGTAATAAACCGAAAGGAACCACAAAAGTAAAGAGACGGATGAAATACAGATTGATACTCGCAAACTGTCTTGGGTAAGGAAAATTTTTGATTCGCTCACAGCGTCCCTGTAAATCGTATAGCTGTACCAGCAGGTTTTCCATTTCCACATAATTGAGTGGGTCGATCAATCCGCTATCCTTCAGTTTTTTCAATTGCGCTGATTGCTGACTGATAAGCTGTGTGGCCCTGTTTTTCTTTGACCATACATACTGAAAATCTGCTTCGTTCAAATATGGTTTTAACGCTTCTTCAAACGGTGTATGGTGCTCGGGAATGGAATAAAATTTCCGGTATTCGAGGTTATATATTTTATTGATGTTCTCCCAGGGTCTTGTTTCCCTGAGCTGATAACGTAAAGCGGTGAGCCAGGCAATATGGCGATAGATCAGTTCCTGGTGTATAGATTTATCCTGCTCGGTATTTCCAACAAAATCTTTTACCAGTATACCCCAGGAACGGCTGCTGTTAACAATGCCGCCCCAAATCTGTCTTGCTTCCCATAAACGGTTATAGGTTTGGGTATTCTTGAAACCAATGATAAATGCTGCTGCTGTACCAATCATGGCAATAGGTACCCAGGGAATAGCCAGCCAGGTCCAGTCTAAACATTGGTATAAAATGGTGGGGATGCTGGCAAAAATCAGCAGGCGATAAATATCTCTTCTCGTCCAGAAAAGAAACTCGCTCAGTTTGTAGTGGTTTCCAATATGCATGGAGAAAAGTTAAGAAAACTTCCGTGTTTTTCTCAGTGTTTTCTGTGTCTTCAGTGTCAAATTTGTCCGAAAGTCCGAAAGACCGAAAGTCAGAAGGAGTTTGCCACTGAAAGCACAGAAGCACACTGAAAAAAGGTTAAAAATCGGGGTTTACACCGGTGTAATTGGAAGGTGTAATC
>Ga0164290_1001499_pt1 | contig 32294 bp, 37 predicted proteins | sample Micstemetagenome_FD_108782 | JGI IMG/M metagenome (GOLD analysis project Ga0164290, IMG submission 108782) | Contaminated culture microbial community from soil near Moab, Utah, USA - Microcoleus steenstrupii SON62 (Illumina Assembly) | ecosystem: Environmental > Terrestrial > Soil > Soil crust...
AACCCGTTGGTACAATTCACTACTTGGTGCGTACCCTTATCTACCAACTGTTCATGCTGACCAACACGCAATCGTTTATCAACCCGGTTCATCAAGCATTGCATTGTTTGGTAATGATGGAGGTGTTTACAAAGCATCAGGTTTAAATACTGTGTTAGCAGAAGGACAAGTAGCCGCATGGGAATCGAAGAACAATGGCTATAATGTAACGCAATTCTATGCAGTAGCATCCCATCCAACTAATACAAATTATTTTCTTGCAGGTGCGCAGGATAATGGTTCCCAAAAATTCAATGGTCCAGGTGCTGGTGCTGTACCAACAACTGAGGCAAGTGGTGGTGATGGTGCTTTCTGCCATATAGATCAGGACAATCCCAACATACAGATCACATCATACGTTTATAACAACTACTATCTATCTACAAATGGCGGCGCCACGTTTACAAGTAAATCATTCGCCAATACAGGAGGTTTTATAAATCCTACTGATTATGATAATACTGCTAACAAATTGTATGGCGGCAATGCAGCCGGACAATACTTCCGTTGGGATGATCCGGCAACCGGTGGGTCAACTTCTACTAACGTAACTGTTGGCCAGTTCAATGGAAGCACCGTTACACATGTTCGTGTATCAGGCCTTACTGCTAACAGGGTTTATTTTGGTTTGGCAAATGGCTCTGTAGTTCGTGTTGACAATGCACACACGGGAACAACCGCAACGGGAACAGTCATCAAAACCGGAACTGGTTCTGTTTCTTGTATTGAAATAAATCCCACTAACGAGAACCACATGATTGTTACCTACAGCAATTATGATGTGCAAAGTGTTTGGGACACAACCGATGGTGGTGCTAACTGGACTGCTATAGAAAACAATTTGCCAAACATGCCTGTTCGTTGGGCTTTGTTCAATCCTGCTAATAACGACCAGGTATTCTTAGCAACTGAAGTGGGTGTTTGGAGCACAGATGATTTGAATGGTACATCAACAGAATGGAATCCCACTAATACCAATTTTGCCAACGTACGTGTAGAAATGCTGCAGGTAGTCGGGAATCAAATCGCCGCAGCAACACATGGTCGTGGTTTATTTACAACTGTAGTTGGTGACGGCGCAGCAACACCACCTGCCATCAATTTCGAAACATTCAGTAAAGCAGAAATGGAGAGAAGCACATCGGGGTCAAGTCCTGCTTGTCGTGGTTATGTTGATGTGCCTGTAAGAATGTTTATTACAGATGCACCAACAGGCAATGCTATAGTAAACTTAAGTGTAGTTACAACAAATGCCACTGCAGTTGAAGGAAGAGATTTTGATATTCTTCCTGCCAACAAGCAACTCACTTTTGCCAATGGCTCTAATGCTCCGCAAACTTTAACCATTAGAATTTATGATGATGAAGCACAGGAAGCCATGGATGAATTTGTAGCAATTGAATACAGCATTACAGGAACCACCAATGCTATTAAAGGAACTGCACAACAAAGATTCACACTTCAGATAAGAGACAACGATTACCTGAAGAAACCACATGGCGATACAACACTCATTGTTGCATCTGGTATCTCTAATACCAATCTTGGTGGTTCAAGTCCATTACAAGGTTCTGTGCCAGATAAGAAAATGCAATACCTATTCAGGGCTTCTGAATTAAAAGCAATGGGTTTGAAAGCAGGGAATATTACATCCCTTGCTTTCATAGTTGGCACAAAGGGTACAACGCCTGTTTACTTAGGCTTTACTATGAAGCTGGGACATACAAACATCAATGAGTTCACATCTGGCTTTGTAAGCGATGCGGGATTTACAACGGTGTATTCAGGGAATTATACAACAGTGGCTGGGGAGAATAACTTCAACATGACCACTCCCTTTGTTTGGAACGGAATTGACAATATCATCTTCCAGACTTGTTATAATAACATTGTTGCGCCGCCTGCTGCACCTGTTGGACAAGTGCCAAGTGCAGATGATATTTTAAAAGGCCAGGCCGATCCGTTGGGTTTGCGTTGCCAAGCAAGAGCTACCAGCACAACAGGTGTTGATGATGGTTGTGCTTTACCAACGCCAACACTGTTAAGCACATTCAGACCGATACTGTTATTTGGACAGCCTGTGCCGCAAACACCAATTCAAACAGTGTTGAACAGATCGAAAACAGCCTACTTAGGTGCAAATGAAGATGTATACTTCTATGATGAAACAGATGGCAAGTTGTTAGCACGAATTGAAAACTTAAGTGCAACCGATTATGGTTGTACAAGAGTTGAAATAGATCGCCAGGCAGGACCTGTATTTGGAAGTCCTTTTGCATCCAACACACCCGCTACGTACTTAACAACAAAATCATTCAAGGTTATTCCAACTACAAATGGAAATACTAATGGTCAATTCCGTATCACCTTGTATTACACTGCTGCAGAGAAAACAGGTTGGGAAAATGTAACAGGTTTATCATGGAACAACACTAAGATGGTACAGGTGAAGAATGGTTTCTATGTGCCTGATGTTTCTCCAGCTAATCCGCATTTAAGCGATTTCATTTCAGTAGCAATGGCGCCTGGAACGGTAGGCACTAACTTCAGTGCAACAGCAACGTTTAGCGGTAATTTGAATTCCGGATTTGCTGTAGGCACACCTGAAAATCAAAACGCCCCGCTGCCTGCTCACCTAATATCTTTCAAAGGCAAGTTGCAAAACAACCATGCACAGTTAACCTGGATTGTAAATGATGAAGACAACAGGGGTTATTATGTTGAAAAATCGTTGGATGGTCAACGCTTTAACTCCATTGGATACGTAACAGCGCAAAGAAGCACATCGCAGGTTACTTACAACTTTGCTGATCCGGCTGCCGCATCTGCTATTCAGTACTATCGCCTCGCAATGATTGATGTTAACGGTGCTGTCAAGTATTCAAACGCGGTAAGATTAGATAAGAACGGAATTACAGTCGGCGTACAGGTTTATCCTACTATTACATCAGGCATTGTAAATATCAAATACAATGATCCGAAAGATGATAAAGTTGTTATTACAGTACATAGTTTCAACGGATCTGTAGTGATGAGCAGAATCAGTTCTATGAGAGATGAACAGATTGACATTCGTCATCTTGCCGCAGGCAGTTATAATATTTCCATCAACGCTCAAAAAACAGCAGAGCGGTTACTTACAACCAAAATTGTGAAGCAATAACCTGAACCATTCCACAAAAAAAGCACTCATTGATTTGAGTGCTTTTTTATTTATGTAATTATCTAGCCTGATTGCATCATCAGGTAGCAATTGTAATTTGTTGATATGAGAATACTTACTGTTTTACTGCTTTTTATTTCCAGCCTTTCTATTGCACAAGACAGGCAACCCACCGTCAGAGATCTTAAGGCAGGCCGCCATACTTCTGATACCAGCTTTATTTATTCGCTGCCTTATGAGCAAGGCAAATCCTACCTGTTGATCCAGGCATATCATTCCAACCTGTCGCACAAAGGAGAGTATGCTTTAGATTTTAAAATGAAAGAAGGAACTGCCATCTGTGCTGCACGGGAAGGCGTAGTAATAGCTGTAAGAGAAGATTCTAACAAGGGCGGTTTAAAACCGGAGATGCTATCAGAAGGCAACTACGTTATCATTGAACATGATGACGGTTCAACTGCACATTACTGGCATTTGCAAAAAGATGGCGCCTCAGTCAGCATTGGTGATACTGTAATACAGGGCCAAATAATTGGCAAAAGTGGCAACACGGGTTACTCTGCTTTTCCACACCTGCATTTTGAAGTTTCAGAACCCGGCAAGGGGCAAGTTCCAACAAGGTTTCAAACAACAAAAGGCTTGAAGTATTTGCGTCCGGGTAAGTGGCACAAAGCCATTTGATTTTGAATTAGGTTTGCTTATGCAGGACCTGTTTCAGCAGTTTATTGAAAACATCAGGAGCACAACACTCCTGGAATACATTGCAGTAGTTGCAGGTATTGCCAGTGTATGGTTTTCAAAAAAAGAAAACATTTTGGTTTACCCTGTGGGGTTGATCAATACCATCATCTATGTCTACCTCTCATTTAAAAATCAGTTGATAGGAGAAGCTTCAGTAAATTTTTATTACACGGTTGTAAGTATTTACGGTTGGTATATTTGGACAAGAAAAGATCAACGACAAAGGCCAATTCTAAATATCAGCTTCTCAACAGCAGCACAATGGAAAGGTCAAATAATTTTCTTCTTTATTTTATATGTTACCATCTTTCTGGTGCTTACTTATTTAAAACAGGCTTTTTATTCCGTTGTTATTCCATGGGCCGACGCCTTTGCGTCTGCTACGGCGTTCACGGGTATGTGGTTAATGGCCAGAAAAAAAGTAGAGAGCTGGTATTGGTGGATTGCAACCAACATTGCATCTATTCCTCTTTTCTTTGTTAAAGGATTAGCCTTTACCAGCGTTTATTATTTTGTTCTTTTAATACTGGCAATATTTGGTTTGATAGAATGGCAGCAAAGAGCCAGAGCCCGTCGCGAATAATTGAAACTTACCTGACAAAGAATTGAATAGATTCGTTTTAATTCGCATTATTGAAAAAAATCGTCATCATAGGTCCCGAGTCAACAGGGAAAAGCACATTATGCGAACAACTGGCTGAGCACTATAAAACGGTTTGGTGTCCGGAGTTTGCAAGAGAATTCCTTCTTAAAAAAGGCGGTAATCAATACAGCTATGAAGACCTTTTGAATATTGCAATGGGACAATTAGAATTGGAAGATACCATGATCACCCAGGCAAAGAACAATTTGTATTTTATTGATACAGACATGTATGTTATGAAGGTGTGGTGCGAAGTGGCTTTTGAAAATTGCCATACCTTGATATTGAAACAAATTGCCCAACGACGTTATGACCTTTATCTGCTGTGCAATGTCGATCTGCCGTGGACCCCGGATGAATTAAGGGAGTATCCTGACTTTGCCTTTCGCAAACGTTTACATAAGATCTATAAGGACATCCTGATCAATGCCCGCACTCCGTGGGCAGAGGTATCAGGTACTGATGGGCAGCGTTTACAAATGGCTGGGAGCATTGTTGACACAGTGTTCGGAAAGAAGTAACTATTTGCTTTTCTTTTCAATAGGTTTTTCATCAAACACTAATTCCCTCACCTCTGGTTGTCTTTGCATAAAATTCATTTGGGCTGTAACCCATCCTTTTCGCTTGTTCATAAACCCTGTATTAGGTCTTTGAGAATATTGTTTTGGATTGGGCAGAAATGAAGCAATAGTGGCTGCTTCTCTCTGCGATAATTTTGACGCCGGTTTTTTAAAATATGCCTGCGATGCTGCTTCCACGCCAAACACACCTTTACCGGTTTCAATTACATTCAGATATACTTCCAGTATTCGCTTTTTGCCCCATATCCATTCAATCATTTTGGTAAAATACACTTCTAATCCTTTGCGTATCCAGCTTCTGCCCTGCCACAAAAAAACATTCTTTGCCACCTGCTGGCTAATGGTTGATGCTCCTAATATGCGTTTCTTTTTTTTCTTTTTATTATTCTCCATTGCTTTCTCAATCATCACCCAATCCAGACCGCCATGCACCAAAAACTTCTGGTCTTCCGAAGCCATTACAGCAATTTTCATATTGGGTGAGATCTCATCCCAATCTACGTAGTCTCGTTTTAAACCATGACCTTTCACCCAGCTCCCTAACTGCGTCAAAGTAATAGGTGGATCAATCCATTTTAAAAGAATGATATAAAGCAGATGAAAGATGAAGAGGAAAATAAAGATGCGCTTAATAATACGCCATATGCGTAACCCGATACCAGCCTTTTTCGTTTTCACTCCCGACATGGAGGAAAGTTAGCAGAAAAGATCAATAAAGAATTAAAGAGGATAGCCTGTATGCCTATTAATGCTGTCCTCTTCTTTTAAGTAAGTTCTATAAATAAACCTTGGGGGATAACAGTGCTAAGGATGATTACAAACTATCCTTCATGGCAAAACTTCCTTTGGGCTGTAGAAAGATAATATCGTTCAGGTCCTGTGAGGCCTGCATGCCATTGCGGCCAACAAAGGCATCGCCGTTACTGCGTTTTACATAGGTGGGCTTATCGTTGTAAAACCTTTGTGTGTTCTGATCCCACCATAATTCCGTTGTACGTAACGTGTCGCCTTTAATATTGGTGACCAGTACACTGTCCTTAATGTACACTTTACTTTGCGTTTCGAAATACTTGCCATACAATGCTGCAAGCTTACTTTCCACAGCACCGGTTGAGTCGAAAAAATCAACCTTAAGTTTTTTAGGAAACTCAACAAATGCCGTATCGGTCTGGTAGCGCAGCATAATAGGAGCCATCAAATTAGCCCGCATCTTTCCGTTCTGGCTAAGCAGCACTTTTACATCTCTTGCTTCGTCAATCATAGCCACTTTATCAGAGAAGCGGTTGATGTCTTTTGGATCATTCTCACAACTAAAAAAGAACAAGCAGCTAAAAAGGATAGCTGCTTGCAGAAATAGATTATTATAAACTCTTCTGTTAATCATACTTGCGTTTGCTGAACCACCAGTCGGAGAAGTTAAAGCCTGCAGAAATACGGAACATATTTTCCTTTAAGCGGTTATCATCATTACCTCTCCTGATGTATTCAAACGACAAATTTAAGTTGCTGTACTGGCTTCTTCTGAAACGTCCCGGATCTTTAAAGTTCCAAACCGGAAGGCCTAAGCCAAAAGAAGCGCCGAATAAAGGAAGCTTGTCACCACCCGCTGTGATATAATCCCTGCCAATAAAAAAGCCGGCACGGTAGGATACTAACTGCCCATAGCGGTTATTAATGAAGGCTTTGTTGTTAGGCGTTAGCTGTGTACCAAAACGAACCTCCCAACTGTTTTGAACAGAATCTCTTGCGCCAAAAAAACGGTACTCATCCCACTGCTTTTGTAAAAACTCAGTGCCTATTGTCCAGCCTCTCCTTGTGTCTGTTGCCAGGTTATTAATAGTGATGCCATAATTGAACATAGCAGGGAACGTAACAGTACCATCCACGTCGTTTTGTTGAAACACACTGTCAACCGTAAACTCTTCTCCCGAAGCACCTCTTATAAAAGAAGCACGGCGAATGTCTTGTCTGCCTTTGATATCCTGTTTCCAGTTTCCGCTTATGCCTACAGTTAAAGCAGTCCGGTTGTTGAATGTATCGCTGTATTGTAAACCTGCATTAAAGAATAGGTCACCAAAAGAATAATTGGTTTCATGTACTGAATTTTGATAATTGATCGTGTCGTTAATGAATGCCCTGCGTGTACCAATCTCTTTTTTTCCAAACAGGTAACCAAGGTTTACACCAGCACTAAATTTTCCAAACGATACGCCTGTACCAATAGATGGAAGGAAGGCTCCGCCATCACCCTGAAATTGTGTGATGACACTATCAATAGGTAACCCTGTACCCGGGTCTTTAATTCTTTCGTTGCGTGTGATATTATAACCAACACGGGTAAGCTGGCGCAAACCAAACGATAAGCCCCAGTTTTTTCTCAGCGGTGCGCCAATTTGTATGTAAGAGAACTGCCCGTTAGAAGAAGAGAATTTATTGGCATTATTAGGCTGTCTTAATGTACGGTTGTCAATATTAATACCCACATCAAATACCACACGGCCCGATGCTATTTCTCTTGATGTTCTTTCAGTGGCTACTAAAAAAGCTGAATAAGATGCCGGGTTGTTGAAGTTGATGACTTGACCATCGCGGTAAGCAGCAGACAAACTTCCCATGCCTCTTGTAAGAATATTTGTTGTAGGCAACTGATCACCCAAACCATAAAGAGAATAAGGAGAGTTTTGTGCAAATGTTATTGTAGCAAATGATAGTAATAAAAATGAGAAGAAAGATCTTTTAGTAAACAGCCTCGTTCTCTCAAGCGAAATTGATTTGGCTAATCGCATACAAACCTTTAAAGATTAATTCAGAGTCCGCAAATATCTTCTTTTTTAAATGGGGCTCAAAATAGGCTATATCACCCCCGGTTAAAAGCACGTTAAAGTTCCCGTATCGTTCTTCATACATTTCAATGATACCATCAATTTCTTTTGCCATACCTAACACTACACCGCTTTGCAAATTCGTCTTTGTATCATAGCCTAACAAAGGCACATTCCAATCGGCTTTAACTAAAGGAAGTTTGGCTGTGAAATGATGCATTGCTTTAAAACGCATTTCCATACCCGGAGAAATAGAGCCGCCCATCAACTCGCTAAACTTATTAATGAAATTATAAGTGATGCAGGTACCCAGGCCAATTGCCAAATTGTTTTGTTGAGGAAATAAATGTACTGCCGCCGCCGCTATAGCAAGACGGTCAGCTCCAACTGTTTCAGGCTTTCCAACCGGAATGGTTATGGGAAGTTTAGAGGTATTGGATAATTTATGATATGCAGTAGTCGATGCTAAGAGTCCTTCGATGGATTGTGGATGATTGATGACAGATGACAATAAAGAGCGTTGGGTTTGGTATTGTTCTATAATTTGTTTTAAATGTTGATGTGGGTCTTCATTTAATACAATAACGTCTTTTAATTGATCATCTATAAATACAGCAGTCTTTAAACGTGTATTGCCGAAATCTAAGCAGAGAGTTGTCATGTTGAATTGAAAATGAAGAATGTAGGATGGAGAATTTATTTTCCATCACACTCGCTTTATTAAATGTCTAAGTTAAAGCCTGAAAGATTTTTAAAGTGTCCGTTGAGTTTTACTTTTTCTTTTAAGCCTTCCATTTCGGCTACCAAAGGGATTACTTTGGTAAGATGACGTTTCAAATACTCCTGTCTTTGTCTTTCATGCATTAGGTTGAGTAACTCATATTCTTCCTGGATAGTAAACCCTACATGATGTGCCACATCATATGTCTTTAAAGACTCGTCTTCTTTACCAAAAGATTTTTCAACCTTTAAGAGCTTATAAAGCTCTTTAATACTACTGATTAGTGTGCGCATAACTTCAGCACTTCCCTGTTCTGTATTTTGAGGATAATTGACAATAGCACCACTGTATAGTTTATCAGGAATTTCTTTGATCACTTCCAGAATGCGAAATACTTTTTGCCCTTCTGTCTTTATATCCATCTCTCCATTTTCATCCACTTTGGTGATCTCTTTTATCTGTACTACTGTACCATAATCCTGCAGCTTATTTTCAATGACCGATGGAACACCGAAAGGTTTTTTTTGCTCAAAACATTCATTGATCAATTGCTTATAACGAGGCTCAAATATGTGCAGGTTCAATTGTTCGCCAGGATATACTACAATACCAAGAGGAAATATGGGAATGAAATTAGTCATGGGCTGGTAGAGCAAATTTGATGCAAAGATAGAATCAGTAAATGCCGGATACCCGCTTACTTTTTTTGATTCATCTTCCACAATTCATACAACCGTCCATACTTTAAAGATGTATAAAATGCTGTCATGCGGGCAGACAGCAAACCTTCCCAACCATCCAAAAAGCCAAGCCTGAAAACATAGTTTCTGAAAAATGTAAATACAGGGCTAACATATCTTTTTACCCAGCCTGAACGCTTTCCCTTGTTGTAATATTTATCGGCATTTAAGAACGCATACTTTACCATTTTGCTGGCATACTCAACCGTATCTTTCATAGTGCGGTGTAGTACATAGCCTTTCAGCTTTTCAACCCGTATTTCTTGTGGCAAAATCAACTTTTCATGTACAGGGGCATCATCCCAATTTACTTTTTGCCTGTTAAATAAACGCACATGAGTTTCTAATCCCCACACACCATACCGCATGTACTTGTCGCCAATAAAACTTTTGTACTGGAGTTTATAAACTATGTCAGCGTTGGTTAGCTGAAGATTTAATATTTCACTTTTGAGCTGATCATCTAAAGCCTCATCTGCATCAAGGTGTAATATCCAGTCATACTTTGCCAACAATACAGATTGATGTTTTGTAGCTCCATAACCCAGCCATTTGCCCTGATGTACACGAACGGGGTAATTTTTTAAAACCTCTATAGTGCCATCCGTGCTGCCATTATCGTAAATAAGAATATCATCGGTAAGCCCTTCAAGACTTTCAATCACACGTTCAATATTTCCCTTTTCATCTTTACAAACAATCACTATGGAGAGATCATTTCTCATTGCCACAAAAGTGGAAATTAAAAATCAAAAAGTAAAAAGCATTTAGACAGTTGTTATCCTTCTTAATATTGAATACGTCTATTTTTGTTTGATATAGAACTTTAATGATGTGGCAAGACTTGCTTGAAAAATTGAAACATAGTGATGTGAAGGCCTTGGCCCGTTGCATTTCATTAGTTGAAAATGAAGCAGCAGGTTATGAAGAACTCATGGAGTTGTTACCGCATAACGATGCAAGCAAGATCATTGGTATCACTGGTCCGCCAGGCGCCGGCAAAAGCACCCTGGTAGATGCGTTGATTGGTGAATTGATAAAGCAAGGCAAGAGAGTTGCTGTACTTTGTGTTGACCCATCGTCGCCCTTTAATTTAGGTGCCGTTCTTGGTGATCGTATCCGTATGAGTGACTGGTATACAAATCCAAACGTTTTTATTCGATCATTAGCCACAAGAGGCTCCATAGGTGGCCTGCACCCTAAAATAATTGAGATCACGGAATTGGTTAAAGCAGCACAATACGACTATGTAATTGTTGAAACTGTTGGCGTTGGACAAAGCGAAATTGAAATAGCAGGTCTGGCCGATACTACGGTTGTAGTTGTTGTACCCGAAGCAGGAGATGAAGTGCAAACTATGAAAGCAGGTCTAATGGAAATAGCTGACATATTTGTTGTAAACAAAAGCGACCGGCCCGATGCGGATGCATTTGTAAAAAACCTGCGAATGATGCTGGCTCCGGCATTTCACAGCCATTCTCATGATATTTCTATCATTAAAACCATAGCACACGAGCAAAAAGGAATAGACGAATTATTTAGTGCCATTGTACGCCATCAGCAGCAGTGCATCACTAATGAAAAAAAGGCCTGGTTGCTAACAGAGAAAGTTTATCATTTGATCCAGGCAAAGAGAATGAGCGACGTAGATAAAAAAGATCTTCTGGAAAAAATAAAGAAGTCTTTACAACAAAACGAATTTAATATTTACCGTCTTACAGCATCTTATTAGTTTTCATTTTGAGAAGATGGCCTGTTCTTTCTCCACCATTTAAATGCAATAAAGCCAACAATAGCTAATGGCGTAAAAGCCAGGTAAAGAATACCTGCATTTAATTCTTTTGCAGGTTTTTCTCCCATCTGTTCGGCTGTGCGGGTGCAAATAGAACATTGTGCATTTGCACCTGTTGTGAGGATTAAGAATGTAAAAAGAACAACAAAAGCGAAAATATATTTCCTGCTTGTCCACATAATGCAAAATTACATTGCAATGCCTGATGAAAAGGAAAAGGCTGTTAAAATATACTTGCAGTTTAGGAGGCTCTAAGGATATGCTATTTCATATGGTGCTACGCTTCCATTCCATAACCTGGAATTAGAGGTGCACAAACGATGCACTGCCTCGTTTGGCAAATCCAAAATCACCGGTTTGTATTTTCTGCCTTTGCCGGTATAAATCACTCGTACTTTATATTTAGACATGTAAGGGATGTCGGTTATTATATAATACTCAGCTTTTACAAAACGGTAGTTTATTTTTTCCGGTTTTGAATAATCACCAGCCCCCTGGAGACCTATAGGAGGGTTTTTCCAAAAAACTGCATTAAGGGTGTCGTACCCTTTTCCATTATACCTTTTTACTGGAATGCTTTTTTCGGTTGAATCGAGAAGTTCTATTCTGAATTGATCTTTAAGCTTTGCAGTGTGATTTACTTTGATCATGATGATATCATCTCCATCATAAGGGCAATGCTGGGCAGTTGCAAGGGTAGTTAGAAAGATACAGGAACCAGCTAGTATGAGCTTTCTCATTAGCAGTATTTTTTTATTAAGATACTGCTATAGGCCTATATCTTTTAAACAATATTCCAGACTTCATTACCTCTTAACAGCTTGTCAAGATCAGCAGGTTTTTTAGCTTTTGCGTCTTCCACCTGAAGGTTCATCATCTCCTCATAAGTTGGACGATTGTTCTGGTAAAAAACACCAAATGGTCTTGGTAAGTGAGCAGCTTCTCTTGGATCGTCAAATATCCGGGTTAAGATTTGTGCTTTGTAAATGTCACTTTCATCGTGTATCCACAAATCATCGGCACTATGCCCTTCATTCAGGTTGACTACTACTGGCTTAAAGCCATCTAACTTAATGCCTTTATTATTACCTGCACCAAAGATTAAAGGCTTACCGTTTTCCAAAAACAGTGCTTCATCAGCCTTAGAACCTTTTTCAGTAAAGATCTCAAATGCCCCATCATTAAAGATGTTGCAGTTCTGATAGATCTCTAAAAATGATGCTCCATGATGTGCATGGGCCCTTAATAACATGGCTTGCAAATGTTTTGGATCACGGTCCATACTTCTGCCCACAAAACTTGCATCGGCGCCCATAACAAGGGCTAAAGGATTAAAAGGATGATCAAGACTTCCATAAGGAGTGGACTTCGTAATCTTATTCACCTCTGAAGTAGGTGAGTATTGTCCTTTGGTTAAACCATAGATCTGGTTATTGAACATTAAGATGTTCACATTAAAATTTCTTCGCAACAGGTGAATGGTGTGATTACCTCCGATACTTAAACTGTCTCCGTCACCCGTAACAATCCACACAGATAATTCAGGACGAGTAGCTTTCAGTCCGCTTGCAATTGCCGTAGCTCTTCCATGAATAGAATGCATTCCATACACATTCATGTAATAGGGAAATCGGGATGAGCAACCGATTCCGGATATAATAGCAATGTTCTCTCTCGGAATACCTAAAGTCGGCATTACCTTTTGAACTTGGGCCAAAATAGAATAGTCACCACAACCAGGGCACCAACGCACTTCCTGATCCGTGGCAAAGTCTTTTGGGGTTAATGCAACAGCGGGTTTATTTAAAGTGGTTATTTCCGACATGTTTAATTGATCATTTTGAATTTATTAGCTCTTCCCAATATTCTGCAGCCCTTCTGGTATGAGGAATGACGATGGTTCCCCCAACAATGTTGGCTACAGCGAAAATTTCATACATCTGCTCGGTGGTAATGCCTAATTCAAAGCTTTTGCCTAAATGATATTTTATACAATCATCGCAACGCAATACCATACTGGCAACCAGGCCCAGCATTTCTTTCGTTTTTTTATCTAAGGCACCATCTTCGTATGTGTTCGTATCCAGATTCCAAAGCCGTTTCATTACAAGGTTATTCTTGCTTAAAATCACCTCGTTCATTTTTTCTCTGTAATCATTGAATTCCTTTACCAGGCCTGACATTTATTAAAATTTATTGCATGCAAAAGTACGGCACATCTGCCGCTATTCATTGTTTAGCCACCGAGGTTTAAATTTTATTTATATTGGGCTCTTAATTGAGATTCTTAATTATGAAAAAATCGTTTTTAATCGTTGCCGGATTTGCAGCTGTGGTGATCTTATCGCTTGCTTTTACTGAACCTCAGGACAGAATTTATAAAAACTTAAAGGTATTGCCTAAAGACATTACCAAACCCCAAATGGATAGTGTCATGCAAAGCTTTACAGCAGCTTTAGGTGTAAAATGTAATTTCTGCCATGTGCGTACTGCCGATAATAAAGACTGGGATTTTGCAAGTGATGGTAATAAGCACAAACTCATTGCAAGAGAGATGATAGAGATGACTACAAAGATCAACAAGAAGTATTTTGATGTAACCGGCAAGGGGGTAAATGCCAGCTTAATGGTAACCTGTTACACCTGCCATAACGGAAAACCTGAACCGGCCACAAAACCAGCTCGTCCGCAACAAGCCAGGCAAGCTACGGACAGCACTAAAAAGCAGTAACAACCACTTAACTCTATTGAAAGGTTTGGCTTCACAGTCAAACCTTTTTTATATAGATACTTTCCGGAAGGTGGCCAAACACAAAATTGGTAACGGCACAAAGCCACATACGGTGATTAATAGGTTTACTATTATAAGTATGCAGTACATAGTAACCACCGCCGACAACAGGATCACATACCTCTACCAACTCTAATAGGTCTGCTCCATCAAATGGATGAGTGTCTAGCTGTATTTCTACAGTGCTCTCCCCTTCAGCCATAATATCCAACATAGTATCTGCCCCGGCTACCATTGCCAGGTCGCCTTTACTTCCGCCTTGTTCTAAATATTCCGGCAGATCAATATACCAGCCCCCACCTTCTCTTAAAAACTTATGTTGATCCATGCCCTTTAAAGGCAAAAGGAGTACCAGCGATAGAGCAGACTCGTAAATCTACGATACAACTACTCGTAATCTTTACAGCTTACTCATGTATAGTTTACGGCTATGTAAGTAATTACCATAAATAGAAATTAGGGCAAAATTGCAATTGACGAGCATGCTCTGCCGTATTACTTTTGTGTCAGAAGTTGATTGATATCGAATCCAATTATCCGAAGAACCAAAACCAAAATCCAAGTCCGAAAGAAAACCGACCCAATCCTTTGAAAACTAAAAATCCAAAACTGAAAAACCTAAACGTCCAAGAAAAAAACTGAATCCAAATCCTAAAGAAGACCTGATCAAAATCCAGTATCAATCAACTTTCTTTTATCCTATTTTGAAAAGCCCGTTTTGAAATCCGTATCCCAATCCAATCCTTGAAAAAGCAAAGGCGTCCGACCGATAAAAAAACTTAAACAAGAAAATTACACGCCTTTATAAAAAGTTTCCTCCCGTTTAAGCGGGAGGATTTTTATTTTATAGCGGTAAGCTTTTTGATGCACTGCCAAAAACTAGTTTATGAGAAGCAAAGCAAACATCAAATCGCATCCGCTTCACCCCATTCTCATTCCATTCCCCATTACCTTGTTTATTGCAACACTGGTGTTTGATCTGCTAGCTTATTTCTATGAAAATCATCATTTCGGCCTAACAGCACTTTATTTAAATATCGGAGGAATTGCTACTGCTTTGCTGGCAGCCATCCCCGGTATCATTGATTTTACTTTTACTGTACCTCCAAAAAGCTCTGCAAAGAAAAGGGCTGCTACACATGGCCTTCTCAACATAACCAATGTTATTCTTTTTTCTGTCGCACTTTATGGCAGGCACAATGGTTTTGGTGCCCTGTTGATCATTGCGCTGGAAGTAGCTGGATGCGTTTTACTTTTCGTAGCAGGCTGGATGGGCGGTACTCTGGTATACCGCAACCAGATTGGTGTAGATGTTCGCTATGCTAATGCAGGCAAATGGAAAGAAGACTATTTCAATGGAGAGAATAACATAGAAGTAGGGCATAAAGATGATTTGAAAGAAAATCAAATGAAGCTTTTGCACATTGCAGATAAGAGAATTGTTTTGGCTCGAACTGCAACAGGTTATGTTGCATTTGATGACCGTTGTCCTCACAAAGGCGGCTCTCTTGCGGGCGGCAGTATGATATGCGGGACTGTACAGTGCCCATGGCACGGTTCTCAGTTTGATGTTCGAAGCGGAGAATCAAAAGCCGGACCTGGGAAGGAAAAGATCGCCACTTACCTGGTGAGAGAAGAAGGCGGCAAGCTTTACCTTGACCTGGAATAAGGCACGTTTTTTTAATGCTTAGCTTAAAACATTTTTATGCGTTGGACAGGAAGAAGAGAAAGCTCGAATGTGGATGACAGAAGAGGCATTGGCGGACCAGTGGCAGTAGGTGGTGGTATTTTAGGAGTACTGGCATTGCTGTTTAATTATTTGATGGGTGACAGCAGCACACCGCTGCCTTTACCAGGCCAAAATGGTGCGCCGGTAAATGCAGAACGAAGTGCAAGAGAAGACAGCTTGGCCGGTTTTGTGAAAGTAGTATTAGCAGAAACCGAAGATGTATGGAATCAGTATTTCAGACAAAGCGGACAGAATTATGAAGAACCCGTTCTGGTTCTTTTCACTTCTCAAACACAATCCGGATGTGGTTATGCCAGTGCAGCAACCGGTCCTTTTTATTGCCCGGCCGATAGAAAGGTTTATATAGACCTCTCTTTTTACGATGATCTGCAAAACCGTTTTGGCGCTGGTGGAGATTTTGCCATGGCGTATGTTGTAGCACATGAGGTTGGACACCACATACAAAACCTGATGGGCAAAGCGCAGGAAATGGCAAGGCTGCGAGGACAAGTGAGCCAGGCAGAATACAATCGTTATTCAGTGATGATGGAGCTGCAGGCAGATTTTTTAGCAGGCATGTGGGCTCATTACACAGCTAATAAAAATCTTTTAGACCCTGATGATATCGGCGAAGCCATGCGAGCAGCAAACGCAATAGGCGATGACCGTTTACAAAGAGAAAGCAGGGGAGAAGTAAACCCTGAATCGTTTACACATGGTACATCGGAGCAAAGAATGTATTGGTTTATGAAAGGATATAAAACCGGAGATATAAGACAAGGAGATACATTTAGTGATCCAGGCTTGAGAAGAGGTTATTAAGCAGGCTACATTGCTACTATCATCGTTCGTTGTGTCACTCACTTTTACGTTCTGTAATTCTATTCACCATATCAGCCCACAGAGAGCCGCGGAAGAACTTCAGAGGTCCTCAATAAATCTCCGTTCTCTGTGGGCTAAACCATCAATCCAAACTTTTCAACCAATCTTTAATCCCTTTGTAAATCTGCTTCGCAACATCTTTATGAAACCGTTCGTTCAATATTCTTTTTTCATCCTCTTCATTGCTTAAAAAAGCTACTTCTACCAAACAGTTTGGATATTCTGTTGGTCCGCTCAAGGCAAAATTGAAAGCTCCGATGTTACCAAAGTTGTTCAGCTTTAAGTCCAGCATACGGTCCAGTACTTTTTCAGTTAATGCCTTAAAGCCTATGTAACGATAATAGGTGCTTGTGCCTTTCACTGTTTTATTACCCGAAGAGTTTAGATGAATGCTGATCATCACATCCGGATCGTGTTCGCGAAGCATAAGTGTTCTATCAATCATGCTTACATCAACATCGTCACTCCTGGTCATGTATACTTCAGCGCCTTTTCGTTTTAAATATTTCTCCAGTTGCTTAGCCATCTTCAGGGTATAATCTTTCTCCAAAATCTTTGTTGTAACACCCGATGCTCCGCTATTAGTTCCACCATGACCTGCGTCAATAGCAACCTTTAAGCGCTTTACTTTTAATGAAGGCTGACGCTTTATTCTTATATAGAGCACATTATTCTTGTAGTAAATAAAATGACCCCAATGCTGCTGATGCTTTAATTCAATGTTGATCCGGAAAATATCGTTTTCTATTTGCTCATACCAAGCACTCTTAATTTCCTTTACCGTTTTTAAGTGAGTGATCCAGTTGGTATTGCTGGTTGCACCAAATACATCAATAACTATTCTTGAAGGATTGATCTGTTGTATGCTTCTGTATGGAAGCCTTTCGGGAAGCGATACCGTTACATAATCATATTGATCATCGCCCCACACCCGCCAGCTTCCCGTGAGATAATAGGGCTGAAGTCTGATTGAAGTATCCCCTTTAAAATTTTGCTTTGGCAGATACGCTACGTGATGGTTAGACAATTGCACTTTATAGTCTGTGCCAACACTGTCTGTTACTTTCATCAGAACATTTGTATCCAGGTAGGTCATTTTTGCACCGCCCAAACGGTCATCGCCCAAGCCATATTCAAGGTACGGAAGCCTACCTGTTGTTCTTCCGTAAAAAGCCTGTTGCGAATGTGCTTTGCACAAGAAAAGAAGTGATAAAACAAGCAGAAAAAAAGTTCTCATCCGGGCAATTTAGCATAAGTACTTTATACTCTTCGTAAGAGTACGAAAATTGATAAAGCACTATTACCCCATTTTACTAAATCGTTATGTTTTTAACCATTAGGCAATTATTTTAGTTCTTACAAGCGAAAGCTTGATCCATATCCTAAAAAAACCAACATCCTATGAACTGGAATGCCTTTATGGGTATTGCCTCAACGTTTGCCTTATTATTACCACCCAGCGTGATAATAGGTTTTAAACTTTACCCGAACCGATCGCTTCAAGCACTGTTCATTTATTATTTTACAACTGCTATTTACAACCTCACCGTCCAGGATTTTATTCCTGTTAGCAACGATGTAAGAAAAGTGTTTGGCACTTTTAACAATTATCTTGACGTTCCTCTTATGCTGATGTTTCTGATGTTCTTTTGTGCAGAAAAATGGAAATCAAAAGCTATCCGGCATACATTACTCATATTTATTGCCTATGAATTTTTCATTGGCTGGATGTATGGCTTTACAACAGAAGCAAACACCTATATCTTAGGTCCCGGAATTATTATTGTTTTATTGTTTAGCACTTTGCTTTTTGGGCGTCATATCAAAATAACTATTGCTCAAGGTAAAGGCCTGGGCAAAACACTAATGCTGACTTCTGTCATATTCAGTTATGGTTGCTTTGGCATCATCTATCTATTTCATTATATACAAAGGCTGGAAGCAGTGAACGATATTTTCCTTTTATATTTTATCTCCTCATTTTTCACATCGCTGTTAATGTCGGTGGGCATTGTCCTCATCAACAAACATTTAAAAACTTTAAAAGAATTGAAACATACAAGAAAAGAGTTACAGATTTTCTTTAATAGCTAAAACCTGCAGTAACTACTTGCAAAAACTAAAACTGCATTATACATTTGTTGCACCAACCCTGAATAGCTATCAACTTAAGCTAGTTTTAATCCAGCCCATCCCCTGAAACAGACCGGTTTATCCATTTCCTCAAAATCATTTGAGCAATTGACCATTAAACCGTCTATATGATTACTCGATTTATTTTCTTATTTATATTCCTGCTTGCAGGTTTTCAATCCTTCAGCCAAATAGGCCAAATGGCTTCAGGTGCCACAGCTTTACCAATTGGTACAGAAAAATTATTAGGACAAAGACATAAGGCTTTGCGTAGTGTTGGTACCAGCAGTGATAAAGAAATTTATATTGGCATACCCGATCTTGGCGTTTCTAGCAACCGTGCAGAAGGCGAACTATCTTACACCAATATTATTCATTTCACTCTTCAGTACGATCCTTCAGCAAATTCACTGATCAATATAACAAACGTAAACGGAGTAAACTTTACTACTGCATTAAACAATGTGTCGGCAGTAGCGGCAGCCGCTGGCAAAACCATACCTCTTTCCCAGATGAATTTCATGGAGCTCCAAATTCGTACGCAAAATGCTACTTGTGCTGTTGATGTTACCAATCTGATACTAAACGGTCAATCCATCACGGGCCCTTATACAAGAGCCAATTCACCGGGCACCAGTTACTGGCACCTGGTGAATTATGATTTTGGAAGTGGTTTTACTTTAACAGGCACCATTACACTTACAGGAAGTTTCGGAAGTATTACAGAATCGAATAAAGTAGAATTTAATTTCGGCGCCCAGGCGGCTGCAGCCTCACCATTGCCTGTGTCATGGGGTGATATCAGTATTCGCAAAAATGTTTCCGGCAACAACGAATTAAGGTGGACCACTTTGCAGGAGTCCAAATCAGAAAGCTTTTTAATTCAGCGTTCTGAAAACGGAAGAAATTTTGAAACGGTAGGAAGAAGAGCGGGACAGGGCACAAAGGCTGATGCAACTCAATATGCTTTTGAAGATCTGAACTATCGTAAAGATGCTTACTACCGCATTATTGCTGTTGATATTGATGGTAAAGCTGCCTATTCAAAGATCGTCACTATTAAAGGCAAAGCAGCTTCGTCTATTTTATACAATGGTAAAAATTCATTGATCGTTCAATCAACCGACAGATCCTCAAAAAATATTAAAGTGTTTGACGCAGGTGGAAGAACTTTCATCAATACAACTATGCAGGAAACAAATGGCTCGATAGATGTGAGCTCCCTGTCAAAAGGTATCTATTTTGTTCAGATGGAAGGAGTAGATGGAGTGGCGTTGCGATTTTTTAAACAGTAGTTTCATTGTACAGATCTATAATCGAAAAGCCCCGTTTCCACGGGGCTTTGTATTTTATTATGGCTGGATTTACAGATTGTATCCGTTTTGATCCACCAGATAATCGGCTATCCTTCTTTTTGCTTCTTTACTATTTAAAGGCTGTGCCTTTGCAAAGCGTTTTATTCCCATCAGGATCATTCGTTGCTCATCACCTTCTGCAAAACCATTGATAGCATCTTTGCCTGCCTTATGAATGCGATCTGCAGCATCGTACAAATAGCAATTCAAAATATCCTGGTAGATAGATTGGTTGTTACCACGTTCTGTTAGTTTCATAACACGTAACAGCAAACTTTCAGCAACGAAAGTTTCAATAGCCATATCGGCAATACACATTAGTATCTCTTGTTCTTTTTCTATTTGCATCATCAGCTTTTGCACAGCTGCACCTGCTGTTAGCAATACTGCTTTTTTAAAGCCATCTACCAATTTTTTCTCCTGAGCAAATGGTGTTTCATCATCGTTGCCAAAATCAGGAATGCTCAATAGTTCCTGCTGCACTTTCATAGCACCACCCATCAGGTTCAATCGGCCCTGCATGGCACGTCTCAACGTCATATCAACAGTTAATAGACGGTTGATCTCATTTGTACCTTCATAAATACGATTGATGCGGCTGTCGCGGTAAGCCCTTGAAATATTGTATTCAGCACTATAACCATTGCCGCCATGGATCTGTACACCCTCATCAACCACATAGTCCAGTACTTCGCTCCCATGCACTTTTAAAATAGCACACTCGATAGCAAATTCTTCGGCGCCTCCTAATAAAGCTTCGGCAAATGGTTTACCGCTTTCCAACAGTTCATGCTCTTTTTCATCAATCCATTTTGCTGAGCGATATAAGGCACTTTCGCTGGCAAACGTTCTGATAGCCATTTCTGCCAGCTTGTTTTTAATAGCTCCAAAGTTGGCGATAGGCTGTTTGAATTGCTCCCTTGTTACTGCATATTGAACTGATGTGGTGATACCTCTTTTTGCACCGCCCACAGTAGCAGCACATAGTTTTAATCTTCCAATATTTAAAATGTTGAAAGCGATCTTATGGCCTTTGCCAATCTCGCCTAATACATTTTCAACAGGTACTTTACAATCCTGAAAATATAATTGCACGGTTGATGAACCTTTGATGCCCATCTTGTGTTCTTCCGGTCCCTGGGTAAAACCTTCGAAACCTCTTTCAACTATAAAGCCTGTGAATTTATCACCATCCACTTTGGCAAATACCGTATAAACATCTGCAAACCCTCCATTGGTGATCCACACCTTTTGACCGTTCAGAATATAATGCTTGCCATCTTCGCTCAATCGTGCAGTAGTTTTAGCACCTAGTGCATCGCTACCACTATTTGGCTCTGTTAATCCATATGCACCCGCCCATTCGCCATTGATAAGCTTTGGTATGTATTTCTGTTTTTGTTCTTCGGTACCAAAATATAAAATGGGTAATGTGCCAATACCCATGTGTGCAGAAATAGCTACTGAAAAGGAATGCCCGGCGCCAACATACTCACTTATGATGGTAGAGGTAACAAAATCTTTTCCTAATCCGCCATACTCTTCGGGAAAAGAAGTTGCCAGCAATCCTTGCTCCCCTGCCTTGGTTACCAGTGATTTCATCAAACCAGGTTCCATTTCATCAATCCTGTCCAATATGGGCATTACTTCACTGTCTAAAAATTGGTCACATACATCCTTTATCATTCGCTGCTCTTCATTGAAGTCTTCAGGAATAAACGTTTCAGATGGTGAGCTTTCCTTAATTAACCATTCGCCACCCTTTAATGCTTAGTTGAGTGCTGTTTCCATATATCAGCTTTTAAATTGTTAGCTATTTAAATTGTCATACACTTTTTGCAGAACCTGTTTACACATTTCCACCTGGTCTTCCGGCACACCCTCCAAGGCTTCATTCAATGTTTCTTCTGCCAGTTGCATGGTTTCTTCCTGTAGTTTTAATGCTTGTTTGGTTAAAAAGATCTTGTTGATCCTGCGATCCTTTTCATCGGCCACTCTTTTCACCAGGTTTAATTTTTCCAGGTTATCTACTAACCTTGTAATGCTTGGCTTATCCCTGAATGTGGCATTACACAACTCTTGCTGACTTTTGCCATCTTCTTTCCACAAATGATACAAAACGCTCCATTGCTCTATGGTCAGGTTTATTACAGACGTGTTGAACTTCTTTTGTAATCGCCTGGCAATAGCTGTAGAGGCTTTACCTGTAATAAAGCTGTATAATTCTCCTTTTTTAAATTGGTTGTTTGGCATATAGTTGTTTATGCAACTAAGTAAATTTAATCAGCTCTTCTTAGAATTACAAATTAATTTTTGAGCTGGCTCTAGTTTTGCTTTAGTTTTATTAGCCCATCTATCCTCACCCCTCGGAAGCATAACTCATCTTCTATTAAACTGGTTTATGAAAAATATTTTCAGGGTATTGTTATTTGTCACCCTATCCTTTTCCTCATTTAGTTCGTTTTCTCAAACAAGAATTGTTGTTCTTGGATCTTCTACTGCTGCGGGTGAAGGAGCCAGTGTTACTGATTCATCATGGGTTGGCAGATTGCAATTGTATTATAGAAAAAATACCACGGCGGGTAATCCCGATACTATTGTGACAAATCTTGCAATAGGTGGATTTAACAGCTATCGGGTGATGCCGGATAATTATGTACCTCCACCTAACAGGCCCGCACCTGTACCTAGCAATAATGTAACAAAAGCCTTAAGTTATAATCCCGAAGTAATTATTATCAATTTGCCTTCTAATGATATTTCAGACGGCTTCTCAGCTCAGGAATTTATGAATAACCTGCGATTCCTATTTCAACATATAAATTCTGCAGGCCCAAGGGTTTTTATAACCACAACCCAACCCCGAACATGGCTTTCTGATGAGCAAAGACAAACTCTTAGAAATCTTGTAGACTCTATCAATAACAATTTTGGAGTATATGCGATTGATTTTTGGACAGACCTGGTTACGAACGATGGCCAAAACCGGCTTAAGACAGAAGTAGGTTCAGGAGATGGAACACACCTTAATGACTATGGCCACCGGTTGGTTTTTCAAAAAGTCATTGCCGAGAATTTGTTTGCCACCAATGCTCCATTGCCGGTAAAAATCACCAGCTTCAAAGGCAGGTATTTAAATAATGGAATTGAAGTTTTATGGACAACAGCTTTTGAAGAAAACGGAACACGATATACCATTCAAAGGAGCAGTGACGGCGTTAATTTTACTGATTTACATAGCCAACCCGGAAGAGCACAAAACGGAAATGGCTCTTATTCCTGGATTGATATAAATCCTGCTTCGGGCATCAACTATTACCGGATAAAGGTTCAGGAAGGAACAAAAACAACTTATTCTCTTATTATCAGCATTTCAAAAGAGATAAAACCTCTTGGTATAAAAAGATTGTATAAGGAAAGCCCATCTGTGTTAGTGGCTGAAGTAACATCGGAAAAAAACAGTAATGCTTTTATAATGATCTATTCCATGAATGGACAGATTCTTTTTAGAGAACGGGTAACCCTGGTTGCCGGTATTGCCTTGTTACGATTGCCCGTTCAACATCTGGCTTCAGGTCAATATCTCATTCATATAAAAGCAGGCAATAGAGAAGTAAGCCAGGCCTTTGTTAAATAAAGATCTCATCAAAACATAGCAGTCTTAGATTTGCTTTAGATGTTGCTGACTGCTATTATTATAATTTTCCTTTTAGCATATGGCCTGTTGATAAACTATTACAACAGGTGGTGGAAGCGGCTAGATGAGTTTGAAGATGAGGCTGATGAATGCACAAGCATCTCTGTTATTGTGCCGGCCCGCAACGAAGCTTCTACTATTACTAACCTCCTGACGTCTTTGAAAAATCAGAGTTATCCGCTTGATGCATTTGAAGTAATTGTTGTAGATGACTTTTCAACTGACCAGACTTCCGAAATAGTTAGTGATGCAGGTATAAAAAATCTTAAGCTTGTTCAACCTGTAGTGAATTCAAGCAGTTCTTCAAAAAAGAAGGCCATTGAAGCAGGCATTCTGCATGCATCCGGAGAGCTGATTGTAACAACAGATGCTGACTGCATAGTTGGAACACATTGGTTGCAAACGATCAATAGCTTTCATCAAAAAACAAAGGCTTGTTTTATTGCAGCACCGGTAAAATTTGTTCACAACAATAGCTTCTTACAGATCTTTCAATCGCTGGATTTTATGACACTACAGGGAATCACGGCGGCAAGTGTGAGAGCTAACTTTCATACCATGTGCAATGGAGCTAATTTAGCTTACACTAAAAAAGCGTTTGAAGAGGTGAACGGATTTGAAGGCATTGATAAAGTAGCCACTGGAGATGATATGCTCCTGATGCATAAGATCTGGAAGAAAAACCCATCAAAAGTTTTTTACCTGAAAAGCAAAGAGAGCATTGTTACCACCCAACCCATGCCTACATGGAAAGCTTTTTTTAATCAGCGTAAGCGTTGGGCAAGCAAAACATTAGTTTATGATGATTTCAGGATCATTGCTGTTCTTGGATTTATTTATTTGCTCAATCTCTTATTCATTGTTCTAATTGTTGTTGCATTTTTTAATTCATTCTATTGGATAGATGTTGCAGGCTTTCTACTGATAAAAACCTTCATCGAGCTGCCTTTTGTCTATTCTGTTTCCAAATTTTATAATGAACAAAGACTTCTTAAATACTTTTTCCTTTTTCAGCCGTTTCATATTTTATATACCGTAAGTGTTGGTTTGATTAGTCAATTTGGCAAGTATGAATGGAAAGGCCGCCAAACAAAATAATTTTATCTTGCCTGTATGAATAGGACCGAATCGTTTAGTGCTGCTGCCTGGCGAAGATTGAAAAAGAATAAAGGCGCCATGGTAGGATTAGTGCTGATCCTGTTCAGTATTCTGGTAGCCATTTTTGGTTACTTCTTAGCCCCTGATCCTTCACCGTATGCTAACCGCATCATTCTGGAAATAGGCGGGCAAAAACCCGGCTTCAAACAACAGTTCTTATTTGCAAAAAAAGAAAATAGTGCTACTGCAAATGTGATGGAACGCCTTGTAGCTGGTAAGCCAGACGAATACGATTATATACCCATTACTTCGTGGCAGCAATCGGGTGATAGTATAGTTGTACAACGATTTATTGATGAAGGTTTAACGGAACGTACTTCTTTCCATCAAAGCGCTTTAGCCAGGGAACCTGTTCAAACAAAAACCTATTTATTGGGTACCGATAAATATGGAAGAGATATCTTAAGCCGGCTGATCATAGGCACAAGAGTAAGTTTAAGTGTTGGTCTCATCACAGTAATTATTTCACTTTCCTTAGGAATTATTCTTGGTGCACTGGCAGGCTATTTTAGAGGCAGAACAGACGATATTATTATGTGGCTTATCAATGTTATCTGGAGTATTCCAACTTTGCTATTGGTATTTGCCATTACATTGTTGCTTGGCAAGGGGTTCTGGCAGGTTTTTATTGCTGTAGGATTGACTATGTGGGTAAACGTTGCCCGTTTAGTGAGAGGACAGGTTCTATCGGCAAGAGAGCTGCAATATGTTGAAGCGGCAAGAGCTTTGGGCTTTTCTAATTTCAGAATCATAACCCGGCACATACTACCAAAGATCTTAGGACCTATACTGGTTATTGCCGCATCCAACTTTGCTTCTGCCATTGTGATAGAAGCGGGATTGAGTTTTCTCGGAGTTGGCGTTCAACCGCCACAACCCAGTTGGGGATTAATGATCAAGGAGAATTACAATTTCATCATCACTCAAAATCCAATGCTGGCATTGGCGCCAGGGTTTGCTATCATGATCCTGGTTATGGCATTTAATCTTTTAGGCAATGGTTTGCGTGATGCATTGAATGTAAGAGGAAAAATTTAATTACTCAGGAGCAACACTTACAGTGCGTCGCAGGCTTTCTTCCAGCGAAATAAATGTTTCAGTACGTTCAATGCCTTTTATCTTCTGCAGATCATCATGCAATACTTTTCTTAGCTGCACAATGTCTTTACAAACCACTTCAGCAAAAATGCTATAGTTTCCTGTGGTGTAATTCATGCGAACAATCTGGGGTATCTTCTTCAGATCTTTTGCTACCTGGTCGTACAATGAACTTTTCTCCAGATAGATACCGATGAATGCGATCACATCATACCCTAACCTTTGCAGATCAATTTGGTACCTGATGCCACTTATGACTCCTGCATCCTGTAGTTTCTTAATGCGTACATGAATGGTACCTGCCGAAACAAATAATTTTTTACCTAATTCAGCATAAGAAATGTTTGCATCCTGCATCAGTTGATGAATGATCTTCAAATCCAATTTGTCAATATTTAATTCGGTAGCCATTTCAGCACTTGATTTTAAAATATTTTCAATGATAACCAACATTTTTAAACAATCTCTAAATTTTTTGATAAGTGTTTGGAAATTATTCAATCATCTTATTTTTGACTTGTCAAGTTCATTGAAACAATCAAGTAATGAATAATGAGTAATGAGAAAAAGCTTTAAGGCAAAACTCATTACTGATTACTCATCACTCATTATTACACTGTGGGGTGATGAAACCTTAGGCAGACATACCCTCTTGTCTCGGGGGTGGGGATCACAGGATAAACAGAAAGTAGAGCCGACGTTACTCAGGTAAGGCCGACCAGGGTTGACCACTAATTCTTTGCTTTCTGGCTAACTGCCCCGTGGAGGTTCGAATCCTCCCCCTACAGCATTTTTCTATCATGTGTGTAAAGCCGCCCTGTAGATCAAATTTATTTTGATTTGCAGGGCTTTATTATTTAAGCAACTTCTTCACCAGTTATCTTCAAGCCTTCTCATACGCTCCAGAGGTAGGTTCTTTTAATAAAGAAAGAGGTAACTTCTATTTACTCCCCATGTTATATAACTACTACATAGTTCATTTTATTTGCTATTTTAAAGTTTCAAACATTCATTACATTAATATTTGAAGATGGTTAAACTATACATGGCTTGCCTGCTTTGCAGCCTATCCTTTCTTTCTTCTTCCTGCGAGTTAAACATGTCAAAATCTGATAAGAAGGATAAGACCGAAAACACAGATAAGGATGATTCGGAGAATGATGTAGATGAACCTACAGACGAACCCGCAGATGATGATGAAAATGTTGAAGATACGGACGTGGCCAGCAATGAAGCCAAAAGCTATACGGTTACGTTCTCGCCTCAACAAATTACATTGGGAAAAAAGGATGAAGCATTGTTACGGCTTAAAAACGGCAAAGCATTAGATCTGCTGGATGCAGATGGAAAGATTATCGGGACTGAGCTCAGTTATGATATCGAACTAAAAAATAAAAATGAAGTTGGCGGCAATTCTATTTATATATATCCTTCCAACTTTCGACTGCAACTGGACAATGAAAATATTGTTCAGCAAGACAAGTATAGCACAGTTTCTGCCGACGCTCAATCAAGCAATGTTTCCACCGGCAACCGCTTTCGTTTACCGCCGGGCACAAAGCCGGTATCACTAAGTTTATTTTTTGATGAAACAAGAGCGACAGTTAATGTCAGAATGGTCAGCAAACGCTAATCCTTGTCTATAGAATGTATTAATGCTGGCTCAGTAAATACTTTTCTAAAGCATCCTCAGCCTGCTTTTTAATTTCTGGCGGCAACATATCCTGGTCAATCCAGGCATCATTCTCTCTTCTAAATGAAAATGTCCTCCACTCATTAGTATCAGCCTCAGTAATAAAAGTGTATTTATCGTCTTCAAAAATCACTCTATAATTTACATTCTGATTGCCTACTGCCAGGTTAGTTGAAAAAATATCTTCCATCTCTCCAAAAGTTTAAAGTCTAAAGTTTAAGTGGTGCAATTAAAGTGCCGGGCATCTTCCAACATCCGTCATCTTCCAACTATCCTTTAATTTGACCCGGCTGTATCATCTTCAACCGGTGTTTCCAGCAAACGCATCAACTCATCCAGCTTCGGCGCCAGGATAATTTCTGTTCTGCGGTTTCGCTGTCTGCCTTCTGCTGTACTGTTGGTACCAACAGGCTCCCACTCACCCTTGCCGCTGGCTACAACCCTTGCCGGATCAAGCTTATACGTGTTGGTTAAAACACGAACGATAGCAGTAGCTCTTGCTACACTTAATGCCCAATTGTCTTCATACCGTCCGCGGATAGGAATCGAATCTGTATGACCCTCTACAACAATTGTAATATCAGGATTAGCATTTAACACACCGGCCAGGGTGCCCAATGCTTCTTTTCCCTTTGCATTCACTACGGCACTTCCCGATGGAAATAATAAGTTTTCCTGCAGGCTTACATAAACTCTTCCATTTTTAGTAAATACAGTCAATTCGTTAGAGCTGAAGTTCACCAAAGCATCCGACATTTTCTTGCGCAGGTTTTCTACTGCTGTTCGCTGTGCATCCATTCTCTTGCGCAAATCCCACAACCTTTTTTGCTCACCTTCTAATTGCTTTTGAGTTACGTTAGCCATACCCGACAACCGGGAAGCTTCCTTCCACGCATCATCTATCTGTTTCACCAGCTTGGCATTTTCATTATTCAAATTATTTATCTGGCTGCTCAGCAATAAAATACTGTCCGATAAGGCAGTGTTTTTTGCCATCATATTTTGTTCCCTGACCAATGCATCCTGGTACTTACGGGTAGATACACAAGAAGTAAAGACCACCACTAAAATTAGTGGCAGCAGCCGGCAGAATGTTTTTTCCATTGTGCAGATTTTTCTAAACCTCCGGAAAAATTATGCCAGCCGATGAGCTTATTTTGCTGCCTATGCCGATCAACTTTGAATTTAAAGCTAGATGCAGGGATCTGAAAAAGGCTGAAGAGATTTTATTACAACAAAAGCCGCTGCTGGTTGGTGAAGATCATCAGACCGACACGTATTTTAATGTTGAATGTGGAAGATTAAAGTTGCGTGAAGGCAATATCGAAAATGCATTGATACATTATGTAAGAACAAATCAGGCGGGAGCAAAACAATCGGATGTAATGCTTTACCAGCACAGGCCCGATGCAACTTTAAAACAAATCCTCTCTACTGCTTTGGGTGTGAAGATGATAGTTAAAAAGAAGCGTAAGATTTATTTTATTAAAAATGTCAAGTTCCATTTCGATGAGGTACAAGAACTGGGAACTTTTATAGAAGTAGAAGCTATTGATAAAGATGGTTCTATTGGATTGGATGAGTTGAAGGATCAATGTAATATTTATGCAAGTTTGTTCAACATTCAATCCCATGATTTCATTGCAGAGTCTTATAGTGATATGCTGTTGGAAAAAAATCCTCATTAAATTTTTAAATAACTGAAAGAGGTTGTTTGTAAATCGTTGACTTTCCACCGTTTAGTATAAACGAATTTCTGGCACACCTTTTTAAGTATACTCAGAAAAGAGTGCTATGAAAAAAAACATGGACAGCAGAGCACCTCATCCTGAAGATGAACTAATCAACAGCATAATTAACGACCCTACTATACAACCTTTAAATGGTCAAAACCTGCCAGATGAAGACGAAGAAGATGAAGATGAAGACACGGAAGAAGATTTAATCTTAGGAGATGAGGAAGAGATGGGCGATGAAGAAGAATTTGATGTGGAATTAGATGAAGATTTGGACGAAGACGATTTAGACGATGATGATCTGGTAATTGACGCAGATGATGATACTGATGAAGACGAAGAAGATGAAGACCTGTGAAAGCAAACACTTAAATGAAGAGAGCAGTGATGAGGATCATTGCTCTTTTTGTTTTTATACCATATGCATAAGTCTTTTAGCATCTTCAATAGCATAACCAAATATGTCGTTATTAAAATAAACCCAGATTACATGCCCCTATTTCATCCAGTTCTTAAATTTTGCTGCAAATTGTTTCAGCATTTCATCACTATAAGGTGAAGCATACAGTTCTTTTGGGCCATGAAACCGAACATAGATGTTCTTTGCTGTAATTATTTCTGCATAAGGAAATTCATTGTTTGAATGCGAGATAACAAAACCAATATCATACTTTGTCATTAAGGTAAGGCTGTCATCATGTAGCCAGGTTTGGTGCCGAACCTCCATAACAAATTCATTCTTTCTGTATTTTCTTTTTAGTAGCTGGTAAAGATGTTCGGCCTTGTCGTAATTAAATTTTAAGATGGCCGGCAACTGAATCAGCACAGGCCCCATCTTTCCCTGCATTGGTTCAAACACGGTAAAAAAACGCTCCAGCGTATCTTCCGGGTCGTTCAGTTTTTTCATGTGGGTTAAGAATCGGCTCATCTTGGGACAAAACACAAAGTCTTTCGGAACATTCGTTGTCCACTTCTGCACTGTTTCAACAGAGGGCAATTTGTAAAAGCTTCCATTGATCTCAGTAGATTTAAAATGGTCGGTATAAAAGGCCAGCCATAGGTCCGCCTTAAGTTTCGGCGGGTAAAACAATTCTTTCCAATGCTTGTAGCTCCAACCCGATGTGCCAATATGAATACTGCCCATATAAGTTTTCATCCGAATCCTGTGCCATACAACCTTTTAGCCCATCCATTCGTCAATTGAAACGTTAAGGAAAAAACCTTGACCTAATTGGAAAATGAAACTTTTGTTTTCTAAAAAATCATCCCTTCCTGTAAAAGAAAAACCATTGCCTTCTTTAGCTTCATGCATCCTCATGGACTTTATTGGGTACGCCAGCTACGGCATCCCTTTCTTAGGAGAATTTCTAGATATTTTATGGGCACCTGTATCTGCCCTTATCTTCTGGCGCATGTTTGGTGGAGCGAAAGGGTTATTTGGAGGAGCGTTCAACTTTTTTGAGGAGTTAATGCCTGGTCTGGATTTCATTCCAACATTTACTATTACCTGGTTTATACAATACACAAAAAGAAAGAGAACAGCTAACTATACCATTCAACCTGTCATCAGGTAATTACTTCCACCAATTTTAATTGCTTATTGATCACAACGAATTGCGCCGCATAACCCGGCGCAATTTTACCGTTTGTATCATTGATACGGATCACTTCTGCGGGATACGTGCTACACATCCTGAGGGCTTCCTCTATTTCAATACCTGCATGTTGTACCAAATTCACAAATGCCTTATGCATGGTTAATGCCGAACCGCTGAGGGTTCCGTTGCATGTATAGCGATCTCCATCTAACTTATGTTGATAGGGTCCTTCTGTTGTCTCCGTTACTGCATCTGTAATAGCAAATAATCTTTCCTTCATAATGTTCTTTGCAATGCCGATGGCTTCATAGGCTACATGATATCCATCTGCTATTATACTTGCCCTTATTCTTTTATGATGAAAGCAGGCGCCTACCAATCCCGGCTCACGATGTTGAAATGGGCTCATCGCATTATATAAATGCGTTACTGCCGTAACACCGCTATGAAAACTTTCAACAGCTTGTTCAAATGTTGCATCGCTATGTCCGGCGGAGATAATAATGTTCCGCGATTGAATGAATTCAACAACTTCCTTACTGCAAACTTCAGGCGCCAGTGTGATCATTTTAATAACACCTTCACCATAATCCAAAAGCTCTTCCACTTCCTTTACAGTTGGTGAATGAATAAATTGTTCAACGTGTGCACCTTTTTTCTTTTTATTGATCCATGGGCCTTCCAGGTGAAGTCCTAAGATGCCTTTACCTCCTTTTATCCTGTATTGCTTTACAGCATCGATGTCACTGATGAAAACATTGTTGGAGTTAGTTGCCAGTGTTGGCAAACAAAGTGTAGCTCCTCCATCTTTACAGTACTGATATAAGTCCTGCAATGCATCGCTGCCGGGATGAACAGCCAGCAATTTTTTGTTTGCTCCATAGATCTGCAAATCAATAAATGCCGGTGCAATAAAAGCTTCGCTCCAATATTTTTTTTCTATGTCAGCGGGTAGTTCTTTAGTAGGAATGAGACATTTTACAACCCCATCCTCAACAATGATTGCATGCCCTGTCACCCATTCTTCCGAGGTAAATATTTTTTCTGCAACGTAAGCAAATGCATTCATTACATAAATGTACTACTGATAGCGGCCCGATTTCATCATGATGTTTTGCATGCCGGCAAAAATAGTTTGCCATAACAATCCAAAAAATGCTTTGTCGGTCAGCCTTAACACAC
>Ga0164290_1001500_pt1 | contig 32271 bp, 26 predicted proteins | sample Micstemetagenome_FD_108782 | JGI IMG/M metagenome (GOLD analysis project Ga0164290, IMG submission 108782) | Contaminated culture microbial community from soil near Moab, Utah, USA - Microcoleus steenstrupii SON62 (Illumina Assembly) | ecosystem: Environmental > Terrestrial > Soil > Soil crust...
GCGCGGATGGGAGGGGGCGGCGGCTACGCGCGGTCTCCCTCGATGAGTCGCCCGGCTCCTCGACCGTCGGCGCCGGCGTATCGACCCTCAGCCTCCCGCCCATCGACCTCACGACCGACTGCATCGCGTCCGGCTCCTCCACGAGCTTCGCAGCCGATCGCTGGAAGTCGCCCGAGCACTTCACGACCAGGAACGGGATCCGTTGCCACGCGGCCAAGCACGCGGCCGGGCGGATCGACCGGAGCTGCAACTCGGCCTGGCGCGGGCGTCGCCACTCGACCGAGCAACTCGCAACTCAATAACTTCCTGGACATCCGCCCGAGCACTCCGAGTACGTTGCCATCGAACCGACCATCCGGGTCAAACCTCGGCGGTGCCATCGCCGGTGGAATTGTTGGTGGAGCGGCCGCAGAGTTTCTCCGCGATGGCGGCGCTCGCCCAAGCACGTTGCCGTCGGGCCCCGGAAATCGTCCCAGTGTCGGCGATCGGCCTGGTGTCGGTGATCGACCGAGTGTTGGCGATCGACCGGGGATCGCAGACCGACCGGGCGTTGGTGAACGGCCTGGAATTGCCGAGCGTCCCGGCGTGGGTGAGCGACCAGGCGTAGGGGATCGTCCGGGGCTTGCCGAGCGCCCCGGTCAACTGCCAAACAACCGGCCGGAGCGAATCGAAAATCGGCAGGAGCGTCATGACAACCGGTTGTCTCGGCGCGACGAAATCCGTGATCAGCTCGATCATGACCATAACCAGCCATGGCGAGACTTCTGGCAGGATCATCCTGGGTGGGCGGCGTGGCGAATCTCGCGGCCCTATCGTTGGGCCAGCTGGGCTGCACTTTCCGGTTGGGTTTCGTACGGCTGGTCAGAACCAGCAGGTTACGCCTACGGCGAAAACGTGTACTACGACGAAGGTCAGGTCTATTACGGCGACGCGCCGGTAGCATCGGCCGAGGAATACGCCCAGCAAGCTGAGGAGATCGTCGCCAGCGCGCCGGAAGTCAAAGCCGAGGAGCAAGAATGGCTGCCGCTCGGAGTCTTTGCTCTGACGCCCGACGGTCAAAAGTCCGGCCCGACTCCAACCCTGTTTCTGCAGCTTGCAATCAGCAAGCAGGGAGTTTTGAGCGGCCTGTTACACAATTCGACGACCGGCTCGACCGACGAAATCGAAGGCATGGCCGACAAGAGCAGCCAGCGCGTGGCCTGGACCGTCAAGGGAAAGACGCGACCGCTCATGGAGACCGGTATCTCGAATCTGACCGAAGACACCGCGCCGGCCCTGATTCACTTTGCCGATGGCACAACGCAGCAGTGGCTGATGGTGCACATGGACGAACCGATGACCAAGTAGAGCCATCGATTGGCCGACAGCCGGAAGGTCGTGGACTCGCAGATGGACAAAAAATGAAAACTTACCTACCAATTGCAGTCGTGGTTGGGGCGGCACTTCTACTGCTCGTCTCCGCCGGCTGCAAACAAGCCAGCACGGCCGCGAGTGAACAGCCGGTGCCCAAAGTGACCGTGGCTAAGGTCGCTACTCAGGAAATTATCGATGCGGACGAGTACATCGGCCGCACGGAGGCGTCCGAAATCGTCGAAGTTCGCGCTCGCGTATTCGGCTATTTGAAGGAGATCAACTTCAACGATGGAGACATCGTTCAGGAAGGGCAGACACTCTTCAAAATCGAGCCCGATGAGTACGAAGCGATCCACAAGCAATCCGTGTCCCGCATTGCCCTAGGCAATGCAAAGCTCGAATTGGCGAAGGCCAAGCTGGCGCGGAACAAGAATCTGGTGAATTCGGGCGCTGTCTCGCGAGAGGAGTACGACGAATCGGTCGCTGCCGTCAAGGAAGCGGAAGCCAGCATCGACGCAGCCAAAGCCGACGCGGATCGAACCGCCGTCGACCTGAAGTACACCGACATCAAGGCTCCAATCTCCGGACGAGTCGATCGGGCTTTGGTATCGAAAGGAAACTTGCTGACGGGCGGCCTGGCGAACGGCACGCTGTTGACCAAGATCGTGCAAGAGCGACCGATGTATGTTTACTTCGACGTCGATGAACGCTCGTTGCTTCGCTACATGCGGATGCGGACACCGACAGACGAAAGCAAGACACCCGGCAGCCTGCGCGACTTGAACATGTCGTGCTACGTGCAGCTGGCCGATGAGAAAGACTTCCCGCACGAGGGCTATCTCGATTTCGCCGCAGCCGAAGTGAACACCAGCAGCGGTACCGCCCGCATCCGCGGGGTTTTCGCCAACCAGAAACGCGAACTGGCCAGCGGTTTGTTCGTGAAGGTAAAGATTCCAGTCAGCAAGGCGTACGACGCTTTGCTGATCCCTGAGCGTTCGCTGGCAACCGATCAGAGCATCAAGTTTGTCTATGTCGTTGGCAGCGACGGAACTGCGGAGCGGCGAACGGTTGAACTAGGCGGCAGCCGCGGAGACATGCGCATCGTGAAGTCGGGCCTCAATGCCGGCGATCGGGTAATTGTAAAAGGCCTGCAGCGAGTGCGTCCAGGGCAAACGGTGGAAGCGGAAGAAGAGCCGCTTGCAAAACCAATGACCGAAGCTTCCGAGACTCACAAGGAAGGTTGAGCGTACCGTGGCCAAGTTCTTTATCGACCGTCCGATTTTTGCTGCGGTGATTTCGGTCATCATCACCCTGGCTGGCGGAATCGCAGTCTTTCTGTTGTCCGTCGCGCAGTATCCAGAGATCACGCCGCCCACCGTGCAAGTCAGCTGCACCTATCCGGGTGCGAATTCGGAAGTTGTGGCCCAGACGGTTGCCGCACCGATCGAGCAGCAAGTCATCGGCGTTGAGAACATGCTCTACATGAGCTCTCAGTCGACGAATGACGGCGGCTACAACTTGACGGTAACGTTCAAGGTGGGCACCAACCTGGATATGGCCCAGGTTCTCGTGCAGAACCGCGTCAATCTCGCCTTACCCACGCTGCCGAACGAAGTGAAGCAGACCGGAGTGAGCGTCAAGAAGAAGTCGCCGAACATTCTGCTCGTCGTGAATCTCGTCTCGCCCAAGGGGACTTACGACCAGTTGTACTTGAGCAACTACGCCACGATTCAAGTCCGTGACGAACTAGCACAAATCAACGGCGTCGGCGATGTGACGTATCTCGGGCAACTCGATTACAGCATGCGTGTCTGGCTCGACCCGGACCGCATGTCTGTACGCGACCTCTCGGCGAGTGACGTCGCCAACGCGCTGCGCGAGCAGAACGTCCAGGTGGCCGCGGGATCGCTGGGGCGACCACCAGTGCCGCAAGGTCAGGCGTTTCAATACACGCTAAGCACGCTCGGCAGACTTACAACTCCCGAGGAGTTCGGCAGCATCGTCGTGAAGACCGGAACGGGCGGAGAACTGACCCGCTTGCGCGACGTGGTAAGCGACGTTCGTCGCACCGCCGAAGGTGAAGAATACGGCGGCATCCAACTGGGGGCCAAGGTAGAAGACACTTCCTGCAGCCTTGACGGTCAGCCGTCGATCGGTCTGGGCATCTTTCAGCAGCCGGGTTCCAATGCCCTCGATACGGCAGATGCTATTCGCGCTCGGATGGATCAGTTGAAGGAAACGTTCCCACCGGACCTCGACTATGCAATCGTCTACGACACGACACCGTTCATCAACGAGTCGATCCATGAAGTGTTCAAGGCCCTTCGCGACGCGGTCATTCTTGTCGCGATTGTGGTGCTGGCCTTTTTGCAATCGTGGCGAGCGACGCTCATCCCACTGATCGCCGTGCCGGTGGCCATCGTCGGCACTTTCGCCGTAATGCTCGGCATGGGATTCAGCCTGAACAACCTGTCGCTGTTCGGGCTCGTGCTCGCCATCGGCATCGTGGTGGATGATGCGATCGTGGTCGTGGAAGCGGTCGAACACCACCTCGAGCACGGCCTGTCGCCCAAGGAAGCGGCGCGCCGGGCGATGGATGAAGTCACCGGGCCGATCATTGCGATTTCGCTCGTTCTGATGTGCGTATTCATCCCGTGTGCATTCATCACTGGGATCACGGGGCAGTTCTTTCGGCAATTTGCACTGACGATTGCGGTCTCCACCTTCTTCTCAGCGGTGAACTCTCTGACGCTTAGCCCCGCGCTCTGCGCACTGCTATTGAAAGCCAAGCATGAGCAACGCGATCCTCTGACCCGACTGATCAATGTCGTACTCGGCTGGTTTTTCAAGCTCTTCAACCGGGGCTTTACTGCTGCCGCAGACATCTATAGCCGCATGGTGGGTGGACTGCTGCGAGTCAGTGCGATTGTGCTGCTGGTCTATGTCGGCTTGCTGTATCTGACTTACGTGGGCTTCACCACCGTACCGACCGGTTTCATTCCGTCGCAAGACAAGGGGTATCTGCTTGTCGACGTGCGCTTGCCTGACTCGGCTTCACTGGAGCGCACCCAAGCGGTGATGGCCCAAGTCGAGAAAATTGCTCGCGGCGAAGGTAAAGCATCCGATGCACATGGCCATGATGAGCACTCCAGCGACGGTGGGGTACCTGGAATCGCTCACACCATCGCAATTTCCGGCCAATCCATCGTGCAGAACGCGATCGGATCGAATTATGGGACGGTCTACGTCGTGCTCGATGATTTCCACCATCGCGAGGGTGGCGGCATGGGAGCGGACGAGATTGCAGCCAACCTGCGTTCTGCTTGTTATCGAGAGGTGCAAGAAGCTTCGGTGGCAGTCTTTGGTGCGCCGGCTGTAGATGGGTTAGGCAACGCGGGTGGCTTCAAAGTCATGGTGCGCGACAAGGGGGCCCTTGGACTGGACGCTCTACAGGAAGCTGCGGACGACCTCGCCGCGACTGGCAATGGCACGCCGGAGAATCCAACCGGCCTGGTTGGCCTGTTCTCCGCCTTCCGCGCGAGAACGCCTCAGATGTACGTCGACATTGATCGGCAGCGATGTAAGGCGATGGGCGTTCCGCTCAACGAGGTGTTCTTCGCCTTGCAGCTGTATCTGGGCGGCTACTACACCAACGATTTCAATCAGTTCGGGCGAACGTGGCAGGTGAATCTGCAAGGCGACCCGAACTTCCGCTTGACACCCGAGCAAGTTCGGCAGTTGAAAGTGCGCAACAACTCCGGCGAAATGGTTCCGCTTGGTAGCGTTTGCAGCGTGAACGAAGTCGGTGGGCCGGCGCTCGTCATTCGCTACAACGGCGTCACGGCAGCAGCTGTCAACGGAAGCTCACTGCCCGGAGTAAATACGGGAACGGTGATTAAGACCGTCGAGGGAATCGCTCAGAGCGAGTTGCCGCAGGGCATGGACTTGCAATGGACCGAACTGACCAAGTTGCAGATCGACGCCGGAAATACTGCGATCATCGTCTTCGCAGTTGCCGTGGTGCTCGTGTTCTTGGTACTCGCCGCTCAGTACGAAAGCCTCAGCCTTCCTTTGGCCGTGATTCTGGTCGTGCCGATGTGCCTGCTTTGCTCGGTGGCTGGCGTCGCGATGGCCGGGCTCGACATCAATATCTTCGTGCAGATCGGCTTCGTAGTGCTGGTAGGTCTGGCGAGTAAGAACGCGATTCTGATCGTGGAGTTCGCCAAAGAGAAATCGGCGCAAGGAGCAACGCCGACCGACGCAACCGTCGAGGCCTGCCGCCTGCGACTGCGGCCGATCATCATGACGTCCCTGGCGTTCATCCTCGGCGTCGTTCCACTGGCGCTTGCGGTGGGTGCAGGTGCCGAAATGCGTAGCACGCTCGGAATTGCAGTTTTCTCCGGAATGCTGGGAGTGACCCTGTTCGGGATTTTCCTAACGCCGGTCTTTTACTACGTGGTAGTCAAGCTTTTGGGCCAGCCGACCACACCAACTTCAAGTACGGTCGAAGTGCAGAACCTGGAAGCACCTGCCAAAGAATTGAGTCACCCCCACGTATAGGCAACGCCGTAAAGACAGCGCTCAGCCGAGCAAAACCGCTCGTACATCGTTAGACCTCCATTGTTTGCACCCTTGCCGAACGGTGATTCTGTGAACCCGCGCATAGCTCGCTCGATCGTTTGCCTGACAGCCGTCTTACTGACGCGAATGAGCTACGCGCAGTTCGATCAGTTGGTCGCTAAGGTTCCGTCGTCCGCAAACGCAGTTGCGTTCATCAACGCAGAGAAGCTACTCGACAGCCCGGTGGCCAAGCGTGAGAACTGGGCCGGACAACGTAACGCGGCCTTTGATTCTGGTGCATCGTTCCTGCCACCCGATTCCGATCAGGCGGTGCTGGCGATGCAGTTGGATCTCAGCTTGTCGCTACCTCTGTGGCAACTGGCTGTATTGGAGTTGGATCATGAGCCGTCGATGGAGAACGTTGCCTCAATAAGCGGTGGTACAACCGAGAAAATCGCCGATCTACCCACCGTCGCTCTACCCGGCGATGGGTATGTCCTCAAGCTGGATGACAAGCATGCAGCTTTCATGGCGCCAGCGAATCGGCAGAGCGTCGTTCGCTGGCTTCGCGAAGTGATGACAAGGCGCAATGCCCAGTTCTCTCCCTACCTCACCGAAGCGTATGGCTTCGCCAGTCAGAACGGTACGCCTGTCATTCTGGCGATCGATCTCGAAGACGCCGTTCAAGATCAAGCGGTTCTTGAATCGCTGAAGGATCCGGAGGCACAAAAACTTCTCGACGAACACAAGTTGAAACCGGAGGATGTCGCACAGTTGCTGACGAGCATCCGTGGCGCAACTCTGGGGATCACGTTCGGTGACAAACCATTCGGCAAGATCAAAGTGGACTTCACAGACGAGGTGCAACTCACCCCAGCCGCGTCGAAGGCGATACTCCTGTTCGCCCTTGCTAACTACGGAGCCGCGATCGACGAGTTTCACTCGTGGAAACCGAATGTCTCAGCCAAGCAGGTGACGCTGGAAGGAAATCTTGAGGCAAGTGGAATGCGACGCATCGCCAGCATCTTCGATCGCCCGCCCTCCTTGCGCCATCGGCAGCCCACCTCCACCGAGAACTCAGCGAGTAAAGAGCAACTTACTGCGGAGGCTTCGCGGAAGTACTTTAAGCGGGTAAACGAACTGCTTGACGATGCCAAACCGGGCCAGAACTACACGCTGCCGCAGATCGGATGTTGGCTGAATAAGTACGCGTCGAAGATTGATCAGCTTTCGGTTCTGAATGTGGACCCCGAGCTTGTCGCCTACGGCAGCCAGGTATCCGACCTGTTGCGAGAAGCCTACGACACAATCCGTGGCGGGTCGGCTCGGGCACGAACTCGGCAGGTGGGTGTGCCTATCAGCGATTATTCAGCCGGCACGTACTACGGCTACAACTACCGCAACGAATACCGGCACGAGCGCAGCAAGATTCGAACGGAAGAGCGTGTAGCATCCGGCCAAGACGCCCGCAGCATCGTCCAGGACATCCAGCGGCTGACCTCAGACGTGCGGAAGATGATGACCCTTAAGTATCAAGTCGATTTCTAAGTCGATCGCCGGCCTTTTCAAGTTCGATCAGTTCCCGAATGGCGCCGCGCGCAGTTCTGCGGTGATACTAGCCTGCCAAGCAAATCTCAGCGCCCACGCGGAGCCGACTCAATGTCCCTGCGGCAACTTCCCGAGATCACCCTCTCCCATTCGGCTTTAGCGGTGCTTCGTGCTGCCGAAGAGGAGGACCGCTTGACGCTCGTTGGGTCGGTCGAGGAATTGCTGGCTCTGGCGGTTCCCGAGGAGCAATGCGACGCACAAGGTTACTACACGGTCGGCTACGACGTTCCAGGGACTGGATTCGTTCCTGAAGCGCAGGTTTGTCGCGTGCGTAATGGAATTGCTGTGAACTACCCCGATCCCTACATGCGCAGGCGCGATGCCGACTGCATGGTAATCGGCGACGAAGGTCCGACGGATAAGCCGACGTTCCGAGAACGTTTCGGGAAAGAGTTCGCCCCGTTACGGAAAGAGACGCTCGAGTGGCTAAAGACTCAGCCGCTCGCCTGCTTTTTCTTCGAATCGGGCCTGCCTGGCCGGGCAATGAATGCCGTCGCGATCTGTCCGGCAAACGCTGGGTTCTTTGCTCTGGGACTGGCGATGCTGCAGGGCATCATCCCGCTGGAGCGAATTCGCCAAGAGGGGCCGAAGTACCATCACCAGGCGATTCTGTACACGGCGCCCGTTTTTCGCCACACGCACTTCGGGGGCAAGCAGGTAGTCGTTCACAATCGACGCTTCGAAGAAGCCGGTTTGCATGAACTGTTCAGCTACAACCTGTACCCAGGGCCGTCCGCCAAAAAAGGTGTCTACGGCATGCTGTTGACGGCGGGCGAGCGGGGCGAAATACCTTGGACGACGGCCCATTGTTCCACCGTGCAAGCCACCACTCCGGAGAAGCGTGTAACTGTGATCATGCACGAAGGAGCTTCCGGAAGTGGCAAGAGCGAAATGCTCGAAGCAGTACATCGCGAGCCCGATGGTCGGCTTCGATTGGGAACCAATGTAGTCACCAACGAAACGAAGTATGTGACTCTGCCCCAAGGATGCGAGCTGCGTCCAGTCACTGACGATATGGCGCTCTGCCACCCCGATCTGCAGAAGCGGGACAGCGACAACCGGAAGCTTTCGCTCATCGACGCCGAACAGGGTTGGTTCGTGCGTGTGAATCACATTCAAAGCTACGGCACCGATCCCGCGCTCGAGAAGCTCGCGATCCATCCGCCGGGACCGCTGCTCTTTCTGAATATGCAGGCTAAGCCGGGCGCCACCACGCTTATTTGGGAACATATTGAGGACAAGCCGGGGGTTCGGTGTCCCGATCCTCAGCTGGTTATACCCCGCAACTACATCCCCGGAGTTGTGAAAGAAGCGGTGACCGTCGACATTCGCAGTTTCGGCATTCGCTGCCCACCCTGTACCCGCGAGGCGCCCACCTACGGAATCGTGGGAATGTTCCACGTGCTTCCCCCTGCGCTCGCGTGGTTGTGGCGTTTGGTAGCTCCACGTGGACATGGCAATCCATCGATCGTCTCACAAGACGGGATGCAATCGGAAGGAGTGGGCTCCTATTGGCCCTTCGCCACCGGGCGTCGAGTCGACCAGGCGAATATCCTGCTGCATCAGATCATGGACACCTCTGCAACGCTGTTCGCACTGATTCCCAATCAGCACATTGGCGCGTGGCAGGTTGGTTTCGCGCCGCAATGGATCTCGCGAGAGTGCCTGGCGCGCGCTCAGCGCAACACGATCCCTCAGGAGCGGCTGGTTGAGTCGCGCTGTGCTTTGCTCGGTTACCATCCGAGGGATCTGCAATTGGAAGGGCAAACGGTTGAGCGGCTGTTTTTCGACGTGTCGGCCCAGCCGGAGGTCGGTGTAGAAGTTTATGACGCGGGTGCTGCACAACTCACCGAGTTCTTCCATGAGCAACTCTCGCAGTTCCGCGATCCCGAACTCGATCCCTTGGGAAAGCAAATGATCACGGCCTGCCTCGACGGCGCCTCGATCAAGCAATATGAAGCACTCACGCAGTCGCTTTCCGCTCACTAGAAAATTCGGGCCGTATCGGCGCCAGGTGAACGAGGAGGGCGGTTCAAAATGCAAGCATTGAGAACACTCCTTGAAGCGCAACCGATGGCGGCGTTGTTTCTGACGATCGCGATCGGCTACCTCGTTGGACAGGTCAATGTTAAGGGAATGTCGCTAGGCGTCGGGGCGGTGCTCTTCGTTGCTCTAGCTGTTGGTTGGTTCGCTCCCAAGTCCGTCCCAGTGCCCGCAATCGGCACTCTCGGTCTCGCCCTTTTTCTTTATGCCGTGGGAATCCAGTACGGAAAGGAGTTCTTCCGCGGGCTGGCGACTGCCGAGGGACGGAGGGCGAATTTGCTCGCCCTGATTGGCGTGTTCGCGGCAGGCGGTGTCACCCTAGCTCTCGTGAAAAGTGGCGTTGCGCTAAGTTACAGACTTGGTTTATTCGCTGGTGCTGGAACGAGCACGCCTACGTTACAAGCGGCCATTCAGGCTCTTGGCAATGACGACCCAGCAATCGGCTACTCGGTCGCCTATCCATTTGGGGTCGCCGGGCCGATTCTGCTTTTGCAGCTCGCCTTCCTGATACTGAAACCGCTGATTGACGTCCCCGCTCATTCTGGTCAAGAGCTGCAGGAAATCGCAGTTCGCAATAGAGAGCTGGTAGGCAAGCGAGTCGCAGAACTAGCCGCCGCGCTGCCGGCAGAAGTACGGATCGTGGCGGTCCGCCGGAATGACCGCAATCAGCCGGCCTTGCCAGAAACGGTTCTCACCGAGGACTCTGTAGTGTTAGCCGCGGGACCGAATCGGCAGGCACTGGAAAAAGCCCAGGCCTTATTAGGAGAAGCGGCATCGGGCCGAATAACCGGCGATCGCCGCGACTTGGACTACCTCAATGTATTTGTGTCGAGGTCCGCTCTGATCGGTCGGCCGATCGGCGAACTCGTGGCGCCCGACGGCACTCAATTCCTGGTTACTCACATTCGCCGCGGTGACGTCGATCTGCTTACTCGCCCTGATCTTTTGCTCGAATCCGGCGACCGCATCGGTCTGCTGACCGAGCGTGCCAACTTCCCGGCCGTGCGAAGGTTCTTCGGGGACTCGATCAAAGGCACCGCCGAGTTCAGCTATGTTTCGATCGGACTAGGTCTGGCTCTCGGTTTCCTTGTTGGGGCGATTCAGGCGCCAATCCCCGGCATCGGCAACCTCGCAATCGGCCTCGCGGGCGTTCTGGTCGTCGCACTTGTCCTCGGAAAACTTGGACACACCTACGGCGTGAATTGGACGATCCCGCTCTCGGCTAATCTGGTGCTTCGGAACCTCGGCCTCACTCTTTTTCTTGCGCAAGTAGGGATGGCCTCGGGGCCCAAGTTCGCAGTCACCGTTGCTGAAACAGGTCTGCTTTTCCTCGGGTACGGAGCCCTCATCTTGCTTGCGCTCGTGCTGCCGATTCTGGTGCTCGGACATTACGTATTCCGGATGCCATTCGATCAGGTCGCTGGCGTCGTCTCGGCGGCGTGCGGTAACGCAGCGATCCTCGAATTTTCCAACAAGCTAGTTAAAACCGAGCGACCCGACATCGCCTACGCCATGATCTTTCCGGGCGTCACCGTCGTGAAGATTCTGTTCGTTAACGTCGTCCCAGCTTTTTTTAGCCCGTGATGGTGCTTGTTCCACCACGAATAAATGCTCGCAAGGCAAATCATGCAGACCGCGGTTTTTGACACTAAACCCTACGATCGCGAACCGCTCGAACGAGCAGCCGTCGGAAGCGACATCGAGTGGCGGTTTCTGGACTGCCGTTTGTCCGCCGAGACGGCAACTGCAGCGAAGGGTGCGCAAGCTGTCTGCACCTTTGTGAGTGACCGCCTGGATAAGTCATGCCTTGAGTCGCTCTTCGGCAAGGCGTGAAGCACGTTGCGTTGCGCTGCGCGGGCTTCAACAGCATCGATCTAGACGCGGCTAAGCGACTCGGACTTTCCGTCACTCGTGTACCGGCTTACTCACCCTATGCAGTCGCCGAGCACGCCGTAGCACTGCTTCTCGCGCTCAACCGTAAGATTCCTCGAGCGAACAATCGGGTGCACGACTTGAACTTCTCCCTCCATGGCCTAGTCGGCTTTGATCTACACGGAAAGACGGCAGGGATCGTCGGCACGGGGAAGATTGGCCGCATCACCGCACAGATTCTGCGAGGCTTTGGGATGAAAGTGCTGGCGTTCGATCCATTTCCAGCGGTCGAATGGGCTCAGCAATACGACGTCGAGTACAGGGATGCACAGACGCTGGCGCGAGAGTGTGAAGTCATCTCGTTGCACACACCACTTACACCCGAGACGCACCATATCATCCGCCGCGAAACGCTTGCACTGATGAAACCGGGTGCGATCCTGGTCAATGTAAGTCGCGGCGCCCTGATCGACACCAAAGCTCTGATTGAGGCCCTCAAATTGGGGCGCCTCGGCGGCGTCGCTCTCGACGTGTACGAGGAGGAAGAGGGCATCTTCTTTGAGGACCTTTCCGGCAAAATCCTAGTCGATGACGAACTCGCTCGACTGTTAACGTTTCCGAACGTGCTGATCACCGCCCACCAGGCGTTCCTGACGCAAGAAGCCCTGGCTGAAATCGCTCGGGTCACCGTCGCCAACCTAGCGGCTTTCGCAAGAGGCCAGCCATTTCTTGCGGATACGGCGCTCACGTGAAGCAGACCAAGTACGTCGCGTTCGAAAGATTGTGCAACTGTATGCTCTGCTCAGGAGCACGCATTCTCGAAGCACCGTACCATCCACGCAAGATCAGCCTACATCAAAATTAAGAAGATCGACAAATGAAGCTGCAACACGACAATCTCAATGAACTCCTGGCGCGTTATGGCTGCGGACCAGTAGCATTCAGTGGTACAGACGATGCCCTGTTCGAACGGCGACTCGTTTTAGATCACATCGTCGCACCAACGGAGGCGAGCCCCCGAGAGCAGTATGAAGCGCTGGCGGCAGCGATGCGCGATTTGCTCGCGCAGCGTTGGATTAAAACGGCTAAGGATTACGAGAGTGCAAACCCTAAGCAGGTTTATTACCTCTCAATGGAGTTTCTCATCGGACGGTCTCTCGCGAACAACATCACGAACATGCTGCTGAACTCTGCAGCGGACAACCTCGAAAAAACGCAAGGACTGAGTATCGCTACGCTGCTCGAACAAGAACCCGACGCCGGGCTTGGAAATGGCGGGCTAGGCCGGCTTGCCGCTTGTTTCATCGAGTAGCTCGCAACTCTCAGAATCCCCGCAATCGGCTACGGTCTGCGCTACGACTATGGGATCTTCCGTCAAGAAATCGTGGATGGATACCAAGTCGAACAGCCGGACCCGTGGTTGAATCGGCCTGACCCCTGGGAAGTCGCGCGCCCCAATGAAACTGCTACGGTCGCGCTCGGTTCCTCCTTCAAAACTCAGGGAGGCCAGATTGTTGTCCGCCGCGGCCACGCGACACACCTGCTTGGAGTTCCCTACGACCGCCCAGTTGTCGGGTATGGAGGCCAGACGGTCAACACACTTCGACTTTGGAAGGCGGCCACTCCTTCGACGTTTGATCTAGGCGAGTTCAACAGCGGCGACTTTTTTGGGGCGGTATCCGACAAGACGGTGGCCGAATCGATAACCCGCGTCTTGTATCCGGACGACTCGACTTCGCGAGGTCGGTCGTTGCGGTTCCTGCAAGAGTACTTCCTTGTGCGCTGCTCGCTTGCTGACATTTTGGCTCGTTTTCGCAGGAGAGGTAACGATTGGCTCGCACTGCCAGACAAAGTGGCCATCCAGCTTAACGACACGCATCCAGCGATGGCGGTGCCGGAGCTAATGCGAATCCTGCTCGATGAAGCCCGGCTGGGCTGGGACCAGGCGTGGGATCTGACGATCCGCACTCTCGCCTACACCAATCACACGCTGCTGCCCGAAGCGCTGGAGAAGTGGGCGGTAGAGTTGTTCGAGGCGCTGCTGCCACGCCACCTGGAGATCATTTACGAGATCAATCGACGTTTCCTGAGCGAGGTCCGAGCGAAACATCCTGAGGATGACGCGCGGATTTCACGGGTGAACTTGATCGAAGAGGGCGCGACCCGAAAGGTGCGCATGGCAAACCTGGCAATTGTGGGCAAACACAGCACCAACGGAGTGGCGGCAATTCACTCCGATTTGCTGCGTACTAAGACGGTGCCCGACTTTGCCGAACACTTCGCAGAACGCTTTAGCAACAAAACGAACGGTGTAACGCCGAGACGGTGGCTGCTCCTGGCGAATCCCAACCTGGCAGGACTCCTCAACGAGGCCGTCGGAAAAGGTTGGGCGACGGATATGTCTCTTCTCCAAAACATTGAGCCCCTAGCTTCTGACGCTGCCTTCCAAAACCAGTTTCTGTCAGCCAAACGTGCCGCCAAGGCTCGCTTCGTGAACTGGATCAAAACCACAGCCGGCATCAGCTTGGATCCAGACACACTCTTTGACATACAAATCAAGCGTATTCACGAGTACAAGCGGCAACTGCTCAACGCCCTTCAGGTGGTCGTTTGGTACAACCGGCTGCTGGCGAACCCAGGGCTAGATATACCGCCGCGAACGATCCTGTTCGCGGGAAAGGCCGCCCCGGCTTACCACTTGGCTAAGGTCATCATCAAGCTCATCACGAGTATCGGTCGCGTGGTGAACAATGATCCAGCCGTGCGCGGCAAACTGCGCGTCGAGTTCTTGCCGAACTACTCCTGCACGCTCGCAGAGTATCTAATCCCCGCCGCTGACGTATCTGAACAAATCTCAACGGCCGGCTATGAAGCCAGCGGCACGAGCAACATGAAGTTCATGATGAACGGAGCCCTCACCGTCGGGACGCGTGATGGAGCGAACATTGAAATCGCCGAGGAGGCCGGAGAAGAGAACGCATTCATGTTCGGCCTGACGGCAGATCAAGTGCTGAGCAGCCGTGGCTGGTACGATCCTCACTGGCACTACCAGAATGAACCAGAGACAAGGGCCGCCCTGGACATGATTTTTGAGGATCGTTTTAGTGGTAGCGAACCTGGATTGTTCGAGCCGTTACGGGAAACCCTTCTGAATCGCGGCGACTACTACATGCACTTAGCCGACCTAACGTCATACGTCCAAACGCAAGAGCGAGTCGGCGAGGTCTATGCCATGTCAAAAAGCTGGGCCCAGAAGGCAATCGTCAACGTTGCCCGTTCCGGAAGATTCTCCAGTGACCGCACGATAGCCGAATATGCTGCCGATGTATGGAACGTGAAGCCCTTTTGCATGGCTCAATGAGCCAGCGGGCCGCTGCCACTTGTGACGCCAATTTGCTTATCCAAAAGCAGCGGCGAGACGGATGGTTCACGATGGTTTTCAATAAGTTCCGTCCAAAATAACGCTTGCGCTGTTTTTCTCCACCGCTCTTTGAGGGTACTCAGTGCCTTCGACGCGTCGGTGCGACACACCGAAGTTTCGTACTCCGGTCGATGTGACGAATAGCACTTAGTTATCGCTAAAGCCGTGCTGCATATCTCGTTTGGTTTCTGCTCGAAGGTTTGCGGAGAAAGCCGTAGTGCTTGGGCCGCCGCTTCCTGAGGCGAGGTTCGAATCGGTCCGGCCGGTCAGCCACTCGGTGCCTGGCGATCGCCTCGAGTAACTCTTCGTAGAGAGCGCTGCGGAGTGCTGGATCGTGCTGTCCGCGCAACGCAAGAAGCGGCTGGAAGGCTTCGAGTGACTGAATCGCGCCCTTGAAGCTGATCGAGCGGGACTGGATGTCGTGCTTCACGGCGGCCTGAGCGATGACAGTTCGGATGAGGTTGTAGGCCAGGACGTGGGTCCAGATCTCCTTCCGCACTAGCTCCGGTGTTTTGCAGCGCAGCACATCCATTTGCAGCGTTCGCTTCAGCGATCTCAGATCCACCTCTGCATTCCAGCTCGTTTTACCCCGTGGAAACAGCTGGCGCGGGAGCGACCCTTGAATCCCAACATCACAGCCGGTTAACTAGGATGTGGCTGGTTGTGCTTCGCAGGATGCTATTTGCTTAGAAACGGGACTTGTGCACTCATGAGCATGGCAAAGCGTGTTTTCGTGAGCGGCTGTTTCGATGTCCTCCACGCGGGACATGTGGCATTTCTCGAAGCCGCGGCACGTTATGGTTCATTGACCGTCTGTGTAGGCAGCGATGAGACGATAAAGTCCTTGAAAGGACGTCCAACCATTTGTTCGGTGCAGGAACGAGTCAAACTCGTCTCGGCTCTGAGAGTCGTGGATCGTGTGCTGGTGGGTAGCGGCCGCGGCTACCTCGATTTCGAGCCAGAAATTCGCGAGGAGCCACCCCATTATTTCGTGGTCAACAGCGACGGCGATCGTCCCGAGAAGAGGCGGCTTTGTTCCGAAATTGGAGCGACATACTTGGTCCTCGATCGACTGCCGCCAGAGGGCTGCCGGCCATTATCGTCGACGTTGCTGCGAGAGCACTTCGCAATGCCTTATCGGATTGATCTGGCCGGAGGATGGCTCGATCAGCCGTTCGTTTCCAAGCACGCGCAGGGCGCGGTGATAGTTGCGTCGATCGAACCCGCCGACCTGCCATTGGCATCGCAAAGTGGCCTGGCGAGCAGTACACGTGACGTGGCGATGCGGCTTTGGAAGACGGCTGTCCGCGACGGGATCCCAAGTGATTGGGCGGCGAGGATTTTGTTCGCTTGTGAGAATCCACCTGGCAAGTGGCCCATTTCAGGTTCACAGGATGCCATCGGAATCGTTTTCCCCGGCGTTAATCGACTAACGTACGTGGGGCAATACTGGCCGGAGACGATCGACTCCATTCAGTCGGGGGCAGTTCTAAATTGGCTTGAGTCTCATCTGCAATTGGTGCCAATCGGACCTCGCCACGACAATTTCGACGTGCTGACGGAGACCCGAATTACGCCCGAGGGCGCTCGGGCACTGGCAGCGGCAAGTTGTGATTGCTGGGAAGCAATTTCTGCACGCGATCTAAGCGCACTGGCAAGCTCCGTGACCAATTCGTTTCAGCGGCAAGTGGACATGTTTCCCAGAATGATTACTCCTGATGTACAGCGGAAGATTGACAAGCTCGCCAAGAAGGCATTGGGCTACAAGGTGACTGGTGCCGGAGGAGGAGGTTATTTGCTGTGCGTGGTCGGAGAACCTCTTGCCGATGGCATTCCGATCAGGATTCGCCAAGCTGGACGAAGCTTATAGTCGCAGATCGCTATCATGGCGACTAATGGCCCATCGTTTGGTTCTCAAGCAGCACGTTATCTTGCCATAATTCAACAACTTTATAGTTCGGCAGTCGGTTGAGAATCTCATGCAACGGGATCTGGCATTCATACATCTCGCTGTTGGAATACTCCGTGTACAGGTATCTCGTGCGAGCCAGCGTCTCTTTGCCTCCTGCGATCATTTCGCCTTCAGAACCTTGGATATCGGCCCATATCAAATCGATACGGTCAATCGAATGCTGCCGGCAAAACGAATCAAGGGTCGCTGTCTTCACTTCGACTTCACCGCCAAACGTCACCGGATATCGCTGCAGATGGGCCTTAGGTCGTTTGAGGGATGAAGACTCCGTCCAATTATGGCCCCACCCCTGCACACTCTGCGTCAGGCATGCTACGCCATCATGGTCGCTGATCGCGAAGCGATGCTGCACCACGTTTGGGATCTCGGGCTGACGGTTCCGCGGGTCTGGTTCGATGGCGTGCACGGTTGCACCGGGCAGGGCGGCCAGCCAGCGAGTATCGGTTCCAACGTGCGCACCTACCTCGAGAATCGTTTTGGGAATGTCTTGCCCAAAGGTCGCCTCAATCCATTCACGAATGGCGAACGGCCGCTCCGTTATTGGGGTCCGGTCACGTTCCAGATTTGACCGAAAAGTATGGCCCTGATTGGCCAAGGACCTCGTGTTGTCGCTTCCTTGTGAAGCGTTAGAAAGTCTCGTCCACTCCAATCCACAAAGCTGCCACTGTCGCCAGTCCCAGCGTTGCGGGTGATTGAGATGAAAGGCCGCCGGAAAATCAACAGAGTAGATAGGTCGGTTTTGGCTATGAAACCAATGCGGCAGCCAATAATCCCACCACGGTTGGCCCATCGATAGAAAGCTGCGTGGCAGCGAACAGGCGTCAGCGGCTGGAACGAAGAAGGCATCGATGCCGTTGGCTTCGCGCTGGGCATGCTTGAGATCGCCATGATGGTTGTATCGCACCAGATAACAAAGCTCGCCGACGGACAATCGCCGGATCCGCTCCAGTTCCCATGGCATCAAGGCCAACTCGATGTCAGCGTTGATCAATAGTCCCTCGACTGATCTGGCGACTTGCCAGTCCAGCATCGTGTTGATGGGGATGTAATGTCTGCCGAAAGTCGGAAAGGATGTATCTTCAACAGGAACCCAATCAACGTCGTAGTAATGGCTGAGCAATTGGATTTCAGTCGGATGGTTAAACGATACCACCCTCATGCCCGCGGCATGCCAGGACGCAAGGCACCTCCGAGTTCGCTCGATCGCAGATAATGAAGGAGGGATGGAAGTCATCGCGACCGTCCGCGGCGGCTCATTTTGACCAAGGCTGATCGCCTGCACGTCGTTAAGCGAAGAAATATATGTAAGGCGGGTCGGAGCGAAGTCAATGGCTTCGCAACCCGGCAGATTGTCGTGCCCCAACGTCGACACTAGGTTTCCTGCATGGGCGCATAGGCTGGGTATATGGAAGTAGCAAGGTCGTTTGGTTTTCCCGAAGACGCCGGAGAAGAGTAGATCGGGGTGAGGGGATTGCTGTTCCGCCTCGGGCGATAGTTGCTCCAGAGCGAAAGCCAGGGACTCACGGCTGAAGCAATATGCCAGTGCCCCACGCGTCCCAGCATTGACCGGCAGTTCTTGCCAGCCCCGAGCAATGCGCTGCCCCACCACACTATGCAGCGGCGTGTATAGCGAGAGATACCCAAAATTCTTGGGACATTGGTCAACACCGTCCTGCAAGGCCAACGCTGCGTCAAGAGCAAGGAAGATGTCGTCTTCGCAGATCAACAGGAAAGGTGCCGACGTGCTCGCGAGCAGATGCTCGGCAGCGAACCGATAGTTCGCCCAGCAACCCAGACGTTCACCATGTTGCTGGATATGTACTCCCATTGCCGGTTTGACATGACTCCTAGGTTCTGCAAACACGGCAACCGGTTGCGTAAATCCAGACTGGCGGAGTTGGCGAATACTCTCATCGATGGTGGGGACTACTCGGGGTGCCGTGAGCATTCCGATCGCAAAGTCTTCCGGACGAAACCGCACGTGCCTCGGGACTTCGACAACCTTGGGGACATGACCCGTCCCCAGAGGAGTGAAGACCAATTCACTCGTGGACATGGAAAACCGCGGATCGTGCGGGTGATCTACATAAGCGCACCCCGTTCGGCACATGTCACCGTGAACCTGGTCAGAGGGAGCAACAATTTTGGGCGAGGCGCAGCGCCACAGATCATCACCCAACCCGGACCCTCGGTGCCGGCAAAAAGGCAAGTCTTTCATGCAGGTTCCACCTGGAAAACAACCTGCTGATTCTCGAGCCCGGGGAATCGCGCGTCACAGCTGAGCAGATTACAGCCATTTGGATTCCACTGGCTCGAGGGAAAGACCAGAGGTGGGGGTACTTCGTTGGCAGTGACTTGACTGAAGCTCAGCTCCGCGCATTTTCCGCCATTTGACCAGACGCGGAGTGTCCAACGACCGGCAAGCTCCGGCAGGTTTATATCCTGCCACACCGCCTCGTGAGGTGTCGAGATTAGTGAGTTATAGGCTAGGTACACGGCCGACCTTTGCAGCAACCCGCCGGACTGCACGCCCAGGTCAGGGCCGCTTGTGGTACCATTGCACATGGCGAGGATTCGATAATACCTCGGTAGCGTAGTCCCGATCGGCCCTATTGGCATCGTGGGCCGTTGAGCACCAGCCTGTACAAAAGAGCCGTAGCCATAGCCAAACCCTTCGCAGTTATAGCCACCGGTCGCTGTGAAGTTGCGAGTCTCCAAGTCAGTCCACTGCCTGATGCCGCCACCGCCTATCAAAGTCACTTCGGCTTGTACTTCCAATCGGTTGGAGTAGTAGGTGCCTGCGCGCCCCAGGCCTGGGATCGTCCATGTATAGGCGTATACGGTTCCTGTCACCCATTCGCCAAGGTTTACTCTGCCTCTTACATTGTGGAGTTCTTGCACCTGGTACTCATCCACAAATCCCTTGGCAGTAATTCTGCACTCACGGTCGAGTGGATGCGGCGGGTAACTCAGCGGTTCGCTGATTGAAATGATTCCCGCGATCGTCGCCGGTTTGTCCTGACCTGTCATGGGATTGCCCTGCCGCTGTTATCGATATGTATCCATCGAGGGTCATGGAACCAGGACGTGCCCATCTCATGGATAAGACCCCAGTCACCATGCGCAGCAACGGGAGGCTTTCCGCGGAGAACCTCCGGTAACTCCTTGCCAGCCCATCGTACCGAGGATGGCCGCCGACCCTGGAAATGAACCTCCAAGCGCTGAAGCGTTTCTGCAGGAGGCCAGTCCACCATCTGCTGGCCCCATTCATTAAGCGTGTAAATTGTGCCGTCGCGAGGAGAGAGGCGATAGTCGCCGCAATGCACGACTAAGCGGCGAATACCACCGGGATCTTTTAAAGCCGTTAAACCTATGAGACTGAAGCGTGCTTCAGAATGCTCCTCGACTATCTCTTCGCGGTAATCATAAAAAAAACCGCTGCCGCCGATCCAGAGGGATTGCGCTAGTCCAACGGAGATCACTTCCTTGTCGACAGGCCTCAATTGCCCCAGAGCGATCAGCCGCGGAGAACGGGATGTGATTTCGACAGCCCGCAAGTCGTCCCGAAACGTCAATGAGGAGATTCCACGGTGACCTGGCCAATGCAGTTCCGCGGGCTTAGCACCAAACCGCTTGGTCCAAAGTGCCATCTCCAGATCCAACAGCGGCGGCTCGGCCGTCGATAGATCGGCGGGCTTAGAGGTTGTGACGGGAACCGCCGCTGCTTGCTGCCGTCGATCCAACAAAAAAAAGTGTCGCCAAGCCTCCACACCTGCACTCGCTACGGCCAGGCTTGCAAAACATCCCACCATCAGTACCCAGCGCGACAACCGTCGCGTCGATGGTTTCCTCGCGTCGATGTTTGCTGCAAATTGCGCCTCTAGCCAGCGTCGCAGATCGACTGCCAGATCCGCAGCCGTGGTGTAGCGCGTTTCAACGTCCTTTGCCAAGCATTTTAAACAAATCCGCTCGAGTTCCGGCGGGATTGTGTCATCGATTGTCCGCAAGGGACGTGGCGGACGTTTGCAAATCTGCTGGAGGAGTGAATCTATGGAGTCGGAAACGAAGGCCACACGGCCCGTCAGCATCTCGTACAGCACCATGCCCAAGCTGTAGATGTCCCCCCGCGCGTCGACTAGATGCGACTCAAATCGAGCCTGCTCTGGGGGCATGTATTTCAAAGTGCCGAGAACTTGCTCTTGTTCCCGGCCTTGTTCCGATTCGGTGGCGGCCAGCCCGAAGTCGGCGACGAGCGGAAAGCCCCGCTCATCCATGAGTATATTGGCCGGCTTGATGTCGCGGTGAACAATGTCTTGGAGGTGGGCAGTGTGTAAGGTATCGGCAACCCGAGCTGTCAGACGGACAGCGTCCTCCGCGGACAACCGACCTTTTGCGAGCCGATCGGCCAAAGTGCCGCCGGCAATAAACTTCGACACTATGTAGACGTGCCCTCGTTCCTGCAGAACGTCGTAGACCGGCACTGTTCCTGGAAGATCAAGCTGGGCTAGTCGGCGGGCTTCGGAAATGAGTCCCGCTTGCGCCGCCTCGGTCTGCCGGTCGGAGCGTAACAGCTTCACAGCTACCCGGCGAGTGAGCAACTGATCTAGAGCGCGCCACACCTCCGCAAAGCCGCCTCGACCGACGCACTGCTCCAACAAGTAACGGCCGGTTAAGAGTGTTCCAGATTTTTCGTCAAGCGGGCATGGTTCAGCGGCCCTTGGCGAGTGTGCAACCGAACTTCTTAGAGAAACTGTGCCGTCGTTTCCTAGTGAATGAGAGTCCTGTTTCTCCTGAAAGGCCGCGGCGATCTCTGCCGAGTAACCCGGCAGCAGTTCGGCGTACTCGTCAGGATTTGGCGCCTGACCCGCGTTGCGCCGTTCTTGGATATCCTCGTTCAGGAGTACGATTAGTTCGTCCCGGCTCACTTCGCTGATCGCTTGCATTAGCCACCGTCCGTTCGACGCGTTGAACGGACGAAACTGTTTCATCGAGGAACGTTGATCTCCAGGCATTGTGGATGCCCCTCTTAATGCGGGGGAAACTGACAGCGGTAGCATAGACGGCCGCGTGACACCTGACAAGCAATTCTGCCAGTCTGAACGCCAGGTGCTAGAACTGACAGTTTCAGACAGCAATGAGCGCACCTTCTTTGGCACACGGCGGGCGATGAGGATGGCAGCGTCAGTAGTGTGACGAAGGTCTTAACAATCACTGCCGTGAAAGTTCGGGGGTTATTGAAAGGCTTTCGACCTCCCCCGTACCCTATCAACGAAACTCATCGACAGCCGTACTGGCGTCTCCAGCCAAATGGACTGACGCGGTCCAGACCAGCTTTAGTGGCGAAAAGCTAACGGTCGAGGTGATCGCCGACCAGGGTGCTGGAAATCGGTCTAGCCTGCGTCACATTGATGGCGGAGGTTCTTCAGCATGGGACTGGCTGGAAACTCTCGTCGACTCATTATCGCGGTATGAGCAATCGGAATCGCTCGAACGAGATATGATGCGCCCGCGCAGCGTCACCCGCTCACCAATGTCGAGCATACGGTGTCGGGTCGGTCCAATTTGGCGATAGATGCGACGGTGGCGAAGATCTTGATGTCTAGCCGTTTACCGGCTCGTTCACTCTCTTCGGTCAGCAGCATTGCCAGAGTGTAAGCCTCCTCGCCGCTGGAGCAGGGACTTACAGTTCCTAACGAGTCTTCCTTTCCGTCGGTGGAATCAAAGCCGTCACCACCGCGGTGAGGCTGTCCATTGTCTCGGTTGCGACTCGCTCTGGCCGCGCCTCGGATGGGAACCTTGACCCTTGACCTGGTCACCCACATACAGACCCGCGACGAGAATCTGAACCGGTTGCTCGGGCTCCCCGAAGTCGACACGTCTCAGCCGTTTGTTGAGTTCCTCACCCACGTCCATCCGGCCGACCGTGCACTCGTTCACTCGGGATTCGACCAGTCCAGCCGCGAGAAGCCGTCGCTGGCCCTGGAGTTCCGGGTGCTTTGGCCCGATGGGACGATCCGCTGGCTGCCTTAGCATGGAGACACATTTGGCAGCTCGGCATCTGGGCGAATGACTGGTGCGTGTGCGGATATCACTGAGCGGCGAGAGGCAGAAGAATCGCTCCGACGGAGTGAGGAGCGAGTCCGAGGCATCGTCGAGAGCGCGACCGACTACGCCATCCTGATGATGTCACCGGAACGAGTCGTGACCAGTTGGAGCCCAGGGGCCGTGGCAGCTTTCGGATATACCGCCGAGGACATGGTCGGGCGATCCGGTGACGAGCTCTTCACCCCAGAGGACCGAGCCGCTGGAAAGCCCGAAGCGGAGGCGGAAGAAGCTGATCACACAGGTCGCGCGAGCGGTGGCATCTCCGCAAGGACGGTAACTAGTCCTTCGCTTCAGGCGCGATGACTCCGGTGCGGGATGGAGGCGGATTCGTGAAAGTGCTTCGCGACCTGACCGAGCGCAAACAGCTCGAGGACGAACTGCGAGACGCCCGGGATCGGCTGGAAGCGCGTGTAGCCGAACGGACTGCGGCCCTGGAGTCAGCCCGCGATGCTTTAGAGTCCGAGATGACCCGGCGCGACCTGGCTCGGCGGCTGTCCACGGCTCAAGAGGACGAACGCCGGCGAGTTAGCCGCGACCTTCACGATACGATCGGCCAGCTCATGGCAGGGTTATCTCAGGCATTCAAGGCGATCGAAGCGTCGGGCGATCTGCCACCGGCTACCGCGAAAAAGCTCGCAGCCGCTCAGCGAATAGCCGACGGACTGGGCAAGGAAGTGCATGAACTGGCAGTTCGGCTTCGCCCCACGGCGCGGGACGATATTGGACTTGCGCCAGCGCTCGGAGAGTTAGTCTCCGGTTGGTCCGCCCAAACCTCGGTGCGAGCTGATTCGGAAGTGTGGGTCTCGATGGCCAGCGGCTTCCAGCTGAGATTGAAACCGTGCTTTACCGGGTGGTTCAGGAGGCGCTTACGAACGTGGCCAAGCACGCACGAGCAACGCAAGTGAGCGTGACGGTAACTCGTTCCGCGGAGTTACCCGTTTCAGACCTCGCGTCGTTCGCATGTGGCACGTCCGAAACGACGAGATCGGTGCCTTGTACAAGCTCTACGCCCATCTGCTGTGCCAGGAAGCAATGCTCGAAGTAGGCCGAGTTGTGGATACCCGGAGTAAGCACCACCACAGTTGGATCGCGAACCGATTGGGGCGCAATGTGGCAGAGCATCTTAAGAAGCTGTTCCGGATAGTTCTCGACCGGCATGATGGACAGGCCATCGAACAGCCGCGGGAAAGTTCTCTTCATCACTTCCCGGTTTTGCAGCACGTACGAGACACCGGATGGGCAGCGCAAATTGTCTTCGAGCACGTAGATTTGGCCGTCGGTATCGCGCACGAGGTCGGTGCCGGTAATGTGACACCAGATGCCGCGCGGCGGTTTTAAGCCACCGCATTGCGGCAGAAAACCCTTAGATGACCGAGCCATGAATTCAGGAAACACGCCATCACGCACGATCTTTTGACCGTGGTACATGTCGTCGATAAACAGATTGAGCGCGGTGATCCGCTGCCGCAGCCCGTCCTCGATGTACTTCCACTCGCTGGATTCAATGATCCGTGGGATCAGGTCGAACGGCCAGATCTTCTCAGTTCCGGCCTCGTGGCCGTAAACATTGAAGGTGATCCCCATATTGAGAAGTTCGAGATCGGCTGACTTCTGCCGACGCGCCAGTTCCCCTTCTGGTAGCGAGAGAAGGCGCGCCGCGAGGAGTTCTCCACGGGTGCGAGGCCGTCCGTCCTCGAAGAACACTTCGTCATAGAATCCCGCCGTTTCGTAGTCAGTGTATTCGAGTGACCGCAGCTCTGGGGCTCGGACTGAAATTGTGACGGCATGATCTCCTTCGCCCGGGGGCGTTCTTCATGCTGTTCTCTCGTCGGGGAGGTCTGCCCAGCTACTTCAAATCGCCGCCGCTTCGATCAATCTCCACGCAGGACTGACCAGTTATGAGGCAGTGGCTGCCATACAGCCATCGCTCGTCAGGCATCTCGCAGTGAACGAAGACTCTTTTCAATCGTTCCATGCGTTTCCGAGTATCCAAGATTGTACTCGTTATTCATCCGGGTCGGCCGCCGGTTCTGCTGCTGCGATTGGCGCGAACACTCGGACCCATTCCGGTTGGGCATGCCATTCCTGAAGCCTCTTCCGGGCTCGTATGCCGGCGAGACCGCCGCTCGGTTGCTTTGATGCCAGATTGTAGTAGTGAATGGCTCGCAATCTAAGGCCGAGTTTATAGGGCATTGCGTAATCGTCTGCCATGTCCCAGTATTGGTCGGCCAACTGCAGAATGGATTCGGTATCTGTTGGGGATTCGAGATCTATGGTCGCAATCACCCTCAGCTTCAGTTCGTCGCCTTTGGCGAGCATAGGTAGGAACTCATCCCAACGCTGTTTCACCAAGCAGTAGTACTTTCCGACCATTGTATTGGACACGGCATCTGACGGATTCCGCTGTAGTGCTTGCATTGCTTGAGGTACATCAGCATAAGCCTTCTGAGTAGCCTCAATTGCCTCTCGGAGTAATTCCACGCTCGAACCGCGCCCACCCTTCCCGGCAAGCCGATGGGTAGCCATGTAAACTTCGGATGCCTGAACTGCGGAAGAATGCTGATCCTCTTCGAGTGCTTCCCGAATCAGCAGCATCGCCGTACTCATTAGCTTAGTGGCGGACGCAGAGTCGCGCGTTCGCTTGCGCAGTTCATCGAGTGTCTTGGCTCGCATGGCAAGTCCGTCGACGTCAAAGCGCTCTGCCAGGGCCTGGTCGGCTTCGACAGCTTCGTCCACCAAGCCGTTCGCAACTGCCATCTCCCGTGCAACGCGCAGCAGTTCATAGGCCTCAGCGGGCTTGCCCCCTGCGTCAACCGCGGCGACGATCATTCGCTTGACCAGTTCCTGTCGGGCTGCGGGCGTCTTGGCGTTCTCATAGTCCTGGCGGTAGAGATCGCGGAGAACAGTTCGTGCGACCTGCACGTCACGATCGTCCGGTATCCTGAGCCGGGCGGGGTCGTTCGTAGTGGGTTTTGGCAGTTCTGAGAGCTTCGGAAATGCCGCGTCTCCAGTGGCGGGGGCTGTGTTCGGTATTCTTGAAGTATCAAGAGCCATCGGCGGTAGGTTGCCGTCCGCGACGACTGCGGTCCCGGCGGATATGGTGACTTCGGTCGACTTGACGAGGGTACCTGCCGGGACGGAGTCCTCGTCAATCGTAAAGGCCTCACGCAATTGGGCATCCGTCACCGCGTTCGCAATCATGCCCACGACACCGTTTGCAAGCGCGACCAGAGTTCCGTCCTGACGGAGGGAACCGATGCCCACCCGGGGCGTGGCGGCTTCGTAGGATAAGTCCTGGGGCGCTGTCCATGGCACCGCGTGCGAATCGTCGGCTTCGAGAAGCATGATGACATTCTCCGGCCCCGCCGTGAAGTTAGCGGGTACGCGGCCGCGTCCTTGGCTATAAGCCGTTTGATGTCCGACAGGCAGAACATAGTTGGTTCTAACATCGATGCGGTCGGGCGACTGAAATTCTGGTGGAATCTGTGCGAGCAGCTTCTTGTTGTGCGGGCTATTCCAGGGCTCGTTCAATCGGAACTGCTTATGCAAAGCTTCATAGCCCAAAAAGGGAAGCAGCGTGACTCGCCAACTGAGCAGTGCGACCTCCGTTTCACCTCGAGTGATCGTCGAGGCCGGATCTGGAAGCGATTTCTTAGCTTCGACGTAAGCGAGTAAAGCGGCCGCGATCTTTTCCAGGTTTTCCGCACTCTTCTGTCGGGCTTCGGCGGGCGGCAGAATCTCCCTCGCGAGGCTACTGGAAGCCTCGGTCATCGGCATTGGTGCTGTAACTGACGTTGAATCACTTTCACTCTTAACGACGGCTGGAGGCGAAGACTGCACTGGCGCTATGACTGGATTGGCCGCGGGTGCTGGTGTTTGGGCTGTGGCTGGGGCTGATGTAACGCTAGGAGGATTGGGCGCGACTGGCTGTGGGGCCGGAGGTACTGGATCGGCTGCTGCCTGTTCTGCGACTTTTTTCGGAGTGTCGTTCTGTGGGTTCTCAGTGCTCTCGTCAGGCGGGTTGACCATGACAGCCGCCTTCGCACGCATCTCTTCTTCCAAACTGCGCCCACAACCCGTTTGCGCAGCGGCGCACACTACCACCAGTACGATCCAGATAGAAAAAAAGCTGCGCATTCTGCGAAACGCCCCATAACGATAGTTCATGAGATCTGGATCATTCACCGTTGCACCACTACCCAAATCGCAGGTGACGAAGCAGGCCGTAGGTTTGATACGCGCCACCAACGCCGTAGATGTGCGAGATTCGAGAGTTGGGGTACACCTTCTGACAGTTCGCCAGAGATCTTTCTATTTCGCTCGCGACCTGCACAAATAGAGGTTGTAAAGCGTCGTGGTACTGATGAAAACGGCGTATTCGAGACGGATCGCATTTTGCCTTTTCGGCCTGTTCGTAGGTCAGCTGCAAGCTTCGAACCATAGCATTTGTGAACGCGGCGCCTGCCGACCCGAAGGTGCGAAACCACGTCGCCTGCGCTGAACTTATCACGACGTTTGTGCCCTCAGTTCCCATGTCAACGAAGGCGAGCATCTCTGCATTAGGTCCGACAGCGTCCCGTTGAGCATTGCTCTTCCCATCTCCCTCCGGCGACAGTCGACCGGAGAAGAACTCTCTGTGCATCGCGTTATGTAAGGCCAGACAATCACTTTGAATCAGATCTACAGCCATTCCTGCGTTTTTGAAAATGGCTAGCCGATCCTTCACGTGTGATTGACGGGCCGCGACCAGGATTACCGTTCGGCCTTGATCCGACGTCTTCGGAGAATCAGGCTCCGCAAGCTGGTAAGACCAAGAGAGTTCTTCAAGCGGAATCGGGAATTGATGCTTTGCTTCAAACTGAATCGCACCGGCAATCTTTGCTGTTGGCAGCGGAGGAAGCTGAAAAAACCTACCCAGAACGCGCTGTCCCGGAATGTTCGCGACAATTCGACTGTCGTCGGTCTTGGTGCGCTGCGCAAACGACTTCAGAGTTTGTTCAAGAACAAGTTCACTCTCAGGCTCACCAGTACCACCACCGGAGATAGAGTGCACAATCGTCTCGACTCGCTCGATCTGAATCGCTCCCGACTTGGGATCTCGCGTCAGCTTGATCGCTTTCAAACTGTGACGCCCTAGGTCGATACCCCAGGCCGAAACGGGCTTCGCTTTCCGGAGACCGAAGCTCAATTTACCGAGTACTCCCCCCTTCTCTTCCGGAGTCAGGTGAAGCGACATATGAGCTTCGTCCAGACCTTGAAGCGCAAGGCCGAAGGCTACGAAGTACTGGCCGGGCCGCTCGCGTAGCAGACTGGCCGATTCTTCATCGGCGCAGTCGACACTAGTAATGTGACCCAACCAATCAATCGGGCGGCCAACCCTCGTCTTGGCCGGTAAGATGCAATTTGGTGCGGCCAGCCGTGCATTCACCTTGGGCGCCTTAGCCCGGAACTCCAGCTGAGCGAGCGCTTTGCGAGCCGCCTCGTGTGATGGTACATATTTGACCAGCTTTTGCCCTATTGAAATGGTCACCCGATCTGCGACCGCAGAGTTTTGCAAACTCTGCCACAGGCTATCGAGTTCGGTTGCTTTATCCTCTAAGGCTTCCACTTCTTCATTGCGGGCAAATGGGACGATCTGCTGCAGCGCATTCGCGGCTTCGCTGTACTCATGAATCGCGATCTTTGCCTTCGCCAATTTCACGAAATGGTCGCGCAGTTGCAAGGCAAGCTTCTTGATGGCAGCATCATCCGGCTTTAGAACAAGGAGCCTTTGAATTTTCGGTAGCAGGTTCCAAATCGCCTTTTGAGCGATGGACTGCCGAATGCTGGCATTTAAGGCGGCTACTTCGGCTTTTGTATCCTGAGCCTTGCGAAGCAGCTCAGCTGTTTCATCGCTCCGCAGGGTTTCGGGTATCCCGCTAAGCGCCTCGACCGTCCGGTCATACTCGTGCTTGCTAATGAATTCCTTGGCCATTGCGAATGACTTGTCTGCATTCGCCCTGCAAAGCAACATCTGCTGCTCCACGTTGGCCATCTCGGAGAGGGCAAGTTGTGCCCATTTCTCGAAACGCTTGTCATCGATGGCTGCAAGCTTTCGCAAGCGAGTCAATGCGAGCTCGAATTGCGAGTTTGCCGCGTGTGTCTTCGCTTCTTTGAGTAGGCTTTCAAACTCGCGGTTGCGCTGTTCGACGCCACTGCGAATGTCGAAGCCGCATCGGCCGCAGAACCGTTCTTCGCAACTGCATTCCGCCTGGCAATCCGGACACTTCTCCCACAGCGAAGAGCCGCACGATTTGCAGAAGCGGCGGTTGTCTAAATTTGCTTGACCGCATTTCGCGCAGTGAATCGTACTTTGACCGACAGTCGCCCGGTTACTTGAATCTTCCTGATCAGCATCCGAGCGACTTGAACGGCGAAGGGCACCGTCGAGGACTGCTTTGAGTTCCGAGTCGAGCAATGTGCGGGAAGCTGCCTCAAGCTCTTCGCTTATCTGCTCCCACAACTGCTCATCGGCCCCGGCTTTACTGCGCTCCAGCAGAAGAGTCTGACGGGCGATTGCTGCGTGGATGCGGACGAGGTCCGTTTCCAGCGATTTTAACCCAAGCAATTGATACGCGTTGGGTGGTCGATCGGCGACTCCGACACCGAGCCACGCCGCGTAGGGATCGAACTCAGCAACACTACTTTGCATGGCGACTACAAATTTCGTCTGGTGACTTCCGAAGCGATTCCTGCGGGCAGTATCAACGAGGCAGCACCGCAAAACGCACTCCGAGAGGTGTGTCTGTGATTCTCGGATGGGAGGTGAGAATGCGAACTTGGCCAAGGTTGTCGCCCAGATACGTGCAGGGCGGCGCATCCGGCGGAACGGCGACGATAAAGTCATAAAGACCTGGTAGTGCTTCCCCCGTTTTGCGGTCGATGTGCGGAGTAATGTCAGCCTTTAAGAAGGTGGGAAACGTTTCGAAGCGAACATCGGGTAGCGTGGGCTCGACATCACGTACCTTGATTTGCATCCGCACCTGCTTAGCAACTCCTTGCTGCGTTTCGCCTAGTACGATCAACCCGCTGCTCTGAATCGCGGGTCCATAGATGGATAGTGGCCGACGCACCGAAACTTGAAAAGGAATTTCAAGCCGAAGTCCTTCCTCAGACTCGGTCTCAATAGCGATTCCCTCAGAGTTCCGAGGCTCAATCGTCAGTCGCAGTGAATCACTTACCTTGACAGCTTTGCCGCCCGCCACCGTCACGCGGATCGTACGACCACTTTTCGCTTTCAACTCCGCAAGCGTAGCTCCATCCGTCGGCGACTCTTCCCAATCTACCCCCGTCACACCCGTGTCGAGCGATCGGACCGAGAAATCAGCCCATTGTTGCGAGAATATGGTGAAGTCGGTGGTCGTTGATTTGTCGGGATCAAGCAGCAGCGAAATTTCTTCCCGATCCGCGCCAAGCGACGTGCGGATGAGCCCTTCGATTGTGAAGTCAACTCTCTTGTGTTTAGGGTCATTCGTCAGGACCGTGGCGATTTGACGAAAGACGCGACCATGCCCCGGTACCGTCCAATCGAGTTGAACTTTTCCCTCGGCGCCGGGCGGAATTGTGTTTTCACTAACACCAGCCACGGTGCACTTACAAGTCGTGGAGGCAACCTGCAATTCAAGCGGCGATGCCCCTTCATTCTTGACGATAAAAGAATGGCTACCACGGGCGAGCGGGTCCATGTAACCGAAATCGTGCTTTTTTACGGCGACACTCAGCCGCGGAGACTCTTTTGGTCGCTGTACCTCAGCGGGCCTGGACTGACGCTCGGCTACATTCAGTGCCAGTTGCGCGCCGCTGTTTGTCACCACGACTTTCAGATCCCTGGCTTTGGGATGCTGAAAGGTGAACTGCGCTTGTGTTGCTGCCCAAACCAGAAAGCCGAGCGCGAGAAAGCCGATTACAGAGGCAATTTTGGCTGCACGCCACATGAACATCGATCCGGATTGAATTAGTAAACTGGCATCCGCAAACTGCGAAAGACAGGCGAGACAAAACTAGTCTCGCCTGTCCGTTCGCTGACTTCACTCTCTCAACAAGATCTTCGAGAAGAACTTAAGGTGTCGTCGGTGCGGTTTCTTCGAACTTGGCCTTGTTCAAGTTCTGGAGGATGACGCCGCTAAAGATTTCACCCGGCGGCAATTCGAGGTCGCCGTTCGAGTAGCCGACCGAAGCAGCCTGGCTTTCGGTGAGTTGGTTGACCGGGAAGCCTGGGTTCAGGAACTTGTCATTATTCAGGTCGCTGAATTCCTTCACCGAGCCGTCAGCCATCAAGATGTTCAGGCTGGCGCTACGGCCGCCACCGTGAACGGCGTACCAGTCACGGGTATCCTGCAAGAAGACGCCAGTGGTTCCATCGCCCGTGGCGGGACCGCAGTTGCCGGACCGTTCGCATTCGATGGTGTCGTTGAACGTGGCACCAGCCGAAGCGGCCAGCTTGATTGCATTGCCGGCGGTCACTACCTGAGCCGGACCATCGTTGGCGGCCTCGGTTAGCAGTGAGCCAGAGACCAGCCAAATCTTTCCATCCTTCTTCGTGGCGCTACCGAAGCCGTCTGTAGGCGTCTGCTCAATCGTCGTCCGGAGGATCGCTTCGTTGATGTCACCCGGGGCCGCATCACCCAGCAGAGGAACGATCGAGGAATTCACCGGGCTCGATTCAAGCAAACGGCGGGTCAGTGGACCCTGGGTCCCGGCCAAGCCCTTCAGGCTCGCGACCGAGCGGAAATTCGGGCTGGCAGCCGTATCCCAACGGGGGGCTGACCGGCTCAAGTACCAGCTATTTGAGTAGTTGGTGTTGTAGCCGCGTTCGAAGAAGTAACGGGCCACCACGGCAGCGCGACCGGCGGAACCGGAAGTGGTGCCAGCAAAGCCTGTTGTGCCGCCGTCCGCATCTGTGAGACCGTCGGCGGTCCAAGTGTCAGCGCCGCAGATGCCTTCGATCAGACGAGCCGGAGGCACGCCGTCAGAGCCAGCACCGCTGGTGTCGAAACCAAGCAAGTCATTGACTTTCTCGGTACTGCGGAGCGGATTCGTTGGGCAGAGCATGTCGCCAGGACGAGCAGCCTGAATGTTCACCAAGTCGGCAACCCAACCGTAGCGGTCCATGCAACCGTCACGCTTTAGATCCCACTGACCAGTCGCCATGCGACCTTGAGGATCCTTGTCAGCAAACAGGTGCATGCCGAGGCCGAACTGACGCAGATTGTTCTTGCAAGCCGCATTGCGAGCAGCTTCGCGAGCGCGGGTGATTGCTGGCAGCAGCAGGGCCACCAGGATGCCGATGATGGCGATA